>PVMK01189373.1_pt2 | contig 66107 bp, 68 predicted proteins | sample 1853481 | NCBI WGS metagenome assembly PVMK01 (sample SAMN08533507, study PRJNA380276) | Marine sediment metagenome, whole genome shotgun sequencing project.
CCGCGAAACCACCTCGTGACATGCCAAAATGAGCGCCCGGATGACCGACTTCTCCCGGATGATCTGCGCATGTGCCTGAATGTTCGAGACGCTCGGGATCGTATTGCTGAGCGAGAGCAGGTACTCGTCTCCCCCAACCGATGCGAGCTTCCCGCTGTGAACCAGCGCCTCTCGAAGCGTGACATGGTCGACCGGTTGGCCACGACGAGAGAGCTCGTTCATCGCCTCGAAAATCTTGGCGTTGGCCTCGCTGTAGAAGTCGTCGGTGGACAGCGCCTCTACGACGATGTTCATCGCCTGGTTCTCGAGGAGGATCCCGCCGAGCACTGCGCGTTCTGCGTCGAGCGCGTTCGGAGGGACCTGCCCGACTTGTTGCGATGAAGTGATCGTCTTGCTCCCCTCGAACCCGGTTTTAGCCTCTCCGAGAGCTGAGCGGAAGCGCTATCGCACGAGTAGGTGAAGCGAGAACGCGCGGAAAGCCGACCACGGGCGAAAAGATCCGCACACTATGCGCGGGTCTTCACTTCGAGCTTAATGATTGCCGTCAAGCCATACGGTAGCTTCACGCCGACCTCGTAGCTGCCCACCTCCTTGATGATCTGATCCGGCATGACGAGCTGCTTCTTGTCGACATCGTCGACGCCCTTGGCCTTGAGGCCTTCGAGCACGTCGTTCGAGGTGACCGAACCGAACAGCTTGCCGTCGTCGCCCGCTTCCTTGGCGACCATGAGCGTGATCTTGGCCAGCGCGGCCACGACCCCCTCCTGCTCCTCGCGAAGCTTGGCGATTCGCTGAGCCTGAATGGCCTTTTCATGCTCGATCTGCCGAACGTTCCCGCGGCTCGCGACGACCGCAAGGCCCCGCGGCAACAGAAGGTTCCGGGCGTAGCCGCGGCGCACACGCACCACGTCGCCGATCGAGCCGAGATGCTTGAGATTTTCTTTGAGTACGACTTCGACTGTGGATGCCATGGCTACCTCACTTCGTCGCGGTGTATGGGGAGCAACGCGATGTTGCGGGCCCGTTTGATTGCGCGGGTCAGATCACGCTGCTGCTTGGCGTTGAGACCGTTGATACGCCGAGGCGTGATCTTTCCACGGTCGGTGATGAAATGCCGAAGCTGCTGGGGATCTTTGTAGTCAAACTTGAAATCGGGAGGGAGGGAGTGACCCGGCGCCTTCTTGCGTCCGCCGCGTCCGCGTCCGCCACCGTCAGTGTCGAAATCTTGTCGGATATCGTCAGCCATGGGCTAGCCCTCCTCGCGCTTGTCCGCTTCGGACTCAGCTTCTGTTGATTCTTTAGCGGCTTCCTCAGCGGCAGGTGCCTCAGCCGCAGGTGCCTCAGCGGCTCCTGCGGGAGCTGCCGCAGCGTCGGCCAGCCCGCCGCCGCCTTCAGGTGCTCCCGAAGGCGGTGGACGAGGCGCTCGCGGCGCCATCCCTAGGCTGCGCGCGCGCTCGAGCTCGGCATCTTCGGTCTCTTCCTCTTCCTCGACGTGCAAGTACTGCACCTCTTCGGGGTCAACGGCGAGCGAAGCCGGATCGATGTCCTCCGTCAGGAGCACGGTCTGGAACCGCACCACCTCGTCGAGCAAGCGCAGGTTGCGCTCGAGCTCCGCGACGAGGTCGCCGTAGCCCACGTACTTCAAGTAAACGAAGACCCCGCGTGAGCTCTTCTGGATGGGGTAGGCGAGCTTTCGCTTGCCCCAGTTGTCGAGCTTGGTAAGCGTGCCTTCGAGACGCGCGATGACGTCCTTGGCGCGGTTGACCACCTTCTCAGCGCCGGCGTTGTCCACGTCGGATCGAAGGATGTAAATTGTTTCGTATTCGCGGGCCCATCGAATGGGGGGCGCCGCTGCTGCGGTTGGCATTCTTTCCTCCTGGTCTGGGCGGCCCCAGCCAGTGGCCGGAGCGAGGGAGCGCGAGGCATAGCCGATCTGCGCTTCGACGCCAGTCGTCAACGTCGGGTGTGATGACGATTCATGGCGTGGCGCACACCCTCTCGGACCGCGGTCTCGACCATGTCCGCGCCCAAGTCGAGCACTGCAACCAGCTCGGCTCGCTCCAAGCTGTCGAAATCACTCAAAACATGGTGTTCAGGCCGTCCCCGGGCCGGCCGGCCGATACCCATCCGGCAGCGCGCGAAGTCCGGGCCTCCGCAGTGCTCCACCATCGAGCGCAGCCCGTTGTGGCCTGCTGTGCCGCCGCCGATCTTGAGCCGCGCGACCCCAAAATCGAGGTCGAGCTCGTCGTGAACGCACAGCACATGCTCGAGCGGGACCTTGAAGAACCGCATGGCGGCCTGAACGGCCTCCCCACTCAGGTTCATGAAGGTCATCGGCTTGAGAAGGACCACCTCGTCGTGGCCAACGGAGACCTTGGTGAACTCGCCCTTGAACTTGTCACGGAAGCTGGGCGCACCCCAGCGCCGCGCCAGCTCGTCCACCACCATGAATCCCACGTTGTGGCGATTGCCAACGTACTTGGGACCCGGGTTTCCGAGGCCGGCGATGAGATGGGTGCTCACGGCCCGCCAGGCGCTTAGCTCGGAGCCTTGTCCGCGTCCGCCGCGGGTGCTGCCTCACCTTCGGTCGCCGACGCGCCCGGCGCAGCCGCGGCCTCGGTCTCCTCCTCGGCCTCCGTAGCCTTGCGGGGCTCGAGAACGATCGCCAGCGTCAGCTTGGGGCGGAGCAAGCACTCGACCCCCTCCGGGAACTCGACATCCTCAACCGAAAGCGTGTCTTTGAGCTCGAGATGGGTCACGTCGACTTCGATGGACGCCGGGATGTTCGCCGGGGTCGTACGAATGGGAAGCGTGCGGCGCGTGATGTTCAGCAAGCCACCTTGGACGACGCCCGCTGCCTTTCCTTGCGCGCGGAGCGGCACGTGCACCTCGAGCACCTGGTCCTCTCGAATCCTATACAAATCGATGTGAAGGAGCTCCTGCGTGACAGGATCGGTGCTCAGGTCCTTGACCATCGCCAGCTCCTCCTTGCCGTCCAGGGACAGCTTGAACACGACGTTCCGCCCCCTCTCGCTTCGAAGCGCTTGGGTTAAGTCCTTCGGGGACAGGGTCAGCGACGTGGGCGGGAGGCCCGGACCGTAAAATACGCCCGGGATCTTTCCTTCTGCACGCAGCCGACGCGCTGGCCCCTTTCCGCGGGTAACGCGGACCTCAGCCTGCAACGTCGTCGTTTCCATTCTCAATTGCTCCAATTAAACAAACAGCGAGCTCACCGAGTCGCTGTGGTGAATCCGTTTGATGGCCTCTCCTAGCAAACTTGCCACCGAAAGCACGCGGAAGCGACCCGTCTGCAGGGCCTCCTCCCGAAGGGGGATCGTGTCGGTCACGAGGACCTCCTCGAGGGGGGAGTTCACGATTCGCTCGAGTGCCGGACCCGACAAAACCGGGTGTGTGGCGGCCGCCATGACCCGCTTGGCGCCCTGTTCACGTAGCGCCCGAGCCGCGTTGGTCATGGTGCCGGCCGTGTCGATCATATCGTCCAAAATCAGACATTCCCGCCCCTCGACGTCGCCGATGATATGCATCACCTCGCTGACGTTCTTTTCGTCGCGGCGCTTATCGATGATGGCCAGGTCGGCGCCAAGTCGCTTCGCGTAGGCCCGGGTCCGCTCCACCCCACCCGCGTCGGGGGAGACCAGCACCGGCGGCTCCGGAAATCGCGGCCTCAAATGCTCCAAGAAGACTGGCATTGCGTACAGATGGTCGAAGGGCTTGTTGAAAAAGCCCTGGATCTGGCCCGCGTGCAAGTCCATCGAAACGACTCGGTCGACACCGGAGGCGCTGAGCAGGTCGGCCACCAACTTCGCCGTGATCGGCGTCCGCGGCGCGGCCTTTCTGTCCTGTCGAGCATATCCGTAATAGGGGATGACTGCGGTAATCGAACCAGCGGATGCGCGCTTCAGCGCGTCGATCATGACCAAGAGCTCCATCAAGTTGTCGTTGACGGGCGTACACGTCGATTGGATGAGGTACACATCCACGCCGCGCACGTTTTCCTTGATTTCAGTGAACACCTCGCCATCCGAAAAACGCGTTACACGCGCGCGTGCTACGGGCAATTCCAGGTACTGGGCGATCTTCTCGGCGAGAGCCGGATTGGAGTTGCCCGAGAAAACGCAGGTCGACTTGAACATCGGTGGTTCCCCTTAACTGAACCAGTAACCGCCACCCGGTGGGAAGGCGACCGTGGGTAGCAAAGCGTCCGTCGGGTGTCAACCACGGGCCGCTTCGGAAAGTGCTGGACAAAAATCGTGCCGTAGTTTCCGGTCACTACCCGGTTGAGCTTCGTGACGTGGGAGTGTACACCCATCGCTCCCGCACTCGGAGGAATGATGACGCTAAGCGTGACATTGTTGACGGAACGCGAGCATGTCGTCCAGCAATGGCGACAGGCGCTGACTAAACACGACATCGAATCGAAGCTCGTCGCGCCAAACGACCTCGCGACTGCGATCGATGGACAGGTGGCCGTCATCGTCGACGTCGATGGCGCGCAGCTCGATGCCGACGAGCTCCTTGCGACGATCGCCTTCGTGCGCGCGTCGGGTGCGCTGCCGATCGCACACGTCGATCGTGATCGGGATGCGCTCGAAGACATCATCACCGAGCTCTGCCATGGTCTGGTCACCAGCGGGGACGGCGACGTCGCGCAAGTCGCAGCCGCCATTTCTCGACGCGCCGATCAGCGGCGCCATCTTCGTTTTGAGTTCGTGACGGTGTCTCCGTGCGGCGACGACGTGCTGGCCGTGCTTGGCAACGGCGATGCCTCGCTTCACCGACGGCCAATCGACGCATCGGACGACGGGTCTGATATTTCCAGCATCACGATTGATCCGAGCGCAGCCAAGGCCACCCTTCGTTTGAAGAGCGGCGCCGTCTGTCAGCTCTCAGCCGCATCGGTGTATGGAGCACCCGGAATGGCAAACGGGGGGGACGACATCGCCATCGACGGAGAGAAGCTCGGAGCGCGTCTTCGCGAGCTTCGCCTCGCAGCCGGGCTCACCCAGGCCGAGCTCGCGCGCCGCACGGGTATTCACCGCCCGAACATCGCGCGGGTCGAAGCTGGCCGACACACACCCTCGCTCGAGACACTGGCACGCCTTGCGAACGCCATTGGGGTGTCGACGACGCACGTGCTGGTCTCTCGCGAGTCATGAGCGACGGCGCGCCGAGCAAACCCATCAAAGACGCATCGACGGTCATCGTTCTGCGCGAGGCCGGTGACGGCCTCGAAACGTTCCTGCTCTGCCGGCACCACCAAAGCGGCTTCATGGGCGGCGCGCACGTATTCCCCGGCGGGAAGGTCGACCCCAACGACAAGGAAGCGAGCTGGCACGCAAGAGTCGACCGGCCGACCGAAGAAATCACCGCAAGGCTTGGTGAGACCAATACCGAGGTCGGATTGGGTCTGCTGGTTGCCGCCGTGCGAGAGACATTCGAAGAAGCCGGCGTACTGCTCGCCGACACCCCCGAGGGTATCGATCTGCCGGCCACTCGCCAACGGCTTCACGACGGTGCTTCGTTTTCGGAGCTCGCGGGCGATATCGACATGAAGATCGATTCAATGGCGCTGACGCCGTACGCGCGCTGGATCACGCCCAAAATGGAGAGCCACCGTTTCGACACGCGCTTTTACATCGCCGTGCTGCCCGAAGGGCAAAGCGCATCGCATGACGGCAAAGAAACGACGTCGGCGGTTTGGCTCCGCCCAGCCGGCGCCATCGAGGACATGCGCGCCGGCCGCATCAAACTCGCGCCTCCGACCGTGCGAACGCTCGGTTGGCTGGCCCAATTCGATGACGCGAAATCGGTGATCGCGGACGCCCTGTCGCGCAAGCCCCCTCTCGTTCGGCCGCAAATCGTCACCGGGAACGACGGTTGGTTCCTTGCGCTGCCTGGCGACCCGGAGCATTCGGAAGACAATCCGGTACTCCCTGGCGCGACGCGGATGGTGTTCGACAACGGCGCGTGGCGCGACGCGCCGTAGCGTGTTCGCTAGGCTACAGATTTTCCAGATTTTTCGCCTTGTTCCTTGTGTCGGCGGGCCCCGAACCGCTACCCAAGAGAGATGGCGACCGACGCGCAAAAATCCGAGGGCCTCTTCACCGCATCGCAGATCGCGCGCTTCTGTCAGGTCGATCTGAAGACCATCCACAACTGGGCCGATCGAGGTCAGATCTCGCACTTCCGGACCCCAGGGCGCCATCTGCGTTTCCGTCGTCCGCACGTCCTCGATTTCCTGCGCAAGTACGGCTACCCGATCCCCGATGAGCTCGCAGCCGACCGACCGCGCGTCGCACTGTTCGTCAATGGCCTCCGCGAAAAGGACAAGGTCCTCGCGTCACTGCAAAACACATTCGAGGTCGTCGACTACCCCGACCCGCTCACCGGGCTACTTCAAATCGGAGAACAACCGCCCGACGCGATCGTGCTCAGCGCCCAAGTCGGCGACCTGTCTGGCGCACAGATCATCAACGCACTCAAACGCGGCGACAACACCCGGCACGTCCGCGCCGTGTTGCTTGCCGGTGGCGAAACGGACAAGCAGGCCGCCATCGAGGCGGGAGCATCCGCACACGTCCAGCCAAACGATCTCACCGGGTTGAGGGATACCCTCGAAGCCCTCATGGGGATTAGACACTAGGCCCATCCCGCGAAACCACGAACCGCACCGACGCTGACCCTGCCGCTGGCACGGGCACGTCGGCCTCTCTTGGTTGCAGACCCCTCGGACCTGGCGTACCTCCCCTCGCATGGGCTTAGACGCGCTCAAATACGACTCCCAAGGCCTCGTCGCCGTCATCGCGCAAGACGCGGAAACGGGTGAGGTGCGGATGATGGCGTACGCGAACCAACAAGCGGTCGAGCAAACACTGAACACCGGCCTTGCTCACTTCTACAGCCGGTCACGACAGGCGCTTTGGAGGAAGGGCGAGAGCAGCGGCAACACCCTCGATGTTCGGAGCGTTTGGGTTGACTGTGACGGCGATACGCTGATCTACATGGTCGATCCCACGGGCCCGTCGTGTCACACCGGCGCGCAGACCTGCTTCTTTCGGCGCTTGGATGCCGACGGCAATCTGGTCGAAGACGCCGGCGCCGCGGCACCCACCCTGCTTCAGCTCGAACGCACCCTCCGGCAACGCAAAGCCTCCGATGCTGGGAAGAGCTACACCAAATCGCTCCTCGACGCGGGCCCGACCAAAGTCGATGCCAAGCTCCGCGAAGAGGCTGCTGAGCTTGGGCAGGCCCTGATCGACGAATCGGACGAGCGCGTCGCCTCCGAGGCCGGTGACGTGCTCTACCACTTGCTGGTCGGCCTCGTCCTCCGCCAAATCCCGCTTCGCACTCTCTTCGCCGAGCTATCAAGCCGCTTCGCCCAGTCGGGCCACGAAGAGAAGGCTGGGCGATAGAGCGGGGGAGGTGCGGCGGGACACCAACCCCGGCACTGGCACCGGCACTGGCACTGGCACTGAGCGCTGACACTGACACTGACGCTGAGCACTGGCACTGAGCACTGAGCACTGGCACTGAGCACTGAGCACTGGCACTGGCACTGAGCACTGAGCACTGGCACTGGCACTGAGCACTGCCTTGACGCTGCTTTGTCCTCGCTTGTCCTTGGATTGGGTTTGGGTCCCACATTGAGTGAGACCCAAACCCAATCCAAGGAGTCGCTCATGGAAGAGAAGAACGTTTACGACAGGGCACGGAGGGTGGTGCGCGAGCTGCAACCCCTTCTTCATGCGATTCGCGAAGAGGATAAGTCGCTGGCGGAGCAGCTGAAGCGGGCTGCACAGAGCGTCGTCCTGAACATCGCGGAGGCTCGCGGGAGTGATGCGGGGAATGCTCGGGCTCGGTTCTCGACCGCTTGTGGGTCCGCGAAGGAAGTTCGGGCCGCTCTGAACGTCGCGAGCGATTGGGGGTACATCGAGGCCCACAGGGCGACCCACCTCGACGAGAGGCTCGATGAGGTGTGCGCCATCACTTGGTGTTTGGGCCGACGGCTCTAGCGGCCCGAGAGCCTCCAGGACATCGCGCAGACTTCATCGAGCGCGGTGTCCACGTCGTAGACCTTCGCGCTCGAGAAGTACCCGTACGCGACTCCGAGCTGGAGCCCCGCGCGCACCTCCTTGGCCGAGCCGCACGCCGACGCAAACCGCGCCCTCGCCGTCCCCGCATCGTTTCCATCGGCCTCCGCGATATTGAGCACAACGCTATTCATCGCCCGATGAATCTGATCGAAGAGCGACCGATCCCGCTTGCGAACGATTGGAAGAATCTGCCGCAGCCCGCCCGCGGCCCGAAGCGCCTTTTGCTGAATGATAAGTCCCATGAGTGATCTCCTTTTTCCGAGTGAGTGGGGTTCCCCAGAAGGGCGAAGCCCGCACCCCACTCACTCGGAAAAAGGAGATCACGAGGACAAAGTCGAGTCACAGGACACGGTCACCGGCACGGTCACTGACACTGTCGCTGGCACTCACACTGGCACTGACACTGACACTGCCGCTGCCGCTGCCGCTGCCGCTGCCAAGGTGGCCCGGACTCGGGCCCGGGACCGGGACTAGTTCAGGATGGCTTCTAAATCGCGTTCGATTGTTTCTTCTCGGACGCGGCGGGCTATGGGCTAGCTCCGTGATGAGGAGCTTGCGGGCTTGCTCCATGAGCTTCTTTTCGCCGTAGCTGAGCTCGCCTTTGTCGGCGCGCACCTTGGACAAGTCGCGCAGCACTTTGGCGACTTTGATCGGGGAGCCGCTCTTGAGCATTTCGGTGTACTCGCGGTAGCGTCGGTTCCAGGGTTGCGAGGTCACGGCCATCTCGTCCTTCTCGAGCTCGGCGAAGACCGTCTTGGCGGCGCTCCGCGACATGACCTGCCGAAGACCGACTCGATCGACGGCGTTCAACGCAACCCGGATCGTGCCCGACTTTCCGTTCAGTAGCTTGAGGATGTAGAAATCGATTTTGTCCGAGCCGATCAGCCGCTCCTCGATTTGCGTGATTTCTCCGACGCCGTGAGCGGGATGAACTGCTTTGTCGCCTACGCTGAAGCTCATGAGGCTAGTCTCCGTTTTGTCAGTTGAGTCAAAAACGACGAAAACCCGCGCCGGGAGCGCGGGCGGACAGCCATTCGCCGCTGAGCGTGCAAGCAACTACATGCACGTGTTTTACATAGCAAAACCGGGCCGGAAAGTCAATGGTTACTTTCAGGCAAAGCTGTGTGATTCCCGCGACTTGGAGCCTTTTCGCGGGACCCGGGAAAAGGGGTTCAGTTAGGCTGGGCGCGTTTGCTGGCCCCTCCCTTGGCGGGAGGTAGCCGCCGGCGCTTTGGCCTCGGCCTTTGGCTCTGCCGATGCGTCCTCTTTGATGAGCCCGTGCTTCTGCAGCAGTTGGCGTTCGACCTTGGCAAGGATGTCGGGATGCTCCTCGAGGAAGGTGCGCGCATTGTCGCGCCCCTGGCCGACGCGCTCGTCACCGTAGCTGTACCAAGCGCCCGACTTGTTGATGATGTCTGCCTCGACGCCGAGGTCGAGCACGTCCCCGGTGCGGCTAATGCCCTTACCGAAGAGGATATCGAACTCACACAGACGGAACGGCGGGGCGAGCTTGTTCTTGACCACCTTGACGCGGCAGCGGTTACCGACCGCAGTATCGCCGACCTTGATCGTGCCGATACGGCGAATATCGAGGCGCTGCGACGCGTAGAACTTGAGCGCATTGCCACCGCTCGTGGTTTCGGGGCTCCCGAACATGACGCCGATCTTCATGCGAATCTGGTTGATGAAGAAGAGGGTGGCGTTGCTCTTCTGGATGGTGCTGGTGAGCTTTCGGAGTGCCTGGCTCATCAGGCGCGCCTGCAAACCGACGTGGGTGTCACCCATCTCGCCTTCGAGCTCCGCGCGGGGCACCAAGGCCGCCACCGAGTCGATGACGATGATGTCGACCGCACCCGAACGGATGAGGGTGTCGGCGATCTCGAGGGCCTGTTCACCATGGTCGGGCTGGCTGACCAGCAGCTCGTCGACGTTCACCCCTAGTTTGCGGGCATAGCTCGGGTCGAGCGCATGTTCGGCGTCGATGAAAGCCGCGATGCCGCCTTTTTTCTGGCACTCGGCGATCGCATGGAGGGTCAAAGTCGTCTTGCCGCTCGATTCCGGGCCATAGATCTCGACGATGCGGCCCCGAGGGTAACCCCCAACGCCCAAGGCGAGGTCGAGGGAAATGGCCCCGCTCGAGATCACCGGTATCTTGAGATCGGCGGCGGCATCCCCCATGCGCATGATCGCGCCTTTTCCGTAAGCTTTCTCGATAGTTCCGAGGGCCAGGTTGAGAGCTTTGTCGCGATTCGAGTCGGCCATTGCGCGATTTCCTTTGAGTGAAAGTACCTGAACACCCGTCTAGTCGGCTTCATTACGGTAGTCAAGTTCGTGTCCGGGAAAGCACCCTACCCCGGCTAGCCCCCGGCAGCGAGAGTAGATCAGCGCCCGGCGAGATTGAGGTCGCGCCCTAGCGCCGCACGCCGGATCAGCTCGAGCGCGAAATATGCGGCCAAGGTCTGCACGCGTGCTCGCTCCCAGGGAAGTTTGCGGTGCTTGGTGATCGTGGGCTCGCCTTTGCGCGCCAAGCCGAACCAAACAGTACCCACAGGCTTATCCTCGGTGCCGCCGCCAGGTCCTGCCACGCCGGTGATCGAAACCGCGACATCGGCGCCCGCGACCCGAAGCGCGCCTTCCGCCATGGCCGCGGCAACCTCCGAGCTCACCGCGCCATGCTCGCGTAGTAGCTCCGAGCTCACGCCGAGCACCGCCTCTTTGGCGCTGTTGGCATAAACGACGGCGTCGAGGAGCAGGTAGTCGGAGGCACCCGGGAATGCGGGTCAGCATTTCGCCCACCTGTCCGCCTGTACACGACTCGGCCACGGCAACGGTCTTGCCCGCGTCCCGAAGAGCCCGACCCACGACTTGTGCGAAGGAGTCGTCGCGCCCTCCGAACACCGCATCGCCGAGACGCGTGCGCACTTCATCGGCGATCGAACGGGACAGCTGCTCGGCTTCAGTCACCGAATCTGCGCGCACGTGAACCTTCACCTCGATCTCTGGGAAGTGTGCGCGATAGCCAAGGGTCAACCCTTCGTGTGCCTTCTCGAGGCCGCCGAGTGCCTCGGCAACGCCTGACTCGGTCATCCCAAATGTGCGGAGATGCACCTGATGGGTTCGCGGTTCGGCCAGTGTCGCGATGGTTGGTACGATCGACTGTTCAAAGATGTGCTTCATTTCACGAGGCACACCCGGCACGAAGAACAAGCGCGCCTGCCCGAGTGTCATCGCGAACCCCGGCGCGGTCCCCATGCCGTTCGGCAGAATCTCCGCGCCTTCGGGGAAATCGCCCTGCTTCGCGTTCGATTCCGGCATCACCCGTCCGAACAGCTTGAATTTTCTCCCGAATCCCCTCGACGACGCCTTCGTCACGGCGAAGCTCTACCCCCGCAGCCTGCGCCGCCGCCTCCGTTGTGACGTCATCGGACGTCGGTCCGAGCCCGCCTGTCACGATCACGACACGATGCGACTCGGCCAACCTGTGGATGACCGTCACGATTCGATCGAGCTGGTCGTCCACGGTGAGGTGCTCGACGACGTCGAAGCCCAGCTTGGTGAGCTCCTCGCCCAGCCACGCGGCGTTGGTGTTCACCAACTCGCCACGGGTGAGCTCGGTGCCAATCGATAGCAGTGCGGCAGTCATGCGGGTCGGTGAGTGTCCGCAAAACCGCGAGAGCCGTCAACCGCTTTGCCCTCAGGGGTGAATGTGGTAGCGACCTGGAAGCTTTTGCCCGCTTCACGTGTTGATGGGAGTCAGATGAACCGGATTTTCATGGGTACCGCAGTAGGGGTGCTGATCGCCACCGCAACGCTTCTCGGCGGAGGGCACGCGATTGCCGAGCCAGACACGGCCGCCCTGGCGAATTTGCAGGTAAGCCGTGCCACCCTCGAGAACGGTCTTCGCGTCGTCATCAACCAAGACCGTACCGTCCCGACGGTCGCGGTTTCGGTCTACTACGACGTCGGATCGCGCAACGAGGTCAAGGGGCGCTCGGGCTTCGCGCATCTGTTCGAGCATATGATGTTCCAGGGCTCCGCCAACGTCGGCAAAGGCGAGCATTTCAGCCTGATCATCAACCGGGGAGGCAGCGCCAACGGCACCACGAGCAACGATCGTACGAACTACTTCGAAACGCTGCCAGCAAACGAGCTCGCCCTCGGCCTCTGGCTCGAAGCGGACCGCATGCGATCGCTCGCGATCACCCAAGAGAACTTCGAGAACCAGCGCATGACGGTGATGGAAGAGCGGCGCCAGCGGATCGACAACCAGCCGTACATCCCGAGCATGCTGCGCATCAACGAGCTCGCCTACGGCGACTACTGGCCGTACGCCCATTCGACCATCGGCGACATGCAGGACTTGATCGATGCGCCGCTCGAGGCCGTCCAAGCGTTCTTCGACACGCACTACGCGCCCAACCACGCCGTGTTGAGCATCAGCGGTGACTTCGACACCGATGCTGCCATGAAATTGGTCGAGAAGTACTTCGGCGATATCCCGGCTCGAAAGGCGCCTGCATATTCCGAGCCTCTACCACCTGAACAAACCGCGGAACGTACGGAGACGATGTACGACGCGAATGCCACGCTCCCAGCGTTTCACCTCGGGTATCACATCCCGCCGAGCCGGACGCCCGATCACTACGCGCTCGAGATGCTCGCGATGGTGCTGGGCGACGGCGAATCGAGCCGCCTCTACCAGACCCTCGTGAAGCGCAAAGAGATCTGCCAGGACGTCGCCGTCGGCACCGATGATCGCCGTGGGCCGGATCTGTTCTCCGCATGGGTGGTCATGGCCAGTGGCCACCCCCCGCGCGAAGCGCAGGCCATCGTCTTTGCCGAGCTCGAATCGATCGCCAAGAAGGGCGCGACCGAGCGCGAGCTCCAAAAGGCCAAAAATCGTATCCGCGCATCGTTTGTGTTCGGGCTTCAGTCGAACATGGCGCGCTCACAGCATCTCGCAGAGTTCGAGCTCTACTGGGGGGACGCGAACCTGCTGAAACTAGAGCTCGATCACTATCTCGCGGTGTCCATGGAGGATATCAAACGCGTGGCGGGCACCTACTTTGACGCGACCAATCGCACCGTACTCGAAGTCATGCCCGGCACCGACCCGGCCTCGGAGGAGAAATGAAGATGTGGCTTCGCGTACTCACACTGTCGCTGTTGGTGGCATGTGGCGGTTCCAAGGGAAGCACGGGCGCCGAGTCCGAGACCGCCAAGGATGCGCAACACAAGGCCCAAGCCGAGCGCGAGGCCCCGCCCGCGCCCGGCGAAGCGAAGGACATGGCCCTGCCGCCTGTGCACGTCGCCGACCTCGACAATGGGCTGCAAGTCAACACCATCGTCACCGACCAGCTTCCGGTCGTCTACGCGACGCTCGTGATCCGCAGCGGTGGCGAGTTGGATCCAGCAAAGCTCCCCGGCCTTAGCGGCCTTGTCGCTCAAATGCTGAAGGAGGGCACAGCAAAGTACTCGAGCGCCGAGATCGCCGAAGAGATCGAGTTCCTCGGCGCCGATCTTTGGGCCAGCTCCGATGAGGAGAACACCTACGTGGGCGTTCGGGCGCTCTCCGAACAGTTCGAGGTGGTCATGGCGATCCTCGCCGAAGTCGCCGGCGCCCCTACCTTCACCAACAAGGAGCTCGAAAAGCTCAAGCGCCGCGAGCTCGATCGCCTTGCGCTTTCCGAGCGGGAGCCTCGGTACATCGCTCGGCGTACCTTCTATCGCCAACTCTACGGCCAGCATCCCTACGGCACGGTCGACACCACGCCGCAAGCGGTGAAGAGGGTCCGCCGCCAAGATTTGGTGCGCTGGCACCGTGAGCACTTCGTCGGCAGGAACGCATTCCTCGTCGTCGCCGGAGACGTGGATCCGGCCCGCGTCGCCGAGACGGCAGAGAAGACGCTGGGCGCCTGGAAAGCCGGCACACGCTCCGTCCCCACGTACAGGGAGCCGCCGCACCCGACCGACCGCAACATTGTGGTCGTCGATCGACCGGGCTCGGTGCAGTCGGTCATCTACATGGGTAACTTGGCGATCGCGCGAGCCAACCGCGAGTGGATCCCCCTCATGGTGTCCAATCAGGTGCTGGGCGGTTCTGCGGCCTCCCGCCTGTTCATGGACCTCCGCGAGAAGAGGAGCCTCACCTACGGCGCATACAGCTCGGTCGGTGAGCGCGTGGATATCGGCCCGTTCGTCGCTTACGCCTCGGTCCGAACCGAGGTCACGACCGAAGCGATAGGCGCGTTCTTCGAGCACCTTCAACGTATCCACCAGGAGCCCGCTGAACCCGAAGAGCTGGTCAACGCGAAGCGTTACCTCAGCGATTCGTTTCCGCTCAAGGTCGACACGCCGGGCAAGCTCTCCGAGCTCGTCGTCGACCTCCGCACCTTCGGGCTGCCGGACGACTATTGGGACCGATACCGCCAGGCGATCCGCAAGACCAGCGCGTCCGAGGCGCTATACGTCGCGCGCAACTACATCCGGCCAGACGATTCACTCGTTGTGATCGTCGGTCAGGCCGCGGATTTCGCTCAATCGCTTCAGCAGTTCGGACCGGTGATTGTCGTCTCCCCGGACGGCGAGGTCAAAGCCAAGTTCGACGACAAGCGCCCAAACGCGGGCGCCACTGGTGCGTCGCGCGGTCCTATCGACTAGAGTCAGAGCATGTGCGGAATCGTTGGTCACGTTGGTGACGACCAGGCGACGCCTATCCTGCTCGACGGGCTTCGGCGACTGGAATACCGGGGCTACGATTCGGCCGGCCTCGCCGTTCATTCGAACGACGGCATAGAGATCGTCCGCGCGGTCGGCAAGCTTCGCAACCTCGAGAACGCGCTCTCGAAACAGGGCCTCCCGGGCACGGTTGGCATCGGGCACACCCGGTGGGCCACGCATGGCCGCCCTTCGGAGGTCAACGCGCACCCCCACGTCGCCGGCCCCATCGCGGTCGTACACAACGGCATCATCGAAAACCACTTGGAGCTGCGGAGCGAGCTCGAGGCGAGCGGCTTCCCCATCGTCAGCGACACAGATACCGAAATCATCGCCCACCTGATCCATCGCGAAACGCAAGCGGGACACGACATGGTCACGGCGATACGCCGTTCGCTCGCACACGTAGAAGGCGCGTACGCGATCGCGGTCCTGTCCGAGCAGGAGCCGGACCGCATCGTGGTGGCCAAGAGCTCATCCCCGCTCGTGCTCGGCGTGTCGAAGGGCGCGACCTACTGCGCGAGCGATATTCCAGCGCTCCTTCCATACACCAACGAGATGGTGTTCCTCGAAGACGGGGAGATCGCCGTGCTCGAAGCCGGAGGCTTCACCCTGACGACGCTCGACGGTACTCCCGTGAGCCGTCGCTCCAGGAAGATCTCCTGGTCGCCGGTCATGGCCGAGAAGGACGGATACAAGCACTTCATGCTGAAGGAAATCTTCGAGCAGCCGCGCGCGCTCGAAGACACCCTGCGCGGGAGGCTCGACCGCGAGAACGCCGACATCTTCTCAGCCGAAATCGGCCTGAGCGACGACGACGCCAAGCGCATCGAGCGGGTGATCCTCCTCGCCTGCGGCACCAGCCATCACGCGACCATCGCAGGCCGCTATTGGCTGGAAGAGCTCGCCAAGGTGCCGACCATCGCCGAGCTCGCAAGCGAGTTCCGTGGCAGAGACGCCGTCGTCGGCGAAGGGGATTTGGTGATCGCGGTGAGTCAGTCGGGAGAGACCATCGATACGCTGATGGCAGCCAAGGCGGCGAAAGAACGCGGAGCACAGGTCCTTTCGATCGCCAACGTCAATGGCAGCGCGATCCCACGCATGGCGGACGCCAGCTTCTATACGCACGCGGGCCCCGAAATCGGTGTCGCCTCCACGAAATGTTTCATGACGCAACTCGCCAACCTGTTGATGTTCAGTATCTGGCTCGGGCGGCGTCGAGGAACCATCGATGACGCGCAGGCTACCGAGCTCGTCGAGGGCCTGGCGCGGATCCCGAAGGTGATCGCGGGGCGCCTGCGGGCGACGCACCTGGCCGTCGCCGATATCGTGCGTGATTTCTCCGACGCTCGAGACGTGCTCTTCCTCGGCCGCGGCCTCAGCTTCCCGATGGCGCTCGAAGGTGCACTCAAGTTGAAAGAGATCTCCTACGTACACGCGGAGGGCTATGCGGCGGGCGAAATGAAGCATGGACCGATCGCGTTGTTGGACGCGCGCATGCCGGTCATCGTGGTCATGCCCCACGATCGGCACTACGACCGCGTGTCGAGCAACATGCAAGAGGCGCGGGCCCGCGAAGCGAAGATCATCGGCGTGACGACCGTGGGCGATACCAAGGGGCAGGCCCTTTGTGATCGTTTCGTCGAGGTCGCCGCAACGCATGAAGCGCTCAGTCCATTCGTCACCGTCGTCCCGCTGCAGCTGTACGCGTACTGCGTCGCCGACCACAAGGGCACCGACGTCGACCAGCCGCGCAATCTCGCCAAGACCGTCACGGTGGAGTGAGTCGCGCAGGCCATGAAGTTCGGCCTCCTCACGACGGGCTTTCCGCGCTTCGAGGGTGACTGTGCGGGCTCCTTCCTCCTTACCTTGGCGCGGGGGATCGTCGAACACGGTCATTCGGTCCAGGTCTTGGCGCCAGAGCCGTGCCGCCCGTACCCGGTTCCGCGATGGCCCGGGATCGAGGTGAGCTGGGTGCCGTACGCGCGACCGCGAGCGTTGCAGCAAACGTTCTACGCCAGCGGTGCACCAGACAACCTGCGGCAGCGGCCCGCGAGGTGGGCAGGCGCCGCGAGTTTCACGGCCGCGCTCTATCGTGCTTCGGCACGCCAGCTCGCCGACTGTGACGCGTTGATCAGCTCGTGGTGCGTGCCCTGCGGCTGGGTCGCCTCGAAGACCGCGGAGGGGCGCGCGCACCTTTGCATATGCCACGCCACCGACGTTCGTTGGCTCTCCAAGGCACCCGGCGGCGGGGCCTTCGCGCGCGAGATCGCGGGTGGGGCCACTTCGATGTGGTTTCTGAGCGCTTCGCTACGCGAGCGTTTCTTTCGAACGGGCGGTATCGCTCCATCCGTCGTGACCGCGCACGTCGGCCCCATGCCCATCGACCCACCGCACTCGTTGCCCGAGACTCGCTCCGAGCTACGTCGCCGGCTCGGCATCCACGGCTTCACGGTCCTCTGCTTGGGGCGCCTCGTGCCGGTCAAAGGCCTCGACCAGCTTCTGCACGCCGTCGCGGCCCTGCCGGAGCCGGTCAGCATCCGTATCGCGGGAGACGGCCCCGAGCGCGGAAAGCTCCAAGCGCTCGCGCAGCTCCTTCAGGTCAACGCGACCTTCGACGGCTGGGTCGCTGGCGAACGAAAAGAGGCACTTCTGCGAGCGTGCGACGCCATCGTAGTGCCCTCGGGCCCACTGGACGGCCTCCCGACCGTGCTCTTCGAAGCCAGGGCGCGCGCTCTTCCGATCATCACGACTGAAGCAGGCGCGATCCCGGACCATCTGCACGATGACGCAGACACACTCCTCGTTCCCCCGAACGACCGCGCGGCGCTCACCGATGCGATCCACCGACTTCGAGCTCGGTGTACGTCCGAAGCGGCCGTTAGGGCGTGACCCTTTCGGTCCCTTTCGGCGGTCGGTAGCTGAAGCGCTTGTCGGGCACGTCCCGATTGAACTTGATCTTGGCGAAATCGAATCGGTTGCGGTTGCCGGCGGTGTCGATGATGAGAACGCGTTGAACGATTCCGGCGCGCTTGCCCCCGTGAGTCAACGTACGCACGTAGAAGACGAGCTGCTCGTAGTTGGGAGTCGGCCTTCGCGGAATGAGCTGCAGGACATAGCCATCTTGGAATTTCTCGTTGTCGTGCTCGAGCATCCGGACTTCAAAATCGTTCGCTAGATTACCGCTGCCGATGAGAAAGGAAAACGCCGACGGGAGCTGATCCTCGTCTACGGCGCGCTCGATGAGCTGCCCTCTCTTCTCGCCTGGTTCCGGCGGCTGGTAGATCAAGAGCTTCTTGCCATTGCTGACGAACACCTGCCCGTTCGGTGCGGCATAGTCCCAGCGCATCATCCCGGGCTTTTTGAAGACGACTTTCCCCTTGGCCCGGTCGTAGCGATCGTAGAGCCGCGTGTAGCGAGTCTGCTCAAATTCGGCCTGTAGCGTCGTGGTTTGATCGTAAAACGATTGCACCAAGCCGATCACCACCGCCGGATCGAGGGGCTTGCTCTCCTGGGCGGCACCCGCTGCCGACGAGCATTAGCAGTGCAAAACCCAAACCTATCGCCCCAAATCTCGAGGTCATCAACGTGTTGAACGCTCCCAAGGGGTTAGTATTCACGGTGGAGTTCGGTACACAAGGCAACCCACAAATCAGCCTAAAGTGGGATTGATCATTACACCGTAGATCCTTAGGATATAGAGGCAGGCGCCTCGTCGTGCCTGGAACTAGCTTGGTTAGCTTGTGAACCCCGTCAGAACCCGGAGGTGACATGTCAAAACACCAGGCTCGAATCATCCCAGCGGAGCGACAAAGGTCGCACCTCGAACAGAAGCACGCTCAGCTTGCGGACCGCATCGACGCTCTCGACGGCCGTCTGAGTCTCACCCCCGGTGAGGAGCTAGAGCTCCAGCAACTCAAGAAACGGAAGCTTTGGGCCAAGGATGCCCTACAAGACGTCGGCTGAAGACCCTGCGACCCATGACGGACGGCCTGCCTCTCCCGGTAGGCCGTTTTTTTTTGAATTGGGCCTTAAAAGCAAATGGGCCACCAATCGGTGACCCATTTCAAACGAAAGAATCGATGCTACAGTGAAAAAGCTAGGATACGTAAGTTAAGCTGAAATTTCCTGAGTGGCTGAGTAAAAGGACGACCCACCGCCGCGCGGATGCCGGGCAAGCTAGAAAGTGCGCGGCGAGGGGTCTTAAGCAAGCGACTGGGTACATTGCAAACGCGGTGCCAACTTGTCAGGGCCGCAAAACCAGCGCTTTTTTCGCCCTGGGCGCCATCGGTAGGACATTCCTGTCATAGACCTGCACACGATTGTCGTGGTTGGCGCAACGCCGGGCCGCAGGTGCCGATGTGCATACATCTCCCTACCGCGCAGGTTGAAGTGCGTGGTCCATCGTGCGTATGATCTGAGCAACCGGACAGGCCGGAACCCGATGCCCAAGTGCAATAGTTGCGACGGTAGCGTGCTCAGAACGGATGCTTTCTGTGGCACATGTGGTGAGCCGGTCCCCGGCCGGAAGCCCGTGGTGCCGATCGCGCGCGAGTCGAAGCTGAGCGGCGTGCAGGCTCCGCAGGAGCGAATCCGTGGAACGTTCGCGCCGCCGCGCAACACGGGGACCTCGGCGCGCGCCGTGGCGGTCGTTGCGCTCTCGGACCCGGAGTTCACCGATCCCGCGGACACCGGCCTCAGCCGCACCACGATTCGCGAACGGGAGCCACAGAGCGAACCCGCACCGGTCCTGCCGCTTCACCGGAAAAAGAACGGCACCGAGAGCGAGCGTCGAGAGGCCGCTGCGGTGCTGGAGCTGCAAATGGACGAACCACGTGCTTCTGCCGCCGAGCGGGACACGAGCCTGCCCCACGCGCCGATTCCGCCGGGGCCGCCGATCCTCGCCTCGGACCTGCTCCGCGAACAAATGCGTCCGTCGAGCCCCGGCGAAAAAGCGCTCCGCCGAACGACGGTGGCGCTGGCGACCTTGGGTGTGTTGGCCGCGCTGCTCGTGGGCGGCGTTCATCCGTTGACGTTTGTTGCCCTGGCACTGTTGATCACGATGGGGACTTTGGCGCTGACGCCGATGTCGTACCGTGGCCGCGCCATCGGGCTGTTCGCGGTCGGCTCGATCGCGACCGGCGTCGCACTCTGGCAGCAGACCCTCACAGGTGGCGCGCCCGAGGGAAGCATCCTCGCCAGTGCGACGATCCTTCTCAGCGGGAGCTTGCTCTTTCGCGCGTACTACCGGGGCGCGCGCCTGGCCCGGGTGGTGGTGAGCCTCGGCGTTCTCGCCTTGGGCGCATGGTTCTTCGCGTCGGGGGGGCACGAGAGCCTCGTCCGGCTCGAGGGCGATTGGCAGTCTTGGGCACCCGCCGCGACGCAGGTGGCCTTCGGCTTGCTCGCCCTACTCTCGCTCATGGCATTCATGGACAACAGCACCCGCGGTGGCGCCCACGTGTGGGGCGTCGCGTTGCTGCTCCTTTACATGCTGCACATCGGACTGCTCGTAGGGAGCGACGTATGGCCGGTCGGTGGCGTCGAGGTCAGCATCCAAGGGCCCACCATCGCCGCTATCCTCGCGGGCGTCGTGGGAACGGTAGTCGCCGGCATGGCACTCGCACAGGTTCTGGTGGTCGCGTACCAGGTGGCCCGCAGCCGCACCAAAGCGCGCATCTCCGTCGCCGCCTGAGCTCAGGGCACCTTGCGTGGCCACGACGCCAACAGGATGACCGCACAGGTGCGTCCCTTGTCGTCTTTGGCCTTGCCGTAGCCGGCGTCGGTGAATCTACGGGTCCGTGACGGTCAGCCGATGGCTCGGGCTATCCTCGATCGCGTGGAGCGCGTCGCGCATCGTGGCTGCGCGAGCGACGGCCTCGCCGATGACACGGGCCTCGATGCCACGCTTGAGTAGCCGGGCTTCAGGGTCCCCCTCCGCATCCAGATCGTGGCCGAACTTCCCCGAGTCGCAGACCGCTTGAGCGTGACTCGTCGCCTCTTGACTCAGCAGACGGTTCGAACGCAACGTGCGCGCGCCGGACGCTCGCCGAAGTTGCATCAGCCAGGCTTCCGGGGACTGTGACCCGCGCCGGGTCGGTGCGCCTTCTGGCATCTTGCCCACCCAACGCTCCGCAACCGGGCGCGGCCCGCTCGGCCCCGTCGCCACCAGCTGGATGAAGAGCGGTCGCTGCCACTCGAGTGGGAGCGACATGGTCGCTCCGTATTCCCCCCCCGTCGATCGAAATGCGGCGGGAAGCACCCCCGGCATCTCGCACCACCAGGTAAGGATCGCGGAAGTCCTCGATGACCTCCGCGTGAATGCCGTTCTTGCCGACGAGCTCGAGCGAGCCGGCGCGGACGGCCGCCACCAATACGATCCGCTCTGCGTAGCGCGCCCGTCCGCAAATCAGGGGCGCGTCGGCGGCCTCGTCCAAATTCTCGAGCCAAGTCTTGAAACTATCGAACTCCCCGGTGACACCAAACTTGGCATACAACGGATTCGCATCGACGCCGGCCTCGCGCGCCTTGCGAATGAGCTCAGGAGACGGCGGGATGTGTTGAAGTTCCGCCAGTTGGCCCGCCAGCTGCTCCAGCTTCTGGTTCCTCATGCACAGCTTGGCAGGCTTCGCAGGCTCGGCAGATGGTTCGCCCTCGGCGGGAGGCTTGTCTTCGTCAGCGCCCGCCGTCGCGTGAATCGCGAGCAGCATGGCGCAAAGGATTATAGATTTGCGCAGCATAGGTTTGAATCACGTCCGGTAGTCAGCGTTGATCCGAACGTACTCGTGTCCTAGGTCGCAGGTCCAATAATGACCAAGGCCACGCCCAGCTCCGACCGTGACCGTGATCACGTACTCCCCCCGCTTCATCGTCACAGCCGCTTTGAGCTCGGTTCTTGGGGTCATCACGGGGGTCCCGCGCTCGAAGATCGGAACGGTGCCTATCTTCATCGAAACGTGATCAGGATTGAAACGTGCCCCCGAACGGCCTGCCGCCGCCAGAATGCGACCCCAGTTCGGATCACAGCCATGAAGCGCAGTCTTGACGAGTTGAGACCCTGCGATGGTCCGCGCGATCTGGACCGCATCGGTGTTGGTCCGGGCCCCGAGAACCTCGATCCGAACCAAGTGTTCGGCGCCCTCACCGTCCGCCACGACTTGCTTCGCGAGCGATTCGAGCACCTCGGTGAGGGCCCCGGCGAATCGTCGCCCTGCCGCGGCCTTCTCATCGATCACCCGACTCGTGGCTGCTCCGGATGCGAGCACGTAGATCGAGTCGTTGGTACTGCTGTCACCGTCGACTGTCGCCCGGTTGAAGGTGACCTCGGTCGACTGGCGTAGGAGCCTCGACAGCGTGGCTCGTCTCAGAGGCACGTCGGTCACCACGAAGGCGAGCGTCGTCGCCATGTTCGGATGAATCATCCCTGCGCCCTTGGCGATGCCGAGCACCCGGCACATCGTGCGCCCTACCTTGACCTCCGCCCGTGCAAGCTTCGGGCCGCGATCGGTGGTCATGATCGCGCGTGCGAAGCGCTGCGCGCCGGTTTCAGAAAGGTCCGCGACTAGCGACGGAATCGCCCGCTCGATGTCGTCCTGAGCAAGCGGCACGCCAATGACGCCGGTCGAGGCCGGGACCACCAACGCGATCGGAACGCGGAGCGCAGCTGCCGCGACGCGCGTCAACGCCAACGCGGCTTGCTGCCCCTGCTTCCCGGTGCACGCGTTCGCGTTGCCGCTATTGACCAGAATCGCCTGACAAAGCCCGCTCTTCAGGCGGCGCTCGCTGACCACCACCGGTGCCGCTCGGACGCGGTTGCGCGTAAAGACCGCCGAGGCAACGGCCGGCTCGTCCGCAACGACCAACCCCAAGTCCAGCGCGTCGTCCGCTTTGACTCCGCTGTACACGCCAGCGAAGCGAAACCCCTTCACCCGTCCGCTCATGGCGTGCCTATTACCAGATGGGCGCTACTGCGGCGAGGCTGCGGCCTGGTCTTCGCGGTAGTGGCAGTTCTTGTACTTCTTACCACTGCCGCAGTAGCACGGGTCGTTGCGACCGAGCTTCGGATGATCGCGTTTGACGGTGACTTGCTGCACCGCGGCGGGCTGCGGCGGAGGGGGGGCGCCCGGACCGGCGCCGCCCGCTCGACGGCCTCGCCTTGCGGCTGCCCGGCGCGCCTGCCGACTGAGCCCTTGCTGCTGACCGCCACCCGCGGGCCCCTCGCCTTGATGGCTGGCGCGGATGTGCCGCTGTCGCTTTTCGGTCGCCTGACGGCGTTGCTCCTCGAGCCGCTGCAACTCTTCTTCGCCCGCCCGCTCGACGGTGAACATCCCGAGAGTGACCGACGACTTCACGCTCTGCACCATCTCCAGGTACATGTCGAAGCCCTCACGCTGATACTCCTTCTTGGGATCGCGCTGACCGTAACCGCGTAGGCCGATGCCGTCGCGGAGGTGGTCCATCCCCTGCAGGTGGTCCATCCACTGTTTGTCGATCTCTTGGAGGTACAGGTCGCGGAACAATCGAAGGAAGTTCTCGGTTCCGAACTCGCGCTCTTTGCGCTCCTGCACGGCAGCCGCGTCCGTGTAGAGCTTGCGAAGGAGCTCCTCGCGGTCGCTGATCTCGTGGACACCGGTCGCATCGATCGCGAACTGCTCTTTGTAGGCACGCTCGAGCCCATCGAGGTCCCAGTCTTCGTAGTGTTTGCCGGGCGGGCACGCGTGGTCGGTCATCGTGACGACGATCTCGTCGACCAAATCGAGCAAGCGCTCTTTCTGCTCGCTCAGCGACATACCGACCGCCTGCTCGAGGTGCCTGTAGGCGCCTTGGGCGTCGTTGCGGAACTCTTCGAGCGGCACGGCGCAACCGAACCAGACGTAGATGTCCTTTTCGAGCAATTGAACCCGCACGTCGGTCAGGGTCGACAGGTCGGCCGCGAGGGACTTTTTACGATGCGCAGGCACGTCATCTTGGGTGAGACCCGCGTCCGGCAACGGATACGAATGGAACTTCACCATGTTCTCGAGCACCTTGGTCACCCGGGACAGCAACTCGACGTCGAGCCCATCGACCAGAGGCACGGGCTCCACACCCGCCTTGCGCTCGTCGTCTGTGGGCACCGTTCGGTACTCTCCGCGCAAGACCTGCTTTCGCAGCGCGTACATGCTCTTGCGCTGCTGATTCATCACGTCGTCGTACTCGAGCAGGTGCTTTCGAACGTCGAAGTTGCGCTCTTCGACCTTCACCTGAGCGTTCTCGACGGCACGCGTCACCCAGCGGTGCTCGATCGGAACGTCTTCTTCCATCCCGAGCCGGTCCATCATGGCCTGGACACGCTCGCCCGCGAAAATCCGCATGAGGTCGTCTTCGAGCGAGAGGTAAAAACGCGAAGAGCCCGCATCCCCCTGGCGGCCCGATCGCCCACGAAGCTGATTGTCGATGCGCCGCGATTCATGCCGTTCAGTGCCGATGATCTGAAGGCCGCCCGCGTCTTTGACGCGCTGGGCGTCTGCTTTGCACTGGGTGATGCGTTGCTCGGTGGCCTTGGCGATCGCGGCCTCACGCCGCTCGGGGTCGGACAGCACCTCCTCCGAAGCGCTCTCGAGCACCTCGATCTTGGCGAGCATTTCGGGATTGCCGCCCAGCACGATGTCAGTGCCTCGACCGGCCATGTTGGTGGCCACCGTCACAGCGCCCGGCGTACCCGCCTGCGCGACCACGTACGCCTCCCGCTCGTGCTGTTTGGCGTTGAGCACGTTGTGCGGGACACCCTGGCGGTCGAGGAAGTGCGCCACCGCATCCGATTTTTCGACGCTCGTCGTGCCGACCAGAACGGGCTGCCCTCGCTTGTGCGACGCTTCGATCTCCAGGCAAAGCGCCCGGAACTTCTCGCGCTCGGTCTTATAGATGAGATCCTCTTCATCGGCGCGAATGATCGGCTCGTTGGTCGGAATCACGATCACATCGAGCTCGTAAATGTTGTGGAACTCGGTCGCCTCGGTGTCGGCGGTGCCGGTCATCCCGGATAGCTTCTTATAGAGACGGAAGAGGTTCTGGAACGAAATCGTAGCCAGTGTGAGGTTCTCGCTCTGAATGAGAACTCGCTCTTTCGCCTCGACTGCCTGGTGAAGGCCGTCCGACCAACGCCGGCCGGGAAGCACACGGCCGGTGAACTCGTCGATGATCATCACCTTGGCGTCTTGGCTGACCATGTAGTGCTGGTCGCGGTGGTACAGGGCATGTGCGCGGAGGCACTGTTGCAAGATGTGAAGCGCCTCGAGGTTGGCCGGGTCGTAGAGGTTGGCGCCGTCACCTGCGAGCAATCCACGGCCAGCCAACAGTTCCTGCGCGCTCTCCATGCCGTTCTCGGTGAGGGTCACGCTGCGATTCTTCTCGTCGAGGTCGTAGTGCTCATCCTTGCGCAACCGCGGGATGATCTCGTTGATCATCTCGTAGTTGTCGCTGGCGGTTTCACCGGGCCCGCTGATGATCAACGGCGTACGCGCCTCGTCGATCAGGATGGAGTCGACCTCGTCGACGATCGCGTAGTTCAGGTCACGCTGCACATAGTCGTAGATGCTGAACTTCATGTTGTCGCGCATGTAGTCGAAGCCGAACTCGTTGTTCTGGCCGTACGTGATGTCGCAGTTGTACGCGCGCTTCTTGACCTGGTTGCTCTGGCCTGGAACGACGACGCCGGTGCTCAGCCCGAGGAACCCGTAGAGCCTGCCCATCCACTCCGCATCGCGAGTCGCGAGGTAGTCGTTGACGGTCACGACGTGGACGCCCTTGCCTTCGAGACCGTTCAAGTAGCAGGGGAGCGTGGCGACTAGGGTCTTGCCCTTCGCCGGTCTTCATCTCGGCGATTTTGCCTTGGTGGAGCACGACACCGCCGACGAGTTGGACGTCGTAGTGCCTCATTCCAAGAATGCGCTTGCCTGCCTCGCGGGCCACGGCATACGCGGGGACCAATAAGTCCTCGATCGAGGCGCCGTTATCAATTTGCTGACGGAACTCCGCGGTCTTCCCGCGTAGCTCTGCGTCGGACAGCTTCTTGATTTCATCTTCGAGCGCCGAGATCGCAGCGACCATGGGCTGCATGCGCTTCACTTCGCGTTGATGCTTGGTGCCAAGCACCTTTTTTAGGACTGAGCTGAACACGCACGCAATCTAGGTCGGCCGGGGGAGGGGCGCAAATGAGTGTCAAAACCACCGTTTGGAGAGAGCGAGCATCGCCAACAGCGCGAAGACCAGGAGCACAAACGCCCACAGGCCGCGGCCCGGGGAGGCGGTCCGCCGAGGGGTTGCCGTCTCTTCTCCGAGCTCGTCGAGCAACTGGCGTGCGCGCGCCTGGGCCAGGAGCTCGACGCGAAGTAAGACCATGCTCACCATCAGACCGATGAGCAGGATCGCGGCGGCCGCCTGCCAGCGCCGGAGCTCCTGCTCGCCGTCGAGCGCTTCGTCCGCTCCGAGTCGGGCGCTCGTCGCCGTTCCGACCGCAACGACATCGAAGCTCGGCACGGCGAACAACGCGCGGACCAGATCCGCGGTGTCCGGCCGAGGGGCCTCGCCAGCGATCACGGCCATCGCTAGGGGATCCAGGCCTTCGCGAGCCGCCTCGGCGAGGACCGCCGTCGCCGCCAGCTGCGCCGGGCCCGGACCATCCGGGTCGGGGACGACCACATGCACCACACCGGCCGTGTTGTCCGAGAACAGGTCGGAGCGAACTTGAAGCCGCCAAACGCCGGGGCCGGGCACTCGGACCTGAGGGGCGTCTGGGGACAGGGACAAAGCGTGTATCCAACGCCGCCGCTCGAAGACGTCGACCAGCACCGGGCCGCGTCCGCCGAGCTGTTCCCACTCGAGCGCGATTTTCCCGTCCATCACCGACGCCCGCGCCACGATGCCCCCAGGAACGACGGGAAGCCGTACCTCTCGGGAGGCTGCGACGACGACGCCCGGGCCAAGCGCTTCGACCTCGACCCGCCCTTCACTGCCGGCCACAACCAGTGGGAAGCGCGCGAATCCATTTGAAGGCTCGACGACACGCGCATCCGTCCGAACGCCGGCGAGTGGACGGACCCGGACGGCAGTCACCTCGGCTCCTGCCCAGACCGAAAGCCAACAGCGGAGCTCCGGAACGCAGGCCCCTTCTTCGACGCGCGGATCGAGCACTTCCACCGAGCGTCGCGAACCCATGGCGCGCAGGGGGCCAAGCTCGTAGCGCTGAAATGCGTTGACGGCGCGGCCCTTCGGCAAGCGCGACTCGATCGACTTGCGCACGTAGAGCACTCGCTCGACGGAAACCGAACGGCCATCGATTTCGGCCAGAGCCACCAACGAGAGCACTCCATCGAGCCCGCTCGGCACCGGCAGGTGCCCCTCGACACCCTGCACGAGCGACTGCACCAAATCGGCTTTCGCAAGCACCATGCCTGCCGCGTTGCGAAGCTCGACCGCGACCGCTGGCGCAAGGATGACGGTGTACCCGTCCGAGTCTTGATCGACTTGCCATGCACGAACCCCGATCGTCGTTCCCGGTCGAGCGACCAGCGGCGCGTTCAAACGAAGGTCCGGCATCACCGGCGGAGTGCCCGCCATCCAAAGTGCGGCGAGGATGGCCGCGACGACGAGCGGGGACAATCGCACCGCCCAGGCGAAAGCGCCGAATTGCTGCTCCTTCGTGCTCATGGGGATGGACAAATTCGGGATGTTACCCTAGGAACGGTTGGGGTACAGAGCGCGAATGGGAGCCACCGCCGAACATGACGTCGAGCAACTGCGTGCTCGCTTGAACGACTACATGGCCAAGCATGGCCTACGGTCGACCGAGCAACGGCGCCTCGTCACCGAAATGTTTTTCGCGACCGGCGAGCACCTGTCCATTGAGGATTTGCTCGATCGGGTGCGCATCGAAGAGCCCAAAATCGGGTACGCCACGGTGTACCGCACCCTGAAGCTACTGAAGGAGTGCGGGCTCGCCTTCGAGCGCCACTTCGGGGACGGCGTATCCCGCTACGAGGTCGCGTGGCAAGACGAGCACCACGACCACCTGATCTGCATCGAGTGCGAGAAGATCATCGAGTTCGAAGACGACGCCATCGAAGAGCTGCAGCACAACGTGGCGTCGGGGCTGGGCTTCAAGCTCGTGCGCCACAAGCTCGAGCTCTACGGCGTCTGCGCCGACTGCCAGGCCAAAGCACAGGACTGACAGACGGGCGGCCGCAAGCCTGGGTTAGACGGTCGCGAACGCTGCGTCGGGGATCTCGACCGGGATCGTATCGATAGCGCTCAGGCGCTGCGTTCGGCTAGGCAAGGTGCTCAGCACGTTGTTGGCGAAGTACTGCGCGGCGAATTTCTTGCCGGTGTAGAACGCGTGGTCCGGATGGGTCTCTGACGTCTCGGGCAGCTTCTTCAGTGCAATCGCAGCCTGGTCGAGCAGCAACCAACCGATCGCCAAATCACTCATGATGTTGAGGAAATCCTCGGCAGCGAGCGGGATATGCTCGAGTTTGCCACCTTTGAACCAACCGATGAACTGCATCACCGACGCGGCAACCGCTTCGTGCGCAGCCTGAAGGTGACCGATCCCTTCCTCGATCTCCGGCGTGTCCTTGTTCTCGGTGATGAAGCTCTGGATGTCTGTCAGGAAGGCTTGCGTGTTGGCACCGCCACCTTGGCCGAGCTTGCGGCTGACCAAGTCCATCGACTGGATGAAGTTCGTGCCTTCGTAGATCTGAAAAATCTTTGCGTCGCGGCAGTACTGCTCGACCGGGTGATCCTTGAGGAAGCCATGGCCTCCGTACACCTGGATCGCGCGGCTCGACACCTCGAACGCAGCATCGGTGCCGTAGGCCTTCACCAACGGGGTCAAAAGATCGACCTGGCCCTTGTGGTAGGCCTCGGACTCGTCGTCCTTGCCTTGGATGGATTTGAGGCGATCGCCATGGTTCGAAAGCTTCATGACGAGCGCGCGAATGCCCTCGACCCGGGCCTTCATCGCCAAGAGGTCGCGGCGAATGTTCGGGTGCTCGATGATCGGAACCCGGGGCGCGTTCGCGTCCTTAAACTGCTTGATGTTGGCGCCCTGCTTGCGCTCGCGCGCATACTCGAGCGCGCTGAGGTACGCGGCAGAAGCCACGGAAAGGCCCTGAATGCCGACGCCGATGCGGGCGGCGTTCATCATGTGGAACATCTGGCGAATGCCCTGGTGCTCGACACCACCGACGACCTCGCCGATACTGCCACCCTCGTCGCCGAACTGCACCACGCAGGTGGCCGAGGCGTTGATACCCATCTTGTGCTCGATGGAAGGCACTTCGACGTCGTTGAGCTCGCCGAGCGAGCCGTCCTCGTTGATGCGTACCCGGGGGACCAGGAAGAGCGACAGGCCTTTGGTGCCGGCCTCCGCGCCTTCGATGCGTGCGAGGACCAGATGCACCACGTTTGTCCCGAGGTCGTTGTCGCCGGCGCTGATGAAAATCTTGGTGCCGCGGATGTTGTAAGTGCCGTCGTCGTTGCGCGTGGCGCTGGTGGTCGCGGCGCCGACATCGGACCCGGCCTGCGGCTCGGTGAGACACATCGTGCCAGTCCACTCGCCGCTCATCATCTTGGGCACGTACTTCTGTTTTTGATCCTCGGTAGCGCAATCCATGATCAGCTCCGCCGCCGTCAGCGTGAGGCCGGTGTACAGCGCGAACGCGGTGTTGGCGCCGCACATCATCTCCTCGACGAAGGAGCCGACCATGGCGGGAGCGTCCTGGCCGCCCCAGCGCGACGGCGATGCGATCGTGCGCCAGCCGGCCTCCCAGGTCTTGTCCCAGGCCTCCTTGAAGCCGTCGGGCGTGATCACGCGTCCATCTTCGATCCGGCAGCCCTGTGCGTCGCCGGAGGCGTTGAGCGGGCCAGTGACCTCACAAACGAAGCGATACACCTCGTCGAGCACCATGTTGCACTCGTCGGTGCCCCACTCGGCGTAGGGTTCCTTTCCGAGGACGGCGGGCAGATCGAACTGCTCGAAGAACAGGAACCGAAAGTCTCGTAGATCCGCACGGTAGCGGTTGATTGCTTGCGCCAAGTCAGCCTCCGATCGTCAAGTCGGTCACCCTCGGGCTTGAGCATGATTGCGCGTGATTACGCGAGAAGGCCCTGATGGATGCCAGCTGTAAGAAGCTGGGGGCAGGCGCGCTCTGCGTCAAGTCGAGGACCGGTCTACTCGGCTGTGCGGTGCTTCACAAACTCGCCAATTCGCCGGATCGCGCTGCGACCTTCCTCCAGCATCGGGGCGAAAACATGCCACGCGTGAATCATGTCGGGCCACACCTCGAGCTTGACGTCGACGCCTGCGGAGCGTGCCGCCTCGGCGCACTGAAGGTTGTCATCGAGCAGGGTTTCGGCGGCTCCGACCTGGATCAACAGGGGCGGAAGCCCGGTCATGTCGGCGTGGATAGGCGACACTAAAGGGTTACGGTGCTCGGACGCTGGGGCGAATCGTTTAGCCATCGAGCGAAGACCGATGCGGGTCACGAAATCGTAGTGGCTGTTGAATTGCATGGACGTGCTGCGGGGGTCCAGATCGAGCCAGGCTGAAATCAGCACGCCGGCGGCCGGCAGGGGAAGGCCGCCGTCGCGCAGCGACACCAACGTGGACAGGGTCAAGCCGGCGCCGGCAGACTCGCCACCGATGACGATGTGCTCGGGTCGAATCCCCTGCTCCTCGAGCAACCACGAATAGACACGCCGGGCGTCCTCCAACTGCGCTGGGAAAGGATGCTCCGGGGCAAGCCGATAGTCTGCAGCCAGGACCCTCATCCCGCTCGCGATGCAGAGCCGCGCCAGGAAATCGCGATGCGAGTTGATCGACCCAGTCGAGTATCCGCCCCCGTGAAAATAGAGGATGACGCGATCGGGATCGCTCCCGGGCTGCGAAAACCACTCCGCCGAAACACCACCCGCCTCGAGCGGCTGCATGTCGACGGCCCGCATCGGCCTGGTCACCGGCCGCGGCGGGTCGATCACCCGCCGTTGAAGCTGCAGTGGCATCACCATCGACAGATTGGCCGACCGACGCAAAACCTCGGCCACAGTCTCGAGCTCGAGCGTCCAGGTCGGACGACGGGGCCCGAACACCGCCCGGCGAGCACGGATCACAGGCTTCAACCCCTGCATCATGGTGCGGATGAGATTCACGGGGGCGAACCCTAGCACGCCCCGCTGGCGCCGAAGTCCCCGACCCCGTAAGCCTCCGGCCATGCTCCTCGAGCGTTACCTCGAGTCCCTCGGCTCTGAAGCGATCCAAAAGGCTCTTGGTCTCGACGGCCCGCGCCCGGCACTCGTGCGTCCCACCCAGGATCCGAAGTTTGGGGACTTTCAGATCAACGGAGCGATGGCGCTTGGCAAAGAGCTCGGGAAGCCTCCGCGGGAGCTGGCGCAGCCCATTGCCGAGGCGCTGGCCGGGGTCGACGCGATCGCGAAGGCCGAGGTTGCGGGGCCTGGGTTCGTCAACATTCATCTGGCGCCTGCTTGGATTGCGTCGAAGCTGACCGAGGCGCTGCGCGACCCGGCGCGCAACGGGGTACCGGCGGTGGAAGAGGTCTCCAGGGATCGTCGTCGACTTTTCGAGCCCCAACATCGCCAAGCAAATGCATGTTGGGCATCTGCGTTCGACGATCATCGGCGACGCGATCGCGCGGATCTTGTCCTTCATGGGTCACGACGTGGTGCGCGACAACCATCTCGGCGATTGGGGGACGCAGTTTGGGCTGTTGATCGTCGGGATGCGCGAGTGGGGGGACGACGAAGCGCTCCAGGCCGCACCGGTCCTCGAGCTCGAGCGTGTGTACAAGCTCGCCTCGGAACGGGCGGGCAACGACGATGTCTTCGCCGAACGAGCGCGCGCGGAGCTCGCGAAGCTCCAAAATGGCGACGAGGAGAACCGCCGGCTGTGGGAGCACTTCGTGGAGGTCAGCCGTGCGGCCCTCGACGCCGTGTACGCCGAGCTCGACGTCTCGTTCGACACCTGGCTCGGCGAGAGTGCCTACCACGACGCCCTGCCGGGGGTGGTCGAGGATCTCCTCGCGCGAGGGATCGCCCGGGTGGACGACGAGGCCGTGTGCGTCTTCTGGGGCGACATCGACAGTGCTCCCAAGGCGCTGCGTAAACAGAAGACTCCGTTCATCGTGCGAAAGAAGGACGGTGCGTTTCTCTACTCGACGACCGACATCGCGACGGTGCAGTACCGCAAAGAGCATTTGCAGGCCGATCGCGCTCTCTACGTCGTCGACAATCGCCAGGGACTTCACTTCCAGCAGCTCTTCGCAGTGATGGAACTGCTGGGCATCGACATGGATCTCGAGCACATCGGCTTCGGCACGGTGCTCGGCAACGACGGCAAGCCACTGCGGACGCGGGACGCGAGCGGGAACGTGATCACGCTGGTGTCACTGCTGGAAGAATCGAAGCAACGCGCGCGGCAACGTATCGAGGAAGGGATCGCCGAAGGCCGCCTGCGAGTTCGATCCGAAGAAATCGACGAGGTCTCCCGGGTCGTGGGCATCGGTGCGGTGAAGTACGCCGACCTTCGTCAGAACCGACTCAGTGACTACCAGTTCGACTGGGACAAGATGATCTCGTTCCAGGGCAATGCAGGCCCGTATCTGCAATATGCGTATGCGCGTTGCGCCTCGATCTTCGCAAAGGGTGAAGTCGACATGGACGCGATGGCGGCCAGCGCGACGATCCTTCTCGACGCGCCCGCGGAACAGGTCCTCGGCAAGCACTTGCTGCGGTTTGCCGATGTCGTTTACCAAGCGGGCACGACCAGTCAGCCACATCTGATTTGCGAGCACATCTACGAGCTGGCGCGCGCCTTCAACGGCTTCTACGCCGAGTGCCCGGTGCTCGACGCCAAGGGGGCCACGAGAGACAGCCGCCTCGGGCTGACGGCCCTGACGGCCAGGCAGATCCGCCGCGGGCTCGGGCTCGTCGGCATTGGCGTAGTCGATCGCATGTAGCGAAAATCGCTGTATGTCCCGCTCCGGGAGCGCGAGTGTGCTATGCGAAGGCCGCCAATGCAGGGCCGCGTCGTTCGAACATCCCACCAGAGCCAGTGTCTGAGCGACAACCCGCTCGGGGATCCGTGCGAGCGTGATTTGTACGTCTACCTGCCGCCGCAGTACGACGGAACGAGGCGCTTCCCAGTCGTGATGATGCTCGCCGGCTTCGGGGCGACGAATCACTCGATCGCCAGTTGGAGCCCCTGGCAGCCGAACACGATCGAGCTCACCGACCAGCTCGTCGCCGACGGGCGATGCAAGCCCGCGATCCTCGTGTTGCCGGACTGCTTCAATCGATGGGGCGGCTCGCAGTTTGTCGATTCAGACGGAACCGGCCGCTACCAGACCTATCTCGCCGACGAGGTCTTCTCTTTCGTCGACGCGGAGTTCCAAACGATCCCCAAGCGCGAGGGGCGCGCGGTGGTAGGCCGCTCGTCCGGCGGCTTCGGGGCGCTGCGCCTCGGCATGGACAGGCCGGACGTCGTCTCCGTCATTGGGAGCCACGCGGGCGATGCCGCGTTTGAAGTCAGCATGCGACCGATGCTCACGAGCGCGGCGATCGCGATCGACCTGGCTGGCGGCCTCCGCGCGTTTGCAGAAGATATCCCCGCAGTCGGTCCCAAGAACGCCACCCAGTTCGATGCCATCTTCGTGCTTGCCGCCAGCGCGGCTTATTCGCCCGACCCGACCAGCTTCCCCTTCGCTCAGATTCCGATGGATCCCGCCACGGGCGAGCTGCGCAGCGACGTCTGGGCGCGGTGGCTCCGGCACGACCCACTCCAGCGAATCGAGGCTTCGACGGCGGCTTTGGAAACGATGTCGCTTATTTACGTCGACGCAGGCAACAGGGATGAGCACGGGCTACACTTCGCAGCGCGGATGCTCGACGAGGCACTCCGCAAGCGTGGGCTGCCCGTTCACTACGAGGAGTACGAGGGCGGACACCGAGGCACCTCGTGGCGCTACGAAGTCTCGCTACCGCAAATCGTTGAAGCACTTCAAGGACCCGCATGACAACCAAAAAGATGAGCACCGAAGACGACACCGACGCGACGGAGGCGACGCCAGGCAAGAAGGCCGCCGGTGGTGGCGCCGTGGTAGCAGCGCAGAAGATTCTCGCGGACGAAAGCCCGCAGTCGAAGATCGCAGAGCACGGCGAGACCATGATGGAGGGCCCTCGGACGGCGGCGACGCAGTCCGCGCGCGTCCTCAGCGAAATCATTGCGGCCAAGTCGGAGCTGGTGGTGCCGCTTGTTGCGAAATTCGCGAGGGGCATTTCGTCCTCGAACAAGCGCGTCGTGCAGGCGTCGGCTGAGGCGTTGCCCGCCATCGCGCGAATTGCGCCTGCCCGGGTCGCGCGACAACTCGATGTGCTCAAAAGCTCGTTCGAAGAAGCGAGCGACGTTGGCAAGGATGGTCTCGTCAGGACGTTCGCCGCCTTGTGCACCGCGTCGGTCGCCTACCAAAAGCGGCTCGAGCCGGTGCTTACCCTCGCGCTCAAGGGCGCAGACGGAAAGACGCTTTTCACCTGGAGCCAGATCGTGCTTCCGGCGCTCAAGGGCGAGCCCCATGCACGGGCCCGCGCCGTCGTCGAAGGCCGACTCGACTTGATCCCACGGTCGTACGCACAACAGATCGCCGACTTCCTCGGAATCAAGCTGCGGCTGCGCTACCGCTGATCGATCAGCATGAAGTGGTAGCCTATCGCAGTATCGAGGGGTCGTAACCGTCTGGGTGATCGTAGCCAAGAAGCTGCAGGGTCGTCGAGGCAATGCTGGTGATAGATGGGTTCTGGAAGCCGTCGTCGAGGCGCAGCGTATCGTCCCCCGGCACATACACGTAGCAAGGGACGGCGTTGAGGGTGTGACTGGTCTTGTTCCTCAGGTGCCCAGTCGCGTCGCGATGGAAGTCCCCCGACTTCTTGTCGAGCTCGAACATCTCGTCGCAGTTGCCATGATCGGCGGTGACGATGAGCGCGCCGTTCTGCTGCTCGATTTCGGAAACGAGGCGAGCCAGCGACAAATCAACTGCCTCCACGGCGATGACAGCCGCGTCGAGATTGCCGGTGTGACCCACCATGTCGCCGTTCGCATAATTGATGCGTCCATGCCGTAACCCACCACGCCGCAAGGCCACGAGCGTTGCGTCGGTGATCTCCGCCGCCTTCATCCAAGGCCGTTGCTCGAACGGAACCAGGTCACTTGGCACTTCGACATACTCTTCGTAGAGCTCGTCGAACATCCCGGATCGGTTGCCGTTCCAGAAGTACGTCACGTGGCCGAATTTCTGAGTCTCACTGCACGCAAACTGACTGATCTGATTGCGCGCCAGATACTCGCCCATGGTCCGGTCGATATCGGGCGGCTGCACTAGATAGTGGCGGGGAAGCTCGAGGTCACCGTCGTATTGCATCATGCCGACGAAGTCGACGTCGGGGATAGGCCCACGATCGAACTCGCTGAGCTCCGGCTCGGTGAAGGCGCGAGTGAGCTCGAGCGCGCGATCGCCCCGGAAGTTGAACAGAACCACAGCCGCGCCATCGCGGATCGGTCCGACGGGGTTGCCCTCGCCATCGACGATGACGAAAGCGAGGAGATCCTGATCGATCATTCCGGTGTTCTCATCACGAAGCGTCTCGACGGCGTTGGTTGCACTCGGGAAGCCTCGGCCCTCGCCGAGCACGTGGTGCTTCCAACCGCGCTCGACCATCGACCAGTCGGCTCCATAGCGATCCATCGTAATGAACATGCGGCCGCCGCCTGATGCAATGCGATAGTCGCGCCCGCCCTGCTCATTGAGATCGTGCAACACCTTCTCGAGCGCCTCGACGTACTCGAGCGCGCTGGTCTCGGGCACATCGCGTCCGTCGAGCAGGACGTGGACACGCGCGTGCTGCACGCCCTCTTCGTTGCAGCGGCGGAGCATCGCGAACAGGTGCTCGATGTGACTGTGCACGTTGCCATCCGACAGCAGCCCGATGAAGTGCATCGGCTGGCCGCTCTCGTTGACGCGGCGAACGAGCTTCTTCCACTCTTCTCCTTCGAAAATCTCCCCGCTATCGATCGCCATCTGAACGCGTTTGGCGCCCTGATCGAAAATGCGCCCCGCTCCGAAGGCGTTGTGGCCGACCTCGCTGTTGCCCATGTCGTCATCGCTCGGGAGGCCCACCGCCTTGCCATGTGCCGCAAGCCGCGTCGTCAGCGACATGCCGGCAAGCCGATCCAGCGTCGGCGTCCGAGCGAGCCAGACCGCATCGCCTTCATTCGACGCGCCGCACCCCACCCCGTCCATGACGACGATGAGCACGGGCCCCGGAACGCCCGCGAAATTCGGATGCTTCTCGAGCTGCCACTCAGTCACGAGGCGTTTCTAGCACACGGAGGCGGCCCGAAGCGGCTATGCTTCGCCCATGCTCTGTGTCACCAATCGAATCCCCGTAGCCGAGGGCCACGAAATCGACTTCGAAGAGCGCTTTCGCAAGCGCGTTCATCTCGTGGATCAAGCCAAGGGGTTCATTCGCAACGAGGTACACCGGCCGCGACCGATGAACCTCGATCACCAAACCGGCGAGTGGACGCCCGGACCGAAGGGCACCGGATACTACGAAGTGAAGACCTGGTGGGAGTCATTCGACGATTTCGTTGCGTGGACGCAGAGCCCGTCATTCGCCGAGGCGCATCGAAGCCGGCCTCCGAAGGACATGTTCCGCGGGCCGAACGAGCTGACGATCCACGAGGTGTTCCTCAACACGGACGGTGCAGAGGCCCCGTGACCGAGATCGCACGCGACAACCTGGGCTTCGTCGAATGTTGGAACGAAATCCTCACGCCGAAATGGATTCGGTTTCGGCACTTGCTCTCCGGAAACGGCAAGATTCACAGCGACATCGCGTACGCGGACTTTGACATTCAGTCGGGGGACAAAGTGATCGACATCGGTTGCGGGTTTGGGGAGACCGCCCTCGAAATCGCTCAGCTGGTGGGGCCTACCGGCGAGGTCTTGGGAATCGATTGCACCGACACGTTCCTCGACATTGCGAACCAAGAGCGAGACGCGGCCGGCGCAGCCAACGTGCGTTTCGAGATTGGCGACGCCCAGGTATGCGAACTTGCGGAAAGCTACTTCGACGTCGCGTACTCGCGATTCGGCGTGATGTTCTTCCAAAGCGCCGTGCGTGCGCTTCGAAATGCCAACCGCGCGCTCAAGCCAGGCGGGAAGGTCTGTCTGATTGTGTGGAGGGGGCTTGCGGACAACCCCTGCTGGGGCGCGGCCAAAGAGATCGTGCTGCGTCACTTGCCGCCACCTGGGCAAAACGCATCGACCTGCGGCCCGGGGCCTTTCTCGATGGCCAGCGAGGAAACCGATCGCGCGATGCTAGAGGCCGCGGGCTTTCCGGAAGTGGAGGTTTTCAAGCGCATCGACGCCGACGTCTGCGTCGGCCTGGACCTCGAAGAGGCGATCGACTACCAGATCCTCGTCGGGCCTTCGGGCGAGATCATACGAGAAGCCGGCGATGAGGGACTTCGCAAGCTACCGGACATACGGCGCGAGCTTGGCGAGTTGATGGCCCCGCACCTCAGTGACCAAGGCGTCTTCATGCCCTCGAGCACTTGGGCGATCATGGCCCGCAAGCCAGCCTAGACGGCCAGCCGACTGTCTTCTTTATGTCATCCGCAGACAATGCGCTTGACCGGAATAGAACTTGTTCTAAAATACAACTAGTTTACAAGCAGTAAAGTTATCCCCGGCTGGCGGATATTCGGAGGATCCCGTGGAAAACAAGTGCCCCGTGAAGTTTCAGAACCTCGATTTTTGTGCCCCTTCGACGCACGACAACCCGTACGAGATGTACGACTACTTCCTCGAGCACGAGCCGATCCGTTTCGATGAGCACAACGACGTCTGGGAGGTCTTCCGGTACGACGACATCGTCGCGATTGAGCGGGACACGGAGACCTTCATCAATGGCGAGGGCGTGCGGCCGAACATCCCGCCCGACCCCGGCATGATCTACCAGGACGGCGAGCAGCACAACAAGCAGCGCGCGCTCGTGTCCTCCGGGCTTTACACCTCGGCAGATGCGCAAGATGGAAGACCGTGCGCGCGAGATCGTCGTCGACCTCGTCGACAAGATGCTCGTCAAGGACGAAGTCGACATCGTCGCTGACTTGGCCGGTGCTCTCCCGTCGCGACTGATCGCCGACATGCTGGACATCCCGCAAGAGAAGCGCGAGACGGTCTTGAACTGGGATCAATCTCATCATGATGGGTGGATGCGGGCCCTGAGTACGTCAGCGACGAGGTCAACGACGCGTTCAGCGGCTTCTGCGAGCACCACGAAGAGATGTACCAGGATCGCATGGCGGCCGGCTGCACGGGCGGCGACCTCCTCTCGATCTGGATCAACGCGGAAATCAACGGTGAAAAGCTAGACGAGTCGCAGCTGCTGTTCGAGCACGTCCTTCTGAACGTGGGTGGCGCGGAAACCACGCGCAGCGCGATTGCGGGTGGCCTCGAGCGGCTCTCCGACGACCAGAAGCAGTACGATGCCCTCGTCGACGACCCGTCTCTGATCCCGAACGCGGTCGAAGAGATCATTCGCTGGGTGTGCCCCGTTCGTGAACATGTACCGCACGGCGACCCGCGACTACGAGATGCACGGCAAGGTCATCCAAGAAGGCCAGCAGGTCGGCCTCACCTACCCGGCCGCCAACCGCGACCCCCGCCACTTCAAGGACCCGCACACCTTCAACATTTTCCGCGACTTCTCCACGGAGAGTAAGCACCTCTCGTTCGGCCTCGGGCCCCATTTCTGTTTGGGTGCGTCACTCGCTCGCATGGAGATCCGCCTGTCGCTCGAGGAGATGACACAGCGGGTCAAGCGGATCTCGAGCCCCGAGGGCAAGCCGCCCGTGTACGTTTCGTCTTCGTTCGTGCGGGGCCTCGGCAGTTACCCAGCGATTCTCGACCCTCGGTAAGGAGGCTGTGCCGTGGCTTCGGAAGCCGTAGAAGAAAAGACACCGTATGAGCTGCTCGGAGGCGACGACGGGGGTCCGAAGGCTCACCGCAGACTTCTATGGGCTGATGGACACCCGGCCTGACGCCGCAACGATCCGGGCGATGCACAAGGGCGACCTATCCGAGATGACCGACAAGCTCGGCACGTTTCTGATCGGATGGCTGGGTGGGCCGCAGAACTATCAGGAGCGCTTCGGCCGCGTGATCATTCCACTTGCTCACAAGCCGTTTCCGATCGGGCCGAGCGAGCGAGATCAGTGGCTGATGTGCATGCGCGGGGCGCTCAAAAAAACATCGCTCGACGCATCGATGAAAGCGCGGCTCATGGATTCCTTCGGGCGAATGGCCGAGATGTGCCGGACCCAAGATTGACGACTGACATTGAGAAGGGGTGAACCATGAAAATCGTGTTCGATAGGGAAAAATGCAAGCTGCACGCCCAGTGCCGCGGCGCCGCCCCCGAGCTTTTCTCGTTTGCGGACGACGGGAGTCTCGTGATTCTGGACGAGAACCCGCCCGAAGAGCTTCGTGAGGCGCTCCAAGACGCGGTAGACGCCTGCCCCGTGCAAGCGATTTCCATCGGAGAGTGACCCTGCGGGTGTGATAGCGTCGGCCGAGATGCCGAGGTTGCCGAACGGGCTCGTGCGAGGGGACGACGGACGGGCTCGCTGTTGGTGGGGCGCAAGCACGCCTGACTACGCCGCCTATCACGACGAAGAGTGGGGCTTCCCGGTGCACGACGACGTGCGCCTCTTCGAAAAAATATGCCTCGAAGGGTTTCAATCGGGGCTGAGCTGGCTGACCATCTTGCGAAAGCGCGAGAACTTTCGCAAAGCGTTCTCCGGGTTCGATCATCACCGAGTTGCGCGCTTCAACCGGCGCAGCGTCGAGCGGCTTCTCGGGGATGCGGGGAATCGTTCGGCACCGGGGGAAGATCGAGTCGACGATCAACAACGCGAAGCGCGCGGTCGAGCTCGAGGAGGAGTTTGGGTCGCTTTCCGCGTTTTTCTGGGAGTGGGTGCCCCCCAAGAGCGAACGCCCTCGAACGATGACCAGGGGCTCGCTGATGAAGCTATCGAAAACTGCGACGTCCGACGCCCTGAGCAAGGATCTCAAGCAGCGAGGCTGGTCGTTCGTGGGCCCGACGACCGCGTACGCGTTCATGCAAGCGATGGGCTTGGTAAATGATCATCTGGAGGGTTGCTTCGCCCGCAAACGCATCGCAAGAACCAGCCGTGCCTGAGCTCACCGACACCTTCTTCGGAAACGAAATTCAAGCTTGGTTGATCGCTGCGGCGGTCACCATCGGCACGATGATCGTGCTGCGACTCATCGAGCAAGTGCTCATCGGGCGCATCGAGGCGCTTGCCCGAAAGACTCACACCAGCATCGATGACGCGGTCATTGGGGCGCTTCGCAAGACGAAGCTGCTCTACCTGCTCATCGTGTCCGTGTTCGTGGGCTCGGTTTGGCTGTCGCTGCCCGACGATGTCCGGTCGATTTTCGGGCGCGTCACCATCGTGGCCACGATCCTTCAGGCGGGCATTTGGCTCAGCACGGCGCTCCAGATCTGGCTCGAGAACTACCGCAAGGACGAGACCGACGGCGCGAACCGAATGACGATGAACGCCCTGAGCCTGCTCGGTCGGATGGCGCTCTGGGCGACCGTTCTGCTGTTGATACTCGACAATCTCGGCATCGACGTGACCGCGCTCGTCGCCGGCCTCGGCATTGGTGGCATCGCGATCGCCCTGGCGGTTCAGAACGTGCTGAGCGACCTCTTTGCTTCGCTTTCGATTGTCTTGGACAAGCCGTTCGTACTGGGTGACTTCATCGTGGTCGGCGACATGGCTGGCTCGGTCGAGCACATCGGAATCAAGACGACGAGGATTCGCAGTATCTCGGGCGAGCAGCTCGTGTTCTCGAACGCCGATCTGCTCAACAGCCGCATCCGCAACTTCGGCCGAATGACGGAACGGCGCGTGGTCTTCTCGATTGGCGTCACCTACCAGACCTCAGCGGAGAAGCTCGAACAGATACCCAGGCTGATTCAAACGGCCATCGACTCGCAGCCGCGCGCCCGCTTCGACCGCTCCCACTTCGTCTCGTACGGTGATTCCGCCCTCAACTTCGAGACGGTCTACTACGTGGAGTCCTCGGACTACGCCACGCACATGGACATCCTGCAGGCGGTCAATCTCGCCATCTACCGAAGCTTCGCTACCGAGAGCCTCGAGTTCGCCTACCCCACTCAAACGCTGTTCATCGAAAAAACTTAGCCCTGCCAACGAGGCGACTGTCCCCGTTTTTCGAGGTTTTACCCGCTTACGGAGGCGTCTAGGCGCTTTTCGGAAACAAACGGGGGTGGGTGACGTTAAAGGGGGGAGCCTTAGAAGACGGTGAAGCGATGAAGAGTTGGCGGACGATTGTGTTGGGGGTTCCGATTTTGGTTTTCGCCATTCTGGTGGCCATCGGGGTGACGTCTACGCGCGCTGACTCTACGCCCCCACAGGACAAGCAAGCCAGTACGCCGGCGAAAGGTGGCAAGCTCGCGAAAGCGACTTTCGCCGGCGGTTGTTTTTGGTGCATGGAGGCTCCGTTCGAGAAGCTCGAAGGCGTGGTGAGCGTCACCTCGGGGTACACGGGCGGCAAGGAGACGGGGCCGTCGTACGAGGAGGTCAGCTCGGGCCGGACCGGGCACCTCGAGGCGGTGCAGGTGAAGTACGACCCGACGATCATCTCGTACGAGTACTTGCTCGAGGTGTTCTGGCGGCAGATCGACCCGACCGATGACGGAGGTCAGTTCGCCGACCGCGGCAAGCAGTACCGTACGGCAGTTTTCGCCCTCGGCCGCGAGCAGCATGCACTCGCGACAGCCTCGAAACGCGAGCTCGAGAGGAGTGGCATTTTCAAGGCGCCCATCGTGACCGAGATTCGCTGGGCTAGGCCGTTCTACGCGGCCGAGAGCTACCATCAGGATTATTACAAGAAGGATCCGCAGAGCTACAAGCGCTACCGCCGGGGGTCGGGCCGCGAGGACTTCCTGACATCCATGTGGGGTAACCGACCACTCGAAGCACCCGTAACACCCAAAGCCGCAAAGAAGAAACCGATGTCCGACAACAGCAAGCAATTCGACAAGCCCGCGGAGGCCGAGCTGCGCAATGATCTAACGCCCTTGCAGTACGCGGTGACCCAGGAAGAAGGTACCGAGCCGCCGTTCCGAAACGAGTTCTGGGACAACAAGAAAGATGGCATCTACGTCGATGTCGTGAGCGGCGAGGCTCTGTTCAGCTCGACGGACAAGTTCAAGAGCGGCACCGGATGGCCGAGCTTCACCAAGCCCATCGCCAAAGAGAACGTCACGGAGCACACCGACCGCCAGCTGATGGCGACGCGGACCGAAGTCCGAAGCACGCAGGGTGACAGTCACCTCGGACACGTCTTCGAAGACGGGCCGGCTCCGACCAGGGATGCGCTACTGCATCAACAGCGCGTCTTTGCGGTTCATCCCCAAAGAAGACCTCGCAAAAGAAGGCTACGGCGACTACCTCGAGCTCTTCGAGTAGTGACCTGACGGGACGGTGCTAACGTTGCCATGATGTCTTTGCTCGGCCGCGGCCTGTCGCTCGTCTGGGAAGCACCGCAAACCGCACTCGGTGCGGCCATGCTGGGAGCAGAGGCGGCGCGAAAGCGCATCGTACAGATCGAGGTCGAGGACGGTCGGCTGGTCGTCCAGTCCAGGGGGACCGGGATCTCGCTCGGGTACATCGTGTTCTGGAGCCGGGAGAACAGCCGCTGGCACGACTTGGACGCACGGAACCGGGCCCACGAGCTCGGGCACACCAAGCAGTCTCGCTGCTCGGCTGGCTCTACTTGCCGGTCGTCGGCTTGCCGTCTATCTCGCGTGCAGCCTTCGCCTTTGTGTTTCGCGAAGTGACGGGCCAGCAATGGACCCAGTACTACGAGGGCTACCCAGAGAACTGGGCGGACCGCCTCGGCGGCGTGATTCGCGAGAAAGAGCAAGCCTAATGGAGCTTCAAACCGTCGGAACCAAATATCAGGGATTCCTCTACCGTCGTCAGCCACGCAACGTGTACTGGGAGACGACGATCTCGTGCGACCTCGCGTGCCAGCATTGTCGTGCGAGCGCGATCCCGCATCGCGACCCGGGCGAGCTGACCACCGAGCAGGGCAAGGCTCTGATGCGCAGCGTCCAAGAGCTCGGCAGCATGCTCGTGCTCACGGGCGGAGACCCACTCAAGCGGCCGGACATCGCCGAGCTGATCGAGTACGGGCGCTCGCTTCCAATTCACGTGTCGATTACGCCGAGCACGACGCCGCTACTGCAGCGCGAGACGGTCGAGCGATTCCGCGATCTCGGGGTCACCGCGATGGGCATCAGCCTCGATGGACCCACCGCCGAGCTGCACGACGCGTTTCGCAACGTCCCAGGCACATTCGACTACTCGATGCGCGCGCTCGAATGGGCGCGCGAGTTCAATATCCCGGTGCAGGTCAACACGACCATCACCGCGAAAACGCTTCCGCACGTGCAGGCGATGTACGAGCTGCTGCGCGATACGGCGGCGCCTCCGGTTCGCCGTTGGAGCCTTTTCTTACTGGTGCCCGTCGGCCGTGGGTCGGAGCTCGACACGCCGAGCGCCGACGACGTGGAGCAGCTGTTCGCCTGGGTGTATTCGATTTCAGGCGAGGCGCCCTTCCGCGTTGGTACGACCGAAGCGCCGCACTATCGACGCTACTGGATCCAGCAGAAGCTCGCCGAAGGTATGTCCCTCGAGGACATCCAGGCGCGCGCGCGCCAGATGGCTTTCGGCATCCGCGATGGCAACGGCGTGATTTTCGTCTCGCACCTCGGCGAGGTGTACCCGGCCGGGTTCCTGCCCTATCCGCTGCTCGGAAACGTGAAGGACCGGGCCTTGCACGAAATCTACCGTGAGTCCGAAGCGCTACACGAGATTCAGGACCCGTCGAACTATCGAGGCCGGTGCGGTCGTTGCGAGTTCAAGTTCGCGTGCGGCGGCTCGCGAGCGCGCGCCTACGCGATGACGGGGGACCCGCTCGGCGAAGACCCGTTGTGCGCGTACGAGCCTGGTGGGCAGCCAGCCTGACCAGTGTGCGGATCTTTTTCCTCGCACACTAAGTCGCTGGGTCACACACTAGTCGGCTACTTTTTGGGGAGCCCGAGCGCGCGGTCTGCGATCAAGTTCATTAAGAGGTTATTGAACACGTAGACCGTGCCTTCACGGAGCTTTCGCTCGACGTGGTACTCCGAGGCCAGGCCCCAGCCGCCAAATGTGGTCAGCGCCGCGCGCGAAGTCTCCCAAGCCGCTTCGGACGCCAACACCTTCGCCATCGCAGAGCGAGGCACCGCGTCCTCACCGCGATCGACGAGATCGAGGACATCCCAGCGCATCAGATCGGCCGCCTCCACCTTCGAGTAGGCCTGCACGAGCGGGTACTGGATTCCTTGGTTCACGCCGATCAATTGGCCGAATGTCTTGCGAGTCTTGGCGTACTCGATGCTCCGTTCGAGCAGGAAGCGCGCGTTGCCGATCGCCTCTGACGCCGCAAGCACGCGTCGAATCACGAAGCCCTTCATCAGGCAAGCAAGCCCCTCGCCGGCCGCGCCGATGCGCATGCTGTCCGGGACCCGAAGGTCATCGATGAACAAGCTCGAAGTCATGCGGTTTGAAATCAGGTCGATCGGATGCATCTCGATCTTGTCGCCGACCTCATCGAGGTCCAGAAGGAACAGCGTCGTGCCCTCATCAGCCCTGGCGAGCAAGATCATCAGGCGCGTATGCTCTGCAAAGGAGATCAACACCTTGCTCGCGTTGATCACCCACTCATCGCCCTCACGCCGCGCGGTGCTCTCGAGCTCGGCCATGTTCGCACCGCTGTCGGGCTCGGTCGCCGCAACTGTGAGAAATCGAACGTCACCGGACGCGACACCAGGCAAATACTTCTTCTTGAGCTCCTCGCTGCCGTGCAGGACGAGCGTCCGGCAGATCGCCATCTGTGCGTTGACCGACGCGGCATCACCCCCCGCACGGTTGATCTCCTCGACGAGCACAGCAGCCACTCGCGCGCCGGCATCGAGGCCGCCATACGCCTGCGGAATGAACGTGCCGAAGTACCCGGCCTCCCCGATCGTGTCGAAGAACTCGGCCGGGAAACGCCTTTGCTGCATCCTGTTCGCGCCAGTAGTCCGCGCCGAACCGCTGAAGCGCGGGGCCGAGCGCAGCGCGGACTTCTTCCGCCGCAGAATCCGAGGGTCGTTGGGGCGCCATTGGACCTCAGCTTTGCATCGACCCGCCTAGGCCGCCAACAAGTCGCGTAAGGCCTCGTAGACCTCGGGGTGGTTGGCGATGTGGATGTGATTCATCCCTGGGAACACCGTTCCGCCGGAAAAATGGATGCGGCGGGCATGCTCGGGTGCCTCGCCGGATGCGCTGGGCAGACGAACCATCAAATCGCCGAGCAGCTGGCCGAGTGGATGCTCGGGGTCGCGTGCGATCGTTGCGGCCAGAAAATAGTAACCGACCCCGTCGACGAGGGGCACGTTGCGCCGGGCATCGGCGAACACTTCGTCTGGATCTTTACCTTCCCATTCTTCGTCGATGGTGTAGCCGTAGCGGAGATCTTTGACGCCGGCGCTCCGACTATCGAGCAACTCGGCTGGGACGTGCGCACCCGCCGCGTCCACTTTGCGTAAGATGTTGGTAAGCACGTTGACCGCCTTTTCGAGCGGCGCTCCGAGATGCGGAGAGCCGATACACGCGACGTGGCGAAGATGTGCAACCCAGGGCTCGTCGTGCTCACGGGCATAGTGCGCGGCGCTACGCACGACCAAGCCACCCATGCTGTGGCCGACAAGCGTGATCTCTTCGACCGGAACGGGGTACGCGCTCAGCACTTCGGTGAGCAGCGTCGCCAGTGCACGCCCGTTCTCGGAAATGTGCCGGCCGGTGTTGTATCGAAGATAGATCGGCGTGTAGCCGAGGTCGTCGGCAAGACGCGTCCCGAACGTGACGTCCGGATCGCCATAGTGCTCCTCCGACGACAGGCTCCAGAGCCACTCGGTGGCGGCTAGGCTGTGCACGAACACGCAAACCTTGCTCGTCGGGTCGGGAAAGACTGCGGCAAAAGCTTCCGGAGTGGCGGGCAGGTGCCGCCCGTGGTGGCGCAGGGTCATGCCGAGGTCGAGCCGGCTGTTTTTTCGGCTTAGATGATCGCCCCAAAACCCGTTGAGGGATGCCTGCAAGTAGTCGACGTACCAGCTCGCGGTCCCAGCCGCGCTCGAGCGGAGTGGCGTGACAAGGGCGAGCTTGTCTGTGCCGGACGGTTGATCGAGGCCGGCTTCGGCAACATCCGCAACGGCATTGACCGTAAAGCGGGCGATTCCGTTGATCACCCGGATCGACTCGAAGACGCCTCCGGAAATCGCGGTCTCGACGCCCGTGATGGCCTTGGCGGTGCTCGTGGCCGGCTCGACAGGCGCAAACCGACGCACCGTCCGCTCCACGACGGCATCGTGCGTCCGCTGGACGAGATTGGTCGTCTCCTCGACCACGTCAAATACCAAGTCGATGAACCCACGTGCGCGTCTCATATGGGGCGGAGTATGAACTGCTTGAGGGGCGGGACGCAAAGTGCTCCACTACAGCCATGAATCTGAACCGTTCGCTTCATGTCTTGGCAATGGCTGCTGCGCTCCTGCTGGTTACGGCCTGTCAGAGCAAGGGCCCGACCCCAAAAGACGGGGCCGCATCGACGCGCTCGACACCATCGGGCGTGATTGAAGCCGAAGGCTCACAAGACCCGCACGCCGGAATGGCTCCGCCGAAGAGTCCGCACGGTGGTGGCGCGACTATTGGCCAGCCTGACGCGTCGGGGATGATCGACGTCGGAGCGGTGTCCTTCAAGCTGCCGCCCAAGTGGGAAGCCCAGCAGCCCAGCTCATCGATGCGTCGCGCTCAGGTGAGCGCTTCGGGGTCGGCGGGACCGGCCGAGCTCGTCGTCTATTTTTTCGGGCCGCAAGGTGCAGGCACCGCAAAGGCGAACATCGACCGCTGGATCGGACAGTTCGCCAACCCCGACGGTTCACCGATCTCGGACGCGAAGCAGACCACGAGCGAGATCTCGACTTTCGAGGTGACCCAAGTCGAGGTCGCCGGCCAGTACGCTGGCGGAATGGGTGCAACAGGGCAGGCGCAGCCGCTCAAGGGCGGTCAACGTTTGCTCGCCGCCATCGTCACCACCGACGGCGGCCCTTACTACTTCAAGTTTCTCGGACCGGACGCGACTGTAACGGAACATCGCGCTGCATTCGACGACGTGATCGCATCGGTCGTTTCCTCGCCGTAGCCAGCAGATCGATCGCTCGACCGGCGTGGACTCGCCCGTCCCGTCGGATGAATTCATACTCCAAGATATGAGCAGAGATCGGCAAAAGCATGGCGCGATACGGCCCACCGACCTGCGGCGCCGGTCTTGGCTCGTGCAAGCGCTCGCCTTCTCGCACTCGACCTCCGTGTCGCCGGCGTGGCGGCGGATGATGACCATCCCCACGTACTTCCTGCTGTGGGTGCTGCTGACCGTGCTTGCACCCCTCTGGGATCCCGGGGACATTCTTGGTCGGCATCTTCCGTCGCTGCTCGTTTGTCATCCTGCGCTTGATGATGTTCTTCTGGGCTTATCTGGCAACGGAGCTCGTCGGCCTGGTCGCGGCTGCGGGGATCTACTTGGTCACTCCGGGCAACGTCGAGCGTCGGGAAGATCTGTTCTTCCGCCTCGAGTGCTGGTGGGGCAACGCCATGTTTGAGTGGCTCTGCTTGTTTCTTTCCCTCTCGACATCCATCGAAGGCGACGATCAGATCCTTCCCGGCCCTGTCCTGGTGTTCATCCGCCACGCGAGCATCGTCGACACCCTCCTCCCCGTCGCTCTTATCTCCCGCGCCAAGGGCTTGCAGCTTCGGTACGTGTTCAAGCGCGAGCTATTGATCGACCCATGCCTCGACGTGGCCGGCCATGCTTCGCACTACTACTTCATCGACCGCGGCGGCAGTACGGATGACGAGTTGGCGAACATTCGCAAGCTCGGCGAGAACCTCGGCGAACAAGGCGTGCTGCTCTACCCGGAAGGTACCCGATTCACCGAACGCAAGAAGCGCATTGCTATCGAGAGACTTGCCAAGACCCATCCGGAGCTAGTGTCACTGGCCGAGTCGTTCCAGCATTGCCTGCCTCCCAAACCCGGCGCCGCACTCACCCTCCTCGAGACGGCCCCGGACGCCGACGTGCTGATCGTCGCGCACCGCGGCCTCGAAGGCATGGCCGAAGTCACAGACTTGCTGAGCGGCGCGGTCGTCGGTCAGAAGGTCGAGCTCCGCATCTGGCGCATCAACGCCGCCGACATCCCACGAGGGGAAGCGCGGCGGCGTTGGTTGTTCGATTGGTGGAAGCGCGTCGACGATTTCGTCTAGTTTGCGCTAGCTTGCGTTAGGCGGCTGGCTGTCGCCTGCGACGACGACGGCGACGCGCACCGGGTCTCTGCTCACCCGCAGGTCTCGCAGAGCTCCGAGGTTGTGGCCGACTTGCTTGGCGCACGTCGGCAGGATCGCGTGGCGGAAGGTCGACTGGCACCTCGGCTGGCGAGAACTTGATCAGCCTCTCCACCGCTCGTAGCCGGTTGCGTTCCGATGGATCCACCAGCGACCAGGCAGCTCCCGTGGCTCCCGCGCGAGCCGTTCGGCCAATGCGGTGCACGTAGCTTTCCGGTTCGTGGGGGAGCTCGTAGTTGAACACATGGGAGACCGCGTCGATGTCAATGCCGCGCGCGGCAATATCTGTCGCGACCAGCACCCAGGCGTCCCCATTCTTGAAGTTTTGAAGCGCTCGCTGTCGGGCGTTCTGAGATTTGTTGCCGTGAATGGCCTCGGCGCCAATGCCGGCATTCTCGAGCTTGCGAGCCACCTTGTTGGCGCCGTGCTTGGTGCGCGTAAAGACGATGGCTCTCGAGACCTCATCGTCACGCAACAGATGCTCGAGCATTCGCTGCTTATCGCCATTGTCGACCATGACGACCCGTTGGTCGATCTCTTTCACGGTCACCTGTTTCGGCGAAACGTCCACGCGCACAGGGTCTTTGAGCAGCTCGCGAGCGAGCGCTGCGACCTCTTTCGGCATGGTGGCGGAAAACAAAAGGGACTGACGGCTCTTCGGCGTCAGCGCAACGATGCGCTTCACATCACGGATGAACCCCATGTCGAGAAGCCGGTCGGCCTCATCGAGCACGAGCACCGATACTTCCGAAAGATCGACGTGCCGTTGACCCGCCAGGTCCAGAAGGCGACCGGGAGTTGCGACGAGCACGTCGAGACCCTGGGCCAGACTCCTGATCTGAGGATTCTGACTGACGCCGCCAATGATGAACGCGTGACGCAGCTTGGTGTATCGCCCAATGCTGGTTAGCTCCTCATGAATCTGTAGCGCCAGCTCACGCGTCGGCGCGAGTATGAGCGCCCGCGGTCGGCGGGGCTTGGGCCGCAAGTTCTCGTCGTCCAGTCGCTGCAGCAAAGGCAGCGCGAACGCGGCGGTCTTGCCGGTCCCGGTCTGGGCAACGCCCAGGAGGTCCTTCCCCTGCATCAGCTGGGGTATGGCCTGAGTTTGGATGGGCGTGGGCTGTGTGTAGCCCTTGTCCCCCAGGGCGCGGCGGAATGCTCCGCCGACCCCGAGGGATTCAAAGTCGTTGCTCACGCGTGAATTACCAGCGTCCGCCGCCGCCGCCCGAGCCACCGCGGTCGTTGCGCGGGCGGTCGTTGGCCGTATCGACGCGGATGGTGCGACCGTCCAGCGTGGAGCCGTTGAGCTCCTCGACTGCACGGCCTGCGCTGCCCTCGTCCTCATATGTCACGAAGCCAAAGCCCCGCGAGCGACCGGTTTCCCGATCAGTGATCACCTTGGCCTCGGCAACGTTGCCGCAAGCCTCGAAAGCCTGCTGAAGCTCGCTGTCTGTCGTGTTCCAGCTGAGGCCACCTACGAATAGTTTCTTGCTCATTGTCTTTTTCTCTCATCTATCTGCGAAGCATCACGTCCGGGGCTCTCCCCGTACGCGTGCTTCGCGTCTTCTTGCCGTTGTCTTCTACGAACCCTGGGCACCGTTGTTTCGTGTCACGGTGCGGGTCTGATAGGAACAGGTCGGCAGCGTGCCGGCAGCCCACGGTGAGCCACCGCGCCCCTTGATGGGCGATGGCAGCACGGTAGCAGGTGGGTTGGGGTTGTCCAGAAGGGCGCGGATCCGCATCTATCGGCGGCGTCTTCGACGTTTCCGGGGCGGGCGGGAATCGGACCCGAGGTAGCGATCCTCAGCAATTCCATAGCTTTCGAGGACCCGTTCGGCAGCGGCACGCGCAGCCGCTCGCTCGAGGGTAATCAGATGGCCGTCCTCCATGAGCACGCGAAGCCAGCGTCCCTCAGCACGATCGAGGATCTGCGCCAAATGGGTCATGTCGCGTGGCACGACCCCATTGACGAGACGAACGACCTCGTCTTCCCAGGTCTGGTATCCGCGATTGACTGAATCGGGCAGGACACGCTGCAGCACGATCACCTCTCGGCGCTCCTTGGTGACGCCGTGGTTCCACGGCACGCTGACGAGATTCGGCGGTGGGCGGCGAAAGTAGTCGAAGTAGTCGACGCTGAGTGGCTGGAACACCAGCCCCGCAAACACCAGGTAACGTGGCAGCTCGGTCGTTCGTCGGCCGGGGACCAGGGGCGTATGCGCGTGCAGTTGAATCGTCTGGGTGAGCCGTTGACCGTCGCGCAGGATCGACACGGTGACGCGCTCGCCGATCTGGCGGCTCTGGTAGATCATCGAGTAGTGAACCCGCCCAATCGCCGGCGACGCGACGGTCAGGTCATTGGCAATCGGGTGGCCGTCGATGGCAAGCAGCACATCCCGCGGCCTCAGCTTGCCGTATGCGGGCCCGCCGTAATCGACTCGGATGACGAGGGCGCCCGTCTGCCCTGACCGCATGCCCGCGGCCGCGCGCTGCGGTTCGCTCTCCATGTTCTGCAGCCGAGCTCCCAGGCGCGGGAAACCGTCGTAGTGCCCGTCCTCGACGTCTTCGAGGAAATGACGAACGACCGGGGCGGGGACCATGTAACCCACGTTCTCGGCCTCCTCTAGCGTCTGCATCGCAATGCCGACGATGGCTCCGCCGCTGATCACAGGGCCTCCGCTGTTGCCTGCATTGATCGCTGCGTCGATCTGCGTCGAAAGCAGGCGTCGGCCCGACTGCGAGTAGGAGTCGACCTCGATGCGCGAGACGATTCCCGATGTGATCGAAAGTGTCCGTCCTCCCTCGGGAAAACCCCACACCTGGACGGCTTGTTCGAGCTTGGGCATCTGACCGAGTGGAATCGGACGCGTGCCGTGGAAGAAGCGGCTACCTTGGACCTCCACGAGTGCGAGGTCGGCATCGTGACTGATGAAGGTGACTTGCGCGGGAAACCGTTCACTGCCGTCCGCGCGCTTCACTTCGATCCCCACGGCATACTCGACCACGTGCGCGTTTGTCAGAATTCGATTGCCGTCGATGATGACGCCCGAGCCGCCATACAGCGAGGCGCCCTCGGTCTGCCACGGCATCGTCATGTCGGGGGGATCGGAGTGGACAAAGAACTGCACGACGCTCGAGGTCGTGGATGGTCGTTGGGCGTAACCCGTAGGCGGCCGGGCGCCCCAGAGTATGAGGGTGAGCGCCACGACGAGCGCGGAGGTGTTTGCCGTCATCGCGACAGATTGTCGAGGATTCACGCCGAGCGGGTCAAGCGAGCGGCCCCGGAGCGATCAATGCGACCCGAAGACGGCCGCGAAGATGATCGGTTGCAGCTCGCTGCTCTGGGCACGCTCGCTCGTGCCCACATCCGAGCTCAAACCAACTACGACGAAAAGTAACAGCAATAGAAGCCCGTACCGCATGCCAACCCCCTTTTGGTGGTGCCTGAACGGCTCGATCTATCGACAGGATGATCTCACCTTCCGTGGCCTGCGTAAAGGATCGGTCCGACCTCTGAATTGCAGCTCAAAAGCGTGGTAGGGAGGGTGAAATGAGAATCGACACCTTCAACGGGGAGACCAACTGGGCCAGGCTCGCGGAGGCCGCGCAACAGGCGGAAGCCTATGGGTTCGATGGGTTTGCGATTCCGGAAATCACCGGGGACCCGTTGATTCATGCCGCGATGGTGGCGAACGCGACCGAGCGGATTCAGGCGCGGACCGCGATCGCGGTGGCGTTTCCGCGGAGCCCGATGGTGCTCGCGAGCCAAGCGTGGTCGATTCACGTCAACTCGGGGGGACGGTTTGCCCTAGGCCTGGGCACACAGGTCAGGGGCCACAACGAGCGGAGGTTCAGCACGCCATGGAAGGCGCCGCGGAGCCGGATGATCGAGTACGTGAAGGCGCTTCGCGCGATCTGGCGCTGTTGGGAGCTCGGGGAGCGCTTGGACTACGAAGGCGACCATTATCAGTTCACGCTGATGACGCCGGAGTTCACGCCGCCCAAGTCGAACCTGCCGATGGTGCCCGTTTACCTGGCGGCGGTTCGGCCGAAGATGATCGAGTCGGCGGCAAGCGTGGCGGACGGGCTTCGCCTGCACGGCTTCTGCACGAAGAAGTACTTGAACGAAGTCGTGTGGCCTGCGATCGACCGCGGATTGGAGTCGGCCGGACGCTCCCGCAGTGAGCTCGACGTGTGCGGTGGCGGCTTCATCATGACGGGGCCCGACGAAGAGACCGTGATGAAGAATCGAGAGTGGGTGCGGTACCGTCTCGCTTTCTACGGCTCGACCCCGTCCTACTTACCGGTGATGTCCCTGCACGGCTGGGATGACCTCGCGGCGAAGCTCCTTCATATGTCCAAGACAGGACAATGGAAGCAAATGGCCTCCGAGATTCCCGATGACATGCTCGACGAGTTCTGCGTGTACGCGCCCTACGACGACCTGCCGAAGGCTATCGAAGGGCGATTTGGCGGCATTTCCGACACCGTGGAGCTCGGGTTCGAAGACGACACCGAGGCTGATTTGGCCCAGGACGTCATCAAACGGGTGCAAGGAATCGAGAGCCGCTTCGAAGCCCCCGCCAACCACTACGCCTAGCCGGCGTTCTTGCTCAACACGAGAAGCGCGGTCTCTGCAGCAAGGTTTGGATCTTCGTCGTCGCCAATGACTCGCCCTTGGGTGTCATCGTAGTAGCGGGCCTCCTCGACGGTGACCCCCATTTTCTCGCAGAGCTCCAGCATGTCCCGGATCGAGGGGAAGCGTCGGTTCGGGGTGTCGTACCACTCGTAGGAGTAAGAACCCGGGGCCTTCGGGGCGCGGCCTTCGAGGCCGAACATCTCGCGGAGCGTCCGGTGCGCGAAGTTCGTGAAGCCGACTACGGCGCGGCGTCCGACCCGGAGCGCATCCTCGAGAAGGCGCTCGACGTTGGGAACGACCTGCAACGTGGATGAAAGCACGACGTAATCGAAGCGGTTATCGTCGAACTCGGGCAGGCCAACGTTGAGATCGTAATCGATCGCTTCGACGCCGTGCTGCATCGTCGATGCGATCAACTCGGTGCTGACCTCGACACCGCATAGGAGCGGCGCGCCACGCTCCTTGAGCCGCGCCAACAAGTCGCCCTTCCCGCAACCGAGGTCGAGCACGGAGCTGCCGGGAGGGATCAGCTCGAAGATACGGTCGTCCTCGGCGCTCTTTCGCGGGTGCTGAGGGCGCAGGGCCCCCAATTTCGCTGCGACCAAGGGGCCAAAGGCTTCAATGTCGGCGGGTAAGAGGAAGCTATCGTGGCCGCCGTCGGTCTCGATCTCGCAATACGACACGGGCTCCCCGAGCGTCGTGATCAGCGCGACGAGCTCGCGCGATTGGGCGGGCGGAAAGAGCCAGTCGCTCGAAAACGAAATGACGAGCCAATCGCAGTCAGCCGCACGGAGCGTTTCGAGGCGCTTCTCGCGCGTGTCTCCCATGTCGAAATTGTCCATCGCGAGAGTGACCGTCACGTAGGAGTTCGCGTCGAAGCGCCCGACGAACTGTTCGCCCTGATACGCGAGGTACGAACCGACCGAAAAACGCTTCTCGAAGTCGGTCACCATGTCGCGGGGCGCGTGGCGGTCGAGGTCGAACTTCCGGGTCATCGCTTCGGACGACAGATAGGTGATGTGCCCGAGCATGCGCGCAAGCGCGAGGCCGGTATCTGGAAACTCGTGTGTGCCGTAGTACTGCCCGCCGTGAAAATGCGGGTCGGTCTGGATTGCGTTACGGCCGACGACGTCGAACGCGATCGCTTGGGAAGTGACGCGCGCCGACCCGGCAATGACAACCGCTGTTTGGACGTGTCCGGGATGACGGGTGGCCCAGCACAACGTCTGATGTGCCCCGAGCGAGCCACCAACGACCGCGCGGAGGCGTGCAATGCCAAGCAAGTCGATGAGCCGCTTCTGCGCGTCGACCATGTCCTCGACGGTCACCAGCGGGAAATCACTGCCGTACGGAATCTGGGTGGCGGGGTTGATGGTGGCCGGACCGGTAGTGCCGCGGCACCCGCCGAGCACGTTGGAGCAAATCACGAAGAGGCGATCGGTATCGACGGCCTTGCCCGGGCCCACCAGCCCGTCCCACCAGCCTGGCTCGTCGTGCTCGTCGTGCTGTGCGAGATGCGAGTCACCCGAGATCGCATGACAAATGAGCACTGCGTTGCTGCGGTCCTCGTTGAGGGTCCCGTACGTCTCGTAGGCGATCTCGATCCCCGGAAGCGTTCCGCCGTGGCGGAGCTTCACGGGCGTCGGGAAGACAGCCGTTTGTACATGGCGAAGCGGCTTCCCGCTCCGCATCGAATCGGTGCTTTCGAAGTCCACGACCACGAGAGTCGGCTAGCCTACCCCACGGCGACTGCAAGCGCCTGGTCGATGTCCGTAATGATGTCTGTGACATCCTCGATGCCTACCGAAATGCGCACGTACTCGGGCACGACGCCGGTTTGCTGCTGCTCTTCAGGGCTGAGCTGTTGGTGGGTCGTCGAAGCGGGGTGAATCACCAGTGTCTTCGCGTCGCCAATGTTCGCGAGGTGGGAGCAGAGTTTCACCGAGTTGATGAACCTCTTGCCGGCTTCCATCCCGCCCTTGATACCGAAGCCGAGGATCGCGCCCTTCCCGTTCGGAAGGTAGTGGTTGGCGCGCTCGTTGTCCGGGTGGGACGCGAGCCCCGGGTAGTTCACCCACTCGACAGACTCGTGTTGCTCGAGATGCTCGGCAACCGCCTGGGCGTTTTCGCAATGCCGCGGCATGCGAAGGTGCAGGGTCTCGATCCCCTGCAGGAACAGGAACGCCGCAAACGGACTCATGGCCGCGCCGGTGTCACGAAGCCAGTGCGTGCGCGCCTGCACATTGAACACGATGTTGCCCATTGGAGCGAGGGCATCGGCGAGCACCAATCCGTGATAGTTCGGAGACGGCCCGCAGAACTCCGGCCATTTGTCGCGATTCTCCGTCCACTGGAAGTTTCCCGAGTCGACGATGCAGCCGCCCACGTGCGCCCCGTGGCCTCCAATGAACTTGGTCGTCGAGTACACGTTGATGTCGACGCCGTGGTCGAACGTCTGCAAGAGGCACGGCGTCGTGACGGTGTTGTCACAGATCAAGGGGATGGCCCCGTGCGGTGCGCTGTGCGCTGCTTCGGCGATCGCCTTGAAGTCCGGCACGTCGTTCTTTGGATTGCCGATCGACTCGATGAATACGAGCCGGGTGTTCTCATCGACCAGGTCGTGGATTTGCTCGGGGTGACTCGGGTCGAAGAATCGAACCTCGACCCCGAGGTTCTTGAAGGTGTTGTTGAACAGCGTCCACGTCCCGCCGTACAAGCTCGTCGCTGAGATGAAGTTCTGCCCCGAGTGGCAGATGGTGAGAATCGCGGCGTTGACAGCCGACTGCCCGGACGCGAAGCCAAGCCCCGTCACGCCGCCATCCATCGCGGCAAGCCGCTTCTCGAGCACGTCGACGGTCGGGTTCATGATGCGGGAGTAAATGTTGCCAAACTCGGCCAGCCCGAAGAGAGCCGCCGCATGGTCGGTGTCATTGAAGACGTACGACGTCGTTGCGTAGATGGGCACGGCGCGCGCGTTGGTGGCGGGATCGGGTTCTTGGCCGGCGTGCAGCGCAAGCGTGCCAAGACCGTAATTCTCTTCAGTCATGTCGATTTACCTCGTTGCTGGGGGACGAGCTAGGGTGCTGGGGGGAGCGGAGCATACCGGGTTTGTACCCCACCTCACAAGCTAGATCCTTTCTCGTGGCGGGGCGTCTTTGTTCAAATGGCGACGAAACTCACGGGCAATGGCCCTCGAGATTTGCCAGAATCTTTGAGGAGGCGGAAACCACGGATGGAAGCAGGCAACCACGATTCACTCGCGAACCAGCTCTTGGAGCTGCACACCCTTCAGGAGGCGCGCATTGCGGCCGAAGAAGAGGCGCGGTTCAAGGCGGCCGAGGACGCGCGGCGAAGGGACGAGGCCGCCGCAAAAGAGCGGCGCGAAGCGGAGGAAGCCCGTGTCCGCTCGCAAGAAGAGGCCCGCTTAGCGCAGGAGCGCACGCAGCGTGATGAGGAAGAGCGCCGCGTTCGTGAAGCCAACGAGTCTCAGCTCCGCGTGCAGTTGCAAGAGCAAGCCAAGGCCCGCGCAGCGGAGCAGCAACGAATGCTCGATCACGAGAAAGAGCTCGCGGCGATCACCGCGGTCGAGAAGGCGAAGATTCGGACCAAGCGTCTGGTCATCGGTGGACTGCTGTTCATGGTCGTCGGCTCTGCGGCGGGCTACGCGTTTGGCGTGAAGCCCGCCCTCGAGCAGAAAGCACTCGAAGCGGAAAGTGCCCGGCAGGAGCGACAGCTTGCGCTCGAAGAGAAAGATCGCGCCGAGCAGGAGCTCGCCGATGAGCACAAGCGTGCCAACGACGCGGAACGAGCAAAAGACGAGTTTGAACAGAAGCTCCAGGCGCGTGAACAGCGTCAGAAGGAGCGCGAGCAGCGTGCAAAGGACCGCCCGAAGCGTCGCGCGAAGCCCAAGAGCCGGGGCTGTGCACCCGACGACCCGCTCTGCGGCATCAAGATCGACTGACGCACTGGCGAGCGTCCCGCCGCGGCTCATGCGACGAACGCTACTGTGGCCGGTACGGCGCTAGCAGTCGTTGTATTCGGCCATAGAGTTTTCCCCACAGCCACAAGCTCAGCCGGGGCGAAAGCCGCTCGACGAACCAGAATAGGTTCCACCACGAGGGAACGATGATGATCGGGGCGTTGCGCGCGACCTTGCGTAGGGTCTTGCGCGCGAACACACGCGGCTCCATCGGCTTGAGCTGCTCCCAGAGGCTCATCATCGTCGGCTCGGCGTCGGGGGGGAGATTGATTCGGCCGTACTTGCCCCCCAGCATGATGGGGGTGCGAATCACCCCAGGGCACAGCGCCGACACGCGCACCCCGTGTTGCTTTGCTTCGACGCGCAATACTTTACTGAGCCCGACGACCGCGTGCTTGCTCGCGGCGTAGCTGCCTGCTTCCCCCGTCGGCAAGAGCCCAGCCATGGATGCTGTATTGATGATGTGGCCCGAGCCTTGGGCGCGCATCACTGGATATACGGCCTGAACGCCGTACGCTACGCCTCGCACGTTGACGTCCAAGACGTCGTCCCAGTCGGCCAAGGTGTACTTAGCGATCTCGCCGGCGACGCCGATCCCCGCGTTGTTGAAGAGGTAGTCGATGCGGCCTGTGCGAGCGACCGTTTCGTCGACCACGCGCTGGAACTGTTGCGGATCGCGAACATCGAGCTCGTGCGCACTGGCTTTGCCGCCAGCTTGTCGAATCGCGTGGGCGACTTCCTCGGCGAGCGCGGCTTGCCTGTCGGCGAGGACCACCTCGACGCCCTGTTCCGCTAGCTCTTCGGCAAGCGCACGTCCGATGCCGGAGGCGCCGCCCGTAATGAATGCAACCTTGTGTGCCATCTTCTTCTCCATGCCCGCGACCCGTTCAGTCCAAGTCGGGGTAGCTCATGCGGATGAGGCCCCGGTGTTTGCGATCGAAATTCGCGATGTAGAGGTGCTCGCTGCCCGGAATGCCGACGGCGGCGTCGCCGAGCTTGGGGCCTTCGTAGATCGCGTAGTAAAGCGGCGTGGCGCCGTCGGGGCTCAGGGCGAGGAGCCCGGTTTCTTTGGGTACCGGCAGTAGCTCGAGCGGCAAGCGCAACATGAGCGGTTTGATCCAGGGGTTGTTGTGGGCCCAGGTCAGGAAGTTGGAACGCTTTCTGTACAAACCTATCCAGATTCGACCCTGGGCGTCCCGATCCATGCCGTCGGGCATGCCAGGGAGCGCTGTCCAAACCGCCTCCGCTGTTCCGGCGCGCGCGCCTCCGAAAAAGAAGCGAGTGACCGCGAAGCCCGGGGTCTGTGTGACCAGCACCGATTGTTCGCGCGTGTCGACGGGATGTGGGTCGATGAGAATGCCGTCGATGAAGTGGAATCCTTCGGCGATGAGTCTCGTCTCGCCCGTCGCGAGGTCGTGCCTCCAAAGGCGCCCGTTCTCGCCTAGCGTGATCGCCTCGCCGACCGCTCCCCCGCCCATCGAGGCGCCTTCGTAGGCGATCGGTTCGGTGAAGTAGATTCGCTTGCCGTCCAAGCTGACGTCCAAGTCGTTGCAGAAAGCGAGTGGCCGCGAGTTGGCGCGGTCGATCGCCGCCTGCATGACAGTGGGCGCCTCTTCATTCGTGTCTGCGAAGACCTTGTGGTGCAGCTCGGGGATGGCGGGCGTCATCGGGACGTCGGTGACCACTGGTGTCACTTCGCGCGTGGAAATCGTCAGCCGGTAGAGGCCCACGCGTTCGTCGTCCGGGTGATCCTCGCCATGCAGTCGCGATACGCAGAAGTAGATCACGTCGTGGTCGTCAGGTGCTGCGCGCAGTCCGGATGGCATGAGGGGCACGTCGGCGAAGCGCTCGCCGCCGCCATCAAACGGTACGCGCCAAATCCACCCGTCCATGCCTGATACGAAAGCGACGCCGTCTTCCTCGTACAGCAGCAAGTCGTCGTGGCCCGGAACGTCCGAGTCGACATGCTCGAGCGCCAGCCCCAGTGCGCCGGGTGGCGCCTCCACAGCGAGGATCGATTCGGCGATGCCACCTAGATCGACAGCGGGGCCGATCTCGAGGTAGTCGGGAGGCGCGCTGCTCAACCACCACACGGCGCACAACGCGATGACTACCAGCACCGTCATACGCCCGACGCGTCGCCCGCCCATGACGCATTGGACGTCACGGCGCAGCAAAAGGCAAGCCTACCTCGAGGCGGGACGTTAGTTGCTGAAGCTCTGTGTCCAGCTGTCGCCGTGGACGCCAACGCCTACGACGGAGAACTCAGGGCTCATGATGTTGGCGCAGTGACCTGGGCTTTGCATGAAGCCGTCCATCGCTTCTTTCGCGCTCGTCGACTACGTGAAAGACAAAGGAGCAAAACCATGAGCAGCACGTTCGAACTCACCGTCAGCCGCACCATCCCCGCATCTCGCAAGGAGGTGTTCGAAGCCTGGCTGTCCCCCGACGCACTTCAACAATTCATGTGCCCAGCCCCTGGCATGACCGTGCCCAAGGTCGAGGCCGACGCCCGCGAGGGTGGCTCTTTCCTGATCGTCATGATGGTAGGCGACAAAGAGATGCCGCACCGGGGCGAATACAAGACCATCAACCGCTATGAGCAGCTCGTCTTCACATGGGTCTCGGAGCACTCGATGCCCGGCAGCCTCGTCACGATCGACTTCAAAGAAAAGAGTCCCGGTGAGACCGAAGTCATCCTCCACCACGTCGGTTTCCCGAGCGAAGAGTCGCGCACGAACCACGAAGGCGGCTGGGGCCGAATCCTGGAGACGCTCAGCACCCACCTGGGATAGGGGACGAGGGCACGGTTCGATCTCTGGACTCCATGGGTTACCCTGCACCCATGCGCGAGCTCCTTCCTGGGATTCTCACCTGGCCATGGTTCTCTGAGCCACATGGCTATGACTTCAACGGAACGCTCTTTTTGCACGAGTCGGGAAACCTATGCATCGATCCCGTCCCGCCGAGCGATCAGGTGCTCGATGAACTCGAGCAGGAAGGCGTCCAGCAGATCCTGATCACAAACCGCAATCACACCCGTGCGACAAACCTCGTGGCCGAGCGAACTGGCGCGCATGTGGCGATCCACCCGGCCGATGCAGCCCAGGCGCGGGAGCAGGGCATCCACTTCGACGCGGCGCTCGAGGCGGGGCAACGCATCGGCCCCTTCACCGTCATCGGCGTGCCTGGGAAGTCTCCCGGCGAGATCGCCCTTCACGTCGCGGCGCGCGGGGTGCTCGTGGTTGGCGATGTCGTCATTGGGAATCCGCCGGGGGGGCTCTCTTTGTTGCCAGAGCGCGTGATGGATGACCCGGCGCAGCTACGGAACAGTGTGCGAGGGTTGATGGAACTCGAGTTTGAGGTGTTGATTGTCGGGGATGGGGTTTCGATTTTGGAAGGGGCGCGAGAACGGCTGAAGGAGTTGGTGGCGGGGTTTTCGGCCTGAGACTGGTGAGCTTCGTCTCGAGCGCCTGGCGCCTTGCCGCCCTGGACAGCGCGGGACGTCTTCACGGGTGGAGCCGCATCGGGAAAACCTCAATGATTCGCTGTTGCGATCCTCGCTCTAGAAACGGCGTGATTTCGGACATTTGGCGACCCGGAGAGTGTCCCCTGCTAGGCTCTGCGTCATGTTCGTTGGGCACTACGCGCCGAGCTTTGGTCTTCGGCGGACGGGCGGGGTTCCTCTGTGGGTCTTGTTTCTCGCCGTGCAGTTCGTCGACGTGCTTTGGGCCTTCTTGATCATCGCGGGGGTGGAGAAGGTTCGCATCACCGAAGGGTTCACCGCCGCGAGCCCACTCGACCTCTACTACATGCCGTATACCCACAGCCTCACGGCCTCGATTGGCTGGGCGTTGGCCCTCGGGTGGATCGGGAGCGTGATCTGGAGGCGGCGGGGTGGCGTCGTGATTGGGCTTTGCGTGATCTCTCATTGGATCCTCGACCTCCCCGTGCACGTTGCCGACCTTCCGCTCTGGGGCAACGAATTCAAAGTCGGCTTCGGGCTGTGGAATCACCCGGTGATCGCATTCGTTCTCGAGGCCGGCATACTGCTAGGCGGAACCGCAATCTACGCACGCCACGCGCGACGCAAGCTTCCGATATGGATCTTCAGCATCGCAATGCTCGCAATGCAGTACAGCAACACCCTCATGCCCCTTCCCGAGTCGACGGCGCAGTTCGCCAGGATGGCGCTGGCGTCGCGCTTCAGCCTCGCGGCGGCGGCGTGGTTTGTCGAGAGGAAGTGGGGGCAGCAACCGGACACCGGTCACAGGTGGGACACTCTCCACCCCGGAGGCGGGTGAAGGCCCTCGCGCGCTTCGCAGCGATGGAGTGTGATGTGCGGACCGTTGGCGTGTTGTGCACTGCCCGTATTGTACTGTCGCGTCGGTGACGCAAGCGGCATGAACAATTACGTATAGACGATTGTTGGTGTTGGCGAGAGCCTCGTGGATCTGGGAACGCTGCGACGTTCCGCGCCGCGCTCGTCGCGGTAGCTGTTTCGGCATCAGGGGCTCATGCAGACAATGCGAGCGGCACTTGCAACTCGATCGTGGCCAATGCCATGGGTGCCTCACAAGCGTGTTGGAACTTTGGATGCGCCCACACGGATCCGGAGTGTGAGGAGGTGGGAGCGGCCTTCCTGAGATTCTTCGAGGCCCCGGGTTGCCCTGCGGCCATTGCAACCGGCGAGCTTGAAGGTCTCCCCGGCAACGCGTCGGTACAGCCCGAGGGCACCCCGAACGCTGGCGAAGCGAAGCTCATCCAAGAGGTCGTCTGCAACGCCATTGTCGATTGCGACTTCTGCGGTGCGGCAGCCGCCCTAGGAGTCTGCGGAGTGCAATGCCTGTAAGCAGTCCATGAACCCGTCTAAGCGGGCAGAATGAATCGTGGCGGAGGCGCTCCGGTTGCCGCCGGAGCGTCTCCCACGATGACCGCGAGGCCGTCAGGGGTGTTAGTGCGCTGCGAGGTCTTCGCGAAACGCAAGCGGGGAGGCGCCGAAGTGGTCGCGGAAGGTGCGGGAGAAGTGGCTGCGGCTCGAGAAGCCTACTTTGCTTGCTATTTCATCTACGGATAGGTCGCCTCGGGATAGAAGCTGGGCGGCGCGCCGGAGACGGACATCGTGCAAGTAGTCCATTGGGGGTCGGCTGAAGCTCTCTGTGAACCGGCGGGCGAAAGCTGATCGACTTATGTGAGCGATCGATACCAGCGACTCGACCGAGTGGTTCTGCTCGGGATGTTCGAGCATCGCATCGATGACGCTCGCTAGCTGCGGATCTTCTAGCGCCGACAACCAGGGCAGGGAGCCTTGAGCTTCTTCGCTCACGCGTCTCAGTACCAGGATCAAGCATTGGTTCATGAGCGCCGTCATCATGGCGTGGCTAGCGGGGCCCGTTTCGTGATACTCGCTCACGAGCGCCTCGAACGTCGCGCGCATCTGCGGCGAGTCGTTGAAATCGAGGACGATGGCTTTCTCCATGCGGTCGAAAAGGCCGAGGCCTTCTCCGTAGGTCACCTGAATGCGGCCGCAGGCAATCGTTAGGCTCACTTCATCGAGATTGCCAGCGACGAACTCACACAGGGGCGCATCGGTTACCTGACCCTCCACCCCCGTTTCGTGATGCACTTCTGAACCGCACTCGATGGCATGGGTGAAGTTCGGGGGCATGATCGCGAGCGAGTTGGTTTGGAGCGGAAGGGTCTCTCCTGTCGAGAGGCGGAGCCCGCCGCCGCCTCGCAGCGTGTAGTGGAACGTCACCCAGTCACGGCACGGGAGCTTCAGCCTCCACCCGTCCGACAGCTGACAGGTCGCGAAGGGATCCACCGTGAGAACCAGATTTTCGAATAGGCGTTCGAGAATCACGACGCCCATCGTCTCGCGGGTACCGGATTTCGTCAATCAGCGACTGATCGGCCACTTTTGGGACGATCCAGCACGCCATCGGGACCCTTTCGCACCCTGCCTTTGCCAGTCTGAACACTGTGTTTGGAGCGATTTCAGGGCCCGCAGGAGCGAAAGGAGACCCCATGGAACAGATGGCGTTTGCGGAGCGGATCGTAGGCCGGGATGTCAGCGGCGCGCCGCTCTTTTGTGACGGCGCCTGGGGATGGGCGCACGTAGAGGCCCATCGCTTACTGGACGCAGGCCGCCCCGAAGAAGGGCATCGTGTGCTTGGCGCTTGGCTCGCTGGGCGCGACGGCGCCGGCAGCGATTGGGTCCATCTGCAGTGGCACATGGCCGTGTTCGAGATTGCCGTTGGACGCTGGACCTCGGCTTCTGATCGATTCGTGCGCGAAATCCTGCCCGCTGTTTCGGCGGGTGAGGCGCACACCGACGCGCCTGCTCTGTTGTGGCGACTGTCGCTCACGAGTCCCGCGGGGGTGCATATTCCGTGGGCGCCTGTTCGCGACGCCGCGATTGAAGGACTGCGTGGAGTCAGCTCTCCGTACGTCGAGCTCCATCACCTGCTCGCCCTCGCTGGCGCCGGCGATGCGTCTTCGCTGAACCGATGGCGCAGCAGCGCGGCGCGTGATGATTCCTCACTTTGTGGCCACGTCCTGACCCGAATGGCGGACGGATTGTGCGCGTTCGCCGCACAGAATTACTCGCGCGCGGCCGTCACGCTGGCCGCGACAGCACCCCGGGTATCGCGACTCGGCGGCAGTCGCGCTCAAAACCAACTGTTTGAGCTCATTTCACAGGAGGCGCGTTGGCGGGCGGAAGGCACTTCGGTCTTCGCCAGTCAACTCGCTGCATGAGGACGCAATGCCTTTTTTCGTCACGTTCCGCCAAGCAAACCGTAAGGGGAACATCCCGGCGACGAAGGCCTGCAACGTTAGAAGGGAGTACATCATGAAAAGCAAGCGAATCGGTCCCGTCGTGGCCCCGTTTTTGTTTCTCGCACTCGCATCGACTGCACTGGCCGGGCTACCGGACCCAGGGATGCAGGTCGATGCAAAGACCGCACTGGTCATCACCGACCCGCAGAATGACTTCTTGAGTCCGAAAGGCGTGACTTGGGGCGTCGTCGGAGAGAGTGTCACCGCCAACAACACCGTTCCCAACATCGAGACGCTGTTCAAGACCGCCAAGTCGAGCGGCATTCCGGTGTTCGTCTCGCCTCACTACTACTACCCGACGGACAGCGAATGGCAATTCGGTGGGGCCGTCGAGACGATGATGCACAGCATCCACATGTTCGATCGCAAGGGCGCACTGAGCCTCAAGGGGTTCAACACATCGGGCGCCGACTGGCTCGCCCGCTACAAGAAATACATCAACGACGGCAAGACCGTGGTGACGAGCCCGCACAAGGTCTACGGCCCGGAGAGCAACGATCTGGCTCTGCAGCTGCGTAAGCGGGGCATCGAGCGAGTCATCTTGGCCGGCATGTCGGCCAACCTCTGCGTCGAGTCGCATCTACGCGAGCTCCTCGAGCAGGGCTTCGAGGTTGCGGTCGTGAAGGATGCGACCGCTGCGGCCATCGTGCCCGAGGGTGATGGTTACGCGGCTGCGCTCACGAATTTCCGGTTCCTCGCAAGCGCGGTCTGGACAACTAACGAGGCAAAGGCGGCCATGCAAAAACTGCTGGCCAGTAAATAAGGAGGCAAACATGGCAACGCAAATCATGAACGGGATGGACCTAGACAAGCTCGAGGCCTTCCGAACAGAACTTCAAGAGAACCCCTATAACGCTGGGACTCGGCGCGCAGAGCATCTGGGAAGGACACTCCGGGCGCAGCACGGTGCACATCGGTCCTTACGACCTCAACGGCGAGCACATCGACCGCAAGACGCGGCACTACACGATTCCTTACGGCGCGTGGAGAGAGGTCGAAGAAGCGATCGGCTTCGTAGGCCCGACCGACCGCGCGGAGCCGGTCGAGATGGCACTCGGTGCGGTGGCAGCTTGCCTCTGCAACAGCATCGCGTTGAACGCGCAACGTCACGGAATCAAGCTCGAAGGCCTGGAAGTCAACGTGCATGCGGACATCGATCCGAGCGTGTTGTTCGAGGTCAAAGGGGCCGGAGTCGCACACCTCCTGCATGCCGAAGATCACCACGGAGGTGAAAGTCAAAGGAGACCTCACCGACGAGCAGCTCGAGAAGATCCAAGAGCTCGTCCATTACTCGCCGGTGCACGGGATGGTGGAGTACGCCAACAGCGTGGAAGCCAAGGTCACCAGGGCGTAGCGTGGTCAGCTTCTGCCCGCTGCGCTGGCGGCGGGCGGAAGCGGTGACCCGTATGTGTGAACTGCGTTGTGCGGTGGGCCACACTTCAAAGTCCTGCCTTGATCGATATCGATGATCTGCCGTAGAACGGTTGGATGACTCGCTCGGCATGGCTCATCTTTCTCGCCTTTGCCTTGATCGTCGGCGGCTGCTCGAGCACGGCGAACCAGGCGGATCCCGACGGGGGCATGCCAGAGCCGGACGGCGGCGCGCCCAGCTCAACCGCGTCGTGCGTCGTCGACCGCTATCCTTGCGCCCCGGGTGATCAAACCCCCGAAGCACGTGATCTGTCCGAGAAATACAAAGGCGCGATGCAGGAGCGGCGAGCGAACGGCGAGTCGTACCCGGCGATTGCCGAATGGCTCGAGACCCAAGACGGCGTTGTCGATGTCGTGTCTGCCGGCGATCGAATCCGCTTTCGGGTGGAGGGTGGCTCGGCCCATTGGATGTACGCGATCAGCTCCGAGTATCCGCAAGCCGTTCTGCCCCCGCTCGAAGGCGTGCAAGCGACGGCCGAGAGCGCTTTCGGTCCCAAACGCGTCCTTCGGGAGAACAGCTCCGAAACCAAGATCAAGAAGAAGGGCCTCATCCTCGAGCCTTTCCACTTCCAGTTCCTGTCCGATACGTCCGCATGGAAAAGTCGGCTCGAAGCCCTTCACGACTACGACACCGTCGAGTATTTCAAAGACGCCACCATCCCCGACGACTACTTCGGCAACTGGAACGACTACCGCTTCGTATGGCTCCTCTCACACGGCGCCTACCTGCCCGAC
>PVMK01124583.1_pt1 | contig 66077 bp, 48 predicted proteins | sample 1853481 | NCBI WGS metagenome assembly PVMK01 (sample SAMN08533507, study PRJNA380276) | Marine sediment metagenome, whole genome shotgun sequencing project.
AGGCAGCGATTTGCCTCTGCCAAGGCTTCTTCAAGCGTGAAACCGGTCTGCACCTCGGCAAATCCGTTCATTCTTTGATCAACAGGTATTTCCGGCTCATTGATACGTGCCGAGAGCCTGATCTTGCCCGTGCGAATCTTTTGATCCAGTTCTGACCGGGGGATATCGGCAACCCGGTTGTCACGGGGTTCGCTTACCTCCATGTCATCACCCTGCAAATAGCGGTGGATCGCATTGCCACACTTGTGACCACTGGCAACGGCATCAATGACGAAGGCAGTACCGGTTACAGCATCACCGGCGGCAAACACACCCGGTCTGCTGGTTGCATAACTGTTGTTACTGACCACATCGACTTCGCGACGCGTCGTGAGATTGACACCCGCGTCAGCGGGGATAAAACCCAGTCCGGCATTTTGCCCGGCTGAAAAAATGATGATATCGGCATCCAGGCTCCGTTGAGAATTCTGTCTGATAACCGTGACCTCACGGCCACTTTCATCAAGTTCAAATTTTTCGAATTCTTCAGCGTACACGCCGGCGACATTGCCATTTCCGTCGTTGATAATACGTAGAAAATTGAGGCCACAAGTGACTTTAATGCCCTCTTCTTTTGCACCCGCGATCTCATGATCACTGGCAGGAATTGCATCTTCAAGCTCACGCATGGCCAGTGTGACGCTTGCAGCACCCAGACGTACTGACGTCCTGGCCACATCCACGGCCACATCACCGCCACCGATGACGAGGATGCGTTTATCTTTTATCAGTTCAGCCGGGCCGGACAGGCCGGCTTCCGGCATTGCCTCTTTCCGGTGCTGCCATAAACGCACATCGCGCAGAAAATCGGTATTGATCAGCACCCCGTTCAGGTCGTTCCCCGGGATTGGAATCCGTTTGCCCTCGTGGGCGCCAACAGCAATCAATACGGCCTTAAAACCCTCGTCGAAAAGATCATCCAGTTGAGTGACCGCTGTATTGAGTTTGAGGTCCACGCCGAGATCTACGATGTCCTGTATCTCTCTTTCGATCACCGCTACCGGCAGTCGGTATTCGGGTACACCCACCCGCAACATGCCACCGGCAACGGGCAATGATTCAAACACCGTGACGTCGTAACCCTTCAAACAAAGATCCTGGGCAGCGGTCAAACCACAGGGGCCGGATCCGATGATGGCGATACGCTCCTCAAACTTACGTTCCTGCCGTTGAGGTACGTTGCGTGGCCTGGCGTGCATCGTATCGGTAACAAACCGCTTCAAGGCACGGATATTGATCGATTCGTCAACCTTGTTGCGGGTGCAGGCATCTTCACATTGAGCGTTGCAGATACGACCACAAATGGCAGGGAAAGGATTGTCCTCCTTGATGGAACGGTAGGCTTCCTCGATACGCCCGGCGGCGATCAAGGCAATATAGCCCTGCGCTCTTTGTCCCCCCGGGCAGGCATCGCGACAGGGTGCAACACCCCGTTTCTCGATCGCAAATGCATTGGGGGTCGCTTGCGGATAAAGCTTATGGGCGGCATGCGCTTTACCCATGGCCACATCGAATGGGTTATCGAAAGCAACCGGGCACACTTCGGCGCACTTACTGCAACCGTTACAGGTATCCACATCTATGAAACGGGGCTTGGTGCGGATGGTCGCAGTGAAATTACCAGCTTCGCCGTCGAGTTCGACAACTTCACTATCGGTGGTTAATTCAATATTGAGGTGCCGTCCTACTTCGACCAGGCGGGGAGAAATGGTACACATGGAGCAGTCATTGGTCGGAAAGGTTTTGTCCAGCTGGGCCATATGGCCACCGATGGCAGACTTTTTCTCAACCAGGTGGACCTTGTAGCCGGCATCGGCCAGATCCAGTGAGGCTTGCATGCCGGCGATACCGCCGCCAACAACCATCACCGAACCAACGGGATCCTCCGGTATTTGTCCTTGAACCTTGCTGCCTCCCCCGTACATCCTGAATTTTTACCTCTGTAATTGGGTGCCTACAAAAATCTATAGCATTGATTATCTGGAATAAAGCCTGTTCTGTTGTTGTCATAAGTCAATTGAATACTAATCAACCCCAATTCCATTGACCCACCGCGAGCACAGAATTTCGAGTGCTGATGTGCATTTTTTCTACCGCTCACATGCCGTTTACATTGATCTGGCAGAAAAATTTCTTGTTAAACGAAAACAAATGTTATTCTGACGTCAATTTGAATCACACATGGACTTCCAAGTGAGTGAGATAAGAACCGACGGGGAAAATTGTTTTGTCTGTGGCAAAACCAACCCACTTGGCCTGCAATTGACATTTCACCTGGAAGAAGATATTTGCCGGGCTGAATTCACACCTGCCGATGATCATTGCGGGTTTGATGGGGTTACCCATGGCGGCATCATTTTCAGCGCATTGGACGATGTGATGGCGAACTGGATATATCTGAACGATATCCGGGCTTATACCGCCAAATGTGAGATTCGTTACAAGGGTTATTTGCCCACCGGCACGGCTGTCGTGCTCGAAGGCCGCTGTGTGAAAAACCGGGGGACGGTTAATCGTTATGCATGGCAAAATGACCCGAACCGATACGCAGGAAGTAGTAGCAGAAACAGAAGCCAGCTTCATGGTGGAATCGACCTGACAGGAAAAATAAATGAGCTTCATGGCGATTAATCAAACTGATCTGCCACGTGTATGCGGGCTCGACCGAAAACACCGGAATTAAATATGTACAAAATTGAAAAAGCCGCCGTAGTTGGCGCAGGAACCATGGGTTTGGGCATTGCAGGGCAGTTGGCCAATGCGGGTGTTGAAGTACTGCTGCTGGACTTGCCCGGTAGCGCAGAACAACGAAATGCGCCAGCAGAACTTGCCCTGGAACGCCTGATGAATCCCAATCAGCCTGGTCTGTTACACAAAGACTATCTGGCACGTATCAGCATCGGCAATATTGAAGACGATATGCATCGTCTTGCTGACGCAGACTGGATTACAGAGGCGGTGATCGAGCGACTGGATGTTAAAAAAGCACTTTATAAGCAGATTGATGAATTTCGCAAACCCGGCTCCATCGTTTCATCAAATACCTCGACCATACCTATTTCCCTGTTGATTGAGGATATGCCGCTATCATTCCGCCGTGAATTTGCCATTACCCATTACTTCAATCCAGTACGTGTCATGCGGCTTCTTGAACTGGTCAGCGGAACCGATACCTCACCCGAGGTTATATCGTGTCTGGCGCAGTTTAATGAAACCCGAATGGGTAAAGGCATTGTAATTTGCAGTGACACACCCGGGTTCCTGGGTAATCGGGTGGGTGTGTTTGCTATTCAGACTGCATTGCACACGGCATTCGAATTGGGTCTGCGGCCGGAACAGGCCGATGCCATATTCGGTCGCCCAATGGGTGTCCCCAAAACAGGTGTATTTGGATTGTATGACCTGATTGGCATCGATCTGATGAGCGATGTGGCGAAAAGTCTCGAAAGTATTCTTCCCGGTGCTGATGCATTTCATAAGGTTTCAAAAGAAATCCCTTTGATGGTCAGGATGATTTCTGAAGGTTATCTTGGCAACAAGGGTGTTAAGGGTGGTTTTTACCGTTACAAAAATGCGGCGGATTCAACCAGTCGGCAAACCCTGGATTTTGCAAGCTTCACCTATCGGGATTATGACCGTGATAAACCCGCTGTCGCCCTCGATGCTGAGTTGTCCGGTGATTTTACATTGTTGCTGGAAAATGACGACAAATATGGCCAATTTGCCTGGCAGGTGCTTTCCAGCACCCTATGCTACGCCGCAAAACTGGTACCCGATGTTAACCCGTCACTGGTCGCTATCGATGACGCCATGAAACTCGGCTTCAACTGGGAGCACGGGCCCATTTGAGATGATGGACGCAATTGGTACAGACAATATGATCAAACGCCTGGAGGCCGAAAACCGTGAAATTCCACCTTTCCTGAAATTGGCGGCAGGCCGCTCATTTTACAACGTGGCAGAGGGCGTACTACTGTTTCTGAATGCTGATGGCAGTTATCAGCGGTTAACACGCTCCGCTGGCACGAGACGATTAAGTGAAGAAAGAAAAACACTCACAGCATTAAATGAAAACGACTCTGCCAGTTTTTATAATTTGAGCCGGAGTATTGGCCTGGTCGAATTTCATAGCAAGGCAAATACCCTGGATGCGGATTCAATGCAGGTGCTCCGGGATGCTGTCGGGTATGCGTCGGCCAACATGGATGGCCTGGTCATCCACAACGATGCAGCGCACTTTTCCTGTGGCGTTAACATAGGCGGCATCCTGAATTTCATCAAAACGGCAGATTGGAATGGGCTGGATCATTTTCTGCATGACTTCCAGCAAACCGTAAAAGCAATGAAGTACTCACCCATACCGGTTGTTGCTGCACCGGCAGGTCTATCCATTGGCGGTGGTTTTGAAGTGCTGCTTCATACCGATAAAGTTATTTTTCATGCCAATTCTGTGACCGGTCTGGTGGAACCGCAGTTGGGCCTGGTACCAGGCGGTGGTGGTGTAAAAGAAATGTTGTATCGCTGGTTTAAAATCAAGGGTGATGAAACCAAAGCAGCCTGGGAAACCTTTATGAATATCGGCTACGCCAGGACGGCAAAGTCACCGCTGGAAGCCGAGCCCTTATCGATGTTCAGAAAGGGAACCGACGAATTTGTAATGAATAGCGATCACCTGTTAGACACCGCCATTGGTTCGATACAGACATTATCTGCTGATTACAAAGCGCCGGCACCTGCACCGGCATTTAAAATGGTTGGTCGGGAAGTATGGGCAGAAATGCAGGATTGGCTGAAAAAAATGCACGAAAAAGGTCTCCTGACACCCCATGATGTCACCACGGGAACACAGGTTGCCATGATTGTGACAGGTGGTGATGTCGATGCGGGAACCGAGATGACCGAGGATGAAATTTTTGCGTTGGAGCGTCGGGCGTTCCTGAAACTGGCGCAGACAGAGCAAACAAGGGCGCGTATTCAATTCATGCTGGATTATGGTGGCGCATTGCGTAATTGATGATGGCTGACGCGTTAAAATACTCGATATTCAAATGACAAATGGGGTGTGAGATGGCGAAACCCAGAACTTTCAATTTAGATACACTGGCACTACACGCTGGTCAAAAACCGGATCCGGCAACCGGTGCGCGGGCAACACCGATATACCAGACAGCCGCCTACGTATTTAAAAATACCGATCATGCTGCCTCGATATTTAATATCGAGCGCACCGGTCATGTTTATTCCCGTATATCCAACCCCACCAACGCTGTTTTAGAAGAGAGGATAGCAGCCCTGGAAGGTGGTATTGGTGCCATAGCCACTGCCAGCGGCCAGGCAGCGATCCACTTGGGCATCGCAACTTTATTAAGTGCTGGCGAGCATATTGTTTCATCACAATCGATCTACGGCGGCACGCATAATTTGCTGGCGTATACACTGCCACGATTCGGTATCAAAACCACATTTGTTAATCCTTGTGATCTTGATGCGATCAAGAATGCGATTCGACCCAATACCCGGTTGGTTTTTGGTGAGACAGTTGGTAACCCGGGGCTTGAGGTTTTGGATATCCCGAAGGTCTCGGAGATTGCCCACCAGGCTGGTTTGCCGCTGATGATTGATTCGACCTTTACCACACCTTACCTGTGTAAGCCATTTACCCAGGGCGCCGACATCATTGTTCATTCTGCCACCAAGTTTTTGAGTGGCCATGGTGTGGTGATCGGCGGTTTACTGGTTGATAGTGGTCAATTCGATTGGGAAGCCTCGGGTAAATTCCCAACCCTCACAGAGCCATACGAAGGGTTTCATAATCTTGATTTCGTGGAAGAATTTGGTCCCGCCGCGTTCATCACCCGTGCCCGAAAAGAAGGGGCGCGGGACTTTGGTGCCTGTATGAGTGCAACTACGGCATTCCACATTTTACAAGGAATTGAGACCCTGCCATTGCGTATGCAAAAACACCAGGATAATGCACGAAAATTAATTGAATTCCTAACCCGCACGATGCGGTTGAGTGGGTAAATTATCCTGAGTTAGCCGGGCATCCCGATCATGAACTGGCAAAAATCCTGCTGCCAAAAGGCTGCGGTGCAGTCTTCAGTTTTGGTGTTAAAGGTGGCCGTGAGGCCGGCCAGCGTTTTATTGATCGTTTGGAACTGGTTTCCCATTTGGCCAATATCGGTGATGCCAAAACCCTGGTCATCCACCCCGCAAGTACCACGCATCACCGTATGGATGCCCAGGCGCTTAAAAGACGCAGGCATATCGGAGGGCCTGGTCCGTATTTCTGTCGGTATTGAAGATATTGACGATTTAATTACAGATATCAGCAAAGGCTTATACGCCTCACAAAAGGGCTGAGCATTATGAAAGTGATCGTTGACGCTCAGCGGTTTATATCGCCACAGGCCACAAGGAGTTTGACCCGGAATTGCCCAGCGTGGTTTTCATTCATGGTACAGGCCAGGACCATACGATTTGGGTATTACCGACCCGTTATTTCGCTCGTCATCAACGCAATGTGCTAGCCATTGATTTACCCGGTCACGGACGATCGGGCGGCAAACCACTGGCCAGTATCAAGGCAATGGCAGACTGGATTGTAAAGGTCCTGGATGCAACCGGTATTAATTCGGCAGCCATGGTAGGTCATAGCATGGGTTCCCTGGTGGCCATTAGCCTAGCGGCAAAATACGCAGACCGGGTACGCGCCATTGCACTGATCGGTACCACCGTACCGATGCCCGTCAGTGAAGCGCTTTTGAACAGTGCGAAAGCAAACAGTCCCCGATGCCATCGACATGTTGACCTTGTGGGGGCACGGTTCCTCAGCCCATCTCGGTGGCAGCGCAACCCCGGGAATGTGGATGTTGGGAGGTGGCAAGCGCTTGATGGAACGAGCCGCACCCGGCGTTATTTATACTGATCTGAATGCCTGTAACCAATATAAGCAAGGGCTGGAAGACGCCGGCTCCATCACCTGCCAGGCTCTTTTGATCCTGGGGACAATCAGACCTGATGACACCGCCAGGGAAAGCACGCGCTTTAACCGAAGCCTTAACCGACTCAAAAACCGTGGTGTTGGAAAAATCAGGTCATGCCATGTTATCAGAGCGCCCTGAACAGGTGCTGGACCAGTTAATCCTTATCGTCTGAGGGTTCGTTTACCTGGAATATATTTACTTGGAAATCAATGATGTACATTAATGGCAACTGGACTTCTGCTTGTAGCGGGAATAGCTTCCCTGTTAGCAATCCGGCCAACGGCGAACTGATTGCCGAAGTCGCCGATGGTGGAGCGGCAGATGCACTACTTGCGATCGATGCGGCGGATGAGGCTTTTAAGCATTGGTCAGGCCTGACAGCCTATCAGCGATCAGAATACTTGTACAAAGCCTGGGAAATCATGATGGAGCGCCGCGAAGCCATCGCCCGGGTGATGACCGCTGAACAGGGCAAACCTATCAAAGCAGCGCGAAATGAAGTGAAATACGGCGCAGATTTTTTACTTTGGTATGCCGAGGAAGCCAAACGCCTGTATGGTAAAACAATTCCTTCGTCCCGCGCCGATCAGCGGTTTATTGTGGCCCATCAACCAGTGGGTGTGGTAGCCGCCATTACACCCTGGAATTACCCCGTATCGATGATTACACGTAAAGTGGCACCAGCCATAGCGGCGGGTTGCACGATCGTTCTAAAACCTGCAGAGGCGACACCCCTGTGTGCCATGGAGATGATGAAGGTATTCGAGGCAGCCGGTGTTCCCGCCGGTGTAATCAATATTGTAACCGCATATGACCCGGGTCCCATCGGGGAGGTTTTTACCTCTGACGCCCGGGTTCGAAAAATCACCTTTACCGGTTCGACCCGGGTTGGTAAATCTCTTGCGGCACGTGCTGCCGGCGAAATGAAGCGAATTTCCTTGGAATTGGGCGGCCATGCACCTTTTATCGTGTGCAGGGACGCCGATCCTGTTAACGCGGCTAAAGGTGCGGTGCTGGTAAAATTTTTGAATACCGGACAGGCCTGTATTAGCCCCAACCGTATTTATGTTCATAAAGACCAGTTGGAGGCCTTTACCGCAGAACTGAAAACCAGGGTCGATAGAATGAAGGCAGGTAATGGCCTGGAGGAAGGTGTCAGTATTGGGCCCCTGGTCAATTCAGATGCCGTGGCGAAAGTTGAGCGCCAGGTCACCGATGCCTTAAAAAAAGGCGCAATCGTTATCTCCGGAGGCACCCGCTTGACTGAAAACGGGCTGGAAAAAGGCCATTACTTCGCACCCACCATTCTTTCAGGTGTAACTTCAGAGATGAATATCTATCGTGAAGAAACATTTGGACCGGTGGCAGCTATCATCAGCTACGATGACGACGATAATTTGCTGGAAATGGCCAATGATACGCACTACGGCCTCGCCGCTTATGTATATACCGAAAACCTTTCCGTTGCCATGAAAATGTTTGAAGGTTTACGTTTTGGTATTATTGGTATCAATGATATTAATCCCACTGCGGCGTCGGCCCCCTTTGGCGGCATGAAAGAAAGCGGGATGGGCCGCGAAGGCGGGGCCGAGGGTATAGAAGAATACCTTGAAACAAAACTGGGTGGCTTTTCTATTCGATAAGCGCGCCAGTTGCTAATGCACCGGATTATATGATGGTTCATGGTGTGATCCGGACTGACGGGAGTAAAGCAGTGATACCTGACTACCATCAATTTTATTCTGATTTTGATCTGGCACAAATCACCAGCCTGCTTTCAGGCAGTACCGATGACGGCTTGAATGCCTGTTTCGAATGCTGTGACCGTCACGCTGCTTCCGGCAGGATTGCATTGTGCTGGGAGGGTGAAAACGGTGAGTCGGCGAAATTTTCCTTTGCCGATCTGAAGGATCACTCCGCCAGGCTTGCATCGTTTTTTCAACAACAGGGCGTACAACCGGGCGACCGTGTTGCTTGCCTGCTTCCGCGTATACCCGAGTTGTTCATGACCGCACTGGCCATTTGGCGGCTTGGGGCCGTTTATGTACCATTGTTCACTGCTTTCGGGACCCAGGGCGATTCAATTCCGGCTGGATCAAAGTGACTCGAAACTGGTCATCACCGATACTGGCCAACGGCATAAACTGAAGTACATAGAGCACTGCCCACCGGTACTGACCGTGTCAGGCGAAGGTGAAGCTGTTGCAGATGGGGACTTCGATTTCCACGCTCGAACGCAGTGCGCAACCACCGGTATTTGAGCCAGTCATGCGAGCTGCAGAAGACCCGTTCATTCTACTGTTCACCTCCGGGACAACTGGTGCGCCAAAGGGCGTGGGCATTCCCTTGAAAGCCTGCTTGCCTTTTATCGTCTACATGAAGTACGGCATCGGCTTAAAACCTGAAGACAACTACTGGAATGCTGCTGATCCCGGTTGGGCTTACGGTCTTTTCTACGTGGTGGTCGGCCCCTTGTTGCTGGGTCACACAACACATTTTTATGCCGGCATGTTTACCGCCAGCAGCACCTACCGGATGCTCGAGAAATACCACATCAACAGCCTCGCGGCCGCGCCCACAGCGTACCGCCTGCTGATGGCGGCCACCGAAGACCCGAAAGATTACGATTTGTGTCTTGAAACATCCGTCAGCTGTGGTGAACCGCTCAATCCACAGGCCATTAGCTGGGTCAACGAAAACCTTCACTGTCCGGTTCATGACCAGTATGGACAGACAGAGATTGGCATGGTGGCCTGTAATCATCACGGCTTGAATCACGATGTGATACCAGGCTCCATGGGTTGGCCTATGCCGGGCTACCGTATGGTCGTTGTTGATGGTCAGGGTCACGAAGTGTCACCCGGTGAAATCGGACAACTGGCCATGGATCGCACCGCCTCGCCGCTGAACTATTTCCAGGGTTACTGGAAGCAAGACAACGGTGATCACTACCTGGAAAAGTACTATCTTACCGGTGACACGGTTGAATTCTGCCCCGCTGGCAATTTCGTTTTTGTCGGCCGTGGTGATGATATTATCACCAGTGCGGGTTACAGGATCGGCCCTTTCGATGTTGAAAGCACACTGATTGAACACCCCGCTGTCTCCGAATCCGGGGTTGTTGGCAAGCCGGATCCGGAACGGGGTGAGATAGTTGTCGCATTCGTCACGCCCGCCCCTGGTTTTGAAGCCACAGTGGAACTGGCCAATGAATTGAAACAGTATGTGCGTGAGGCCCTGTCAGCACATGCCTATCCCCGTGAAATCCATTTTCTTGAATCCCTGCCAAAAACTGCGAGCGGTAAAATTCAACGATATATACTCAAGAACCAGGCAGTTGGTGAGTATCTGGCAATGGTCAGCCCCGGCAAATCAACTAACGATACAGTCCGCTAGCGTTGGCCTTTGCAGAGCAGGGCAGGTGGTTTTACCCGCCCTGTTTTGCTTCATGCTTCATGCATGTACGGCAGATCGGGCATGCAGTCGTCATTAATTCCATCAAGAAAGGCGCGTGCAGCCAGCGATAGATGCTTGCCACGCCGCTCAACGACTCCATAGGATCGTTTGGGAAAATACCTGCTCAAGTTTCTGACCACCAGTGGATCTTTGTTACGAAGACAAATGCCCGTGGTAATCGAAATACCAAAATCAAGTTCGACATAGCGTTTGATAACTTCCCAGCCACCGACTTCCAGCACCACACTGAACGGCACGCCATGTTGCTGGAAAATCCGATCGACCATGCGCCACGTAGTCAGCCTGCGGGGTGGCAGGATCAGACCGTAGGGAGAGATATCTTTCAGCTGGATATGCTTTTTCTCAGCCAGCTTATGGCCCAGGGGCATGATCAATGCAGGATCAAAGTTATACATTGGCTCATAAGCAATATCGCTGGGTACATCAAGCATCGAGCCGATAGCAAAATCGACCTCATCCCCGCGGATCATTGCCAGGCCGTCACGCCCGGTGACGTTACGAAGTTCTACACGTATTTTCGGATGGTGTTTACTAAAGTTGGATACCAGCGAAGGCAGGATATACATGATGGTCGATTCGCCCGCAGCGATTACGACTTTGCCTGACTCAAGGTTTCCCCGCACCTCTTTGTCGAACCGCTCGCTCAGGCCGTCCATGCCTTCCACCAGGGGTCGCGCCATATCCAACAGCTTTCTGCCATTCGGCGTGAGCTGAATACGCGGTCCGCGGCGTTCGAAAAGCACCTCGTCCATTTCCTCTTCCAAGGCTTTGATCTGCAGGCTGATGGCCGACTGGCTGACGAATAATTCATCGGCCGCATCGGTCATTTTTCCGGTGCGCGCTACGGTACAGAAGGCCCTTAGCTGTTTGAGCGTGTTTCCCTTGTAGTACTTTGTTATTTTCTGCTTCAAATCAATATATTGAATATTTAAAAAAACTCATAATAGGTATTGAAACATTTATATTGTCAAAGATAAAGGGTTGTAGGTATTCTTAAAAGCTGCGATGCTAATTTAGGAAGTTACTGCGATGAATTTACCCCACCCTGAACTAGAACTCATTCGAATACCGGTTGCCGGTGAAGACACTATTCTCACCCCTGATGCACTTGCTTTCCTGGCTGAACTGGCCCACAAGTTCACCCCGGAACTTACAGAATTGCTGGATGCGCGTAAGAAGCGCCAGGCAGAATTTGACCAGGGTGCGGTTCCCGGCTTTGACCCTCAAACAGCTGATATTCGTGAGGGTAGTTGGCAGGTAGCACCGATTCCTGCAGAAGTTGAAGACCGGCGCACTGAGATCACGGGGCCCGTCACCCGCAAGATGGTCATCAATGCACTGAACTCCGGTGCACAGGTTTACATGGCAGATTTCGAGGACTCCACGGCGCCGACCTGGTCGAATGTTATCGAAGGCCAGGTAAGCCTTCGTGACGCGATTCGCCGGCAAATAGATTTCACTTCTCCGGAAGGGAAAAATTATGCCTTAAACGAAAAAACTGCCGTGTTGATGGTTCGCCCCCGAGGTTTGCATTTGCCGGAGCGTCACCTCAGGCTGGAAGGTAACCCGGTGTATGGCGCACTGGTGGATTTCGGTTTGTTTCTGTTTCACAACCATGCAGAATTACTCAAGCACGGCAGCCAGCCATATTTCTACATTCCCAAGCTTCAGCACTACAGCGAGGCGGCTTGGTGGGAAAGGGTCATGGCATGGTCCGAGCAGCGACTGGGTATTGAGCATGGCACGGTACGCGTAACCCTGTTGATTGAAACCCTGCCTGCCGTATTCCAGATGCACGAAATCCTGCATGCTTTAAAAGACAGAATACTTGGTCTGAATTGCGGTCGCTGGGATTACATTTTCAGCTACATCAAAACATTCCGTAACCATCCGGACCGGGTACTACCTGACCGTGACCAGGTTGGCATGACCGTGCCTTTTTTGGCCAGTTATTCAAAACTGTTGATTCAGACCTGTCACGCACATGGCGCATTTGCCATGGGTGGCATGGCGGCACAGATCCCGATCCGCGGTGATGTGGAAGCCAACGCTATCGCGATGGAAAAAGTCCGCGTTGACAAAGAGCGCGAAGCAACTAACGGCCACGATGGTACCTGGGTCGCACACCCGGGCCTGGAGCCACTTTCACGAGCGGAGTTTGACAAGGTGCTTGTGGGCCCCAACCAGATAAACCGCATACTGGCTGACTTCAAAGTCAATGCCGATGATCTGATTGCGCCCAGCGAAGGCACTATCACCGAGGCTGGGGTGCGCAAAAATATCCGGGTTGCTGCTCAATATCTGTCAGCCTGGTTATCGGGCAACGGCTGTGTTCCGATTGATAACCTAATGGAAGATGCTGCCACCGCCGAGATCGGCAGAACCCAGCTGTGGCAGTGGGTGAAGCAGGGCGCACAGCTGGATGATGGACGACAGATTACCCAGGAATGGCTGGATGCTGTGTTCGGGGAAGTAAAAGAATTACTCGTGTCTTCTGCACCGGAAAGCGCAAAACAGGCCATTAGCGAGGCAATGGCCCTGTTACAGCAAATGACAAGCAACCCCGAGCTGGATGAGTTTTTAACTTTGCCGGCCTATGAACAACTTAACGATTAACACTGAACTACACTTATATTTAAACAGGTAGAGAGGATTGACCATGTCAAAATATTCTGACGATATCGCTTCACTGGAAGGTGTATGTGAAGCTGCAGGCAGCTCCTGGGACGCAATTAACCCTGAATCCGCCGCCCGTATGCGTACCCAGAACAGGTTCAAAACCGGTCTGGAAATTGCCCAGTACACGGCCGACATCATGCGTCGTGATATGGCGGACTACGATGCCGATTCTTCTCAATTTACCCAGTCACTGGGCTGTTGGCATGGTTTCATCGGCCAGCAAAAAATGATCTCTATCAAAAAGCACTTTGGCAGTAACAAAAAGAAGTATTTATACCTGTCCGGCTGGATGGTTGCTGCGCTGCGGTCTGAATTTGGTCCCTTGCCAGATCAGTCCATGCATGAGAAAACCGTGGTTTCCGAACTGATCAAGGAGCTATACACCTTTCTGCGCCAGGCTGACTCGCGTGAGCTGAACGGCCTGTTCCGCGACATGGATGCAGCCCGGGCGGCTGGTGACGCTAACAAGGAAGTCGAAATCAAAAGTAAAATCGACAATTTTGAGACACACATTGTGCCCATTATTGCCGACATTGATGCCGGCTTTGGCAACGCAGAGGCCACTTATTTGCTGGCCAAACAAATGATTGAAGCCGGTGCCTGCTGTATTCAGATCGAAAACCAGGTATCGGATGAAAAGCAATGTGGCCACCAGGACGGTAAAGTGACTGTTCCTCATTCTGATTTCCTGGCGAAGATCAATGCGTGCCGCTATGCATTCCTGGAACTGGGTATCGATAATGGGATCATCGTTGCTCGTACCGACTCGCTCGGCGCCGGTCTCACCAAGCAGATTGCGGTGACCCACGAGCCTGGCGACCTGGGTGACCAGTACAACTCATTCCTCGACTGTGAGGAAATCCACCTGGAAGACATGCACAATGGTGACATTGTTCTGAAGCGCGATGGCAAGCTGCTGCGTCCCAAGCGGCTGGAATCCAACCTGTTCCAGTTCCGTGCCGGCACCGGTGCGGACCGTTGCGTTCTCGACTGCATCACTTCCCTGAACAATGGCGCTGACATGATCTGGATCGAGACCGAAAAGCCCCATATCGGTCAAATCGGTGCCATGGTCGACCGCATTCGCGAGGTTATTCCCAATGCCAAGCTGGTTTACAACAACAGCCCGTCTTTCAACTGGACATTGAACTTCCGTCAGCAGACATATGACGCCTGGGTTGAGGAAGGTAAAGACGTGTCAGCGTACGATCGCGACCACCTGATGAGCGTGGATTATGATGACAGCGAGTTGGGTAAGGCCGCAGATGACCATATCCAGAGCTTCCAGACGGATGCTGCCCGTGACGCCGGCATCTTCCATCACCTTATTACATTGCCGACTTACCACACCGCAGCCCTGTCCACCGACACGCTGTCGAAAGAGTACTTTGGAGAACTTGGCATGCTGGGCTACGTGCTGCACGTGCAGCGCGAGGAGATCCGCCAGGGTATCGCCTGTGTGAAACACCAGATCATGTCGGGTTCAAGTATCGGTGATGACCACAAGGAGTATTTTGCCGGTGACGCTGCACTCAAGGCTGGCGGCAAAGACAATACGATGAACCAGTTTGGCTGAATCTTCGGTTAGTGTTGTTTGGAAAGGGTGGGCTTGTGTCCGCCCTTTTTTCTTTTTACGCCGGGAAAAAGTCTGACAAGATTTAGTTCACCTTACCCACAGCCAGGTACCTGGGTACTTACCTCACAACCAATGGCGTGGATGCTGACCCGGAATCACCGATGAATCATTTACTGGCAAGTTCCATTACTTACCGTATAGCCGTAAGGCCCAGGTATCGACTGCTCTCACATCAATTCGGTGACTGCACGGTGGCCCTCTTCTCAACCACGGCTGGCTTCCCCGCGTTCGTCTTGTAAGTCGCCAGATATTGAAGAATATAAGCTACATTTGCAGAAAGCAATGGATATGAAATAAACTCGGCACTCACCAAGGGAGCAGGCCAATGTCCTTTCAGATTGCTGTCGGATGCAACCTCCGCAAGTCACCCTATTTCGACGCCACGGTTGAAGATGGAGTCGAATCTTTTTCTGTTTACAACCACATGCTCATACCGGCCCACTTTGGCGATCCGGAAGGTGAGTATCACGCGCTGCTGAACAACGTCGTCATGTGGGATGTCGCCGGACAGCGCCAAGTTGAGCTGGCAGGCCCGGACGCAGAGAAACTCGTGCAATACCTGACGACTCGCGATATTTCAGACATCATAATCGGGCAAGCGAAGTACGTTCCGATTTGCGACCACAACGGGACGCTTATCAACGATCCCGTGCTGCAAAATATTTCAGACGATTGTTACTGGTTGTCGATCGCCGACAGTGACATTGGTCTGTGGACAAGTGCGATCGCTGCTGAACGCAGGCTCGACGTGCGGGTTACAGAGCCCGATGTATCACCGCTGGGCGTGCAGGGGCCGCGGGCCATCGATGTGGTTGCTGACCTGTTTGGCGATTGGGTGCGTGATCTGAAGTACTTCTGGTTCCGGGAAACCGATCTCGACGGCATTCCGATACTGCTTGCCCGCTCGGGTTGGTCGAAACAAGATGGATTCGAACTGTATCTCCGGGACGGCTCACGCGGCACGGAATTATGGAACCGGGTGAAGGATGCCGGTGCCTCTTATGGCATCGTCCCGGGCGCGCCAAGTGACGTTGAAAGGGTCGAAAGCGGCCTGCTGTCCTATGGGTCTGATGCACGCAGCGGAGCCAATCCATTCGAGGTGGGCCTTGGCCATCTCGTGCAACTCGATCGGGACGATGACTTTGTTGGCAAAGCTGCACTACAGCGGATCAAGGACGAGGGGGTTCGGCGTCGGCGCGTCGGCCTCGTCATTACCGGTGCCAAGTTAAGCGGATTTACGCATCCGCGCAGCATCTATCTCGGTGAGGATGTTGTCGGGACCGTGACCGAGGCGGTCTACTCGCCACGACTCGACAAGAACATCGCCGTGTCGCTTCTCAATTCGGAGATCGCCGACGACGAGCAGGGTCTTGAAGTGGATATCGGAGAGGAACGTCGATGGGCAACGGTCTCCAAGCTACCTTTTTGTTGAGGTGCATGGTTTGAAAATATTGATTTGACCAATCCCACGAATCTTGAACGAACCGGGTGGTTGCATGGCTTCGAGCTTTGGCCAGACAGTTCGGTCTGTGCCGATGGTCAGCGCGCGCGACTCGAACAGCGGTGTCTCAATGTGTAAGGGTTTCATATGCATAGCGAATTGAATCAAGAACGCAACCCCGAAGCCTTGATGGCTGCGGGTATCGACTCGGGATTTCCCGTCGTCATCAGGTTGACACCCGATATGCCGGGTATTTCAGATATTTCCTGCATCAGTTCGGAGCAGATTTTGATACCTTCGAGCTCAGCATCAGCAGCATCCTGCAGTCTTTCAATAAGCCGTATAGGAATCTTGGCCTGACGAATTTTCTTCTTTAGCCATATCGCTGCTTCAACCGATGGCAGTACGGTCAGGGAAATGATCACCGCACATTTCCAGGTGAGTTTCAGGCGCACCAACGCGTCCATATATTCACGAATGATGTCGGTGTTGAAGCAAAATTGAGATTGCAGAAAGCGTGCTCCTGCATCGGCCCGTGCTTTTAGCTTTTCGGCCGGCCATTCGGTGGGGGGGCGGAATACCTTGGCTCCGGTGCCGATAAAAAATTCCTCATTCGGACCAAGAGAAGGATCATCATTCAAGGCTGCGGCCATCGTCACCAATTCAAGGCTGGTGGTGTCAAATACGCCCCTGGCCTTTACCTGGTGATCGTCTGGTACCTTCTCACCCTGGGTCAGCAAAACGCTGGTAACACCCATTGCCCGCAGACCGATCAGGTCGCTTTCCAAGGCAATGCGGTTACGGTCACGGCAACTCAACATCGGTATCGGATCAATGCCTTTTTGCAGCACCAGGCTGGCGGCAGAGACGGCTGACATCTGTACCCATGACCATGGGTTATCCGTGACCTGAATGCCATCGACCAGTTCGCCCAGGGTATCGACCTGGCGGTGGACATCGGAGGTGGTATATTCCCGTCTCAAGGTAAGCTCGGCAGAAATGGAAAAAATCCTGACTCTGTAGTGCTTCTCTGAATTTTTTCAATGGAGTTCACATCCCTCAGGCTTTCAGACATTTGTTTTGCGGATCGTATACCGGATCCTGTCGCACGGTGGCCATACAACGCTCGCCCAACAGTTCTACCTCTAGCCGGGTTCCCGGCCCGGCATATTCCGGCGGTACATATGCAAATCCCAAACTCTTTTGTACGAAGTGGCCGTAGCCGCCGGATGTGGTCACACCAACGACTGTATCACCGTCATAGACCGGTTCACTGCCACGCACATCTGATTCGCCGGCGTCGAGGTCAAAATAGACCAACCTGGTGGTTGGTCCTTTTCCCCTTTGTTTAAGGGTGGCTTCACGACCTACGAAATCCCCTTTATCAAACTTGATAAAGCGCTCCATATCTGAATCCAGCATGGTCACTTCGTTGGTCAATTCATCACCCCAACCACGGTAAGCCTTTTCAATACGCAGGCTGTTAACCGCATAGAGCCCGAAGTTCACCATCCCGAACTCCTCACCCGCCTGCCAGAGTGCGTCATATACAGCTTCAAGGTCCGCCATCGGCGGGTGCAACTCCCAACCCAGCTCGCCCACGTAGTTCACTCGCAGAGCACGTAACGAAACACCGGCAACCGTGATTTCCTTACCGGTCAGCCAGCGAAATGAATCACTCTCGAGGCTGCTATCGGTAAGTTTTGCCAGCACTTCACGGGAACGCGGCCCCGCCAGTACCAGCACACCCCTGTCGTCTGTGATGTTTATGATATCTACATTCTCGGCATCAAGCTTGCCTTGTACCAGGTGGTCAAGGTCACGTGTTTCAGCCGCTGCGGCTGACAATGCATAGTAGTGATCATCACCTAGGCGGGTGACGGTTATCTCACCCTTGATACGGCCATTCTCCGACAGGATATGGGTCAGTACGATGCCACCGACTTTAGTCGGCATGCGATTTGCGCAGATTCGGTTTAGAAAATCTCCGGCATCCGGCCCGTTAATGTCATATTTTGCAAACCCGGACAGGTCAAGCAGGCCAACACGCTGACGCACCGCCATGCACTCATCGCGTATCACCTCAAATACATTATTACGCCGGAAACTGTATTCCTCTTCACGGCCATCCAATGAGAACCACTTGGGGCGCTCCCAGCCAAAGGTTTCGGTGTGGACGCAACCCTGCTGGCACAGTTTATCGTACAAAGGGCTGGTACGACTGGGTCGCCCTGCCGGAAATTCCTCGCCCGGCAACGGGGTGATATAAGTTAAACCATAGTCCTGGAAACCCTTGGCTAGCATGTAATCGTCATTGGCATAGCCGCCGAAACGCCGGGGGTCGTAGCCGGTCATATTGATCTCGGAGTCACCGTGCAACATCCATTGTGCGAGATATTTCCCGGCACCTGCACCCTGTGCAATACCAAATGAAGAGCCGCAGCACATCCAGAAATTCTTGACTCCTGCTACCGGCCCAAGCAAGGGTGGACCATCGGCAGAATGCGATATAGCACCATTGAAAACACGTTTGATACCAGCATTTTCCAGTCCCGGCACACGTTCCATGGCACGCCCGAGCCACGGCATCAAACGCTCCAGGTCTTCAGGAAACAGTTCGCTATCCGAGTCCCAGTTGGGGAAGCCCCGCGGCGCCCAGGCCTGGGTCATGCCGACGTGTTCATAAATACCGATCACAGCACAGTCTTGCTCTTGGCGGATATAGCATGAAGCATGCGGGTCGCGTATCACTGGCATCTCTTTATCACGGCCTACGTACTCGGCTACCGGCCCGGTGACCACGTAATGGTGCTCCATGTTGCACATCGGCAAATCAGTACCCACCCACTGTGCAACCCGGCGGGCAAAACAACCCGCCGCATTAACCACTATCTCAGCTGTCACGGTACCTTTTTCGGTACTCACCTCCCACTCACCCGAAGGCAGCGCCTTGATATCAGTGACGCGGTTATGCCGGACAATCGTGGCACCCATATTTTTCGCACCCCGCGCCATACCATTGGTCAGACCTGTAGGGTCGGCATGGCCGTCATCAAGGGTCCAGGCTCCGGCAATCACCCCATCGGTGTTGATAAGCGGATCAATGCTGCGAATTTCATCGGGTCCAATGATCTGCATGCGAAAACCGACATTGTTGGCGATCCCGCGCATCCACCTGAACCAGTCAAGGTCCTCTTTTGTCCTGCCAAGTCGTATCCCGCCTGACGCATGCCAGCTGACATACTGGCCGGTCAGCTCTTCCAGCTTCGGGTAAAGCGTATTGCCATGATGATGAATCTTGGCCATGTTGTAATTGCCAACCAGGCTGGGGCACTGCCCTGCGGCATGCCAGGTCGACCCGGAGGTCAACTCGCCCTTTTCGATCAACATGACATCCGCACAGCCTTCTTCTGCGAGGTGATACAACAGACCTACACCCATGATTCCGCCACCTACGATAACGATACGACTATGTGTTTTCACCAGTCTCTCCTTAGTTGATCAATTTGTTGAATGTTGCGCCTGGGGAGATACCTTCAAGCGCGTTAATAAAATGGTTTTCTTCCTCATATACACAACCGTCATAATGCGATGACGATGGCTTGGCGACTGCGTTGTCATTGCTAATATAGTGTCTGGTATTCCAAATGGTATGGTAACGGAATTTATGCCGTACTGGCAACTTAAACCGGAGGACGTGATCAGGCATGGACAGAGTCACGCAGCGCATCAAAAAGAGTGCACCACAGGATGCTGAATGTAACATTTACATGTTACACCACATCATGGATCTTCTTCAGGCTTGCTGAATACAATGATCAGGATCATTCCGACCAGGAAGCCGGGGATAATTTCCAACAGATCATAGGTATATGATTTCATGAACAATACCCAAAAAACGGTTGTTCCGAAACCACCCAGCATACCGATGATGGCACCTCTGAGGGTGGTCTTTGGGTACCAGAGCGCACAAACCAGCGGTGGCCCGAATGCTGCACCAAGACCATTCCACGCAAAGATCACGAACCAGAAAATAAGCGGAGATTCATTCAGCGCAAAAACCACACCGAGCACACCAATGATCAACGTGACAATCTTTCCATAGCGCGCTAATTGTGCATCCGATTTGGTGGAGGAACGGATCTTTTGCAGGTAGTCGCGAACCACCGCAGAGGATGCCATGATCAGCAAGCTGTCGGCGGTAGACATAATGGCTGCTAACACAACGACCATTAACACCCCGGCAAATACAGGTGAAAACAACTCGATCGCGAGCAATGGGAGAATCCCTTCAGGGTCTTCAAGGCCGGGAAACAGGGCACGGCCGGCCAGGCCGGTGGTTACCGCGCCCATGTCAAACAGGAACAGAACAATAATTGAAATGGTCATTGCCGGGACCAGGCTTTTCTCGGACCGGGCCGACATAAAACGCACCATCAACTGTGGTACACCGACAAACCCGACCCCGATGGCCAGGAAACTGGCCACGGCAACAAATGCCCTGACACTGACGCCATCAGGTCCCCAGGGACTCAGTAGGCCCGGGTCTTCCATGGCAAGGGTATGCACGACGGCATCCCAGCCACCGGCAGCATTCACCGCAACGATGGGGACAATAATCAGGCCGCCCAACATCAGAATTCCCTGGATAAGATCGGTCCAGGCAACTGCCTTGTAACCACCTACCAGCGTGTAGATGATGATAATGGCTGCACCGAATACAACACCTGCACCATATGTCAATTCGGTAAATCCGGAAAATGCCTTGCCGGTTGCCACCATCTGGGCTGCGATATAGGTACCAACCATGGTGAGAATAATCAGCGTGCTGATCTTCCGCAGCACATGATTCTTATCATTTAAACGTGAAGCCAGCAAATCCGGTACGGTGATCGAGCCATACTCGTCCCCCATGCGTTTGATACGCCGTGACATCAGCAACCAGGCAACGGCGATACCGGTGACTTCACCGGCGACCACCCAGTAGGCATGAACACCCACCGAGTAGCCCATACCCGTCAACCCCAGCAACAACCAACCGCTTTCACCGGTGGCATTGGTGCTGAATGCCACTACCCAGGGAGGCAGTTTTTTGCCGGCAATGAAATAACCAGACATGGTTTGCGCTTCCCTGCGGCTCCACAATGCCAAAGCCGCAAGAATTAACAGGTAGACAACAAATACCATGGCGATTACTGACATATCATTCTATCCTTGTTGTTGGTCGTTTCACTGTCGCTTATCCCACCACCACATTCGAGGCGGAGGTGGCGCACGAATGCCTGCGTCGGTAAAAAATCGACCAGAGTTTATGTTCACTCATTAACAAACATCATAACAACTGACATTTATTTGTTCACTGATAAACCTGTTGTCATGAGTTCCCGCCATCATCAGAATGGATTTTGTTGAGGTATTTGTGGTCGTTTGTGGACGGAACATTGATTTCGACGGGTTTAAACGTATTATTGCGTGATGATTCAGAGCCTGAAAGTACCAACCACTCCATGACACGCACCCGCTTACCATCGCACCCGTCCATCCGCCAGGCCATTAAGGCCCTGCAGTCCGGCAAACCCGAAGTTGCAGAGGCCCTTTGCCGCGAGCATCTGATCTTACATCCTGCGAGCGTAAAACACCTGCAGCTTCTTGGGCACGCGCTGATGCAGCAGCGGCGCTTTGGCGAGGCCGAGACTCCGTTGAAGCTTGCACTTGGGCTGGCCCCCGACTTTCCGCCTCTTTCGGAGGACCTGGGAAGTGCTCTTGCCCAGCAACGCAAGTTTAAAGAAGCGATCCCGCTTTTTGAGCAAGCTGTCCGGCAGGACCCGGGGCTCGCGAACGCTCACAAGAAGCTCGGCCAGGCGCTGGCCGCCGTCGGACGCGGAAGGGACGCGGACGAGGCTTTTAAAGTCTTTTTTGAAAAAGCCCCAGAAATCGGTGCAGTTGCCGTTGGCGCCGAGCATATGCGGGCGGGGCGCGAGGAGGACGCGATCCAGTGTTTTCGCCAGGAGCTGAAGGACAATCCGGATAATGTGGATGCGATGCGATTTCTGGCGGCGGTCTACTTCAAGCAGGACAGCAAATTTCGTGATGCAGAGGCGCTTCTTCTACGTGTAACCCGGTTAGTGCCTGACTTTGCGGCGGCCTGGCTTGATCTTGGACAGACATATCTGAAACTAGGAAAGCGGATGGAGGCAATCGAAGCATTCACCCAGGCGACCGTTCTGGAACCAAAAAACGCAAATGCCTGGGAAAAGCTGGCCAGTACCAGGTCAAGCGCCGGGTATCCGGAACAGGCCGCCGAGGCGTTCCGCAAGGCGATTGACATATCTCCGAATTTCGCCGGCTTCCATATGGGCTTTGGTCATGTTCTGAAGACGCTGGGCGACCAGCCGGCGTCTCTGCGCGCCTACCGTAAAGCCGTTCGTCTCAGGCCTGATTTCGGGGAGGTGTACTGGAGCATGGCCAATCTGAAAATCTTCACATTCGAGGACGCGGAGGTCGAGGCCATGGAGGGACAGGTCGAAAACACCGCGATGAGTGAAGTGACAGACGTGCATTTCCGCTTCGCGCTTGGCAAGGCGTATGAGGATCGCAAGGAATATGATAAGGCCTGGGCCTATTATCATTCCGGCAACGAACGCCAGCGTGCGCTGGTGAATTATGATCCAGTCGCCAATAGCACTGAAAAAGATGCTATTCGGTCGTATTTCACGCGTGACATGCTGAGCAAGGCTGAAGGTAACGGATACGCCGATGAAGGGCCAATATTCATCGTCGGCTTAGGAAGGTCCGGCTCTACCCTTATTGAGCAAATTCTCGCCAGCCACAGTCAGGTTGAGGGGACTGAGGAATTATCAGTTCTTGGAAACCTGTCAGATACAATTAGCCATTACCGCCCTGACAAACAGCGCTTTCCCGAAGTACTGGATACCTTTCGTCCGCTCGACTGGCGTGCCCTGGGACTAGAGTATCTCGACGGGACCAGGCGGTACCGTATGACCGACAAGCCGATCTTTACGGATAAGCTGCCCAACAATTTTCCCTTCATCGGATTGCTTCACCTTATTTTGCCGAACGCGAAAATCATTAACGCGCGACGCCACCCGCTTGACGCCTGTCTTGGCAATTACAAGCAACTGTTTGGTCGTGGCCAGAATTTTACCTATGACATTTTTGATTTAGGGGATTATTACAAAGACTATTGCCTGACAATGGATCACTGGAATGAGGTTCTGCCGGGCAAGGTACTTGATGTTCATTACGAAGAAGTTGTAATTGATCTTGAAGGGCAGGTTGCCCGCATTCTGGAGCATTGCGGCTTGGAGTTTGAAGAACAATGCGTGCGCTTTCATGAGACCAAGCGGGCCGTCAAGACAGCAAGTTCCGAGCAGGTCCGCCAGCCGATCTACACCGGTGCCCTGGGAACCTGGCGTAAATACGAAAGCCACCTCGGCGAGTGGCAGGACACATTGGGGCCCATCATCGACAAGCTACCAGACGTCGTCAAAAATGCTGGTCTATAACCCAAGGCAACGCAGGGCAACCCTTAGATTGTGCCGGTTTGAGGGTCATGGCGACGGACAGGTGCGGTTGGGCGCTGTGCTGGACTGAACCTCATAGCAACGCTATGGGGTGAAGGAAGCTCAAGCCCAGGCGCAGATGGACAAGCCAGGGCCTTCAAATTGGTGCAATCTAAGGGTTTATCAAAAAGGCCAGACTTCGAGGCCATGGATTGCGTTGCGGATATCCATGGACAGATTAACCGACAGCAGAGTCTTCGACTCCTGCAGATCATAGAGTGAGATTGTTGACGGGGATGACCCGGCCGCGACAACACGGTCATTGATAACACAAAGACCGCGACCAAACCCTTGCCGCGCGACTTTGGTATCGTCTATACCGTGGTTTTCAATATCGTTTTTATCATAGGTGGGTACGTGAAGTGCTCTATCTTCTTCACCGCTGCGCGATGAATAGCGCACCGCATCAGCTTTGCTGTCATTAAACAAAACACCGTCCCGGTAGGGCTGTGCGTTGTGCGTTCCCTCCGGCAGAGTAGCGGACATGTTGATGGCCTCACCATTGAAATGCAGCATACCACCGGATTTCAGGCCAGAAATATACATGCCATTGTCATTGGTATGTACATTATTCAGGTGCAGTTTGTTGAGGAGTAGCGGCCCTTCGTCACCCAACGGGTCATAAATGGACCCCTTAAAGTTAAAACCAACAAGATCGACATGCAGTGCCCAGTGAAATTTCTTCAGGTCCAGTTCGAACGCGAGAATGCTGTCGTATCCGGTGGAGGTGATATATAGCGATCGTTCATAAATGCTCATCTCGTGAGCGTGTTTTAAATAAGGATTGCGCCACGATCCAATGAGTTTGAAATCCGGCGTGTAGGCAAAAAGCTCGTCACTCGCCACGATATAGACGGTCTCGCCGTCAATGGCGATGCCACGCAGGCCACGGTCCCAACCACGTCCCTGCCAGTCGATATCGGTCGTGTTCCAGTCCATGACCTGATGCACATCCTGCCCTTCCAGGTCAACGATATAGACTCCGCCATGGCTTTCGCCCTGTTCGCTGCCACGCACGACGGAAGTGGTGATAAGTTTTACCATAGTGGTGATTGTAACCCCTTCAAAATAAAAACGGCCGTCCCGAACGAAGGGACGGCCGCTTTGTGTCTACTACCAGATCCTTAGAAATTCTTCGTGACCTTTAAACTGATCGTTCGGGGTCTGGCGAGATTGTTGGTTTCACCAAAGCCCGTATGGCCCCAATACTCCGCGTACCAACTGGCACCGCCACCTGTATAGGTGTTCGCCCTTGCATCAAACAGGTTTCGAATCATGAGCCTCGTTGTCCAGCCCTCACCCCACGCGTAACCAACCTGGAAGTTAGACATCGTGAAACTGTCCACGTCATACGTAGCTCCTTCTACATAGCTCTCGCTATCCGGGTTAGCCTCGTCGGCCCTCCACAAGGCAGAGTACCTGGGGCCCACGTAATAGCCGTCATACCGGAACCACATCTCTCCACCCCAGAGATTCGGGATTGTGTAATCAACGGCAAGCGAGAGTTTTTCACTCGGCGAATCCGGCATTGATGTACCCGCTGCCACTTCCATCACCCCTTCCAGAGTAATGAAATCTTCCGTGTATTTCGCATCACCGATATAAAAGCCACCATTAAGTCTAAGCCTCTCTGTAGCCCTCCAGGTGAAGTCCAGTTCAAGACCGGTGTTTTCGCCACCACCGCCGTTAACCGTGCCGTCCAGATACCATACTTCATCGGAAGTGATGGATAACTGCATATCGTCCCACTTCATGTAAAAGAGGGTGGCGTTTACCTGCAATCGATTGTCAAGCCATTCCGTTTTCATGCCGATCTCATAGTTATTCAACTGATCCGGGTCATAAAATTGGGGAACAAAGCCAACTCTGACTGATTTCGCATTGTTAGCGCCGCCCAGCCGGAAGCCTTGACTGAAAAGGGCGTATACCATGCGGTCTTCATCAATCTTGTAATCAACAGCTAACTTGAACACCGTATCGCTTTCTTCGGCCTCTTCGATGAAGACAGTTTCACCGTCAAGCAAAATGTCTTCGACCGGAAATCCCGCAGGCCATTGCCGGTCACTGACAACATAACGATCATATTGGAACCACCGCGCGCCACCGGTAACTCTCAGTTTCTCGGTCAAGTTATAGTTAAGCTCGGTAAACAAAGCTATTTGCTGAATCTCGCGGTCATAAATGTCAATGTACCAGGGATTAGCCGGTAAAGGCACAGGACATTGGACACCCTCATATCCCTGATCTGCAAGGTCACAGCTCCTCCACTGTGTGTAGTCCCAGTGTTTCGTGGTATTCAGGTTAGGGATAATGCCATGATCCTCCCAACCGTCATTGTTATCTTCATAGAATGCGCCAATCATCCACTGAAAACGGCTGTCGCTCGTGGACGTTAAGCGGAGTTCGTTAGTGATGCGGCTGGCGTCCTGCAGGCTGCGGTACACACCACCGTTGTAGCCAGTATCGTATTTATCATAATAATTATATTGGTAAAGTGGAGCACCATACCAATACGTATCATACCAATTTTGCCAAGCGGAAAAATACTGACCCTTCATGCGCGTATGGTATGCTTCATAATGTACATTTTGAAAGTTATAGGTCTGCTCGCGCTCAGCATATCCGAACGAATTGCTGAGTTCGGCAAAACCAAGATCACCCTTGATACTGAACGTAGCCACTGACCATTTGTCTTTACGCCATTCATCGGCGAAGCGCGCAACTTTATAATCGCCAATCGCGGTGTCGGAAGACCAAACCCCGGTTGTTTCCGAGCTCTGGGTCATCAACATGCCGAGAACACTCCAGTTCTCGTTGATGTTCCACAGGGCAGAAATTCGACCACCCGTCATCTCGTAATCATTGAAATTCTTTTCTTCCAGGCCAGCATTATCCGGAGTTGCGCTGTCAAGATGGCCGTGTTGGTCTTCCACACCGTACTGTTCGAAGTCAAGGTCGGCACAATAATAGTCGTGGTCGTCCCAGTTTCGAATTGTGGGTTCCGCGCACACGCTATGGGGTGATGTGGAGTAGACGTTATCGATATAACCGCCGTCTTTATTGGTATAGCCAACAAGGCGGATGGCAAAATTATCAGTTATTGGAATATTCAGGAAACCGTTTATGTCGTAACTTTCCTCACCGCCTTTGGTTGATGCGATCTCTGCACTCAACTGACCGGAAAACCCTCTGAAATTGGGCTTATTGGTGACGATGCGAAGCGTTCCCGTCTGGGAGCTTGAACCAAACAATGTCCCCTGCGGACCGGGCAGTGATTCGACACGCTCGATATCGATCATGCGGGCATCAAGCTGTGTTGTGCTCGCCGTCATCGGCATGTCATCAAGATACATGGCTACCTGGCTGTCCAGTCGCCACGAGGTGTCGGCTCCTATGCCGCGATACACAAGCTCGTTAAGACCGGCTCTATATGACGCCAACGAGACGCTTGGCAGGTTGGCCGCGATATCGGCCATATCCTGGATGCCGATGCGATCAATTTGCGCCGTTGAAAAGGCGGTGATCGACTGTGCTACATCCTGGATGCTTACTTCCCGTTTTGTGGCGGTAACGATAACCTCTTCAATTGCGAAGTCGTCCGCGTCCTGGTTTTGGTCCTGTGCAACCGCAACGGAAGCTGACAGTGCACTGACGATTGAAGCAGCTAGCGGAGTCATGGCTAAGCGACTTGTGGCCAGTGTGTTGTGAGCGTGTATTGAATCTGATTTAGCCATCAAGAGTCTCTCCCGTGAATTATTATTTATCAAACTGCCGCTTTATTAAATGCGGCTTAAATGATAATGATTTGTATTACTATTCTTATCTGTATATCAAACAACATTTCAATCATTGTGCAAGTTGGAATTCATCTTTGCATGCCTGTGTTTTTTTTGTCAAGTAACTATTCTTTTTATACCAGCTGATCTTGTCTCATACCTGTTCCCATTGACCTCCCCTGCGATGGTGATCAGACCACAACACTTGTCGGAAGCCGGTTGTGATATGCCGTTGATCAGGGCCTGAGTACAGGCCTGGCAAAGATTTGATCACACTTGCTCATGTGCTATTTATTTAAACGTCCACCTGGTCCCAAACGAACACCGGGGCGCAAATTTTTGTAAATAATTTTGTCCAACCGACAGGGATGAGCGCCGGGTGCCTCGACCACCAGGACCTTGTCGGCGATGGGCTCGAAATCTGCGCGGAAGTGCACGCTGCTTTTGACTGCTACAATTCGCTGCTGGGTCGGTTCGATCCCAATGTGGGTAAAGATCGCCTGATCCAGACACTGGCATCGGACAGAGCCAATCACAACACGTACGTCAGCTGGCGTATCCAATACCCGCAATACCGCCATCAGACCCAGACTGGCGATCATGCCATCATACATCACACCTGTGAACGGGAATGCACCATTACTGAGTGCCTCTACACGGAATCGACCCGCATAGGGTTGCTGGCCATCCTGCCCGGACTTTCCGCCCAACATTGTCGAGAACTCCGCGTTTTCACCCAGCTCATGGGCTTGAGCTGCTACTTCCACATCGTTCAGTATTGCCAGCACAGCGCCCTGGGTGTTGCCACGTACCAGCGCACTCAGTAAGCCAGTGGTATCTGAAGATGCACCAGCTCCTGCATTGTCCTGGGCATCGGCTATAACGATGGGTTTTGGTCCGTTATGCGCCATTGCCTCGGTGACGGCCGCTTCAGGTGACCGAAGGGCGCTGTCAAAATCTTTTTCTGCATCGATCAAGGTCTGCAGCAATGCATCTGCAGCCTTGTCTGCATCGTCCTGTGTCCCGGCATAAGCAACAACCGATGGACCCGCATGATAAATATCCGCCGGCGGAAAGCCCATGGCAATGTCGGCCGAAAAGAATGTCTCGTTACTCAAATGCTCCAGGCTGGCATATATGGATTGGCAGGGCTCCGATCCCGTGTGTTGGGAGGTCAATGGCACCAGAAATGGCACTTGCCGAAAGGCTTTATACAATGGTTCTGATGTCAGCAGCCGTTCCATGGATCTAAATGACCTTGCCCCGGTATCAACTAAATCAACGTGCGGATAAGTACGAAATATGTTGATGGAGGATGCATGCCTGATGATCTCCGGCGTTATATTGGCATGCAGATCAAAACTGACAGCAATTGGCAGGTCCGGTCCTGTCAGGTCACGAATACGGCGAAGAAGTTCGCCTTCGCCATCCTCAAAAGCTTGTGTAACCATGGCCCCATGCAGTTCAAGATAGATACCGTCGAGTTCACCGGCATCTCGAATACCGTCCACTATTTGACTGGCGATTCGCTCGAATGCGTCGTTGCTTACATAGGATGATGGTTCTGCTGCACACCAGAGCACCGGTACAATTTCATACCCGCCATTTGCCAGGGCCGCATCGGTAAATCCCGTGAGAGAAACCTTGAGGCCGGACAATTCAAGTAAGACTTCATTGTTCTTGAGCAAGCCGGGCCACGCATCAGCTTCTTCAAACTCTGCATAAGTGGCCTGGCTGGGTGCAAAAGTATTGGTTTCGTGCTGAAACCCGGCGACAGCGATACGTTTCACTTCACTTGCCCGCCGTCGTCCCGCCATCAACAGGCAATGCAACGCCCGTTATAAAGCGTGCTTCGGCAGAGGCCAGATATTGAACAGCAAAGGCAATTTCGCTTGTCGATGCAATGCGTTTTAAAGGAGCATAGTCGATCATCTTTTGCCATGCTGCTTCCGGATCAGGTTTCCTTTTGACAGAAAGGCGGATCATGTCCGTATCGACATAGCCCCGGACAAATGCAGTTGACCCGAACACCATCAACTGCAACTTCCAGGGCCATGGCTTTGGACATCATGATAACGCCACCCTTTGAGCCGCAATAAACAACAATCCCCGGGCACACCGATCAGGCCAGCATCCGAAGCGATGTTGACGATGTTACCTTCGGACTTGCGCAATTCGGGAAGTGCTGCCTGGCTGACAAAGAACAATCCTTTCAGGTTTACATCGACGTGATCGTCCCACATCTTTTCGTCGCAATCTGCAATGGGTCTGCCGGCACCGATACCGGCACTGTTGACCAAAATGTCAAGTCCACCCAGGGCATCAACCGCTGTTTTAACCAATGATTGACAGCCTGCAACGGTTGCAATATCGCCGGGGGCTGCGACCAACTGATCACTGTGTCCCAGTTTTTTCATAGCGGCGTCTACAGTTTCAGGCGTTCTGCCGTTGATGGCAATTCGCGCCCCTGATTCGATAAAGGCTTCGGCAATACCATAGCCGATGCCCCGACTGCTGCCGGTGATTAAGACCCGTTTATCTTTAAAATCCATATTGATTCCTTTTCATATTAATTACGTCAAAACCGTAGGTTCGCACCAGACTTTCTTAGCTGTATCCGATCAACACCGCCACGACCAATGCGGCCGAGCCCGCCAGGAATATCTTCACCATAAGAGGCAGAATAAATCGCAACCAGCGGTCGTACGGAATTCCAGCCATCGCCAAAATGCCTATAAGCACATATTGTGTTGGAATCACGATATTGCTGAAGCCGTCACCAAACTGGAAGGCCAATACCGCTACCTGCCTGCTTACGCCCACGACATCTGCCAACGGCGCCATGATCGGCATGGTGACATAAGCCTGGCCGCTTCCCGATGGAATGAAAAAATTGAGGACGCTTTGTACCACGAACATGCCGACTGCAGAAATGGTGCTCGGAAGCTCCTGGATCGGAACACTGATGCCGTAGACCATGGTATCCACCACACCTCCCTGGTCGAGGACGACCTGGATGGCGCGCGCAACACCGATCAACAGGGCAACACTGGTCAGGCTACCGGCCCCCAGGCTGAACTCCGTAGCTGTACGGTCGGGACTCATACGGGCGATGATGGCGATGGCAAGCGTCAAGCCGGCAAATAAGCCCTGCATCTCAAACAGACCCCATTTCCAGACGAGCATCCCGTAAATAAGGAGAACCATGGCAACACCAACCGTGGTCATTATCATCCTTTGTACAGGTGTCATCGGCTTCAGGTCTGACAGTGCGTTTGCATCCTGATTATTAGGTATCGCCGCACCTGCAGGGACCTCGATATCAGCTACCAGGCTCGCCGAGGGATCCTGTTTGACTTTTTTCGCGTATTTCCAGACGTGATGAATACCGATACTAACGAAGACAACGAAGCAAATCAGGCGGTACCACATACCGGAGGCTGGCTCCAGTCCGGCGATATCCTGGGCTATCAGCGTGGTGAAGGGGTTGATGAAGGCAGGCCCATAACCGGTACCATAACCGACCATGATAATTCCGATAGCTGTCATCCTGTCGTAACCCATCGCCAGGCACAGACTGACAAGCACCGGCACGAAGGGAAAATACTCTTCGCCAAAGCCGACCGTGCTGGCCCCAAAAGCAAACACCGTCATACTCCCGGCGATGAGCCAGAAAGGCTTATCTCCCCATCGTCGCAGCAGCGTTGCCATGCCTGCCTCGAGCGATCCCGTTGCCCGCAAAACCGCAAACAATCCGCCAATGATGAAGACGAAGAAAATGATCTCGTGAGCACCGCTGAAGCCCTTGGGGATGGCTGTGAGAAAGGCAAACACCGGTACCATCGGAACCTCAGGTGTCAGGTGGAAGCTACCCGGTACCACCTGCATTCTGCCGGTGGCAGTCTCTAACCGGTCAAAGGTGCCCGCCGGAATCACGTAGGTGAGGATCTGCGCCAGGATCACCATCGAGAACAGGATGACCAGCGTATGTGGGACCTTGAATTTGCCTTTTGTCATGGTTCAATTCTTCTTCTGATTAAATCTTCTAGTGATATGAAGCGCTGCATTATGGATCTCATTGGGGATGCTTCACGTACTTGTCAAACCATCCGACAAAACGCTCGAGCAGGTCCTTCTGATAGGTCGGTCTGCGGATACCGTGGTAGGCGCCGGGGTAAACCACGAGCGAGGCCTCGCGGCCCAGATGCTTCATCGCCTGGTACATCTGCTCGGAGTGGATGATCGGTTGATTCCAGTCTATCTCGCCACCGATAAATAGCGTCGGTGTGGTGATGTTTTCCACGTCCATGAACGGCGAAATGCTGTCCCACAGATCGCGATTTTTCCACGGCGGACCGAGTTCCTTATTCCACCACACCAGGTAGGGATCGTGACCGTAGGTGGTCGTATACCATCCAACGCTGGCGCCACTGATGGCAGCTGCAAATCGATCCGTCTTGGTTATGACTACATTCGTCAGCGTCCCGCCAGACGACCAGCCACCGACACCGAGCCGGTCAGGATCGACGTAACCCTGTTCGATGACGTAGTCGGTAGCCACGATCACATCTTCAACATCGTGTGTGCCATAGGCTTTGTTGAGGGAGAGTGCGAAGTCGAGCCCCCGGCCACCTGAACCGCGAACATTCGGCATCACGACAACGTAGCCATTTGCAGCAAACAGCTGGACCCGGAAATTAAAACCATAGTCATACTGGGATTCCTGCCCGCCGTGAAGCCAGAGAATGGTCGGGTAACGGTGTTTCGGATCGAAAGACTCTGGTTTGTAGACGAAAGTCTGGATCTCGGTTCCGTCGAGCGTGGGAAAACGCAGCTCCTCCACATCTGACAGCCATATTGACTTCAATAACTCGCCATTGACATCCGTGAGACGGCGAGGTTGCGGTTCAGATGACTCTGCATCAAGGACAAACAGATCACCAGGCAGGCGCGGCTTGCTAATGGCGACGACGACACTGCCATCCGGCGCCACGGCTGTCGCTCCCACCCGGACCTGTCCTGTGACCAGCCGGCTAAATTTGCCATCGTCAACCGACACGCTGGCCAGCTGGACCTGCCCGTCATCCTCGAGCATGACGTAGATGTGATTTCCGTCGGGAGAAAAATGCGGGTCGTAGGCTTTACGGTCGAGGGCCTCAGTGGTAAGCAACACAGGCTCGTCGTCGTCGACACTGATAATCGCAACTTTCGACTGCAGGTATGCACTGGGTACATCGGTTCGGTCCGTATACGTCATGATGTAGCCGATTCTCTCGCCATCGGGGTGCCAGATCGGTGAGCTGTCGGTACCGGGGTTCGTGGTTACCCGGACTGGTTCCTGTTGGTCGTGCGGCTTTGCAGGATTCACCAGCCAGATATCGGAGTTTTCATTCGAATCCGGCTCCGCAGTTCGGTTACTGACAAAGACAATCTTGCTGCTATCTGGAGACCACGCGGGCGAGTAGTCTTCGAAATCTCCGGAAGTGACCTGAATAGCGGCCTTTGTCGCAATATCATAGACATGTATGTGAGACCGCTGCCGATTCAAATAACCCACGTAATCGGCCTTAAAGGTCAACCGGTCAATGACCCAAGGAATAGTTTCCGAATCCGGATCCGGATCACGGATGACCAAAACCAGCTTGCTGCCATCGGGTGACCACTCATATCCCTCGACGCCCTGCTCTATGCTGGTGAGTTGCACCCCCTCTCCCCCACGCATGTCGAGGGTGAAGACCTGGACACCGGATCCATTTCGTGACGACAGGAAACTCAGGTGCTTTCCATCTGGACTCCAACGGGGGCTCCAGGCTGAATTCCCAGTGGCTGTCATCGGTAATGCTTCACCGCCAGCAATGGGAACCATCCAAACCCGTGTCTCGCGGCCATCAGTTTCCAGGTCCTGGGCACTTACCGTGTGAGCAACCCACTTTCCATCCGGACTGACACTGGGACTACCCACGCTCTTTAAGGCAAAGTAGTCATCGACCTGCAGGGCGCGTTGGGCGTCAGCCCCGCTTGCCAATACCGCAAATCCCGGCCCGGCCAGGAACAACGCCAACAGTGTTTGTGTGATTAGCCTGTACATTTTCATTTTGTCTCCTGTTCTTACAGAGAGTTGCCTTCAACCCAGGGGGCGCCTGAGCGCATCAGATCACTGCCAAGGGCCGCCGCTTCAACGCGCGCCTTATCCAGGTCACTTTTGATCTGTTGAAGCTGTGCGTCGACGATTTCCAAGGTCTTTCTCAGGGTGGCAGTCGGCCCATAGGTGGAGCTGTACACGCCCAGCTCGACTGAATTAAGCCTTGATTCGATGGTTGGTTTTGTCTTTTCGCCCACCTGGCGCTTGGCGCGGTTACCACGGAGCTGGTCTTCAATAGCCTGCAGTGTCTTTCTCAAGTTTTTGAGGCGCTTGTCGAGATCGCCGGGGGCGGTTGTGGCGCGTGAAAGTGCGGTCTTCATGGCTTCCACCCGAGCCAACTCTGTGCTGAGTGTTTGATAGACGGCGGATGACGTCCTGACCGATTCTTCATAGGAACGCCAAAAAGCAGCAGCTTCAGCGGGCGAGCTTCCCTCGAGCGCACCCTTTCTTAGTGGCACCACCTCGAAGTTGACGGGAGGGCTCAATGTTGTGACCTCGCCATCTACTTCTTTGGTCAGTGTCGCGGTGTAATTGCCAGGCGCAGCCAACAGTCCTGCCGGCTCATCGCCGGAGGATATAGCTGCTGGTTTCAGTCGTAGCGCATAGGGCGCTGGATGGCGCAGGTCCCAGGTCACCCGGTTGAATCCTTTTGCAGTGGATCCGCTCACCCGTCTAATGGTATTGCCTTCGGAATCTTTGACGATGATCCAAATCCTGGGATCGGACTCGGCCATTTCATCGCTGACCGCATCCCAGCCGGGAAAGGCGATATCCTGGTCGGCTTCGAGCCGTGCTTTCTCAGCGGCCTGGCGAATCTTCTCCTTCGACTTCAACCCATCCCTCAGGTGATAGGTAAACGCTGCCCCAAAATCCGGGTTCGGAGCCACAAAGTGGTCAGCCCCTATGTAATGATCCTCAATTTCACTGAGGAGAAATCGGGGGTGGTACCACCAGGCTTTGCGGATCGGGAAAAGGGTTGCCTCCTCATTGAGTTGCTGCTCTGAAACGCTCCTCAAAGAGGAGTAGTCGTCGAGCACGAAAAAACCCCTGCCAAACGAGGCGCCGACCAGGTCGTTCTCACGTTTTTGAATTGCCAGGTCCCGGAATGAGATCGTCGGAACTCCTCCTGTCAACTTCACCCAGGCTTTGCCGGCATTCGGGCTGAAATAGATGCCAAACTCGGTGCCGACGAAGAGCAAATCAGGATTCACGTGATCCTGTACAAGCCTCCACACCAGGGTCCTGTCAGGTAAGTCACCCCGTATGGACTTCCAGGTGGCGCCCCGGTTGGTACTCTTGAGCAGATAAGGCGTTAACTCGCCGTACTTGTGATTATCGAGTGCGATGTAAACGGTATTGACGTCGTGCAGGTCGGCCTTGATGTCATTTATAAATGCCGTGGCAGGTACTCCCGGCATGCTTTTAACTTCTACGGTTCGCCAACTTTCCCCACCATTTTCTGTGACTTGTAACAGACCGTCGTCGGTTCCCACGTAGATGAGCCCTTCAAGCTGGGGTGATTCGGAAATCGATGTGATCGTGTTGTAGCTGGACATGGACAACACGTCCCAGGGGGAATCCCAGCTTTGCATTCGTCCCATGATGGGCATGTCCATGCGCTCCTGGTTGCGGGTCAGGTCACCGGAAACCGCAGTCCACTCATCGCCCCGGTTGTCAGATCTCCACAAGCGTTGGGAAGCGAAGTAGAGTCGCGCGGGGTTGTGCGGGCTGACCAGGATTGGCGCGTCCCAGTTGAATCGCTCATAGTCTTCATCCGCACCCGGCTGGGGCTGAATGGAGATCACCTCACCGGTGATTACATCGACACGAGTCAAGTACCCTTCCTGCCGCTCGACATACACGATGTCCGGATTTCCAGGCTCGGTGGCGGCCCCATGGCCATCCCAGTCCAGTACCATATGCCAATCTGAATTTTGGATACCGTGGAGGTTGTCGGTGCGGGAAGGTCCGCCCTGCGAACCATTGTCCTGGGTGCCGCCGTAGATGTTGTAGAAAGGTTCGGCGTCATCGACGGCGAGCTTGTAGAACTGCGCCACCGGGAGATTGTCGTTGTAGCGCCAGTTCCTGGCCTGGTCAAAACTCTCGAAGATACCGCCGTCATCACCCACCATGATGTAGTCGGGATCACTATCCTTGAAAGCCAGTGCGTGAGAGTCGCCGTGGCGGAATCGAGAATTCACCTCGTTGAAAGTAACTCCACCATCCACCGAGAACTTCATGTACGGGTCTACCAGGTAGATTCGATCGAATTGATGCGGCGAAGCGTAGAGTTCGTTGTAATAGTGAGGACCCGTACCGCCGGAGACCGTATCGGAACGCTTCTCCCACGAGTTACCCCGGTCGGTGGATCGATACAGACCACCCTTCCTTCGATTCAGCTCGATCACAGCATAGACAACATCCGGTTGCTGGAAGGAAATGGCCAGGCCAATTTTCCCCATAGGTCCCTCAGGCAACCCTTCACTCAACTTCTTCCAGGTTTCGCCTCCATCATCGCTTCGATAAATTCCGCTTTTCGGGCCACCGCCCATATAAGCCGCTACATTGCGGTGATGTTGCCAGGTGGCGGCGTAGACGCGGTTGGGGTCCCTGGGATCTACCACGATGTCGGTCACACCGGTCCACTCATCATCGCCCAGGGTTTTCTTCCATGACTTACCACCATCGGTCGTCTTGAAGAAGCCCCGGTCCCCGCCCTTGCTCCACAAGGGGCCCTGGGCTGCGACGTAGACTACATTTGAATCCTCTGCGCTGACGATGATACGGGCGATATGCTCAGAATTTTTCAGGCCCATATTTTGCCAGTTCTTGCCGCCATCATCCGTCCGGTAGATGCCATCGCCGTAGGCAACATGGCGTCCGCCAACATCTTCGCCAGTGCCGGCCCAGATCACATTTGGGTTGCCCGGATCCGTGGCCAGGCAGCCGATGGAGTAGCTTGTCTGATCATCAAATACAGGTTCCCAGGTTGTGCCGGCATTAACGGTCTTCCAAATACCGCCCGAGGCAACTGCCGCATAGCGGACACTCTCGTTCTCTGGATGGATGACCAGGTCGGCGATCCGTCCAGACTTGAACGCGGGTCCAACGTTGCGCAGCTCGAGGCCTTTAAAAGTATCAACGTTTAGCCGGCTCTTGGCCTCGTCAGACTCCCGAGCCATGACCACGGTACTCGTACCCGAAACCAGCAGTACTGCCACCAGCAGAAATAGTTTTGTAATCGCATGTTTTCGCATATCTACTTGCCTCGTCTATTTGCCCGGCAGTGCCTGTGGGATTTCCTTGTTAATGATCTGGTTCAGCCTTTCCCGCTGGAATTCGAAGCGCTTCGTCAGATCTTCAAAGACCGCGTACATCGACTCCGTAGGCCTTGCGTCACCGCTATTGACGGCCCCGGAGAGCGAGCTCAGCTTTTCAGTCAATCCCGGGGCGCTCCACATCATGGGATGGGCATCGGTTCCCATCCATATCATCAGGACACCCTCGATCTCCCGCAATTGATCCAGGATTGCGTCAGCTTTGAGCGTAGCATCCCCTGACAGCCCGGCCCGCACTTCCCTAATTCTCAGGACGGTATCGCTAACTTCCGAAAACCGGTCCCGGATGTCAACCATGAGATCAAATTGAGCGCTGAGGTCGTCGTCACTGGCCTTTATTCTTGAGTCCTTTCGAATTTCGAAAGACTGTTCATGAGTTTTCCCATCCACCATCAGCCGGACCCTGTATTGCCCGGGCGGTGCAACGGGTGCTGTGGGCGGCGAGTAATCGACACTCATAAATCCGTCCAGTGCCCCATTGGGCGGAGGCATCACCGTACCGGGATAGCGCATATCCCAATAAAACCGGTGCATCCCCGCTTCATTGGACGGTCCGTCTTCTGAGTCGCTGGAAAATTCCTTGATGATATCGCCATCAATTTCAGTGACTGTAATTGTTAACGGTTGACTGGTTGAGTTGGCAATGTGATATTCAAATGTCACACCTCTGTTTGGGTTACTGGCGCCTCCGCGGAGTCCTGTCCAACCACGCCCTCCCCGAAGGTTACGGAAGGTGGGGACTGGTTCAAACAGATGGACATTGGCCGAGACAACCTCGGGCGTGATGGCACGTAATGATGAGATATTGTCCATGATCCAGAAACCCCGCCCGTGGGTTGCCACCACCAGGTCATCGTCCTTCACTTGCATTTGCATGACCATTACCGGCGGCAGATCACCCTGCAGGGATTGCCAGGCTGCCCCGTCATCGAAGGAGATATACGCGCCTGTTTCAGTGCCCGCATAGAGCAGGCCTGGCCGTACAGTGTCCTCCCGGATAACCCAGGTGAAGTCATTTTCCCGAATCCCGTCAGTAATACGCTGCCAGGATTCACCGTAGTTGGTGGTCTTGTAGAGATACGGTGTGCGGTCACTCACCCGGTGGCCTTCAGCGGAGATATAGACCGTACCCGGCTGGTGGTGTGAAACATCGATGGCCGTGATCGTGGTCCATTCAGGAAGATCAGCTGGAGAAACATCAAGCCAGTTTTCACCGCCGTCCCTTGATACCTGGACGGTACTGTCGTCGGTGCCCACCCACAACTCACCCTGCTTGATGGGAGACTCGGCAAGGGTGCGGATAACACTCGGGTGAAACAGCGAGGACGCATTCGAACTGATGGGGCCTCCGGAAGTTTCACCCATCACTTCCCGGCGGTTGCGCGTCAGATCCGGGCTGATTTCTGCCCAGGATTGACCTTCGTCTGTAGATTTAAAGACATACTGAGCGGCGGTATAGAGCGCATTGGTATCGTGCTGCGACAGGAGTATCGGGAACGAGTAGTAGAAGCGGTACTTGATGTCCTTGGCAGGCGTGCCAAACACCCACTCTGGCCAAACGCTGATCTGCGGGGCCTGGCCGGTTTCCATGTCAATGCGGACGGTTCTGGACCTGTCATTTGCGTAGATCACACTGCCATCCGGTCTGACCGCCGTCTGCCCACCCTCTCCAACCGGAAGGGGAATGTAGTGTGGCCACGCAATGGAGGAGTCATCGGTTTGACTTGGAATTGCGATATGGCTGTTGTCGTTCTGCGAGGCGTAGACCCAGTAGGGCTCCTGGTCATCCACCGCCAGGCTGAGAAGGTCTGCAGTGGGCTGGTTACGAAGGCTTGACCAGCTCTCACCTCCATTCAATGTCACCGAGGCACCACCGTCCCCGCCTTCGATCATGCGGCGGGAGTTATTCGGATCGATCCACAAGGCATGGGGGTCCCAGTTTTGCATGCGTATTTTTTTGAAAGTAAGGCCCGCATCCGTAGACTTCAGCAAACCGGAGATGGGCTGGATATAGACAACGTCGGGGTCCTGAGTATCTGCGGTGAGGTGGTTGTAGGAATTTGGGATTTCCATCTTGCCTGGATCAGTGTGTGTCCTCTGCCAGCTTGCGCCACCATCATCGGAACGATAGACCCCACCTTCACCTTCGTCGGCCTCTACAAATGCAAACACCCGGCTGGCGCGCGCCGGTGAGATAGCAACGCAAATCTTCCCGACCATGCCCTTTGGCATGCCGGGGTTATGTGTGATGTCGGTCCAGTTGTCGCCGCCATCCGTGCTCTTGAATAGACCGCTGGTGGGACCACCGCTCTCTTCATCCCAAGGGTATGTTACATGGTGGTTCATGGACGCGATGATCACCTTGGGGTTACTGGGATCAATGGTCAGATCCACGGCACCGGTGGTTTCACCCTTGTATAGAATCTGTTCCCAGGTTTCGCCACCGTCCGTGGTTCGATAGACACCGCGATCAGGATTTGGGCCGAACATATCCCCCATGGCCGCCACGTACACGATATCGGGATTGGTCGGATGAATGCGGAGTCTGGCGATGTGCCGGGTTTCCTTGAGGCCTACATTGGTCCAGGTGTCGCCACCATCGGTGGATTTGTAAACGCCGTCTCCGGGAGAGATAAATTGCCGCTGAAGCCCCTCACCCGTGCCGGCGTAAATTATGTCCGGATTCGAGAGCGACACGTCCAGTGCACCCACTGCAGGGAATTTGAAAAAACCGTCTGACACATTGCGCCAATTCATTCCCGCATCGGTGGTCTTCCAGACACCACCATGAGCGGCACCAAAATAGAATTTGAAGGGATCATCAAGTGCTCCCGCCACCGCAACCACACGCCCGCCACGGTATGGCCCAATGAAGCGCCACTCCAGCGCCGAGAGAAAACCAGCCTCAACGCTGGGATACGTGGCGAGCACATCATTACCCATACCCGCACCAATGGTTTCGCCATCACTGGTTTCAGTATTACACCCAATAAGAACAAACAGGACAATTCCCAGTGCCGAGAACACCCTTGAGCCGGTTCGGAGAACAGCATGCATTGTATTCTTTGCTCTCTTGGTTTGCTTAACGTTCAAGCATGTCGGTGACATGGTTTGCTCCTTCGTATATAGCCTTTATTATGGGTTGATGACAGCTTAGTGACTATTTTGTTATTTTGATATAATATTTGGTATTCCAAATGGCATGGTAACGGAATTCATGCCGCTATGGCAACTATAAGCAGAGGGTGACATGTCCACTATTACAAGAATTCATTCAGGGTCCAGGTATCAAACCAATACCCCTGGTGCAGCCACATTGGTTGGTTCCTTTTTCGTTCTGGCTTTCGCTTTAATTTCAACTGCACTGGCCGAAGTGCAGGAGCAACCCGTGAGGGAAGCTTTTCCACTCGATGACTTCGTGATTCGCGAAGCCATGGTGCCGATGCGCGACGGTGTAGAACTGTACACGCTGATTATCACTCCGAAGAATGACACTGGCAGCCTGCCCGTTATTCTCAAACGCACACCCTATGATGCCAGCGGCGCCCTGGGTGGTCGTATGTCATCCCGTCTGGATATCAACATGGGGTCCGAATTCCTGGGAGATGACTACATCTATGTCGTCCAGGACATACGTGGTCAATTTAAATCGGAAGGCGAGTACTTTATGTACCGGGCACCACGTGGTGCCTTTAACAAGACAGAAACCGACGAGACCACGGATGCCTGGGACACCATCGACTGGATCGTCAACAATGTCACCTCTAATGGACGGGTCGGGATATGGGGAAATTCATATCCTGGCTGGCTGACCCTGGCCGCCATGCGCGACCCGCACCCGGCACTGGCCGCCGCTGTTCCTTTAAACCCCGTGGTTGATGTCTGGAAGGCAGATGACTGGTTTCACTGGGGTGCTTTTCGCGCTTTATATGCGTTTGATTTCATTTACTCCATGCAATCAATCCCGGGTGATTATGCCGCCTACCCATACAACAAACGCGACATGTATACGTGGTTTCTGGGCCAGGGTGCAGCTAAGCACGGCCTGGGTAAACGACTTGATGAACGACATGAAATGTGGACACGGATTGTTGAGAACCCGAGTTATGGGCCGTACTGGCGTGATGTCGCTGCTGACCAGTGGTTTGATAAGCCGTCTCGACTGGTACCGGCACTGCATGTGCACAGCCTGTGGGATCAAGAGGATATATATGGTTCGCCAGCGGTTTATGCCGCTATTGAGAAACACGATTCTGACAATGACAAGAACTTCTTTGTCGCAGGACCGTGGAGTCACGGCCAGCACTTTCGCGATGGCAGTCAGCTAGGCGATATTGGATTCGATGAAGATACCGCCAAGCGCTATCGGGAAGATGTGTTGATACCATTCCTGCGTCGTTATCTGCATGATGACAAGGATATCGAGATAGCACCGGTCACGGTTTTCGAGACTGGCCTCAACCGCTGGCGGCAGTTTGATCAATGGCCGCCCAAGGGTGTTGTGACCCGCGTGTACTTGCAAGACGATCGGGGATTGACATTCAGCGCGCCTGAGCAGGATTCTGACGGCACCGAATTTGTTTCCGATCCATCTCATCCCGTGCCCTACGCGCCACGGCCCAATTGGATAGCTGACTGGAATTATGCGCCGGCCAGCCAAGCGTGGAAGCGCTGGCTGGTTGAGGACCAACGCTTTGTGGACGGTCGCCCCGACGTGGTGACCTGGGTTAGTGAACCCCTGGATAAGCCAATAACCGTTCGTGGTGCAGTAACCGCTCACCTTTTTGCCGAGACCACCGGCAGTGATGCCGATTGGGTTGTGAAGGTGATCGATGTCTATCCGGATGATGCGTTGGATTACGAAAAGTCGGGCTACCAATTGATGGTGAGTGGCGATATTTTCAGAGGGCGCTACCGGCAAGATCTGGAAGAAGCGAAACCGATCGCTGCCAATGAGGTGTTGGAATACACCCTTTCATTACCGCATGTTAATCATACCTTCAAAGCGGGACACCGTTTGATGGTGCAAATACAGAGCAGCTGGTTTCCACTTTATGACCTTAACCCGCAGACCTTTGTGCCAAGTATCATGATGGCACCAAAGTCGGCATATAAAGCACAACGACACCGGATTCACCACGGTGCCAGGAACGCCACGTATATAGAATTTCTAGCAGACAGCAACGAGTAACGGACAGGAGAATAGCAACCATGGCCAAGTTCAAGGACAAACTCAATCGCGGCGAAGCCGTCATTGGCACCTGGATCAATCTTTCCGGTCCCCCGATCATCGAGATTATCGGCCGTAGTGGCTTTGACTTCCTGCTCATTGATGGTGAGCATTCACCCTTCAACGAAACCGATTTGCGCGATGCCCTGATTGCCTGTGACAACACACCGGCCGAGACGCTCGTGCGGGTTCGTGCCAACGAGGAGCCGCGTATCAAACTGGCTCTGGACCTCGGCGCTGATGCCGTGCTTGTACCCATGGTCAACACTGCCGATGAGGCCCGGCGGGCAGTCAAGGCCGCCAAGTATCCGCCGTTGGGAGGCCGCGGCATTGGACCCTGGCGTTCCTCGGATTACTACCGGAATTTTGACGGGTACGTAGCCGATGCCAACGATAGTACCGCGCTGATCATCCAGATTGAACACAAGGATGCCGTGGAAGCTATCGATGACATCATCGCGGTCGAAGGTGTCGATGCCATTTTTATTGGTCCGGCCGACCTTTCGGCCTCCCTTGGTCACGGCACCAACACTGGCAATCCAGACACGGTGGCGGCCATCGAGCGGGTTGCCGAGGCTTGCCGCGCCAAGGACATGCCTATGGGTATCGATTGCCTCAGCCCGGAGCACATCACCCGCTGGGGTAAGCTGGGTTTTCGCATATTCACCTTTGGCGCTGACTTCATCTATCTCGACGAGGGCGCCAACGCCGCCGCCGCTATGGCCCGGGATGCGATGCCTTGACCGTACGGTAGTTGTAAGTTGAAGACACCCCAACTATTCCGCTTAATCATCAATGAAGGATATGCCATCCAGCTGCTCTTCAATGGCTGTCGGGATACTGAGACCCATATGGGTGACTATCGAGGGCAGGATATCCACAACGCCAGGTGTGTCACCGAAATGGTCATTTAGGTTTGTACTGTTGGTCACGATCCAGGTAGCGCGCTCGCGGTCCGTCTGCCCCCCATGTCCTTTACCCGTTTCGGTATCCCGGCCATGGTCGGTCGTAATAACAATCAGCCAGTCTTCGCCGGTTTCCGCCTCACGCTTACGGATTGCGTTCCAGACCCGGCCAACCTGAACGTCCATCAGCTTGACGGCGTCGACCTGCTGGGGGCTGTCGCCAAAGCGGTGCCCTATATCGTCTGTGTATTCCAGGTAAATCCAGGACAGATCCGGTCCCTCTGCGGCGATATAGCGCCCGGCCTCGGTCGAGACCAGTTCATCAATATCCCTGATGTAATGGGTGTTGTCATCGTGGGGAAAGCGACCTTCATCCAACTCGAAGCCATCAAAGGCGTGGTCGATTTTAATACCGCCAGCTTCCGGCAAACCGTCAGCCACCAGTTTGGTCCGGTTATCGAGCCAGGTTGAAAAGATGGCCGTTTGCAGCTCAGGATCATGGTTCTTCGCAATCCGGAAGATATCCCAGTAGGCATAATTCGGAGCCTTGATATCATTTCCCCAGACATTGTGTTTGTTGGCCCATGTGCCGGTGAGCAGGCTGTTATAGCCGACCGCAGAAATGGTCGGTGATTCCGTCGGCCCGCCCGGTTGCCCACCCACATAGGCGTGAGCATAGCCGCCAACGACGCTGATCGCGTCCAGAACAGGTGTGTCAACCGCCTCAAGCACATCTGGTGGTACGCCATCAACAATAATGAAGACGGCCTTGGGTGGAGCTGGGCGTCCGGCATATACGACAATGGGAATCGAGAGAATAAAGACCAGGGTTAGTAAGCGAGTTATGTAACGTTTCAGCATAGAATCCAGCACCCCTGATCCACGGAAATGGCCAGCGCGATAACACAGATAGTTGTGAATGATACTGAATGAACTCGTTTATCCCAATTCATTGACAGCTCTTGATGCCATCCTGATGGCTGTTTTCGCATCAGCACCAGGGGCTGAGTCGGAATTAGCAATGGTAATTCGGCCAAATGGTTGTCGGCCTTGTTTTGTGGAATCTCCCGGGCCGCTTACGGTATAACCGTGGGCCCACCGATTGACAGAAATGCTCTCGACATCTCTGTCGAAGTCAAATGTTCCTTGCGGCAGCATACCGCTTAAATGACTCCTGATTTCCTCTTCGTAGTCTTTGAATTGCAAACTTAACATTCTGTATCGTGCTTCACGAAATTGCTCAAGTCTTGGTGCACCAACGGTTTTTCCATACGGACAGCTTATCATCTGAATGACACAAGGATCGTCGGGGGTCCTGGTATATTCATAGCCGCCCATACTCACCGGAAAGTCCATCAGAACTGCCTGGTGCATATTTCCAGGTGACATTGCCAGGCCCATTCCAAGCTCTTTTATGGCCCTCCAGTTCTTTAAGCCCACGGTGGTGTATTGCACTGGGCTCTTCGATTGAAGCCTCAGTGCCGCTGCCTGTTCTTCTGGAAGATCGGAAACGATATACGGAATCATCATGTTGTAACAGGCCATCACTACGCCTTTGCCTGTTACCTGGTACGACTTGTTGTCATTGATATAATTTACGAAAACTCCACTCGAACTTTCGGGATCGCCACCATGCCGAACATTAACCACCGTACTGTTTAGTCGGATGCGAACAGTGTTGCTGGATCTGTCCAACTCGGCATAGTTGAATTTAGATAATACGAGCTCTTCAGCGTTGTTTCCCTTGCCGACATCAGGAATCATCTTCTTCACTAACGCACGTGCAACGCCAGCATTGCCATCGGGGAAATGATAAATGTATGGATTGTCTTCATCGTATACCGCTTTAAATGCAAAACCCATTGCGCCACAGGCTTTGGCTGTTCTTATGCTCATCAAGTCTGTTCCTGAGCTTCCCCAGTCCAGGCCAGAATGCCTTGCCATTCTCAATACCCCAGGGTCATCAACACCCAAAGTGTCCCTCAGGTAATCGAAGTAGGAATGAGAACTAATGTAATCTTCCAATCCCTCTTTGGGCACCTTTATCGCATGCAGTCCGCCATTTAATACCCGCAGTAATTGCTCTTTGCCTTTCTCACTTAAAGGAGCTTGTTGTGCAGCCTCTTCGCTGGATAGCTTTGCGGCCTGGAGGCCTTCCACATAATTTGGATAATTACAATAAGGATGCTTGACCACTTTGTCTTGGCCAAATGTTTCTTTGTTGAAGTAAGTAACAGCACCCAGATTGTTCCTTTTATAGAAGTCACGGTCATAGGCTGTATTAAATCGCTCTATGTCTACGCCGATATCACTTAGCAGATTGAGTACGATTTCACTTGCATGTTTTGGCTCTACTATAGATTGTGACCCACCATAGGATATTCGTGTGTTGCCATTAATCGTATGTTCATTCCGTACAGCATGACCCCCAAAGTCATCGTGATTGTCCAGTATCAGCACCTTCTTGTCTTTTCCGTGCTTTTGCTGGTAGAAATAGGCCGCCGCCAGTCCGCTGAGTCCTCCGCCAACAACAACCAAGTCGTACTCTTCTTTCAAATCGGTGGTTGATCCCCATGCCGTACGCTGACTCCATGCCAGGCTATGTGCGTGATTGTTTGATCCTGGGTGACTACCTCTAAGTCCGGTACGTGCTGGTGGATAGTACGATGGTTCCAGCGCGGCCAAAACGTCTTGGCCTGTCACTCCAAACGGAAGCATGGAACTTCCTGCGACCATTAAGGTTCCATTAATAAAATCTCGTCTTGTTATTTTACTCATCAGCTGTTTATTGAATCTTGTTCCAATAGCCACTGTGGCGAAGAATGCGTTGCGCCTTGCCATCATCGCCCAATTCGAATACCCAGTGCTCCCGGGGTTCATCAGCATCTGTCAGGCGAATAAACGTTTGGCCATTGACATGTTTGAGTTTGGTCATGGCTTTATCCAGGTTATCTGACGGGATATTGATGGCTACCAGCTGATCACCCCACTGACGAATTGCCATCTCCCCACCCCACGGACGTGCTTCAAAGTTACCCTCGAACATGGAGAAATCTGGCATCTTGTCTTCGGACGGCGTTAGTGCCGCTTTCAGTACGGGACCAATAGTTGTCAGTATGTTGTGTGCCAGGCGTTGGGCGGGGCCGTCACCCGCATTTGTCAGCGCAACAATCGCAACCTTGTCCTTGTTGCTCATGAAAAAATTGGTGATGTAACCGGGACAGCCACCACCGTGGCCGACAACCGTCCTGTCCCCCACTTTCCAGATCTCGAAACCGATGCCAAACTGCCAGCCATCATCGGCATCAAGCCAGTGGATGCGCTGCATCTCCCGCAGTGTGTTTGCCTTCAATACCTCGCTACCACCTTCTTCGAGGAGTCTGAATTGCCAACTGGCGAACTTGCCCAGGTCATTGACCGATGATGTGAAACCTGCCGCAGGGGTAATTCCGCCAGTAAAAAACGGTTTGACCGGATCACGGGTGCCGCTACGGTGCATGCCGGTATAACCTATTGCCAGTTCCTCGCCACGTTTATTTTCAGGGTAATAGGGTCGCGTACTCGTCATCCCCAACGGGTCCAGGATGCTTGCCTTTACATAATCCTGGTATTCTTGTCCTGACCGCTCCTGCACAATTTCACCCGCAAGTGAAACCGCCAGGTTCGAGTACTGGTATTGACGTTGTGCCGGGTAGAGCGTTTTTTGGGTACTGAGTACATCAATCATCTGTTGCCGGGTCGGGAACGGAAAGTCCGGCCCGCCCCAATAAGGAAAATCAGCTTCTCTGGGTAGTCCCGATGAGTGGGTCAACAGGCTTTCGATCGTGATCGGTCCGCTGTCATCAAATGCCTGTGTGATATTGAACCAGTCCAGGTGATCGCCGACGGCATCGCGTAGTGTCAGTTTTTTGGCATCGCGAAGTTGCATGATGCCGATTGATGTGAAAAGTTTGCTGATGCTGCAAATGCTATACAGCGTATCTGCATCAGCCGGTCGTTTTGTTTCCAGGTTTGAATAACCATAACCGCTGTTCCAGATCAACTCCTGATCAAGCACAACACCGACGGACATTCCTGGGATTTTGTCGTAGGTGCGAACACCTTCCAGCCAGGCATCAATCGCACTGAGAGCTCCCTTGACTTCAGGGTGGGCAAGAATTTCTTCCCTGCTCGGTGGCTGGGTTTCTTCTTCGGCAAAAACGAGATTGGAGCCAACTGCAAAACTGCAGCACATGATGAACAAAACAATACGTGAAAATGGCATTTGCACTCTCCCTAATTATCTTTCTACCTTATGACATGAATCGTGTTGACGGTAATTCAATGGCCAGTAATCGAGACGCTGTAAATCGTATCCTTGTCAGCTGGTCGCTTTGGTTCAAGATTTGAATAGCCGAATCCCCTGTTCCAGATCAAATGCTGGTCGTGAACAATGCCGGCAGATACACCTGGAAGTCTGTCGTAAATGTAAACGCCATTTAATTGTCAGTGTTGTCTCTTTTCGGTGGAGTTGTCGCCAAAACGACATTACGTAGATCGTCGCGAGCCTGGAATGCCTTTGCCAGTGTTTCCTGCGCACTCTCAATATGCCTACGCATAAGATCTGCAGCGCCTTCCTCATCCTTTTCCTTGATCTTGTAAATGAGTGCCTGGTGATCACTTTGAGCGGCAGCATGCATGGCCGAGTCGGTGTTTGCTTCAATCCAAATAAAGCCCATAACCTTGTCCATCAGGTTGTGAATAGCCTGGTGCAATGCAGCGTTGCCACTTGCCCGGGCAATCAATTCATGAAGCTCCAGTTCTAACTTGAGCAGGTCGGCCTGGTTGGTTGGGTCAGACGCCAGCTTTTTCGAGTTAGCCAGCATTTGATCAAATTCGCTCAGGTGCGTAGGTTGAGCGTTTCTTGCAGCCAGTCTGGCCGCATGGACTTCAAGCATTTTTCTGAATTCATACAGATCAGAAACCTGTTTTGCCGAATATTCTTTGACGTAGTACCCTTGTCGAGAGCGTGCCTCGACAAGGCCCATCATTGCCAAACGTCCGAGTGCTTCTCGCACCGGTGTACGACTGACCCCCAGCTGTTCAGCCAAATCTCTGTCAACAAGCTTCTGGCCGGCTCGCAGCACATCTGCAATAATCAATTCGCGCAGACGTGCATACACATTATCAATCAACAATTCTGGACTTTTAGTTGCCATGGTGGGGCGAATTCCGTTAGCATTCAATTTGGAATACCATATTACGTGGCGTCAATTTTGCTGTCAAGTGACTGCGGGATCAGTGTGAGGATATCGTGATGAAAATAGTTATCGTAGGTGCCGCCGGCGCGGTTGGAAAAACTGCAGTTGACGCCTTGTCGGGCAGGCATGAAATCATCCGTGTTGGAAGAACCAGCGGTGATGTGCGCATGGATATTGAAGACAAAGACAGTATTCGTGCAATGTATCAGAGGGTGGGCAAAGTTGATGCCGTGGTGAGCGCTGTTGGTCAGGTACATTTTGGTGCGGTGGATGAGATGACCTCCGAACAGTTCATGATGGGCATTCAAAAAAAGCTTTTGCCACAGGTTAACCTGGTACTGGAGGGTTTCGATTACATGAAAGACGGTGGCTCCTTCACCCTGACCAGCGGTGTGACTAACCGTGACCCGATCCGGGGTGGTTCCTGTGCCGCCGCCGCCAACGGCGCACTCGATGGCTTTGTTACTGGTGCCGCGGTTGATATGCCCCGCGGCATTCGTATCAACGCCGTTAGTCCCGAAGTACTGGCAGCATGCGAAGTAGCGTACGACGGCTTCTTTCGCGGTCACGTGCATGTATCAAATGAAGCGGTTGGCCTGGCCTTCAGCAAGGCGGTAGAAGGCTGTCTGAGCGGACAAATAATTATCGTAGAATAGCGCTCTTCGTCTACCAGTGAGCCCCTGATCAAGTCGATGGCACCTATGCACGACCCTCGGGACTTTCAGACCTGTTCAGAGATCCCTAGCGATCGCGGGCCGTATGCACATAGTAGTCGGTTACATCTCCTTCGCTATCGATCACGTGGATGCCCGGGTAGCGGATCGTGGTAGGACAAATATGACCGGGCACGGCCAGTAAATAGTCGCCCACATCTGGCAGTTTGCCCACAATCCGGAACACGCCATGCTCTTCGTCCTGCAATATGAGTTGCGCTGATTCGTGACCGAGCAGGCAAGCCCTTTCCTCGACCGCAAGATCTGTACTGACTGCCTTGCATCCCAGGTCCGTGGTGATGAGGCCATCATCAGGATACCGGTCTACTACCTGGGTCAGAACCAGAGCCGCCCAACGAAATGGCATGTCGGGCATCTCCGTGCTGAAGCCCGTATCCCAATAGATAAATGTCCCTGGTGAGCCATACATACCAGGCGTGCGTGCATAGTAGGAAAATGAATAACTGCCACCGGCGACCACACAACCAACAGGCATTCCCATCGACTCCAATTGCTGCTGAAACGCCTGCAGCGACTCGATGTTTTGCTGTGCTGCCGCTTCGCGTTGAAGCGGGTCGCTAAAGTCCTGGTGCCCATCGTATAAATGTAATCCGGACGCCTGCAAAAACGGGTCCGAATCGACTTTTCCATACAGCTCTACTGCATCCGAGCCAAACCCGATTCCAGTGCGGTGCATACCGATGTCCAGGTCCAGCATCACTCGTAGTGATTGTTCTTGACGTGCTGCGACACTGGCCAGCACGTCGATGTGAACCGGGCTACTGACGATGGTGGCAATCCACGCATCCGGGTAGGATGAGACCAGCTTACAGAGACGCTCGATCTTGCACTTCTGCACTTGGGGGTAGGAGAGAATTGCCTTGCGTGCGCCGGCCTGGAGAACCATTTCCAGTTCCTTTAAGGTGGCGCATTTGAAGCCATCAATTCCAAACTCAAGCTGTTTGCGTATGATTGCCTGAGACTTGTGTGTCTTGACGTGGACCATCAGGTTTTGGCTACCGCCCACCAAGTCGCAGACATTTCGAATATTGTGCTCCATCATATCCTGGAAGAGGAGCATGGCTGGCGTTTCCAGTGCGTCCGGGTTGGCGACTTTATAATCCTGGTAGGTAATCATCCTGGTATCCCCCAAAAGTTGATGTTAACCGCGCATATACATCGTTGGCTGACAAGTTTGAATGTTGAGTTGCTATTACTGCGCGTATTCTATATGAATATTATTTAGAATACCAATTTGAATTCCATTTACATAAATGTCAAGCCAGTTCGGATCGCTGGCCCTCAAGCGGGCTCAATCGCAACACGTTCTGTTAGTTGGCGTCGGGTATGCTCAGGGCAAAATCAAATTTCTCCGGCGAAATGTTTTGCCCGCACAAAACAATTACCACATTCATCCCGGCATAGTGCTGTGATTCTTTCAGCAAGCCCGCCAGGGCCACTCCGGCGGCGCCTTCTATGACGTAACCATGGTGTTGATGAACCAGTTTCATGGCCTGTGCAATTTCATATTCCGAGACTGTTACGGTGCTTGATATCACTTCCTGGCACAGCGGCAGGGTCAGGGCTTCCTGCTCAATTCCACCCGCTGTAGCATCGGATAAAGTATCGGTTTCAGCTACCTCAATGATTTTGCCCGCTTTCATACATCCCAGCATACAGGGGGCATTTACAGGCCAACAGCCAACGATCTCCACTTGGGGTTTATGGGTTTTAAATCCTGATCCAATGCCACTGATCAAGCCGCCCCCACCCACGCTGACAAAAACTGCATCGATTTCAGGCAGGTCGTTGAGTAGTTCGTCGGCGATGGTTCCCTGGCCGGCAATCACATCGGCGTGATTGTAGGGGCTGACATAGGTGAGCCCTTCTGCCCGGGCGGCCTTGACAGCTTCGCGTTCCGCATTTTCACCCGCGCCCTCGATTTTGATCAGCCTGGCCCCACAATCGGTAATCTTTTTCTCTTTGATACTGCTGATAGAGGTGGGCACATAGATGCTCACTGGCATGGCCTGCGCCTGCGCCGCCATCGCTGTTGCTGCGCCGTGATTGCCTGAACTGGCTGTAATGACCCCTTTGCGCTTATCTCTCTTGCTCAGATTCAAAATTGCGCTGGTAGCCCCACGTAGCTTGAAACTCCCGGTTGTTTGAAGGTTTTCACACTTCAAATAGACATTACAACCGCTGTGTTTTGACAGGTAATCAGAAAATATCAGCGGCGTTTTGACAACGCCTCCCGGGGAATAGAAGGACTTATTGAGAACGGTCCGTATTTTTTTATTGATGCTTGCTGCGTCTAAGATCACTTTGGCTTCCATCACATTTTTTCATCGGCCGATTCTTGTTGAGATGACTTCAAATAATGATCGTACCAGGCCAGTCTGCGTAACCAGGCATCCTTTTCGTTAGCAAACGACCAGCCGCCGTGATGTTCATCCGGATAGATAACCAACTGGGTTTCAACACCTATGCGCTTCATCACCTGGTAAAGCTGTTCAGAGCCCTGGATTGGCACATTCCAGTCTTTTTCACCACCGTAAAACAGGGTGGGTGTGGTGGCCTTATGGATCGAATTGAAAGGTGATAATCTCTCCCACAATTCCCGGCTTTCCCAGGGCAGGCCCAGTTCTGTTTCATACCAGCGCTGATATATGTCGTGACCGTAACTGGCAAGGTAGGAACCACTACCTGCACCACTCACAGCTGCCTTGAAACGTTGGGTATGTCCCAACAGATAATTGGTCAGGATACCGCCATAGGAGTAACCGCCAACGCCGAGACGATCTGGATCGGCATAACCTTGCTCAATGGCATAATCAACAGCTGCCAGAACATCACGAAAGTCTTTCTCGCCCCAGCCCTGGAAGAGTCCCATGGAGAACGCCTGGCCATAACCTGAAGATCCCCGGGGGTTACACCGAACCACCACATAACCGTGGGCGGCCAATAATTGGCTGGCAAATGAAAAACCATGTCCATACTGGCTAACCGGTCCGCCATGGATTTGCAGCAAGGTAGGGTAGCGCTCGCCCGCCTTGAAGCCCGGGGGGAAAGTTATGAAACCCTCAATGGGCCACCCATCCGGTGCCTGAAAATGAATCTCTTCGGTTTGAGCCAGGTCCAGCTGATCGATCAGTTGCTTGTTGACACTGGTGATCAGGGTCGATTGCTTGCCTTGCTGTACAAACAGTTCGCCGGGTTGGGATAAAGTGCTGATGATGCCTGCGATTTGATCGTTTTGGCCAAGCGCATAATCACTGACGATAACATTCCCGCTAACCAGATGTTTAACTTTCCCATCCTGCCAGCGCATTCTGGCGACATGGCTTTCGCCGCTGTCTTCAATCTGAAAATAGACATAGCGGCCATCATTAGAGAATTTTATATTATTGATATTTCGATCTAATTGTTCATTCAGACGTTCAGCGCCAGAGCCATCATGGTTGATTCGTGTCAGGTGCTGGACGGCATAATTCGGTTCGGCACTCTCCATTGCTGAGCTGTAAACCAACCATTCCCCGTCAGGATGCCAATGGGGTGAGGAGTCAGAGCCCTTGTTGCTTGTTAACTGTCTTGCCTGTGACCCCTGCGACACGTCTACCAACCAGATATCGGTGTTGTCATCGGCACCTGGATTTCGATTGCTGGTAAAGGCTACCTGACTGTCATCTGGAGACCACGCGGGTTGAGAATCGTCAAAATCGCCGGATGTGATTTGTTCGGCTTGTTTTGATTTGATGTTATAAATGTACAGGTGGTTACGCTGACGATTCAGGTAACCACCCGCAGAATCCTGTTTGAATTGCAAACGGTCAACGACCCACGGATTGCTGCCTTCAACGAGTGGTTTTGATGTGTCTTCGTCTTTCATCACCAGCAGGAGCTTTTCTTCATCAGATGAGAAATTTATCTGTTTGATGCCGCGCTTGATATCGGTGACCTGCTGGCCTTCACCACCCGCAATCAGATCAAGTGACCAAACCTGGTTTTTTTGCTCACCGCGGGCAGACAGGTAGTAGAGTTTCTTGCCATCCTTGCTGAAAACCGGATGGGAGGATGATACAGATGCCGAGGTCATTGGGATCGGATCACCACCTTTTACAGAAATCATCCAAATACGTGTGGCCGATTGATTCTTTGTGTAATTATCGCTGCTGACAGTGTAAGCAATCCATTGGCTATCCGGACTAAACACCGGTGAAGCGACGGATTGAAAAGCGGTTTGATCATCAATGGTGATAAGACGTTTTTCCGAATCTGCTGACGCAGTCACTTCGGATGAGAGCACCGTGAAAGAAAAAATCAGGCTTAAATAAATGGCGCTGAGGATGAATGCCTGTACCTGTTTATACATGAGGTATCCCTCTTTTGAATATCATTGCTCAGCATATGGAATTTGATGGTTGTTTACAATTGAATAAACCGCGTGGGCAGGAGCCAGTTTGGCTGACTTGTTGCTCGCGGTCACGGTATGGCAATAATGGCTTGAAACCGAACTAACTGGTTCAATTCCGGATTATCAACATCAATAAACTGGCGATAAGAAGGATCCTTTGTAACCATCTCCTCCAGCAGAGAAAGATACGTATCGGTATTACCGTCTGCCAGATAAACATCCGCTGCGTACAATAATGCTTCAGGATGCCGCCCGGACAATGGTATAGCGCGTTGACTCATCACCTTTGCCTCTTCAATTTCACCTGTATTTGCCAGGTATTTGGCCAGGTATGCGAGGGTGTGCCAATCCTGGCTGTTGATTTCCAGTTTTTGCCTGGCGAGATCTGCGGCCTGTGCATAGACTTCCAGTGCATGATCGTGCTCCCCTTCGATGCGGCTCAGCGCCTCTGCCAGCCGTCCCGAGACGCGGTGATCCTGTGGCGCCAATGCCAGCGCCTTTTTCTGCATCACGACGGATTCTTCAAACCGACTGGCGTTGAACAACGCCAGACCGGTATTTGTGTAAGCCGTACGGGTGGGTTCTATCGCCAATGACTGTTGCCATGCATCTGCCGCCTGGTCATATTGCAATAGCATGTATTTCGCGGTACCAAGATTATTCCATGACGCTGCCATATCAGGGCGAATTGATGCGGCCCGCACCGCGTGACGGGCGGCGAGTTCGTAGTGGTCGGGCCTGTCGCTATCGCCGTAATAAAAATTAAACAACGATGTTTGGCTCGCCCAGTAATCCGGGTCCAATTCCTCGGCGCGTAAAAGTTCGATCTCAGCTTCTGCCAGGCGGTTCTGCGCTGCGAGTATTCTGCCGAGTTCGACCAGGGCATCCACGGAGTAGTTGTTGATGCTGAGCGCGTTCTCCAGGGCTTGTTCCGCCTTCTTATAATTTGCATGCTGCACTGATACTTCTGCACGCGAGTAAAGGCCAGAATTACGGTAAAGCGCACCCAGGGCAACGTGCACATCGACGCGTGAATCATCTAACGCCAGCGCTTGATTGCAGGTTTGTTCGGCGGTTTCAAAATATAACTGGTCACTGGTTTGTGTGTACAGGCTTAGATTTGCCTCACAAAGCCCAGCCCAGGCTGACGCGAACATCGGATCCAATTGCGTGGCCGTTGTGAAGTGCGCTATGGCATTGTCCAGATCCGCCCTGGCCACACTGTTCAATTTTGTACGGCCTGTGATATAAGCATCATAAGCAGCCAGGTTGTCGGTGGGGATTTGCTCAATTGCCTGGTTTTCAGCGGGTGTCAGCCTGGCCTGCAAAGCCTGTGTAATAGCTCTTGAGATTTCAGTTTGAATGGCAAACAGGTTCTCGGCCGTCAACTCGCGATCATATATTTCAGCCCAAATGTGTTCATCGGTTTGCGCATTAATCAGCTGTACATTTACACGCACCTGGTTACCGACCCGCTGCACCCCGCCTTCAAGAATGGAAGATACTGATAATTCCTTTGCAATCTGCGGTATGGACTTGATGCTATCCCGATAGCGCAGTACCGAAGTTCTGGAGACAACCTTCAGTGCCGAGACATGGGCCAACCGGGTTAGCAGTTCGTCATGCATCCCGGCAGTGAAATACTCGTCTTCCTGAAGTTGACTGCGGTTGACAAATGGCAGCACCGCGATGGATTTATCATTGATGGTTTCCACCAGGGCCTCGCTGCGACCTTCCTGACGGGCTGCTTCCACTTTCAGTTCTTGGTATTTTTGTTGTTCCAGTGCACGGTGAGGCGACAACACAAACTTGTCAAAGGCGAAATAACTCAATGCAAGTGCCAAAGTCAGCATGATCATGCGGTCCAGTTTCTTACCGGTGTGCGGAGTGATTGACTTGTTGCGATCAACGTCCTTTTCTTTCTTTAAACCTTCCGGTGTGAGTTCATATACCCAGGACAGTATCAAGGCAGGAACCGTGCCAATCACAAATATAATGATGACGATGCGTACAGAGGTACTACCGAAGCCAAATGCAGGCAGAATGGTTTCCACCACCTGGATAACCAACCACGCCATCACCACGTAGGCGGCAACTACCCGAAAAACGTTACGGCGTTCGAGTTCGGTAAAAAATGACAAAGGCTGGGTTCTTATATATGTGATTGTTATTAAGCATAGTTGGTAAATCAGCAATTGCCCAAATAAATTCTGTTAAAAGGGGTCAGATCAGAGACCTTTACCCTCAATTTTAATTTACATTGAACCGCCTCGGGTATTCCAGAGACTCATTAGTGTGAGTCAGGCCGCAATAGCCCGACCTCCCAGTTGATCATAATACGCTTGCTCGAACTCTGCAGGTGGAACATTGCCAATCGGTTCCAGTAATCGGTGATTATTGAACCAGTCCACCCATTCCAGAGTTGCGTATTCGACCTCACCCATGTTTTTTCATGGACCTCGTGGCCAGATAACTTCTGCTTTGAACAATCCCAATACCCAACGGTCATTGTCAGCCAGGCTACCCGTCAACTACGATTTTGACGAACCGTGTTCCTTGAGCGCGCCTCCCTGGTGCCGTGTTCGATTTGCGCCGCGGGTGCGTCGACAGTGACGCCTGCACGATCCTTAATGGAAAGGAAGCCTTCGGCCTTCAAGAGCCGGTATGCCCGGGCGACAGTGTTTAAATTGACGCCCAGATCGCTCGCCAGTTGGCGTACTGAAGGCAGCATTGTTCCTGGCACAAGAACATCTGAGGCAACGAGGCGCCGGATTTGTCGACATGCTGACTTGGTTATTTATTTGGTTGTAAGCTATTCTGTAGATAGACTCGACTGAGCACCTTTTTGAAATAAAGGTAGAGCCAACTAAATGTCCGGTATATTTCTCTCATATTCACGCGAAGACCGACTTCGAGTCGCTCCACTTGTGGACTTCCTCGTATCAAAAGGGCTAAGCGTTTGGTGGGATCGTGATATTCAGCCTGGCGATAGCTTTGAAGAATTAATTGATGAGCAGATACTAAAAGCCAATTGTGTGATCGTAGTTTGGAGTCATACTTCAATCAATTCACGTTGGGTCAAAAATGAGGCACTTGAGGGGCTGGACCGAAACATTCTCGTGCCAGTGCTGATAGACGATGTCAGAATCCCAGTTGCTTTCAAACAATCCCATACGGTTGACTTTAGACAGTGGCCAGATGTAGTTGATGACGATGAGATTCAGGGTTTTCTTGCCGCAGTATTCGAAAAGGTACAACGAGACGATCAACCGGATGTTTCCTATACCCGGCCAAAAAAGAAGCGAATAGCCGTCTATGGATTAATGACTGCAATCTTTTCGATTACGATCGGCCTGGTGTATTTCTGGGATCATGCTGGCAATAGCAAAGCAGACGATTCACCGAAGATCGCAATTATGCGTTTCAGAGATATTGGTGATGAAAAGCAGACTTATCTTGCCGACAGTCTTTCGAGTGAGATATATGAACGGTTGAGGCCAATTGGAAATATCAATATCGCAAGTCAATTTGCGAGTTGGGATGTACCTCAGGAAATGTCGTACATTGAGATCGCTGACAGGTTAAATGCCAGATACCTGGTGGATGGAAAACTGATTAGCAGTGGATCAGAGACAAGAGTGATGATAAGCCTCAAGGATCATCAGGGTAGCGATGTCTGGAACCGCGAGTATCAAGTCCCCTCAAGTAACATTCAGCAAATCACACAACGGATATCCGATCATCTTTTGACCCAACTCAATGTACCGTTGGTTGCTGACAGTGATCAGACTATCAGTCGATACGTCACAAAAAGTGAAGCGGCTTATGACTATTACCTCAAGGGAAAAGACTTGTTTCGCCAGTCAGATGAAACAGACATTCTGAACCTGGCCAAGCTCAATTTTGAGAAAGCGATTGCAGAGGATAGTCGCCTTGTGCAGGCATATTCTGCTTTATGCAGAACCAACATTTTTCTTTATGAAAGCAGTAAAAATCCGGCTCAGTTTGAGAGTGCGGAACGGGCCTGTAACAGGGCATTAACCCTTGAGCCAGCTGAAACAGATGTATACCTGGCTTTGGGTAACCTTTACCGTTATAGCGGCCAGCCCCAATTGGCAGAGCCGCAACTACAAAGGGTGTTACATTTGGAGCCCAATAATGCCGATGCGCATATTGCCTTGGGTTACCTGCATTCAGAATTGCAAAAATATGATGATGCGCTATACGAGTTCAATCTGGCTGTCGAAAGTCAGCCGGGATATTGGCGCTCCTTCAATGCACGCGGTGTGTTCCACTATGAGCAGGGAGAATATCCACAAGCGATTGATGATTTTCGTGAGGTCACGGTACTCAACCCGAAAAACACCGGAGCATTCAGCAATCTTGGTACAGCCCAATACTTAAATGGTGAGTTCAACGAAGCCATTGAAGCATGGAACAAATCGGAGGCCATAAACCCGGGACGGGAAGTGCTTTCAAACATTGGAACGGGTTACTACTATTTGCGAGATTTCGACATGGCAGAGTTAATGTACAAAAAGGCTATTCAAGCCGCGCCGGAAGATCATCGTTTATGGGGGAACCTGGCCGATGCGCAAAGAATGGCAAATTTTGATACCGTCGCGGCTGAAAATTATCTGAAGGCAATTGACCTGGCAATGAAAGAATATGCGATCAACGATAGTGATTCGATGAATCTGTCGCGACTTGCCGTTTACCATGCTGCCCTGGGTAATCATGGTGAAGCGATGGAATTTATGCGCCTGGCTCAGACATCCGGAGGAAGTAACCCCTACGTGTCATACGATGTAGTGGTGGTGTGGCTTTTGTTGGATTCTCTGCCGGATGCACTCGATTCTTACAAAGTATTGGAGGATACTGGTTTTCCAAAGTCGATTTTGGATTCAGAACCGATGTTTGATGCGCTGCGAAGCAGTGCCGATTAATACTGAGTTGTTCAATGAAGGAGTACATGACAAATGAAATTTCTATTCACAATCATAGCCATATCGTTGTTGTCTGCATGTGCGAGTCAGTCATCAGTTACAGTTTTGACAGGTTCTAAATGCACTTCAACTACACCCACTACGGGAGATTGTCCTAGCGGAGATGTTGTAGGACTCATAGAGAGAGACGCAAAGGGAGCGCCAAATAGTGTGAATGTCATTAATGCCTGCGAGGGTACAACAGTTACCTGGAAATACAAGGACGTTTTCCCTGTTGGTGAAGCTCCCCCGTTCCTGGTTATATTCGATCCGGACATCTATCCGGGCAAATCTTCAAGCAGCTATAAGGTGCTTTCCAAGCCAATACCAAACACTGCTAACTTCACAAATCAGGAGTTCACATTGAATACCCGAAAATTAAAGGGTACGGATGATGAGTGCCTGAACTACGCGATCATGATTCCGGGTAAGGGATTACTTGACCCGGTTTTCATCATCAAGAAGTAAGACACCAGGCCGCAGGGAGGCAGGGCACCAAAAGCAGGCAGCACAGACGGAGTCTGGGCAGCCCCCGATGAGCGCTCATCGGCGCGTGGGGAGAGGTCGTCTCGGGACTATCAAAAAAACGGAGTCACTTTTATAAAGTTCAAATAAGAACCACATAAGCTATGGCTACCTTAAAAACGTTACGTCGTTCTAGTTCTTTGAAAAATGACAAGGTCTGGCTTCTGGGTTGCAGCTGTTGTGACCAAGAGTAATGGTTAGACGGAAAAATGCCAACTGTCTGCTCGGTGGTGTGGATTTTTCATACCCCATCCTTCTTTCCCGAATTGGTTTCTGGTTTCCAGCTTGTGTATTTTGAATAGGCCCCTTCTTCGTCCCGGTACTCAGGATGCTCATCCAGTCGTTCTGCCAGCCACTGGAACCACTCGTGAATGGAAGGGCGACTGAGTTTTTCCCGCAACCACTTCGTGTGTGGTCTGAGTACCCGCCAACTGGCTTGGATAACGCCACCCATCAGTTGCTGTACGAGCCGGAAGGGAACAATCCTTTGGTAAACCATCAGTCCGACTGCTTCCAGTGTCGTGCTGACCAGCATTGCTGCATCCTGTAATTCCTGCGATATGGATTCATCCTGACAGCGCTGACACTCCTGTTCATATTCCATTACCAGTCGCAAAGCGCTGGTGAAACCCTGACTCTGAAAGGCCCGCATAATCTCCATCGAGGCCGTTTCCTGTCGTTGTTGGCGGTAGTGCCGTATTTCCATCAAGCCGAAGAGAACACCGCTGATCACCAGCAATGCACCAAATATTTCAGCAAAATTAGCTAGAGTTTGCAGATTCACCAATCAATCCTGTCATAACCTTAAAACCAGACTTTATGCATGATAGACGCTTCCACTCCAAGAATGTAGCTTTCCCATATATGAACACAAGCACCTCAACGTTTCTCAGCCTAAAAGGTCAAATATACTTTTTCAACAGAACATGTCGAGTAGCGGACTGTCGTTTAATAGAGTGCCGGCAGGCAGGAACCGGTTACATGGCTAATCAGAATATGCCCAAGTTGCTATAGTGTTATTGTTTCTATCTAATTGACGTAAATAAATGAGGAAGGAATCACTCCCAAGGGTTTTGATCACAAAATGACTGGTAAAGACTATTCACAACAGGCTTTTCTTGAGTTCCTGCGGCAGGGTGCGGTCACCGGTATTACCAAGCCGGCAACAGCGCGCTCGCGGAAACTAGCAGCGGAGCATCTGCTTGTACAATTGAAATCACACGAGCGCATCGACTTGCGACTGCTGGACGTAGATGAGTTGTGTTCACGATTTCATAAGTTACAGGGCTCAACTATCCGCCCGGAAACCATACAGCTCTATAACGAACGGCTCACGAGTGCCTTGAAAGACTTTTTGTCCTGGACTTCAGACCCCGGCAATTTTCAGAGTATTGAAGGCGAAAAACAGGAAGCATTTGTGGTTGCTGATCGCGACACCCCGGGCCAGGCTCAGGCCAGAGAAGAGTTGGCATTGAACCCACCACGTAGCCCACACGATATTTTTCCGGTGCCGTTGCGAGAGGACCTGGTGGTTTTCATCCAGAATGTACCATTGGATATGACCCGGGCAGAAGCACGCAAGATTGCTGCTGTGGTTTCCGCCCTGGCGCTTCCCGAAGAGGATCTGTGAGTTGAAACGATTGTTGTTGTTTACACCGTTGATCCTGTTTGGCGTAGGTGGGCTCTATTTTCTGTACGCTTTCCTTGAGGCCAGCAACGAAGGAGCGTTTCAGACAAACTTACTGCCGGAACTGATCGGGTTTTGCCTGGAGGGTTTTTTCCTGGTGGGATTGTTTTCGTTGATTCAGCGTCGATTGGAGCGCGACCGGAAGAACGAACTACGTCAAAGTCTGCGTGGGGCGCTGCGTGAGATATTGAGCCATCTGGATATTGCGCTGCTCGAAGAATACGCGGAACCAGCCAGTACCCAGTCTCTGGACCTGGATCCGAAGCGTGTAAAGTTACTCTTTGTAAAGTTGCACAATAGTGAACTGGATCTCAAGAGCATGCGCAACATTAAAGAGGCGGCGGCCCGTAATGTCAGCACCATGCACGATCTCATCCCCGTGGCAGCTCAACTTAGTGCCAATCATATGCGCTGGTGGCTCGCAATTTCCGAGAGTGTGCGCCGCCTGTCCGAAGCCACTGACAAGGCCGGCGTTGATTTTGCCGCGCAAAAGTTTCTGATGAACCTCGGAGAGTTTGATCAACTGCCGCTATAAGTATGCACATGGAGCGACAGGCTGCTTACAGGGCTGAACTGTACTCCTTGAAACCGGCGATCAGTTCGTCTTCCTTTGCTGATTTTATAGCAGCACACAACTGGATGCTTTCGACTGTTTGTACGAGGGTTCTTTCATAACCCGGCATCTTTTCAGCTTGTCACTGGATGAATTCCTGCCACTCGTCAGCCCGATCTTCGCTGCAAAAAGCACCGCCAAATGCAGGTACGATATTGGATCGAAAGTGTTCCGGAACCATCTCTATCACGGTTGATCTTTATAGGGGCCAATCCTTAATGAGATTGCAAGTTGCAAATGCAATCTTGAGTAGCCAATTGCCGAGCACCGTATGATCACTACAATAACCAACAATATGTAATATGTATATTGACAAATATAATATATAGCATATACACTATGATTAACATTTTACACGATATCAATTATAACCAGTACAACTTTTCGGTTAGTCGTCGAGATTAACGGCCCAAATCAAACGATAAGGAATAAACTGATGACAAAAACTGAAACAAACACCAGCAACGATGGCAACCAGAAAAGGACATTTCTGGAACGGGTGGGTTATGTGGACTTTCTCAGTCAGGTGGGCGGTGGTGCTCTGGGCAACAAACATAATACCCGGGCCAACCGTCGTCTGACAGTGGCATTGTTGCTGCTTATGACCGTACTCTCAGGGTTTATGGTCGGGCGTCTGGCTCTACTTAATACCCTGAGCCCCGGATCCCATGCCTTTGAATTTATTTTTGTGATCGCTGTCGGCTTTTTGATGTTGACGATGGAAATGGCCATGGTGGTACAGATCAGAAAAGCGGTCTATGAACCCTTTGATGAACGTATGCAGCAGATGAACGATAAAGCCCGGGCCCATGCTTACCGTTTTGTTGTAGGGGCCATGGTGGTGGCCATGGTTGCTGCAGCGATTATGCTGGTGCTGATGCTCAACTGGCATATGGCGATCTCAATCTATTTTGGAATATGTATGACCTTGTTATTGCAGACCCATTATGCACCTCTTTTCCTGCTCAGCTGGCAGTTGCCTGACGACGTGAAAGATGACAATGAAGATGATGAGGTCGGAGAATAAACATGGGGGACAAAAAAGTAGAGTTTTATAACCGCCTGAAGATGCTCCGTGTGGAGCGCGACATGTCGAGAAAACAGCTGGCGGACCTCACCGAAATCCATCCGCAGACTATCGGTTATATTGAACGACAGCAGTTTAACCCGACCATCGAACTGGCGCTTAAACTGTCGAAAACTCTGGGTGTCGGACTGGACGCCATATTCTCCGCTAAACCGTTTGGTTTGCTGGATGATAAGAGCCTCAGGTCTGACCGGCCATGATGATATATATCAGTATATAAATGTATTTGTAGGTAAAATAACAAAACCATGTGCCTGATCCTGCTCAGCTGGCAAACACACCCCCGCTATCCCTTGGTGGTCGCGGCAAACCGTGATGAATTTCACGATCGACCTACGACCGCAGCCAAATTTTGGGAAGAATCACCGGGCATCCTGGCCGGACGGGACATCCAGGCTGGCGGAACTTGGTTGGGCGTCAGTCGTAGCGGGCGCTTTGCGGCCATCAGCAACTACCGCGAGCCACTACTCAGGACATCATCGCTGGAATACTCCCGGGGCCACTTGGTCAGAGATTTCCTGCTTGATGATTCGGCACCAGCGTCTCACGCTGAGCACCTGCAAACACGGGGCGCGAACTACCACGGCTTTAATATACTTGTTGGGGATTCGGACGCACTTTTTTATGTTTCAAACCGCAAGGACAAGCCTGTCAGTGTCAACACGGGCAGTCATGGCCTGAGTAACCATTTGCTCGATACCGACTGGCCAAAAGTGCGCACCGGACGCGCCCGCCTGGATACCGCGCTTTTGGATGAACACGTGGATCCGGAAGCATTGCTCGAACTGCTGGCAGACCAGACAGCGGCGACTCCCACCAGTTTAACGGCTGAAGTGTTGCAATCAGAACCGGAGGAGTTAACCAAGAGGATATTCATCGCAATGCCAGTCTACGGGACCCGGTCTTCAACGGTGCTGTTGATGGACTACGACGGTGAAATAACTTTTGTTGAACGGCAGTTCGACGCCGGCGGCAAACCAATCGGCACCCGAAGTCATAAATTCAAAAAAAATAAATAACCTCTGGTTTTTTTGGGCTTTTGGGTTAATCAGTGGTCCGGAGTTCATCGAAAGGTTCACCAGGGCATTTCAGAGCCATCGTAAGACAGGGATTAGAATTGGATGTCCGGGTTTTCTTTCGGAGGAGGCGTTAATTAATGCTCATCACAGCGCAATCACAACGAGCAAAAGTAGTACCCAGGCTGCGAGGCCAGCACTGATGACCGCATACGTGATCGACATCGCTTTAATTTCTTCATGCATATGGCACAGGGCAAAAATTCCGTGATAAATCAAACCGCACGAACATGCCAGCGCGATCAAAGAAATTGCCGCATTTATCGCCATATTTGTTGAAAACAGGCTGAATGCTGAAAGCCAAAGTGGTACCGGTGCTATAGCGGCCAGCAGATAAGCGTCATGGCTGTCAATTTTCACTTTGCGATTTTCGGCGAACTGTTTAATAAACCAACCCATGCCAGCAAAGGTGAGCATTTCCGCCAGGAAAAAAGCACCCGCAATCCAGCCCCACGGCTTGCTGCCATAACCAACCAAGAAGTCATCACCATAAGTTGTGCCAGCATAATAGAGCATTGCCGGTGGAATGAGGGACAAAGGCAGAACAATGAAAACAAAAGCTTTTAAAATGGTTGGGTGGAGTTTTTCAAGTTCTGGCCATCCGGTTTCAGATGAAACCACCATGCGGGGGAGTGTCAGAATATTCATGGTCATCCTTCTTTTGTCATGCCAAAAAGATAGTACCTCGCTCATTTGCCTTTTTTTTAAGGTGTGAAGGGAGAGACTTTTTTCCCAACTGTGATGCTTTCCCTAAGTTTAGTACATTTCGCGTGGATTGCAGGGTGGGCGGCAGTTTTTCACTTGGCTTGTACGCATTGACTCACAATATGATTCCGGTCTATTGGTTGGCAAACAGTTAGATGACCCGCCTAATGTTACAGTACCAAAACAATGAACAATCATAAAAAAATTTCACTGAACCGTGATATCGGTCAATTGGGGTTCGCAGCCATTGCCTTGAACGGTGTTATCGGTGCGGGTATATTCGCCCTGCCTGCCGTCGCAGCCGCCAAAAGCGGGAATTTCAGCCCGTGGCTTTTTCTGATTTGCGCAGTGCTTATCATGACCGTGGTTTGAGTTTTGCCCGCGCGGCCAGTTTTTTCAGAGATACCGGCGGCCCCATTCAATATGCAGGACTTGCGTTCGGACCATTTGTCGGCTTTCAAACCGGCTGGCTGACTTATATTGGAAGACTTGCCGCCATCGGCGCCAATATCTCGTTGATGGTTACCTACGCAGGTTGGTTCTGGACACCACTGGAGTCAGGCCTGGGGCATCAATTGGCCGTAGCGCTGGCTTTTGTTTTGCTGGCAGTATTTAACATCGTTGGTGTCCGTCAGAGTATGAAGGTCGTATTCCTGTTTTCAGTCCTCAAACTACTGCCTCTGATCTTGCTGATCCTGCTGGGCCTGGCACACATGAAACCCGAACTGCTGCTCCAGGGGGAACTACCGGTATCAGGAACTCTCGGTGAAACCATATTGATTCTGCTGTATGCATTTGTGGGCTTTGAAAGCGCTGTGGTTCCAGCCGGCGAGGCGCGCAATCCGCGCAAAGATATTCCGCTGGCGATTACGGTTACCGTGTTAACGATCACTGTTTTTTATTTTTTAATACAACTGGTTTCTATATCCGCACTGCCTGAACTGGCTCACAGTGAAACCCCGTTGGCTGATGTTGCAGAAGTTCTCATGGGTGCGACTGGTGCCGCCTTTTTAACATTGGGCGCGGTATTCTCAATAGGCGGTAATTGTTCAGCGTCTATGCTTTCAGCACCGAGGATGACCTATGCCCTGGCCCATATGGGGTCTTTGCCTGAATGGTTCGGATACGTTCACCCGCGAACCAAAACACCACTTAATTCCATATTGTTCTATGCGATTTTAGGTTTGGTGCTGGCATTGAGCGGCAGTTTCATCTGGCTTGCAGTTGTCAGCACCCTGGCACGCTTGTTGAGCTATATCCTGGGCGTGGCAGCGCTACCCGTGCTGGAAAGAAAGATCGAATCGACAGCGGATCAGTTCCGCCTGCGCGGTGGTTACTTTATACCCGCCCTGGCCATTTTGCTTTGTTTGTGGCTGGTCACTTTCGCATCCGTGACCGCATGGCTGACCACTGCCGCCTTTTTTGCGCTGGGTAGCGTACTGTACCTGGCGTCTTCCAGTCAACGTTGATTACTGCAGTAATTCTGTCGTTCCAACCAAGGGTCCAAAATACAATGCGTTGACCCAGAAGCGTTCGGTTCCGCGCCAGAAACCCCTGAATAAAGGGTTATTGGCAAAACGTACGATCAGGCCTTTCCCATGGCGTTCGGCGATGATTGCGGGTTGATTACTCATCTCGGCCAGTCGTTGTTCTCCGATGTAACCACTCACCAATGGCTCTTCGCTGTAACGGACTGGCGTGGCAAACAGGTTTTCGCTGGCTTGCAATAGCGTGGTGCCGCGGCGGAACAAGGGCATCTCTTTGTTGTAGCCAAACGCGATGGGGTGAGTATTATCGACC
>PVMK01126403.1_pt1 | contig 66021 bp, 68 predicted proteins | sample 1853481 | NCBI WGS metagenome assembly PVMK01 (sample SAMN08533507, study PRJNA380276) | Marine sediment metagenome, whole genome shotgun sequencing project.
CGATCTTGGTCTTGTCACGCCTGGCTGCGAGCAGGGCGGCTTCGTCGATGAGGTTGGCCAGGTCGGCCCCGGTGAACCCTGGCGTCTGCCTGGCAAGGTCCTTGGTTGAGATGTCGTCACCCAGCGGCTTACCTTTGGCGTGGACGTCCAGGATCTCCTCGCGGCCTCGGATATCCGGGCGGTCGATGACGATCTGGCGGTCGAAGCGACCCGGCCGCAGCAGCGCCGGGTCCAGGATATCGGGCCGGTTCGTCGATGCGATCACGATCACTCCGGAATTCGGGTCGAAGCCGTCGAGCTCGACGAGTAGCTGGTTGAGCGTCTGTTCCCGCTCGTCGTGGCCTCCACCAAGACCCGCGCCCCGGTGGCGGCCCACCGCATCGATCTCGTCGATGAAGACGATCGATGGAGCGTTGGCCTTGGCTTGCTCGAAGAGGTCCCGCACCCGGCTGGCGCCGACGCCGACGAACATCTCGACGAACTCGGACCCCGAAATGGCGTAGAACGGCACTCCTGCCTCTCCGGCGACGGCCCTGGCGAGCAGCGTCTTGCCCGTCCCGGGTGGTCCGTACAGAAGGACGCCCTTGGGGATCTTCGCGCCCATCGCCCTGAACTTCTGCGGCTGCTCGAGAAACTCCTTGATCTCGTTGAGCTCCTCAATGGCCTCGTCGATACCTGCGATGTCGTCGAAGGTGACCTTCGGCTGGTCCTTGGTGACCAACTTCGCCTTCGACTTGCCGAACTGCATCACCTTATTTCCGCCGCCCTGGAGCTGGTACATCAAGAAGATGAACAGCCCGAACAGCAGCAGGTAGGGAAACACGTTGCCGAGGAACCACGCGAGCAGTGAGGGATTCTCGTTGACGACGTCGACGTCGACGTTGGCGGCGCGGATCGTCTCGGTGAGGTCGGCCTCGGACTCGCCGGGGTAGCGGAGGACGAATTCATCCTGGGTGTTGTTCAGCGTCCCGGTGATCTCGTTGTCCTTCTCCTTCATCTCGACCGGAGAGTCGACGTCACCTGCCGCCAGCGCGGATTCGAACTCGTTGAGGGTGAGCTCGGCCGGAGCGTCGGATTGGTTGAGGAACGTCGACACCGCCATGACGACGAGAAAAATCACCGCCAGGTAGATGAGGACGGTTCGGGTGGTTCGGCTCACGGTGCTCCTGGGCTTCGCTGATGCCCGGCCAGATCATGGTACGCCGTCACGACGGCTAATCCAGCCTGGGCCGCTTGCGCCTCTGTCAGGTCAATCTTCGTCGCCGAGAACGGCAACATAAGGGAGATTCCGGTATTTGCCGGCATAGTCCAGCCCATATCCGACCACGAATTCCCGCGGAATGTGGAACCCCTCGTATTTGACGTCGAGCGGGCGACGATCTACCCCATCCTTTATCAGGAGAGCTGCGACCTCCAGCGATGCCGGCTTGCGGACGAGCAGGTTCTTCATCAGATAATTGAGAGTAAGGCCAGAATCAATGATGTCCTCGACGATGAGGACGTCGCGGCCCTCGATCTCTTCATCGAGGTCCTTGAGGATCCGGACCACGCCCGAGGTCTTGGTGGATGCGCCGTACGACGACACCGCCATGAAATCGAATTCCAGGGGAAGGTCGACGCGTCGCGACAGGTCGGCCATGACGACGAAGGCGCCCTTGAGGATGCCAACCATGAGCAGGTCTTTGCCGCGGTAGTCGTTGGTGATCGCCTCGCCCATGTCGGCGAGCTTGGCGGCGATCTCTTCAGCGGTCACAAGTACTTTCCCGATCTTCACACCCACTCCTCTGTTACGGCAACGGCGGAGTCTCCGGTCGGGCGCGCCCATGGGGCAACTCTCCCGGCAACAACGGCGGCAATCTTTGCACTGTTGGCTAGCACAGGCCAAGCGGGGCGGCGCCGCACCGGCACCGTGGCCTCCGCCAGTGCGTCCCTGATGAGCTTGGTCCCGTGCTCGATGTCGATCCGCTCCCCGATGGCAGCGGGGCGAACGGTGACCCCGGCGTCGAAGACCGCCGGATCGACTAGGACCGTGGACGCTCGCTTCGGCCCGGCGATGCGGGTAGCAACCGCGGTGATCAGGCGAGGGCCAAACCGCACCGAGCCGCCGATCTGCAACGGCGCTGGTTTGGGAACGATCGGCTCCGACACCCATAGCGCCACATACGCACGTTCCCACGACGCGGTGACCCCTCCGGTGAGGGTGACACGGCGATGCTCGCCCCTCGCAACGGCAAGAACCGCATCAACGTCTGCGGCGGTCCCGGCATACGGTGGATGCAGGCGACGCAGCGCACGGCGGATGCCGCGCGCGGTGACCGGGGTGGGCATGGTGTTGAGCAGGGCGGTGGGAACGAGGAGCGCGTCGTCCTCCTCGATGATCCCGATCACGGTCGCAGCCGCGTCGAGGGCAGCGTCGTCGGCGGCGGCCAGGAACGCTGCTCGCGCCAGCGTGCCACGGACGCCCTGCCGGTACTCGCGCTCGAGCAGGGGGATCAGTTCCAAACGAACCCGGTTCCTCAGGTGGGTGGGGTCCTCGTTGGCTGGATCGTCGGCGAAGGGAAGACCCAGTTCTTCGGCGAGGGCGCGAAGGTCGGCTCGAGACACGTGAAGGAGGGGGCGGACGATGTCGTGGCGGGGGTCTGCCATCGCCGCGATGCCGTGTGACCCGGCACCGCGGAGCAGGTTCATCACCACGGTCTCGGCGAGGTCGTCCTGGCTGTGACCGGTGACGACCACTTCGCCGCGGCGCCGACTGGCATCGATCGCATGCCAGCGGGCGCTTCTCGCCCTGGATTCGAGGTTCGTACCCTCTTCGACGGGTGCGTCGAGCACGGTGACCGCAAGCTCGAGCTGCCCAGCGAGCGCGAGCGCCGCTGTCTTCAGCTCCGCCGAGCCTCTCAGCCCATGGTCGACGAACACGCCCCTGATCATCGGGTGCGGAACGGACGCCCAGGCGGCAACGGCCGAATCGGCGCCACCGCCGAGGGCGATGGCGATGGCGATCGGGCCGTCTGGGAGAAGTTCCGCAACCTGGTCGCGGAGCTCCTCGGGCGTCAGGCGACGCGTTTCAGCCACCGCTCCGGCTCGCTGATCTCGACCAGGGTCGGGAGGGCCTCGGGCGCCTCCCAGGCAAGGCTCAGGGTCTCCCACGAGGCCTCGCGTTCGACGCCATTGATGAAGCTCTCGCCCAACTGGTACTGGCGAAGCTTCATTTCCAGCCCTATGAGACGCATGAACGCTGCGGTTCGTTTGTCGGCGCGGCGCGCCTTGAGCACCCGCGACATACGCTGCTGGGTGACCAGTTCGCGCTCCCCGATGCGGTCCATGACAACATGGCCATGTCCTTCGAGCAGCGACATCAGCGCCTGGACGCGATCGATGACGGCTCGCTGTTCCTCCGAAGCGAACAGGCCGAACATCCCGGACTCGTCGATCAGTGGCTCACCGGCAACGGCGGCGCGCTGGATCTGCGAGCTGACTCGCTGCAAACGCCCCGGCTCCGGCTGGGCGGATGCCACCAGCTCGGCGACGAGGCCGAGGAAGTAGTCGCGCAACCAGGGGACGCCGAGAAACTGGAGACGATGGGTGCTCTCGTGTAGGGCGACCCAGAATCGGAACTCATCGGGCCTGAAGGCGTGATCGCGTTCCATCTTCAAGATGTTCCCACCGACGAAGAGCACCGTGTCGCCGAGTTCTCCGTCGGCGTTGGGGAGGACGAGCTCGTACTGGCCGAGCACCTTGCGCGACAAGAATCCGAGCACGGCTCCCATCTCTGCTCCCACGATCCGGCCGGCGAGAGTGGCGCCGAGCCCGGTGTGGGTGCTGAGCTGCTCTTCGGCGGGGGCCAGCAACGTGGAGAACGATGCCACATTGGTGGCCGCCCATTCGTGGCGACTCACCACGGCGACCTCGGGGATGCCGGGAGCCTCCAGCCCGGTCTCGAACGACACCAGCTCTGACGCCCGAGCCACCAGCCCGGGAACGTCGCGGGCGAGGCGAGTCTCGTGGTAGGTCCCTTCCAGCGGGTATTGCCCACCAACGCTCGCCGCGACCGAGGTCGCCAGTTGCCAGTCAACTTTGGACATGAAGGGGAGGGTACAGAGAGTCGGGAGCTTCGAAACGAGGAGTTACCGGTTACCAGTTACCAGTTACCAGTTACCAGTTTCAGTTCCTAGGGCTTAGACATTCTTGTCGCGGTCTTGCTGGAAACTGGAAGCGAGCGGTAGCGAGCGAACTGGAAACTGGGAGCGAGCGCAGCGAGCGACCTACCCCTCGACTACTTCGTACCTTCCGCGGATGCGGAAGAAGTAGTAGGCAGCGACGCCACCAATGGTGAGCACCGTCAGCGCCACGATGGTCACTGGTAGGTAGCGAGCAGTCCACGGCAAGTCCTCATCCGCTTCCTCCGCCGGCGGAACCGGGACCGCGGCTCCTCCATCATCGACGGTGGTTTCAGTCGTCTTCGTGCCCTCTTCGGTTTCTTGGGCAGCGACGGCGATCGGGCCGACGACTGTCAGCAGCACCAGCGAGGCGGTGACAAGAATCAGCGGTCGAGGTCGTGGTCTCACGGCGCGGGAGGATAGACGCACCCTCTCCAAGCGCGCAGAAGCGCCGGACGCGGTCGTCGGGCGCTTCCTAGTAAATCAGGATTCGTTCTTGACGATCCTGCCGCGCAACCGGGGGTATTTCGTGGGCGCGTGCGCATAGCAGTACTCACGACGGTTGTAGCGAGACAACCTGGTCTCACACCCCGCCTTGGCACAGTCGCGCTCGGTCGAATAGGTCTTGGGAGCGCGGGTCCCGCCGGCGAGACGACGTCCCTTCAATACGGTGTCATTCATGGTGAGTCCCTCCAATCGAGCCGTACTCGAGGGTCAAACCTCGTAGCGCGGCCCGTCACCTTCGCGTTCTTCTTGTATCAACGCTCGGAGGGCATCGAAAAGTTCCGGCGGAGGCTCGGTGCGCCCCCGCTCTCTGATCAGCGTCTTCAGCCGCCGTTCGAATTCGTAGGCGCTCGTACAGGAGGCACAGCTCTTGAGGTGGACGGACACGCGCGACTGGTGGAAGAACGAAATCTCCTCGTCCAGGTAGCTGTACACATATTCAAGGGCGTGTTCGCAACCGCTGATCATTGTTCTGTCCCCGTGAGGCCCCGTGCCTCCGCGACAGTCCATAACTTGCGTTGGAGCGCTTTTCTTCCCCGATGAAGTCGCGACATCACCGTTCCGATCGGAATATCGAGTATGTCGGCGATTTCCTTGTAGGCGAAGCCGTCGACATCGGCAAGGAGCACGGGCAACCGAAAGTTCTCTGGGAGCGACTCGAGAGCCTCGATGATGTCCTCGTCGACGAAGGCATCGAGCATGTCCGCCTCGGCGCTCTGCGCCGCACCCGACTGCTCCCCGAGGCGCTTGTATAGGTAAAGGTCCTGAAGCTCGCCGAGCTCCACCTCAGAAGGCCGGCGCTGCTGCTTTCGGTACTTGTTGATATAGGTGTTGGTCAGGATGCGGTACAGCCAAGCCTTCAGATTCGTTCCCGCGGTGAACGTGTCATAGGCCCGGTACGCCTTGAGGAAGGTTTCCTGGACAACGTCCTCGGCGTCGGCGGGGTTGCGAGCCATTCGGAGCGCGGCGGAATAGAGCTGCGGTGCATATTGCATCGCGTCCTTTTCGAAGTCCGCCTGGTCGGCCACGGATCCTCCTGGTGTTGAGGCGGCATCCTATGGCCATACGTCAACCAGGTGGAATTCATTACGATGGTGGATCCCCGCCGGGGTAGCTCAGTCCGGTAGAGCAACGCATTCGTAATGCGTAGGTCAGGGGTTCGAATCCCCTCCCCGGCTCGAGTAATTGCCCTTGTCCTGCAAGGGCAATCCGCAATCAGTCGGTTACGACCCTTGTCGACGGTGGCGCTCTATGCCACATCCATGCCACTTGAGCAAGCGACGGAATCGGTTCTTAAGGCGTCGAGCGGGTCAGCGAGGCCCCATTCGGGGCGTCCAAACGTCCCCACCCAGTCAGTTTGAGCTAGCGCATATGTGCTGCCGTTATGGGCGGGTCGGATCTCAGCCGGATACACTTGATGGGAATGCCGGATTACTTGACGCCGGGCCACCGAAACTCGGGCGAAGGGCGGCCGGTTTGGAAGCGACCCCTGTTCATCATCCCCGCTGTTCTCACTGTTCTCGTCGTCGGGGCCGTCTACTTCTTCAGCAACGACGGGACGAGCGGATTGGTGGCTCCGGTGATCGCGGTCGAGATCTCACGGCGGAAGAGCGTGCGACGGTATGTGCCGTCATGGGCGGGGCAGGCTCGGTTTGGGAAGAGCACGAGGTCGCGCTGATCACACCAACGTGACAACACCCGGGAGCAGTCCGCCCAATCCCGGGGTAGCGGGTATGTGTCGATATGGGCGGGGTCGGCTCGTAGGCTGGAGGTATGGCCGAGGACAGCTCCACCGAGCTAACTGCCCGCGAGCAACGCGATGCCAGTCCTGGGCGACTGTTGGCCTTCACCGACGGCGTTTTTGCGATCATCATCACGATCCTGGTACTCGAGCTCAAGGTGCCCGATCTCGGCTCAGGACAGTCGCTCGGGGAGGCGCTGAGCGACATTCGTCCCACGTTTGTAGCGTTCGTCATCAGCTTCCTGCTCATTGCCATGTATTGGACCTGGCACCGCAGCGCCTTCGCCCAGGTCCGCTACATCGATCTCAACACCGTATGGCTCAATCTGTTGTTTCTGTTGCCGGTGGCGGTGATCCCGTTTGCCGCGTCGGTCCTGGGCGAATACCCAAGCGAGTCAACTGCTCTCCATCTCTACGGTGTGGTGTTGATCGTTGCCACGTTGTTTCGCGTCGTCCTTAACTCGTACCTGCGTAGGCACTCCGGGTTGCTGTGGCAAGCACCAAGCCGAGAGGCTCGACGGCTGGGTACCGTGTTGGCCGCAGCGCCGCTCGTTGTCTACGCCGTCGCGGTAGTGATCGCCGATTGGGTCCCAACTCTGAGCCTGCTCCTCTACTTCTCAATGCCGCTGCTGTACCTCGGGCTTGTCGCCCTCCTCAAAACGGACACGAGAACCCAGATCGCCGCCGAAGACCTCTCCTAGACAGGCGAGAATCACGCGGTTTGGGCGTTGCCTATGAGGGGGCCCGTCGCTGCAGACCCTGTCGCCGGCTGATCGGGAAGGATGTGCGTGTCCTCGATGATTCCGGTACGGTGCCCGTGCTCGGTTCAATGCTGGCCAAACGGCTGGTTCAGGCTCGAAGAAAGGGAGAGACCTCATGACCAGTAATACCGCTGATCAAGGAGTTGCCGGAGTTGGCTTGTTGATTGCAGGCTATACCGACGAGAAGGCCGCAGACGGAGCGTTGGATGCGTTGAAGCAGGCCAAGCATGCTGGTGAGTTCGCCTATGACGATGCGGCCGTTGTTCGCCGCGACGCCGACGGGAAGGTACACATCACCGAGACCGGTGACATGAGCACCGGGAAGGGTGCTGGGATCGGTGCCTTGATCGGCGGCGTGTTTGGTTTGCTTGGCGGTCCGGCAGGCGTGGCTCTCGGCGCCGGGGCGGGTGCGGCGATTGGTGGTATCGCTGCGCATTCGGATGCGGGTTTCAACAACGAGACCTTGGAAAGGATCGGCGGCGCCCTGCCCGCTGGCACTTCGGCTTTGGGGGTCACGACGAGCAAGTATTTCGTCGAATCGGTGCGGGCGGCGGCTACCGATGAAGAGACCCTGACGATGGCCCAGGACATCGCCGATGAAATCAGCAGCAACCTGAACGCCGGCCAGGATCTGCTCCTGGCGCTTGTGATCACCGAAGACGCGGTGGCCGCCACCAAGGTGGTTGCTGGCCCAGATGCGGTTGCAGTATTCGGCATCGCGGTCAGCGAAGAAGGGGTTGTGGCTGGCGCGGTGGTGGCGACCGACGAAGGCGTGGCAGCGGTGGAAGCCGTTGCAGTGCCCGACTCGGATACCACTGGAGGCGCCGAATCCAGCGACGAGGACGACCAGAGCTGATTACCTGAACCAACCCCCGTACACCACATAACCAGCAATACAGCTAGGGCATAAGGGCCGATATGCGCGTCCGTGCAGCTACTTGACGATCCTGACTGAGTCCAATCCCTCGAAGGGGCGACCCCCCTGCGTAACGCCCTTCAGGACGCCCTCGGTATCACCTCTCTGGAAGCCGGTGGCCTGATTGTAGAAATGGCATACGACGTCAACCAGGCCGTCGTCGTTGACGTCTTCGCTGCTGTTGGTACAGAACGCCAGGCTCGCCTCGTCACCCGTCCGCCCGAACGTCAGGTTGGTCTTGTCCACCTCGGCCGACGCGTCGAACGTCGGTGAAGAGAGGATGGCCACCGGTATCCTGCCGCGGCTCTTCGTGCTGATACTGTTGGGGAAGCTGCGGGGCTTGATGTCGAGGTCCATCATGAAGACCCGGTTGACTAGCGACTCCTGGTAGGCGATCTCGTTGGCCAGCAGCTTCTTGTTGCTGGGACCTCCCGAAACCTGACCGAGTCGCCCTCCGTACATCCACTCGCTTGTGGTCATGGTGGCGATCACGACCCCCCTCCCGTACGGGTATTCGATCATCACCGGTCGATCCGACGCATCGACCAGGATGATGGTGGTGCCTCCCGGCAGCGTGGTGAAGAAGCCGTGAGTGGAAGCGTTCCAACCATCCAGATCGGTGAAGCGCCCGGTGTCAATGATCGCCCCACAGTTGCCGCTCGGGCAGGGGGCGGTCCCCGTGATGATGGGGTGGGCGGCGGCTGCGATTGTGAGGCCTTCGGAATCCTGGAACACGTGTTGGACGCCTCCCACGAATACTTCGCCTTTCCAGATGCCCCCGGCGCCGGCCCCAGAGGCACGATCAGCGAGGTTCGCCGACAGGACGCCGCCGCTTCGCACCCAAGCGTCGAGGTTCCCATCGATCACGCCCGCTGGGAACAGGTTGTCGTAGAAGGCCTGGTTTTGCGCCGATGAGATGATGATGTCGCCGAACGGCGCCAGGTTCGCGCCGGCAAGCTCGTTCGAATGGATCGCACACCAGTTCTTCCTTTGGGCGATGAGTTCGGTAACAACGTTGCCTCGCGGATCGTCCGGCGCAAACCATTCGACGGTGTCCTGAATGACCAGAACCGTCTCGCCGCCCTGACAAGGTGCATGCGATTGGTGGAGGACGGGCCCCGACGAAGATTGACCGTCGTACGTCGAATCGGAAGGCTCCGCGGCCGCGGCTGCCGCCAGCAGCATCGATGTGACAACGAGAAAGTAAGAGAGTGTCTTTAGCACGGCACAGTCCTTTCTCGATTCAGGTTGCTTCGGGCGGGATCCGCGCCTTTGGCAACGCTTCGTTCGGTTAGCTTCCGGCCTGAACCTCCCAGGTGAACGGCACTGCGGTCACCGACTCGCTCTTGGCGGTCGACGCCGAGGCGAGCTCGACCGTGATCCGAAAGGAACGGTCCACCGGGTTACCGATGCCGAGCCCGGTCGGCGTCCACGACCCATACCCGGTGGCGTAGTCGGTGGCGAACGTCGACAGCGGCTCATCGGCAATCACGATGGTGGAGGAGATGAAGCCCGAACAGTGCGGGTACGTTGTCGGGTCGGTCACCGTGCCCACCGGGCTAAAAGCGCCGACGCTGCCATCTTCGACCGTGATGAGGAGATCGTCGGCGAGGGTCGCCGAGTCGATCCACGTGGCAGGAATGTAGAAGTTCACGCCGTTGGTGACACGACCGTTCGGCCCTTCGTACGACACCTCGACACAGTGGTCGACCTGGTCGCCCGGGAGCAGGCCGGCAACGTCAAACATGATCGTGCCGGTGTCGTCGTCGTAGAGAATGATGTCGGCGCTGGCGAAGCTGTTGCCAGTGTTGTCGGTGGTGCCGCTGAATACGGCACGAGTTCCGCCAATGGTGAGCACGGCGATCAGAGCCACCGCCACCGCGATGGCGACAGAGCGGCCGGCGATCGCCATGGGGGGTGGGCGGCGTTGCACATTGTTTCCCGTTGTTTCGATATATCACTGCTATCGGCAAAACGGTCGTATTGGATTGAACCGCGCGGGGAGTGATTCTCTCGACTCAGATGGACTAGTCACCGGCGAAATCCCCAACTGACATTGCGCTATCGCGCTGCGAGCGGGAAGTTTTGGTGACCACGCAGCGTGGTATTGGCGCCGTTAGCGGGGTCGGCGACAGCCTCGGGGCCGCGTCACTCGAAGGATTTAGCTGCGGCTGTGAGGTTGGCGAGCTTGGATTTCGCGGTTGCTAGGTCCAACATCCCGAGTCCGCAATCGGGCGCCGCCACCAGGCGGTCGGGGTCGATGTGCGAGAGGGCCTCATCGAGGCGGTGGCGTATCTCTTCGATCGGTTCAACGCGAGTCTTGGCTATGGCGATCAGCCCGAGGATGACCGTGCTGCGCTCGAACAGATCCAACAGGCCAAGATCGACCGGGCGGTGTGCATCTTCTATGGAAATGGCATCGACCGATGCCAGGTCGAGCGCCTCAGCGAGTTCGAAGTAGGCGCCGGGGTCGGCCTTGAAGACGTCCTCGGCTGGTTGATCGAGATGACGCGGATACCCACAGCACAGGTGAACGATGCGTTGTACATCCGCCGGCACCCCTGCGAAGCAGTGTTCGAGATCCTCGATCCCGAACGCAAGCGCTTCCTCGGTCTTACGAGCGAATACCGGCTCGTCTACCTGGATGTGGCGACACCCCGCCGCGGCCAGCGCCCGGATCTCGACGTTGAGGGCCTCGGCGAGGTCGCGGTTGAGCCGTTGGGGGTCTCCGTAGTGCTCGTCGACGACGGTGTCGGCGATGGTCATCGGGCCCGGGACGGTGATCTTGATCGGTTGCGATGAGTACGACTGAGCGATCTCGTAATCGGAGGGGAGAAATCTCTCCTTGGGACGGACCCGGTCGATGATTGTTGGCACCTCGCGTTCCCACGCCCCGGTTCGAATCTCGCGCAGCTGGAGGTGCTCGAAGTCCACTCCGCTGAGGTGACGTAGGTGGTAGAAAATGTAGTGCTCTCGACGCATCTCTCCATCGGTGGGAACGTCCACGCCAGCGTCGATCTGCGCCGTCACCGCTGCTTTGGTAGCGCGGGCAAACCGAGCCTCCAGGTTCCGGCTGTCGACGTCGGCTGCGTCTAACGTCGCCGGAGACGGCCGCTGGGACCAGTCGGCAACCGGCACGTAGTCCGGCTTGGGAAAAGATCCAATGGTCGTCGTGAGAACCTTGGTCACGATCTTGACGCCCCATACGCAACGCCCCCGATGCATGTCCGGGAAATTGAGGCATGGCTGCCGGTGATCGGCACAGGTGTCGGTTGCATCTGGTCGAGCGGGATGTCCTGCGTTCGCAGCATGGGGCAACTTTAGGGTGTGAACGCTCGCCCGAAAACGCTGGCCCCACGGGAGCTTTCCGCTCAGTTCGGCACCCAAACACCGAAGCGAACCTGATAGCTTCATGCCCTCAATGAGCCTGCTTCGAAACCCTCCCGAGACAAAGTACGCCGACACCGGCGAGGGGTTCGTCGCCTACCAGACCTTCGGCCAGGGGCCAGATCTCATCTTCCTCAACGACGTGCACTCCAACGTTGAGGTGATGTGGGAACAACCGCTTATCGTCGAGTTCTTCGAGCGCTTGTCATCTTTCACCCGCGTTACCTACTTCGACAATCGGGGCAGCGGCATCTCCGATACTCCTCCCAATATCGTCGTTGATCACTGGGTCGACGACATTCGTTTTGTGATGGATGCAGCGGGGATAGCACAGGCAACACTCATCGGTGACGTAGAGGGCGGCCCGGGGGCGATGATGTTTGCGGCTACCCATCCGGAGCGGGTTTCTGCGTTGGTGCTGAACAGCAGCTTTGCTCGCTGGACCCGCGCCGATGACTTTCCAATCGGAATGCCGGAGGAAGCGCTGGATACGCTGGTCGAACTGGTCCGGTTGGGTTGGGGAAAGCCGGGATTCTTCAGTCTGCCGGCGCCGAGCGCGGCAGACGATCCGCAGCTGCAGGAGTGGCTCGCTCGGTATCAGCGCCTATCCGCTCCGCCAAGCTGGGCATCGAACATGGCTCGGTGGTACTCGGAGGTCGATGTGCGGTCGATCCTGGGAAGTATCGACGTTCCGACGTTGGTCATCACCCGAGATGACGCGGTCTATCACCGGCCTGCGCACGGCCAATACCTCGCGGCAAATATCCCAGGCGCCAAGCTCGTTGAGCTCCCGGGCAGAGACAGCTCCCCCTATTTCATTGATGGCGGCCCGGTGCTCGACGAGATCGAAGAGTTCCTCACTGGGGTGAGGCCGCGGCCGGTCTCCGATCGAACCCTGGCCACGGTGATGTTCACCGACATCGTGGACTCCACGGGCCACCTCGCGCGGCTGGGCGACCAGCAATGGCTCAGCGTGCTCGGTCGACACGACCAGCTGACCCGTGACTACCTGGACCGCTATCGGGGCACAGAACGGAGCACCTTGGGTGACGGGTTTCTCGCCACCTTCGACGGACCAACCAGAGCGGTGACCTGCGCCGCAGAGCTGCAACGGGCAGTGCCCGACCTCGGCCTTGATATCCGGGCCGGGCTCCACACGGGAGAGGTCGAGCTCAGCGGCAACGACATCGGGGGTCTTGCCGTCCACATCGCCGCTCGCGTCATCGACGCCGAACCGGGCAGTGGCGTGATTGTGTCGAGCACAGTGAAGGACCTTGTCGTTGGATCTGGCATCGAATTCGAGGACAGAGGCTCCCACCAGCTCAAGGGTGTTCCCGGCGACTGGCACCTGTACGCGGTGAGCGGCCTCCCGTAGCTCGTTCGCTTCGCTCGCTCACGTATTACGTATTACGAGACCGTTCGCTTACGTAATACGGGTGAAGGTTCAGGACATCGTTGGCAGTCTGTAGATGGTCTATGAGGTTCAGGACATCGTTGGCAGGTGGTCGAGGAGCCCGTGGTCTGGGGTGGGGTGTATGGGGTCGACGCGGGCTGGTTCCATCGGGTATGGGTGTGTTGTGATGAGGTCGCCTTGGTGACGGATCTCGAGTTGAGCGGTGGTGGTGTTGATTGCAGCGACGGTGAGGATTCCGATGGGGAGGGTGTCGGGGACGGGCCAGTGAGTGTGGGCGATGGTGATGGTGTGGTGTTCGGTAACGTGTCGCAGGAACGTGACTCGTCCCCGGGTGATGGGTATCTGGTTGGTGTGTGACGTGTCGAGGTAGTTGTCGATGGTGAACCCGGCTGGTGGCCATCGCAACGTGTCGACGTGGTTCTTTACGTGTTGGGCGGGGTAGCGGGTGCCGCACAGGTCGGGGTCGAGGATGGAGCGTCGTTGGTTGGCCCAGTCCAGGAACCTGACGGTGTCGGAGCGGAGTTCTCCAAGGCTCTGATAACGCCACCGATCGATGGTGCGGTCTTGCCAGAGCCAGTTACAGGCTTCGACATGGTTGGTGAACCCCAGCGTGTTTGGGGGTGAGATGATCGCTTCGACACCGAACATGAGCAGCGTCTTGACCCATAACGTCCACGGGTTATCACGGTGGGTGGTTTTGGAGAAGGCGTTATCGGTGCCCATTGCATACGGGATCGACAAGGTCGGCCATGCCTGTTCGGTGACCTGACCCGCCGCCGCATAGACGGTGCGGCGCAGATGCTGATCCGAGGACATAGCGTGGGATCCGACATCGCCGATCTGGAGCGACGAGAACCGGATCCCGCCTTCGAGGTGCCGGTCCTGGACCCAGTCGGCTTGCTGCCATATCCCGGGCAGGAACAGCTTCGGGAGTCCCAAAGTCGCCCCGGTGAGGCGTCGGCGTTTCCGATACGGGCGGGTCAAGTCCTCTTCGGAAAGGATCCGTTTGATCGACGCCAGCGAAGGAACCCGTCCAATCCAGCCGAGGCGTTCGATCTCGTCGTGGATCGCTTTGGGCCCGACGTTGGCATGGCGATCCTTACTGAGCGCTTCTCGGACCGAGATAACTTGACCACGAACATGCTCCTCGAGACGCGACGGCATCGACCGTGGCCGGCGCGACCGTTCGAGAAGACCTGAATCTCCTTCGGTCCTGTATCGGTGAACCCACTTGCGAACCCACTCACGGGACCGACCCAACTCGGCTGCGATCGCTCCCGGCCTCCACCCCTCGGCATCCAACTCCACAGCCCGGCGTCGTAGCTCGTAACCACCGTCCACGCCAACTCCCGTTCTCGAAGAACCGAAGCATCACCCGAAACTGCCAACGATGTCTTGAGCCTTTACGCCAACGATGTCTTGAGCCTCCCCCAATACGGAGTACGGATCCGCTGATCTCCGGTCACCTGTTAGCTGATAGGTTTGGCCCCCAATGAGCCTGCTTCGAAACCCTCCCGAGACGCACTACGCCGACACCGGCGAGGGGTTCGTCGCATATCAGACCTTCGGCGAGGGGCGCGACCTGCTGTTCTTCACCGACGTCAACTCCAATGTCGAGGTGATGTGGGAGTATCCGGCGGTCGCCCAGTACTTCGATCGCCTGTCTTCGTTTACGCGGGTGACCTATTTCGACAGCCGCGGCACGGGTGTTTCAGATCCGATTCCCTACGACGTCATCAGTATCGACAACTGGATGGACGACGGCCGTGCCGTCATGGATGCTGCGGGAATCGAGCGGGCAGCCTTGCTCGGCGACACCGAAGGGGGAGGCACCGCCATGCTCTTTGCCGCCACCCACCCGGACCGAGTGTCGGCACTGGTGTTGACCAACGCCTTTGCTCGCTGGACCCGCGCCGAGGACTACGCAATTGGTATGCCGGCGGCCACCCTCGACAAGCAGATGATCTGGCTCAAGCAGATCGTCGGCAAGCCCGGATACTTCGACGCACTCCTTCCCAGCCGTATCGACGACGAACAGCTCAAGACATCCCTCGCCCGCTTTCAACGAACCGCCGTACCGCCTGGAATCGCCAACCTCGCGTTGCGCTGGTATTCACAGGTAGACCTGCGCCCGATTCTGGCCAACATCAACGTCCCGACGCTGGTCATCGCCAGGAGCGATGCGACCTATCACCGCCCAGCCCACAGTCGCTACCTCGCCGAGCACATTCCTGATGCCAGGCTTGTCGAGCTGCCGGGTGCCGACACCTCGCCCTATTTCTTGGCCGATCCCGAGCCCGTCCTCGACTTGATAGAGGAGTTCCTCACCGGAGTGCGAGCCAGACCGGTCTCGGACCGCACGCTGGCCACGGTCATGTTCACCGACATCGTCGATTCCACCGGCCACGCCGCCCGGCTCGGCGACGAGCGGTGGTTGAACCTGCTGGGCGACCACAACCGGCTCACCCGCGACTACCTCCACCGGTATCGCGGCGTAGAACGAGACACTTCGGGCGACGGCTTTGTGGCCACCTTTGATGGTCCGACCCGAGCAGTCGTCTGCGCCGCAGAGCTGCAACGCACAATGCCCGACTTGGGGATCGAGATCCGCGCCGGGCTCCACACGGGAGAAATCGAACTCACCGGCGACGACATCGGAGGACTTGCCGTCCATATCGCGGCTCGGGTCATCGATGCCGAGCCGGGAAGCGGGGTCATGGTGTCGAGCACGGTGAAGGACCTCGTCGTCGGGTCCGGAATAGAGTTCGAGGAGAGAGGATCGCACCTACTCAAGGGTGTTCCCGGCGACTGGCACCTGTACGCGGTGAGCGGCCTGCCGTAGCTCGCTCGCTGCGCTCGCTCACGTATTACGTATTACGTATTACGTATTACGAGACCGTTCGTTTAGGTGATACGTAATACGGAGTACGGGGTGACTGAGAGGGCATAGCCGTTCTCACGCCCCTTCGTATTCCCTGGCAATCGACATCTCTCTGCGGTATTTGGCCCAGTCGGAGACCTTGGTAGACCACAGCGCGTCTGTGATGAGCTGGAAGACACCGAGCCCCACCAGCACGATGACGGTCCAGGTGGGGACACCGGCGATCAGTGCGGAGGGCACGAGCAGAAACGGGATCGACTTGGTCACGATGGCTCCCGAGGCATGCATCCACGCCCGCGACCGGGCCGGCGACCGCAGATAGCTGGCGTAGTCGGTCTTCACCCCGGGCTGAGGGGGTTTGAACCCGGCGAACCAGGTGGTGAACCGGATCCCGACCACCGACCCGACCGCGAGGTGCGCCAGCCCGTGGGTCGCCACCAACAACCCGCCGGTACCGAGGAGAAACCAGATTCCATTCCACGGGGCGGCGGTGCCGTAGGCGACTCCGATGAGCACCATTGCGACGACGGCGCCGAGGATCGCAGCCAGGGTCCCGGGCCACAGCGGTATCAGAATTGGGACCCAGGATCGAAACGCTGCCTGATCGATGACACCGATACGGTCGGCGTACAGGTCGACCAGCGACCGATCGCTCTTGACGGTCGCTACCGCCCCCCAGAAGCCTGTCCCATGCAGCACCACCGGCCCGGCTGTGCCGAGCGCCGCCTCGGCCGCATCGAGAGCGGCTTCGATCTCGGCAGACGTCATCGGATCGTCCATGTCCCGAGCCTACCGAGCCCACCAATCACCCAGATGGTCGCCGATCGCTTCCCTCCACCGATTGGTCATGGCGCCCACCGGGTCGACGCAGTCGGCAAAGTCGTCCCATAGCAGCGGTTCCTCCACCCATACCCGCAGCGACGGACGGCGCATCGCCTCAAAGGACGGGCTCAGCAGCCGCTCCGTCCCGTGAACGGCCACCGGCAGCAGCGGGGCACCGGTCATCCACGCCAGCCAGGCGGCGCCGCGCTTCGGCTCGGTCTCCCCCCAATATGTCTCCCGCCTGCCCTCTGGGAAGAACCCGACGGTTCCCCCGGCGGCGACGTGCCCGATCGCCTCCCGGAGCGGGCCGAGAGGCGCACCGTCCCGGTCGGTGGGAATGGCTCCAAAAAACAAAGTGAGCCGATCGAAAAGCACCCCTCTCCCGAACAGGTCATCGAGGGCGATGAATCGGATGTCCCTGCCAACCGCAATCGTCACCACTGGCGGGTCGATATGGGAGAGGTGATTGGCAGCGACCACCAGACCACCCTCAGTCGGCACATGCTCGGTACCGCTGACCTCGAAATCCAGAAAGACCTTGGCGGCCAGCCGCAACGGCGGCGTGAAAACCTTGGTCACCAAGGCCGCTCGCTGATACTCGTGGTCAGGCATCGGTCGACAGCTGCGAGAACAGGTTGGCAAACGCCAACTGCGGGCGCTGGTTGGCGGCGAGGGCGTCGATAGCGTCGAGAACCAGCCCGGCGTTGGCGACAGCGCGCCGCGGCGAGATCGACGACAGCGCCGCCACCGGGATGTCGGTATTGCGAACCGGGCTGGCAAACTGGGCGGCGGCGACATCCCGATAATACGAAGCGAGGATCTCGAGCCCAGTGACGTGCAGCGAGTCCGTTGCTCGCTTCAACTCGCGGGTCTGGCGGTCCTTTAGCAAGCGAGGAGCATCCTCGCCGAGCAGGTCGCGTTCCTCGTCTTGACGCTTCTTCAGCGCAGCGAGCAACGGCTCGGTCGCCTCCATCGCCTCCTCAGCAAGGCGAAATGCCACTCCTGGAAACTCACCGAGCCGCATCGGCACGCCGAGCCAGAGCCTCCGGAAGGCGGCGACCTCGGGCTCGGTTGCCAGCGCAACCGCCAATCCGGGCCGGCCTCCGGCGATACGCGCAACCTCGGCTGCGGCGCCAGCATCGATCCCGACGCGGCTGAGGCCCTCGGCAAGTTCGGCATCGCCCACCCGACCGAACACCACCGTTCGACAGCGACTGGCCACGGTGTCCGGAAGTTGATCCTCAGTCTCGGCGACGATGATGAACAGGGTCGAAGGCACCGGCTCTTCGAGGGTCTTGAGGAGTGCGTTGGCAGCCTCATCGTTCATCATCCCGCCCTCCTCAAGCAAAAACACCTTCCTGTTTGCTTCCAGCGGAGTCCGCACCGCCTGAGCCACCATCTGGCGAGCCTGGTCGACCGTGATCGACGCCCGGCCTTCCGGCTCGACCAGGACGAGGTCGGGGTGACGGCCGCCGACGGCCCTGGCGAAGCACGCCTCGTCGTCGCCGCATATGAGGGCAGCGGCGAATCGCCGCGCTACGGTCGACTTTCCCACGTTGGACGGACCCACAAACAGGTAACCGTGCGATGGGTTGTCTATCTCGCTGGTGAGCATCTCGGTCACCGAGCCGTGCCCAACAATGCCGGAAAACACGTCCATCACCCGATACCAAGGGCGGCGATGACCGCATCCACCACCGCATCGAGTTCGCCGTTGGCATCGATGACGAGAAACCGGTCGTGCTCGGCGATCGCGATCTTGGCGAACGCTTCGCCGACCGCACGCTGAAAATCGACTCCCTCTGCGCCGATCCGGTCTGGGTCGTGTTGTCTGGCGAGCGCTGTCTCTGCATCAACCTGGAGCAGCACGACGAGGTCCGGCCACACTGCCCCAAGGCCCGCTTCGTTGACTCGGCGCACCGTCTCGATGCCGAGACCGCGTCCCCCTCCCTGATACGCAAGGGACGAGTACACCGATCGGTCCCCGATCACCCATGCTCCCGAGGCAAGCGCCGGTGCGATGACCTCGGCGGCGAGTTGGGCACGAGCCGCGGCGAACAGCAGCGCCTCCGGCCACGGGGCCGGCTCCAGATCGTGCCCGAGCAAGACTTCCCTGATCCGCTCACCCACCGGAGTCCCTCCCGGCTCGCGAACCCGGACCACCATTTCGCCACGTGCTTCGAGGGAGTCGCCAAAACGCGTGGCGACCGTCGACTTGCCGGCACCGTCGATGCCCTCGAAGGCGATATACCTGCTGCGAGGTCGGGTCGTGGCGGTCACGGTTGCAAGTTAGCCAGTGACCAGTTACCAGATACCAGTTACCAAACATCCCTTGTCGATAGTCGCGGTCCTACTGGGAACTGGAAGCGAGCGCAGCGAGCGAACTGGGAACGAGTTGCCAGTTACCAGTTACCAGTTACCAGTTACCAGTTGCCAGTTGCCGAGAAACACCGTGTTGCGGTCTTGCTGGTAACTGGAAGCGAGTGCAGCGATCGAACTGGGAACGAGTTGCCAGTTACCAGTTACCAGTTACCAGTTACCAGTTTCCGAGAAACACCGTGTTGCGGTCTTGCTGGTAACTGGAAGCGAGTGCAGCGAGCGAACTGGGAACTGGCAACTCTTCTACTTCTTCTTCTTCTTCGGCGGCCCCTTGGCTCGGCGTTCGGCAAGAAGCTCCACGGCACGATCCAGGCTGATCGCCTCTACCGTGTCTGCGGTACGCAATGAGGCATTGGTCTCGCCGTCGGTGACATACGGTCCGTACCGTCCCGACTTGACCACGATCGGTTTCTCCGAGTTCGGGTCATCGCCGAGTTCGCGTAACGGCGGGGTGGCGGCGCGACGCCCTCGCGTCTTTGGCTGAGCAAGCAGCCTGACTGCGGCGTCCAGATCGATCGAGAAGATCTCCTCCTCACCCTCGAGCGACCGTGTTTCCGACCCCCATTTGATGTACGGACCGTACCGGCCGTTTTGGCTGGTGATCGGATCGCCGTTGTCGGGATGGTCGCCGACCACCCGCGGCAAGCTGAGCAGCCGGAGGGCGTCGTCGAAGGTCACGGTGTCCAGCTCCATCGATGAGAAAAGCGAAGCGGTTTTCGGCTTGGTCTCGGATTCGGCGTCGCGGTCGCCGACCTGGACGTACGGGCCGTAGCGGCCGGCCTTGGCATACACCGGGAGTCCGGTCGCCGGATCGTCGCCAAGCGTCCGGTCCCCGGACGGGGCCTCGAGCAGCTCGATCGCCTTCTCCACCGACAGCTCATCGAGCGCCAGGTCCTCGGGGATCGACGCTCGCTGCTCGCCGCGCACCAGGTATGGCCCGTACTGGCCGACGCGGGCGACCACCTCTTCGCCTGCCTCGTCGAGGCCAATGGGGAAGGCATTGACCTTGCGGGGATCGATGGCATCGAGGGCCTGTTCTGAGACCATCTCTACCAGACCGGGGTGCCCGTTGCCGAAGTAGAACCGCGCCAGATACGGCACCTTCTGCTCTTCGCCGTTGGCGATCCGGTCGAGGTCCTGCTCCATGCGGGCGGTGAACTCGTAGTCGACATAGTCCCCGAAATAGTCCTCGAGCAGACCGACAACGGTGAACGCGGTGAGCGTGGGGACCAGCGCAGGCCCCTGTTTGCGTACGTACTCGCGGTCTTGAATAGTTGAGATGATCGAGGCATAGGTCGAAGGTCGCCCGATGCCGAGCTCTTCGAGTCGCTTGACCAGGCTGGCTTCCGTGTATCGCGGTGGCGGCTTGGTCTCGTGGGAGGTGGCCTCCATCGACACCGCACCAACCGACTGGCCCTTGGCAACGTCGGGGAGGGTCGCCTCCTGATCGTCGCGGGTGGCACCCGGATCGTCGATGTCCTCGACGTATGCCTTGAGGAAGCCTGGAAACAGGATCGTACGTCCGGTCGCCGAGAACACTGTCTCTCGGCCGGATTCGGCGGCGGTGCCTCCGAGCTCGATCCGCAGGCTCTCCCCCTTGGCATCCTTCATCTGACTGGCGGCAGTGCGCTTGAAGATCAGGTCGTAGAGCCTTGCCTCGTCAGACGTGGCTCCGAAGGCATCGGCGATCGCCTTGGGATCCTCGAAATCATCACCGGCGGGGCGGATGGCCTCGTGTGCCTCTTGTGCTCCCTTCGCTGCCTTTCCGTAGAACCTGGGCTTGTCCGGCAGGTACTGGTCGCCGTAGCGACTGGCAACAAGGCGCCGCGCCGCCGTCAGGGCGGTTCCCGATAGATGTGTCGAGTCGGTCCGCATGTAGGTGATGTGACCGGACTCGTAGAGCCGCTGAGCCACCGACATGGTGCGCTTGGCACCGAAGCGGAGCTTTCTCCCTGCCTCCTGTTGCAGCGTCGATGTGCGAAACGGGGCGTACGGTTTTCGGGTGTACGGCTTGCGTTCGACTCGGCTGACCGAAAAGTCGACCTCGGTGAGCTCGGTGGCCAGGGCGGCGGTGTCTTCAGCAGTCAGCACCAGCCGGTCCTTTCTGGGCTGGCCGTCTTCGCCGAAATCCTTGCCGGTGGCAACGCGTTCCCCGTCGACCCCGACCAGCGCCGCCGCAAAGTTGGGGAGCCCATCGTCGCCCGGCGAGAAGGTGCCGGTGATGCCGCCATACGACGCGGAAACGAAGGCAATACGCTCCCGCTCTCGGTCGACGATGATGCGGGTCGCCGGCGATTGCACCCGGCCGGCCGACAGCCCCCGTTGCACCTTCCGCCACAACACGGGCGAGACCTCGAATCCGAACAACCGATCGAGGATGCGCCGCGTTTCCTGGGCTTCCACGAGCTCGAGGTCGAGGTCACGCGGATTCGCCACCGCCTCGTTGATGGCTTCTTCGGTGATCTCGTGGAACACCATCCGATGCACAGGGACCTTCGGCTTCAGAACCTCGAGCAGGTGCCAGGCGATCGCCTCCCCCTCACGATCCTCGTCGGTGGCGAGATAGAGGGAATCGGCACCCTTGAGCTCCTTGCGCAGCTTGGTGACCTGCTGTTTCGAGTCGGGCGTCACGATGTACATTGCGGTGAATTCGTTGTCGATGTCGATACCGAACCTCGTCGCCTTCCAAGCGTCCCGCTTGGAGTCGGTCACCTGATTGGCCTTGGCCGGAATGTCACGGATGTGCCCAACCGAGGATTCCACGACGAAGTCACCGCCAAGGTACTTACCGATGGTGCGTGCCTTGGCAGGGGACTCGACGATGACGAGCTTCTTTGGCATGTGTGAGGAAATACCTCAGTCTGGGACGGTCTCAACGGACGAGTATGGACCTGCTGTCAAGGTATTGACGTGCAAGACACCAGTCGCAGGTCACATTTCGTTTGTCGCATGTCGCAGGATAATCGGGGCGTAAGCTCGGTTCCATGAGCGATAAAGGCATACCGGACGAGATCCTCGAACACTATGAACAAGGGGTCGACGAGGATCTCCGCCTGCGCCAGGGTCTGGGTGAGCTCGAGCTCCTGCGGACCCAGGAGATCATTCGCCGACACCTTCCTCCTGGATCGGCACGGATCCTGGACGTCGGAGGCGCCTCAGGCATCCACGCCGAGTGGCTGCTCGAGGATGGCCACAGCGTCCACCTCCTCGACCCGTTGCCAGGCCATGTGGAGCAGGCAACGGAGCGCCTGGGAAAGTACGACGGGTTCTCCGCAGAGGTAGGTGATCCTGGCACGCTGAAGGCGGCGAACCGGTCATACGACGCCGCGCTGCTGCTCGGTCCGCTGTATCACCTGACCGAAAGCGCAGACCGCGTGACCGCATGGTCCGAGGCACGGCGGGTCGTCACCAGCCACGGCCTGGTGTTCGGCGTATCGATCACCAGATACGCACCGCTGTTCGACGGTCTGATCGGCGGCGCACTCTTCGAACCCACCTTCCGCGCCCTCACCAAGGAGGCCCTTTTCACCGGCCAGCATCGGAACCCAACAAGGGATCCGCGCTGGTTCAGCACCGCCTACTTCCAACACCCCGACGAGCTCGCCGAGGAAGTGGCGGGGGCCGGGCTGAGGGTGGTCGAGCTGGTCGGGGTCGAGGGACTCGCCGCCTGGGTACCCGAGCTTGCCCAACGATGGGATGACCCGGAGGGGAAAGAAACCATCCTGTTTTCGGCGCGTGCAATCGAATCCGAGCCGAGCCTGCGGGGGCTCAGCGCCCACCTGATGGCGGTCGCCACCCCGGGCCACAAACACGGGGTGTAGGCCCGCACGCGAAAGCGCTCAACCCGACCGGCTGATATCGGGCGTGTCGAACGCAGCCCCTCACCGTTGTGCGCGCGCCTTCGCCCGTGCCTTGAGCCAGGAGAACAGAAGATACGACAGGCCGACCAACTGGGCTCCCAGGACGATGGCGGTGACGTCGATCGCCGGCTTCCATTCTGCATCACCACCCTTGATGACCCAAGCCCCAACGGGCATCGCCATCAGGCCGAAGCCGCCGCCCTCCCCCAGGTTGGGATCGGAACCGCCTCCTCCGCCTCCGAACACTCTGGCGGCAGGTACCACGACTGTGCCGTCGCTCTCGATCGGATCGCCGTAAACGATCGTTGCGCTGAACTGTTCCTGGATCTGGTTGACCATGCCCATCGCTCGCCTCCGGTTTTCGCCGGCGGTTGCCCCGCCGTCTCGGTTGCATCGTACGTTTGCGCGGCTACAGGGGTTGCCGGGGCCGGTTAAGAACGCGTCCGCTCCAAACCGCTCAGTAGTCGATCCACCACTTGATCCCAGGTGAATCTGTCCTCTACGAAGCGCCGGCCGGCAGCCCCCATTTCCCGAGCACGCTGCGGGTCGTCGAACAGAATGTCCAGACCCTGGACGATGTCGTCCACGGAGCGCACCACGAATCCGGATTCGCCTGGAAGCACGGTCTCCGACGAGCCTCCGGAGTCCCCAGCCAACACCGGGAGGCCGGTCGCAGCCGCCTCGAGGAAAACAAGACCGAGCCCCTCTACCTCGAGACCGCCCCAACGGGACGCACAAGGCATGCAGAACACATCCATCGACCGGTAGAGATCGGAAAGCTCGCTCCACGGCGGATCGACGACGAAGCGTGCCCGCACCCCAAGCCGATCGGCCAGCCGACGCAGGTTGGCTTCCGTCCTGCCCTTGCCCACGACGAGCACCTCGACGGGCCGATCCAGCCGCGCCACCGCTTCGAGCAACCGATGCTGGCCCTTACGAGGGATGAACCGGCTGACACAGCCGACCACGGGAGCTTCGTTGCGGCCGTTGGGCGGCGGGACGAACACATCGATGTTCACCCCGGCGCCGAGGTACACGACGTCCTTGCCGGTGAGCCGTTTCACCCGATCTGTGGTGTAGCGGCTCACCGCAAACCGCACGTCGGCGTCTCCCAGGGCTCTGGCAATCGCCTGCCGAAACCCGGGCGCGGCTGCGGGCAGCGTGACCTCGGCGCCGTGGGCCAGCACCGCGTACGGAACCCGGAGGCGTTCGCCGAGGCGGGGACCGAGGTAGGCAAGCGGGTATGGAGCACCAAACAGAACCGCATCAGGCGCAAACCGCTCGGCACGCCCCACGATCCAATCGCCGGTCGCTCTCGTCGGCCACATGAACGCCGCTTCGCCGCGGCTCACACCACCGACGTCGTAGGTGCTCTCAGCAGCGGGTGCTATGACGTGGACCGGGTCCGGCCAGGCGGCGACGAGGTTGCCAAGGTATTGCTGAATACCGCCTGGTTTTGGCGGATAGTCGTTGGTGATGACAAGAAGCCGCATGTCACTACTCGAGATGCGGTGCGACGTTGTAGGACGCGAGGCGTGTCCGACGCTGGCCGATGACCATTTCCGCGTGGGCGGTGTTGCGCAGCACCGGAAGGGCCTCCCTCGCCGCGAAGGAAACACCGAGGACCCTGGTGACATAGGCCCTGGCTACACCGCCGTGGGTGAACATTCCTATGGAGCCGGCATCGGTGTCCGCGATCACCTCATCGATGACGGCGGCGAGGCGTTGTCCAGCCTCGGCGAAGGTCTCGCCGGTTTGCCCGCGCGGCTCGTCGAGTCCGGATCGGTAGATACGCTCGAAGTGCTCCGGGTCGGCCGCCTCCGCCTCGTCACTGGTCATCCCCTCCCACTCGCCGAAGTGCATCTCCTTGAGGGCGTCGTCGACGGTGATCTGTCTGCCCTGGGCATCGGCGACCGGAGCCGCCGTTTGGTGAGCCCGCGATAGCGGGGAGCTGACGATGGCGTCGAGCGGTGATGCCGTTGCCGCCAGATCGGAGGCTTGCCGCCGCCCAGTCTCGGTGAGCGGGCTCTCGCGATGTCCGTGCCATCGATGTTCGACGTTGGCCACCGTTTCGCCATGCCGGTAGAGCGTCACGCTGCGGCCCTCGGCGCGGCCCACATCACCGCCGAGGTGTGTTGCGTCGCTGTAGGTGAACACTTGGGGTCGTTGACCGTCGTCGAGCACGACGGTTGTCGCCGACGTATTGGCCGGCAACGCCAGCCCCCGGGGATCTGCCCCAAGGATGAGAGCGATCAGCGAGTGGATCAGACCACCGTGGGTGACGACCATTGCCTCGTCGCCGTCGTCGAGACGGAGAACAACAGCAGCGAGCGCCTCCTGGATCCTCGCCGCGAATTCCGACTGCGATTCTCCGCCTTCCGGCCGAAAGTCGTCCCCGGAACGCAACGCAAGCAAGCCGCCTGGGAACCTCTGCTCGATCTCGTCGGAGCGCAATCCCTCCCACTCGCCGAAGTGAAACTCCCGCCATCGCGGATCGGGCTCGGCAGACCCGAGGGCATCTGCTGTTGCCATCGCCCGACCCAGGTCCGAGGCGATCAGGAGGAAAGGTGTCTCGGGCCTGAAGCGCGCAGCAAGCTTGGCGATCTGACCGTAGCCGCGGTCGCTCAGCTCGGAATCGGAGTGGCCCTGCCATCCACCGTGCACATTGGCTGCGGTCTCGGCGTGCCGGATCAGCGTGATGCGACGAGTCAATTCAGTCTTCAGTCTTCAGCTTTCAGTCATCAGAGTCGGCCTCACACCGTTTGGACTGAGGACTGATGACTGATGACTGATGACCCAATCTAGAACAACCCATTGCTGACGAAAGCCGAGGCGAAGATCAACGAGACGATCGTCATCACCTTGATGACGATGTTCATCGATGGCCCCGTGGTGTCCTTGAACGGATCTCCGACGGTGTCTCCGACCACGGCCGCCTTGTGCGCCTCAGACCCCTTGCCGCCGAAGGCTCCGGCTTCGACGAACTTCTTGGCGTTATCCCACATACCACCGGCGTTCGCCATGTAGATGGCTAGCAGGAAGCCCGACACCAGCGCGCCAGCCAGCACGCCGCCGAGCATCTCGATGCTGATGAACCCGACCACCAGCGGCAGAGCCACCGCCAGGGTGCCGGGGATGACCATCTCCCGCAGCGAAGACCTGGTAGCGATGTCGATGACCTTCTCATAGTCAGGCAGGGCCTCCGGGTCTCCTTCTCTCAGCCCGGGGATGTCGCGAAATTGGCGGCGAACCTCTTCGATGATCTGCACCGCGGACCTCCCCACTGCCTGGATGGTCTGAGCCCCGAACAGGTAGGGGAACATCCCCCCGATGAACAGCCCAACGATGACCCAGATGTTGAGGATGTCGAGGCTTTCGATCTGTGGTTCACCCGCCTTCTCCAGCTCGAGATTGACCGCCTGGAAGAAGGTGAAGAACAGCGCAAGGGCGGTGACCGCAGCAGAGCCGATGGCAAACCCCTTGGCGACGGCAGCGGTGGTGTTGCCAAGGGCATCGAGCTCGTCGGTAGCGTCGCGCACCTCGGGGGGAAGATGGGCCATCTCGGCGATGCCGCCGGCGTTGTCGGCGATCGGCCCGTACGCATCGACCGACACCGTGATACCCAGTGTTGCCAGCACTCCGATGGCGGCAATGGCGACGCCGTAGATGCCACCGTCATCCACCGCCAGTTGACCCGCCCAGAATGCGGCGCCCATGCCGGCTGCGACCACGATGACGGAGTACGCCGCCGACTTCATCCCCTCCGACACCCCTGACAGGATCACCGTCGCCGCACCGGTCTGGGCCTGGCGAGCAACCTCTTTGACCACTTTGTACTGGTCCGAGGTGAACCACATCGAGATTCTTCCGATCACCACCCCCACGATGAGGCCGACGAGGACCGCCCCGAAGAAGCCCCATGGGTTCTTGACTCCTTCGACATCGTTGAACAACGCCGGCGTCAGGACGGCGACACCGAGGATGGTCAACCCGGCCGCAACCCAAGTTCCGCGTTCGAGGGTGGCACCGAGGCTGGCCTTTCCTGGGCGGACCAGGAACGAGCCGATGATCGAGGCGAGCATCCCGATGGCGGCGATCGCCAGCGGATAGAACACGGTTTGCAGGGTGAAAGCAGCACCCGCCAGCCCGAAAACGATGACGGCGTAGGTGATCGGGGCCACCAGGGAGCCCATATAGGATTCGAAGAGGTCGGCGCCCATGCCGGCGACGTCCCCGACATTGTCGCCAACGTTGTCTGCGATCACGGCCGGGTTACGCGGGTCATCCTCAGGAATGCCTGCCTCGACCTTGCCAACCAGATCGGCCCCGACATCGGCGGCCTTCGTATAGATGCCGCCACCGACGCGAGCGAACAGGGCGATCGACGAAGCGCCGAGCCCGATGGCGGTAACGATCGTCACCCAGTCATCGCGGTCGAGCAGATTGCGGAAGAACCAGATCCCGAGCGAGAACCCGAGCAGACCGAGACCGGCGACCGTAAAGCCCATCACCGCCCCACCGCGGAACGCTACGGGTAGGGCCAGGGCAACGCCGCCCTGGCGCGCGGCCTCCGCGGTGCGGGCATTGGCGGCGGTAGCGATCCGCATCCCGATGAAACCTGCCAAAGCGGAGAGGAACGCCCCAAACACATAGGCGACCGCACCCCACGGCCAGCCCCACGGGAGGAAGACGACGATCAGAATCGTCATCAAAGCGACGAAGACGGCGATGGCAAGGTACTCGCGGCGCAGGAACGCCATCGCACCTTGGCGAATAACGCTCATCAACCGGACCATCTCCTCGTTTCCCGGGTCGGCCGATAAGACCTGTGACGCGTAGAAGGCGGCGACAACAAGGCCTACGACTCCCATGGCCATCGCGATATAGAGCCAGATCTCAGGATTCACGGTTGCTCCCGATCAACGTGCGGTGAAATCGGCGGGAGTATAGGTGGCTCGCTTCGCTCGCCGTATTACGTATTACGTATTACGTATTACGACCTGGAAGCGAGCGCAGCGAGCGAGCTGGGAACGAGTTACCAGTTACCAGTTGCCAGTTGCCGGTTTCCGAGAAACACCGGGTTGCGGTCTTGCTGGGAAGTGGAAGCGAGCGCAGCGAGCGAGCTGGTAACTGGTAACTCTCTTAACATCCGCCGCCGTGACCACCCTTCCCAACCATCGGGCCGCGGCCGTCGGCTTTGCCGCGATTGCAATCATCGCGTCGGCGTGTGCCTCGACTGCTGCCGATACCACAACAACATCGACCACGGTGGAACCTTCGACTACCACCACGGCAACGACGTTGGCCGAGACTACGACCACCGCGCCGCTGGAGACCGTCGCCGTCAGATCAGTCGGTGAGGACATCCCAGAGGAACTCCTGGTCGCCCTCGGTGACACCGTGTCGTGGCGGGTCGACCAGCGAAACACCACACCACCTATACCGGAGGGTCTCGCCGGACCACTCCTCGAGTTGGACCTGGACATACCGGACACCGTGGTGGTGACGGCGAACGTCGTCGATCTGGAAGGAGGCTCGGTTGCCATCCTCGTTGGCCCAACGGGCGACGTCTACGCCGCGGCCGACGAGGGCACCGGGTGGCAGATCGTCGGCGTCGACGCGGCAAAGGGTGGCGCCTGGTTTGGCGGTGAGCCCAGACTCGTCCTCGTTCTCGGCTCCGATGCGAGGCCCGGACAGAACCAGCAGCGCTACCGGGCCGACAGCGTCCATCTGCTGGCGGCTCGAGCTTCCGACGGAACCGGCACCATTCTTGGCTTCCCTCGCGACAGCTACGTTCCCTCGCCCTTCGGATCGATGAAGCTGTCCTCGGTCATGTCAGGGCGTGGCCCCGAGGTGATAACCGATGTCGTCGGCGACGAGTGGGACCTCCCGATCGAGGGGTACGTTGTCACCGGGTTCAAGGGATTCGAGGGATTGATGGCCAGCCTGGGAAACCTTCCCATCGAGCTACCTCGGTCGATTCCAGCTCAGCCGTGGTGGCCTGCCTTCAGGGCAGGAGAGCAGACGCTGTCCCCGCAGCGGGTCCTGGAATACTCGAGAACGCGCAAGGGCGTGCCCGGCGGCGACTTCACCCGGTCGGAGAACCAGGGCGTGGTGATGTTGGCGATGCTTCGACTTATCCAGACCAGCGATGTCCTGGCGGCGCCTACCTTCCTGACCATCCTGGAAGACCACGCCTGGACCGACCTTTCACCAACGGCACAGATCCAGCTTGCGGCGACCGCCTTCACCCTCGACCCGGATCATGTCGAGAACGTGGTGCTCCCCGGGAGCCTCGGGACCGCGGGCGGAGGATCGGTTGTGTTCCTCGGCGACGATGCCAACGCCATGATCGCCGACCTCGCCGACGACGGTCTGCTTAACCGCTAGTCACAAGTCCCAAGTCGCAAGCCCAATCGGACGGTTGTCCTGCTCGTTATCTGTTACTTGCTACTTGTTACTTGTTACTTTTCAACAGCGCCAGGGGTGCAAACTCTGCGGTGCTGCGAGCCTGCACGGTGACTTCCATCCCACCTATCAGGTGCACGGCGCGCTCGACCACGACCTCGACGGTTCGCTGCCGCCACGACCGGTCCGCCTTACACCGGCAGACGACAACCGAAGCGCCGTTGATGGCGGCAAACCGAGCCGCTTCCTGCAGCGGGCCGCCAGTAGCGCCGCACGCTTGGAACGTCACCGGGGCCGCGGCGAGAGCCGCGGCATCGGCAGCCGCCGCGGCCTGATACTTGCCGGCGATGATCAAACCGACGTCACCAATGCCGACGGCGAGCAGCATGGTCAGAGCGGCGACCGCAAGCAGCAGAGGAGCCGCCGCTCCGCGATCACAGCTCACCGCTCCACGCGCATCGCCGCGCTCGCCGTCAGATCGATGGAGAAGCCACCGAGCAGCGGGGTAGCAACCCGGTACGGCATCACCACGCGAACCCGGGCCGGCTGCCCGACAACATCTGGCCGCCTCACCGACACACGGGCGGTCGATCCGGCATCGCCAAGGGCAGCCCTGGCGGCCCGAACCGCGGCTGCTGGGTCAGGGGTCGCCGCCGCCTCACGAGCACCTTCACGGGCGGCACTGATGACCATGAGCTGACCCCGCGCTACCAGCCCGACCTCGACCACGCCGAGGAGCAGCAACAGAACGAGCGGAACCACCAGGGCGAACTCCACCACGGCACTACCCCGATCGATCAACCGAGCTACGTTCCGTTGGCTATGGAAGTGACCTTCTTGATCACCGCGCTGAAGAACTCGGGCAGCACCCCCGAGGTGGTGGCCCAAACGATCAGGGTGACGGCAACGGCGGCGGCCGCCAGCATGACAAGGGCGTACTCGGCGGTTGCTTGGCCGAGCTGATCATTGCGAAGTCGACGCATGTGTTTTCTCCTATCCGGCGTCCCGGCCGGCGCGGTGGGAAGTCAGAAACGAAGCCGTTCCAGCCCGGCGAGAAACGCCGGGCCGACGGTGAGAAGCAGGAACCCGGGAAGGATGAGGAGCGCCAATGGAAAGAGCAGCTTCACCGGTAGCCGCCGCACCCGCTCGGTCGCCGCGGCACGGCGGTCTCGGCGCAAGCTCATCGCATATCCGTCGACCGACGCCAGCAGCGGCGCACCGGTGAGGAGAGCGCGGTCGGCGAGGGCGAACAGGCCGGTCGCCGGCCCGGCGTCACCGGGTGCCCCTGGGGCCCTGAGTGCTCGGCGCACTTGATCGCGCCCGGCTCCGGATGCGTGCCGGGCGGCGGCCTCGAGCGAGGCCGGAAAGCTCAGCCCGGCGCTCAGCCCGAGCGCGGTGAGCTCCGCAAGCAGCACGTCGTCTTCTTGCTGCGGCCGATTGATGCCGAAACCAACACGCGACCACAGCTTCCGAAACGTGACCGCTGCTCGCCCGTTACTCAAGGCCCACGCCACCGGAAGGGCGAGGAGGATCATCGCGAGGCCCTCTTGAGGATGAGTGCGACCACGGCAAGACCGGCAACCTCGAGGGCGAGACCGAGACCGATGACGAAGAACCCAGCGCCCCCAGCGCGACGCAGCGAGCCGAAGCCGCCGCCAGCCAGTAGCAGGGCTGTGAACACAAGCGGCGCCAGCCCGACGACCCATGCGCTGAACCGCGCCTGCGCGGTCGCCGCGGCCTTCTCTCGCTCTAGCTGGGCGGCCTCGGTCGCCCGATCGGCCAAGCCTTCGAAAACGGCAGCGGTGCGAGCGCCGCTCCAGTCGCTCAGCTCGAATGCTGCGCCCACCGCTACCGCGTTGTGCGCCAGCTGCTTCGAGAGCGCGTTTGCGACGCGATCCATCGACATCCCGGCTCTGGCAAGCCGAACGGCGGGGTCGAGATCAAGCTGTACCCGGGTAGCCGCGTCGGCGAGCGCAAGGCGAAGCGAGCTTCCCGCACCTATTTCGGCCGCCAACGCCCGCAGAAAGGTTGCCTCGACATCGGCGCTCGAGGTCCGTCGGCGCCGCACCAGGTTGAATAGCGCCCACCCGGCGGCACCGGCGAGCACCAGACGTGGTTCGACGACGGCCAATGCGGCGAGGGCGATCACAACGGGGTGGGCCCCGGCCGCAATCGCTGTGGCAACCAGTGCCACCGTCAGCATGCGTAGACCTCCTCTACGCCGGTGGCGGTCACATCGACAATCGCCGAGACCTGCCGTATACCCCGCAGGCGCCGCACGAACACCACGCGGCCGATGGCGGCGCGGATCTGCCTGCGGACCGTGTCGGCCGGCGCGGAGGCGTCGGCCATCGCCGCCAGGCTCTCCAGGCGCCACAGGGCCTCCTCCGGCCCGTTGGCATGAATCGTCGACATCGAACCGTCGTGACCGGTGTTCATCGCCTGGATCATGTCCAGGGCTTCTGCCCCGCGGACCTCGCCGACCACGATGCGGTCCGGTCTCAGGCGGAGGGCATGACGGAGCAGGGTCCTCACGGTCACCTCACCTGCCCCTTCTGCGTTCGGTGGGCGAGCCTCCAAGCGAACCACATGACCGCTCAGACGGAGCTCGGCAGCATCTTCGACGGTCACGATGCGCTCATCGTCTCCTATTTCCTGCGACAGCACATTGAGCAACGTCGTTTTGCCGGCGCCGGTGCCGCCCGCAACCAGCAGGTTCATCCGTTCCCGGACGGATGCCCGTAGCAGGGTCGCGCCGGCTTCGTCCACGCCACCCGCGGCGAGAAGGTCATCGAGATCCGCAACCGTCGGCGAGAAGCGGCGGATGGCGAGGATCGGACCGTCCACTGCGGCCGGCGGTATTACAGCATGGAGACGGGAACCGTCCGGGAGGCGGGCATCGAGGGCTGGGCTGGCGCGGTCGATCCTCAGCCCCAGCGGAGCCACCACGCGCTCGACGGCAGCGATTATGGCCGCATCATCGGCAAAGCTGATCGGGGCACGCTCCAGGCGGCCGGAGCGTTCGACCCAAACATCTGAGGGCCCGTTCACGAGGACGTCGGTGATGCCAGGCTGTCGCAACAGCTCCTCAACCGGCCCGAGCCCGGTCAGGGCGTCGACCACCTCGGTGACGAGGTCGGGCGCGGCCAGCGGAGCTTCCTCTGGAATCATTGCGGTGGCCGCCGCCCGGAGCGCACCTGGCTCCAACGGGACGTCGGAGTCGAGCAGCCGACCAATGATTCGATCAGCCATGTTCACGACTGCTCCCACAGTCGGCGCCAGGCGGCGACCCAACGATCCCGCGGTGGCGGGGCAGCACCGGCGAGGAGCATCCCGATGGTCGCCCGGCGGGGCCGGGGAAGCACGATGGCGCCTCGGGGAGGCTCCACTCTCCATCCCGATCGCTGGTATACGACGGGCGGATCGTATTGGCGAAACAGGTCACCGGGCACAAGCGGAAGCACGGGGATGGCACCCGTGCGTCCTTCGTGGCTTGCCGGAAGGCGCAGCACGACCGCCGGCCAGCCGCCCACGATGGCGTCGAGGACCGCTTCCGCGTCCTCGGGTTCGATGCCGCCGTTGGCGAGTACCGCCACCCCTTTGCGGACCGGTTGCAGGTCGCTTCTCCTCGGGCCGTCGGCAACGAGAGCGGCCAGGCTGCTGGCTCCCGGATAGTTCGGACCGTTCGGATCGAGATCTACCACCAGCGCGGTCCCCGATGCAGCGGCGAGCCCCAGCGGTGCGACGGCACCGAGAACCCCGTCCTCCGGCGACCAGATGGCAAGCGCCGGCATGTTTCTCCGCATCGGAAAGGCTGGGTCACCGTATGGGATGCGGATGCAAGGTTCAAGGGGGTCGTTCGAGTCATGAGTGATCAGTGATGTCTCGCCGAATGCGGACTGGCAACTGACAACTGGTCACTGACAACTGCCACGACCCTCATGGAGGGTCTTGGATTGCCGATAGACTTTCGATGCCCATGCAACAAGCCGCCTTCTTCGACCTGGACAAGACCGTCATCGCCAAGTCGTCGACGCTCGCCTTTGGCCGTCCCCTGTACAAGGCTGGGTTTCTCGGCAGGCGGGCTCTTGCTCGGCTGAGTCTGGCGCAGGCCTTCTATCTGCTGTTCGGGGCGGACCACGACCAGATGGAGCGGGCAAGGAACGAATTGCTCCACCTCATCGAGGGTTGGCAGCGCGCCGATGTCGAAGAGCTGGTCAGAGAGACCCTCACCGAAATCGCCGAACCGCTGGTTTACGCCGAGGCGCTGTTCCTCATCGACGAGCACACGCGCAAAGGACGGCGGGTGGTGATCGTCTCTGCCAGCCCTGAGGAGATCGTTCGTCCGATCGCCGGGTACCTCGGCGTCGACGAGGTCATCGCGACCAAGGTCAAAACCGATGCCGACGGTCGCTACGTCGCCGAAATCGAGATCTATGCGATGGGGCAGGGCAAGGCGGACGCCATGTTGGCGATGGCCGAAGCCGAGGGAATCGACCTCGAGGGTTCATACGCCTACACGGACTCGGTCACCGACCTCCCGATGCTCGAGGTGGTCGGAAAACCGGCGGCGGTGAACCCCGACAAGGAGTTGAGGAAGGTCGCCGACGACCAGGGCTGGGCGATCCTGGAGTTCCAGCGCCCGGTGGCCATGGAACCGACGATTCCTCGGCCGTCTCCGCTCGCCGGGATCGCCTTCGCCGCCTCCCTCGGTGCGCTGGGAGCAGCAATCGCGGTGATGAAACGAAGGGCACGAGCCAGCTGAAGTCGGTCAGTCACGAGCCCAGAGGCGCTCGGCTAAAGCCGGGGGCTACTCAGGCCTCTTCGTCGTCATCATCGGCCGGTTCGCCGTCCTCCGCCTCCGACGACGGTTCGTCGGGATCATCATCGGCTGGTTCGCCGTCCTCTGTCTCCGAGGATGATTCCTCGTCGTCGTCATCGTCGCCGGCCTCTCTGGCAGCGTCTGTCGACGCGTAGGTCCAGTCGGTGGGCTTCACGGATTCCTTGATCCCGGAACCTGCCCAGAACCCGAAGAGGACCAACGCGCCCAGGGCTGCGGCTACACCGGCCAGCAAAACGGGATCGATTTCGATACCTGGCTCGTCGGGTGGGGGCGTGGTTGGCAGGTTGGGAGCAATCACTGCTGGGTCGACGCCGAGCTCGGTCAGCCGTGACGAGTCGGAAATGGTGGTGGTCCCGTCGGCGTCGATGTACTCAAAGGCGATCAGCACGTCTTCGCGCTCGGTGAGTCGGATGATCGTGCCCCAGATGCCGCCGCCCCGCTCGACGAGCGCCTGCGGGGGCAGTTCACCTGCCAGTCCGGTGATCCTGGCGATCACGGTTGTGGGTGTGCCTTCGACCTCGACGCTTACATCGATGGTGATGGCGCCGGTGACCGTCAGGGCCCGCGCTTCTGCCTCCCCGAACGGCGGGGTCAGCGTCACCGACAGGAGAATGGCCAAAAGCAAGGGCACAGCCATAGTTTACGGAGGGTCTCCAGGGAGTCTTGAGTGATGAGTTATGGGTCCTCAGCCCTCAGTCGTCTTCTATCGGGCCTAAGTTGGTGCGCTTGACTCTCGACTCACCACTTCGGCCCCCCGACTCTTAATGACCCGCCCCACCAGACAGGAGCAGGCGCAGGCCATTCTGCAGCGAAGGGCGGCCAGGACGGCTTCGCAGATCCTGGGCCGCCGTGCTTCGACCGCCGCCGACTTTGCCGAGGCCTTCACGCTGGAGCGCGTCGACATGATCGCGGAGATCGATGGGGTCGTCACGTTGCTGGCGCTCGGCCGCAACCGGTCCGGACCGCGAGACGGCCTCTACATCATCCAAGAAGCCGACGGATTCCGGATCTACGTCCAGGAACAGGGAATCCCACAGAATGAGCGATCCGGCATGTCCTTCGACGAGGCGCGCGACGCGGTGATCGATCGCATCGTCATGCTCAACGGGATCCCATATCAGTTCTGAGCGATGCGCTTGTTTGTGGGCGGTCCGAACACGCAAAGGGATCGCTACGGAACAGGCGCCCATACCGACACATTGAGGGCGATCGCACGTTTTGCGCACGTATCCTCGAGAGCCAAATACTGCAGATTGAGGTTCTCCAGCAGGTGGATCTCATACCTGGCATACGGCACTCAGGACTGCCGCACGCAGCACGTGTGTTTCAGACCGATGCGGTGATGTCGCCGGATTCCTTGCGTGCCTGTTGTCGTCGGAATCGGGTTCGTCTCCTTCGCCGCCGCTATCCGTCGGTGCACTCACCGATGGCTCCTCCTCGAGAAGGGCACCCTTCTCTCGCATCTTGGAGACAACCTTGTCGACGACGGCCGCGCGCTTTTCACCGGGCATCCGCTTGGGCAGTCGCGTCTCGAGCTTGTCGCGTATCTCCGATTCGGAGAGGCCCTCCCACTTCGCCTTCTTGGCCTTAACGATCTTGGCTAGGACCACTATGACGCCAACGATCAGGCCAAGCTTTACCAGTTTCTTCACGAGTGCTCCTCTCCAGTAGTGCCTACACAGTGTATGGCGCTTCGAAACCGCCGAATCAAGAAGATGACCCACGAACCGACGCTCCCCGGTTCAACCGGCGGTAGGTAGCATCCTCGGGGTGACGACCACACGCGGCTTCGAGGGCAGGCGTCGATCGAGCAGCGAACGGCTTCCTCCCGGCCAGTACCTGGTCGACGACTTCCCGGTCCTGACAGCAGGGCCTACCCCCGAAATCGCACTCCAAGACTGGGCGCTGACGGTCGGCCAGGAGTCCACCGAGCGGACCTTCTCATGGGACCAGTTCACAGAGCTGGCGACCGAGCGATTCACTACGGATCTGCATTGTGTGACTCGATGGTCGAAACTCGCTACCGATTGGAAAGGGGTTGCCCTCGACACGCTCATGGAGGCCACCGGCGTGGGCGATGCCCCCTTCGCTCTCATCTCGTCATACGGCGGGTACACGACCAACGTCCCGACCGAGGATCTGGTGGACGGAAAGGCCTGGGTCGCGTTCCGCTACGACGGGGCCGACCTGGAGCCGGAGCACGGAGGCCCTGCCCGTCTACTGGTCCCGCACCTGTACCTGTGGAAGAGCGCCAAGTGGGTCAACGAGATCCGATTCTTCGACGAGGATGAGCCCGGATTTTGGGAAGCGGCCGGATATCACAACTACGGGGACCCGTGGAGAGAACAGCGGTACGACGGCGATTGACGTGGCGCGCCGCGACGGTGACGGGCTCAGTCCAGGAAACGGAGTCAGCGCGAACGCTGGTTCTCGAGGTCGACGATTGGGACGACCATGTGCCCGGGCAACACTTGGATGTGCGCCTGACCGCTGCCGACGGGTACCAGGCACACCGCAGCTATTCGGTAGCTTCGGCACCAGGCGAGCCGGTGCAGATAACAGTCGAGCGAATCTCCGACGGAGAGGTATCTCCGTTTCTGGTCGACAGCATCGAGGTTGGTGATCAATTCGACGTGCGCGGCCCAATCGGCCGTTACTTCGTTTGGGAGCCGAACGGGCCCGATCCGGTGCTGCTGGTGGCGGGGGGCTCCGGGGTGGTGCCGCTGCGATCGATGCTGCGGCATAGGGCTCATTCCGATGACGCCACTCCGATGCGGCTGCTGTACTCGGCCCGGTCGTGGAACGATGTGATCTACCGCGATGAGCTCGACGAGGAGGCCTCCGCTGGGATCGACGTCACGTGGACGCTCACTCGATCGACGCCCCCCGGGTGGACCGGCTATGCCCGGCGGGTCGACGAGGGGATGCTCACCGAGCTGATGTGGCCGCTCGACACCTCACCACGCGCTTATGTCTGTGGTCCGACGGGATTTGTGGAGAGCGTCGCCGGGCTCCTGCGCAAACTCGAATATGCTGCCTCAGCGATCCGCACCGAGCGGTTCGGTGGAGCGTGAGGTTGGATGACCGTGAGCCATGTTGACGGAAACCGCGCCGCCGGGATCCTCGCCCAGGCCTTTGGACGAGATGTATCCGATGCGACGGGAGTATGCGCTTGGTGTGGTCACCGACACATGCTTGCGGAGAGCCATGTCTACGACCGGGCACCGGGCGTCGTTATGCGCTGCCCCATCTGTGGCAACGTCGAGATGGTGATTGTCGAAGTGCGAACCGAGGTCCGGGTTTCATCGCGCGGCTTCCGCTACCTGAATATCGCCTAGATACCAGTGGTCGTCCCTGTGTGCTCGAGTGCGGCTACGCCGAATGTCACCGAATAGACGCTGCAGTACACGACCAGAGAGCGCATGTCGGGTGCCTCGACGCCGGCAGGCACGTCGTAGCTCAGCTCGCCTGTCAACTCGGTGACCTTGCCAAGCTCTGTCATCGTTCCCGAGCGAAGGTCGCCTTCTGGATCCGAAGAGAGGTAGATGCGAACGTCTGGAGCTCCGGGAGCGATCCAAACATTCGAAATCCGCACGGTGACGCCTCCGTCACCGTCCCGCGTGAGGGTCACGTCGCCTCGGGCCTCGGGACCCGTGATGATGCCGGTGGCGATGACGTCGATCCTCACTCCCGGGTCGTCTCAAGAGCGCGCGCCGAGTGTATCCGACCGGCCACGCCGCGCTAAGCCATGCCCCGTGTTGGCATTTCCTCGACAGCCTCCATCTCCGGCATGTCGGGCTCATCCGCCATCATTTCGGCTTTTGCGCCGTACCAATCGACGCTCGGACGCGCCGATAGACCGTGGACCACGACGCTCAGCAGCACGGTCCAGGTCACAATGATGAAGATCGCGCCCCGTTCGTCGACGCTGCTCTCCAGCACGAGGAGTCCGAAGACGATCGATGCCAGGCCTCTCGGACCAAACCAGCCGAGAAATGCGACGGTGTCGACCTGGAATCTCATGCCGATCATGGAAATAGCGACCGGCACCATGCGAACGACGGTCAGGCTCAGCACCGCGTAGAGCGCGATCCGCCAAGTGAGGTCGCCGAGGGCGGGCCCGACGAACGCCCCCCCGAAAATCATGAACGTGAGGAGCACCAGCAGCTGCCCCTCCTCTTCGACGAACTCGAATAGCCGATTGCCGACGCGCCGGGTGACGTTTCCGATGGCGATGCCGGCAACGAAAGCGGCGATGAAGCCGTTGCCGCCGACCTGCTCGGCAACCGCGAAAGCAAGAAGCGGAACCGCCAGGATCGCCAACTGCTGAAAAGTGTGGTTCATCCACCGAGTGGCCGTCGCGTACTGAATCAGAAGTCCAGAAGCGACGCCTACGCCTGCACCTACAAGCAGTCCGAATCCGATCTGCTTGGCGACGAACTCCGTCCAGAATCCGGCCGTCCCCAATCCGCCCGCAGCCGCAGCACCGGCGATGAATATCGACACGAAAGGAACCGCGATCCCATCATTGAGACCGCTCTCCACGTTCAAGGCCTGACGAATCCGCACCGGCACGCGGGCACTGGTGACCACTGCCTGGCCCAACGCTGCATCGGTCGGTGCCAACACCGCCGCAACCAGCGCTGCCTCCCACACACTCAAGCCATCGAAGAGGACAACCGCCGCAACCAGACCGCCGGCGATCGTGAGCGGCATGCCGATTCCCAGCAGCCGGGCGGGAACTGCAGCGTTGCGACTGAGGACTCGAAGGTCAATGCGTGCGGCATCGCTGAAGAGCACAATGACCAATGTGATCTCTGCGATTGCCTCGACCAGCGTGTTCTCGAGGCTGAGGTCCACCACATCGAGGCCCGCGCTTCCGACCAGCAGGCCGAAAGCGAGAAAGACCATTGGGCCGGTGATAACTGTGCGTGACAACCGCCCCGACACCAACGCGTAGCCGATGACGAATGCGGCAACGATCGCCAAATCCGCTGATTCCACTGCCAATCCTCCCGACAGAACCACCTTACGGGAACACCCCGCAACTCGCCGCCAGCGTCAATCACTCACAAGACAGCTAACCCCCAGATTTCTTGGCTTTTCGCTGACGCGGCCATTGATTCTGTCGCACGCTGGGTGTATCATCGAACGTATGTTCGATAGAGGATTCGATGTGATCCCACCCAGATTGGACGCCATGGAACCCGGCCCCGTCCTCGCAGGGTTCCTGGCCACCATCGACGTGACCGAACTATCTGGCCACGACCGCATCGTGGTGCTACGAGCCCACCACAAGATGGCGTCTCACTACAACGCACACGTGTATCGGGACATGGCTGCCGTTGTCGACTCCATCGAAGACGACAACCCGATGTACGCAGCCGAAGCCGCCGCTGCAGAGATTCGTGCCGCTCTCCGCCTGACGCGTCGCGCCAGCGACACCGAACTGGCTTTTGCCGTCGAGCTACAACAACGTCTCCCCCGGGTATGGGAAGCCCTTGTTGCTGGGAGCATCGACGTGCGGCGGGCTCGCACGATCGCCTACGGCACCACACACCTGTCTGTCGCTGTCGCTCAGGATGTCGTGGAGCGGATCATCACCCATGCCTCACACCTGACAACGGGCCAGCTCCGGGCCCGGATCGACCGGATCGCGATCGAAGCGGACCCGGAGGCGGCACAACAACGCTACGACACGGCAATAAGCGACCGGCGGATAGTGACCGAAGCGACACCATCTGGGACCGCCAATCTGCTCGGGTTAGAGCTACCACCACACCGGGTCACCGCCATCTCACGCCGCATCAACCACCTCGCCCGAAGCCTCAACACCAAAGACGAGACCCGCAGCATCGACCAACTCCGCGCCGACGTATACCTCGACCTTCTCCAAGGCATCAACGCGTCTGTGACCAACAACACCGGCGGCGTCGAGCTCCGCATTGACCTAGACACCCTCGCCGGCCTCGCGGAACATCCCGGCGAGATCGCCGGATACGGACCCGTCATCGCCGACATCGCCCGCAAAGTCGCCACAGAACAAGACAACGCCCAATGGCGCTGGACGGTCACCGACCCCGCCACCGGACAGGCCCTCCACAACGGCACCACCCGCCGCCGCCCCACCACCTCACAACGCCGAACCGTCGAAGCCAGGAACCAGACTTGCATCTTCCCCGGGTGTCGCATGCCAGCCATCGACTGCGACCTCGACCACACAACCCGATGGGCAGACGGCGGAGAAACCACCATCGACAACCTCACACCCCTTTGCCGCCACGACCACCGCATCAGACACCAAGCCGGATGGACCCACCAACCCCTCCCCAACGGCGACCACCAATGGACCACCAAACTCGGACACACCTACACCACCAGCGGACAACCCCCCTAACCCCGACAGCGGTACCAACCGGCCGACGTCCACAGAACATCAGCCATCGAGTACCTCGTTCAGCAGGTCGGGGCGGTCGGTAATGATCCCGTCAACACCCAAGTCGAGCAGCCGCCTCATCTCGCTCGCCTCGTTGACCGTCCACACATGGAGGTGGGCGCCGACCCGGTGGACCGCGGTGACCAACCTACGGTCGACGTTGAATCCGGAATACGAGTCCGGCACCTGATACGCCTGTACCGGCAGCCGCCTGGTCATCCCGACACGAGAAGAGGCCCACAGCTTGAGAACGCCGCGGGGACCAGCGGATGTTGCCACAGTGCCCCCGGTGATCCGGCGAAACCGGGAAATGCGGCCGTCGACGAACGACCCGACCAGGGTGCGGTGCTCGGCATCGTTCGCCCTGATCACCTCGGCGACCGCCCATTCCTCCCCCGACGTCTTCAGGTCGAGGTTGAGCCGTACCTGTGGCCAGGCCCGATATACCTCGTCCAGCGTCGGGATGGTGATGCCGGTGCCGCGCAGCGGGTATTCGTGCTCGAAATCGAAGAGATGGGCGGCGTCCAGATCCTTCAGCGCAGCCAGGTCGCGAGCGGCGATCGCTCCGCTGCCGTTTGTGGTCCGGTCCAGCGTTGGATCGTGGAAGACCATTGGGACGCGATCGGCGCTGAGATGGATGTCGAGCTCGAGATAGCGATATGCGTGCTGTTCGACCGCAGCGGTGAAGGCATACATGGTGTTCTCCGGCCACAGGATCGAGCTGCCCCGGTGGGCGAAGCGGATCGGGTGCTCGACGGAAAAGAAGTCGCTCATACGACGACCCCTCGCTTGACCACCGCGGCCACGATGTCGGTGTCCGGGCGGTACGGGAGATGAAGGTAGGACGGGGCGTCGAGCATGGCGAGATCCCCGATGGCCCCCGCAACCAAGTGACCACGGTCGTGGAGACGAAGCGACAATGCACTCCCCCGCGTCGCCGCCCATAGTGCCTCCTCTGGGGTGAGGCCCATGTTCAAACTGGCAAGGGCAATCACGAACGGCATGGTTTCGATCCATGACGTGCCGGGGTTGCAATCCGTAGCCAGGGCGACCGTCACCCCACTGTCCCAGACACGGCGACCGTCGGGGTATGGCATCCGCATCGAGAAGGAAACCCCTGGGAGCAGTACCGCCACCGTGCCGGACTCGCGCAGTGCAGCGAAGTCCTCGTCGGTGGCATGGTCCAGGTGGTCGGCACTGGCGGCAGCGAGCTCTGCGGCAAGACCAGCCGCCCCGATTCTGCCGAGCTGATCGGCGTGGATCCGCAGCCCGAGCCCGCGCTCGGCAGCGGCTCGCAGGATGCGCCGGGCCTCGTCGACGGTGAATGCAGCCTCGTCACAGAACACGTCGCAGAACGTGGCAAGGGGTGCCGCCGCTTCCAGCATCCAGGTGCAGACGAGATCGACGTACTCGTCGCGACGGTCCCGATATTCGGCAGGAACCACGTGGGCGCCGAGGAAGGTGGGAACCACATCGATGGGAAGCTCGGCGTGGAGGCGGGCAGCAACCCCGAGGATCCTGGCCTCGGTGTTGACGTCGAGCCCGTACCCCGACTTGACCTCAACGGTGGTCGTGCCGGATGCCAGCATGCGCGATGCCCTGGCGGCTGCACCGTCGAACAGCTCGCCTCCGCTGGCTGCTCGAGTTGCGGTCACCGTCGACAGGATCCCTCCTCCTGCGTCGAGGATCTCCTCATACGTTTCACCAGCCAACCTGCGGGCGAACTCGCCGCTGCGGTCCCCCGCAAACACGATGTGGGTGTGAGCGTCGACGAAGCCGGGCACCACGGCGGCGCCGGCGGCGTCGTGCTGGGGAACATCGAGATAGCCGGAAGGGACCTCCGCCGTGCTCCCCAGCCAGGCGATCGAACCGTCGACGACGGCGACCGCAGCATGTTCGACGATGCCAAGAATGCCACCACGGCTCGGGTCGTTGGTAACGAGCTGCCCGATATTGGTGATGAGAAGATTGCTCATCGACTCGCAACTGGCAACTGGTGCCTCATTCTTCCCACATCGGGATCCTCACCCCGCGGTCGCGGGCGACGGCTTCTGCCTCGGGGTAGCCGGCGTCGACGTGGCGGATAACTCCCATGCCCGGATCATTGGTAAGGACTCGTTCCAGCCGACCCGCCGCATCGGCGGTTCCGTCTGCCACCACCTGGGCACCAGCGTGGATCGACTTGCCCATCCCGACCCCGCCGCCGTGGTGGACGGCTACCCACGCTGCCCCGGATGCCGTATTGAGCAAGGCGTTGAGGATCGGCCAGTCTGCGATCGCGTCCGAGCCGTCGCGCATCGCCTCGGTTTCCCGATACGGGGAGGCCACCGATCCCGAGTCGAGGTGATCCCTCCCGATGACGATGGGCGCCTGTACTTCGCCGGAGGCGACAAGTTCGTTGAAGGCAAGACCGGCGCGATCCCGCTCGCCATAACCGAGCCACAGGATCCGCGCAGGGAGGCCCTGAAACGGGACCCGCTCCTCTGCCAAATCCAGCCAACGATGCAAGGCCCGGTGTTCGGGAAACAGCCGTCGCATCGCGTCGTCCGTGACCTGAATATCGGCAGGGTCTCCGGAGAGCGCTGCCCATCGGAACGGCCCCATGCCTTCGCTGAACAGATCCCGCAAATACGCAGGCACGAATCCGGGATAGGCGAAGGCGTTGGCGAACCCACCGAGCACGGCTTCGCCGCGCAGGTTGTTCCCGTAGTCGAACACCTCTGCCCCCGCGTCTTGGAATCCGACCATCGCCTCGCAATGGACGGCCATCGACCGTCGTGACGCCTTGATGTAGGTCTCGGGGTCGGACCGCCGAAGTTCAACGGCCTCTTCCAAGGTGTATCCGTGTGGCACATAGCCGTTGAGCGGATCGTGCGCCGACGTCTGGTCGGTGACGATGTCGATGTCCACCCCACGTCGCAACAGCTCTGGAAACACGTCTGCGGCATTGCCTTCAACTCCGACAGACAGCGGTCGGCCCTCGGACCTGGCGGCCTGCACCCTGGAGATCGCATCGTCGAGGTCGTTTGCGGCCTCGTCGAGATACCCGTTGTCGATCCGTCTGGCGATCCGCTCGGCGTCGACCTCGACGACGAGGGCTACGCCGTCATTCATCGTCAGCGCCAGCGGCTGAGCACCCCCCATGCCGCCAAGCCCGCCGGTCAGCGTCAGCGTCCCTCGGAGGCTGCCGCCAAAACGTTGCTCGGCGATTGCGACAAAGGTCTGATACGTGCCCTGGAGGATCCCCTGGGTCCCGATGTAAATCCATGACCCAGCGGTCATTTGCCCATACATGATCAGGCCCTTGGCCTCGAGATCCCAGAAGGTCTCCCAGTTGGCCCAATCAGGAACGAGAAGGCTGTTGGCGATCAGAACGCGCGGGGCCATCTCATGGGTGCGGAATACGCCGACGGGTTTGCCGGATTGCACCAACAACGTCTCGTCGTTTTCCAGCGAACGCAAGGTGCGAACGATGGCATCGTACGCCTCCCAGGACCGGGCTGCCTTGCCGCGGCCGCCGTAGACGACGAGCTCATCGGGGTCTTCGGCGACGTCCGGGTCGAGGTTGTTCATCAACATTCGGAGGGCGGCCTCCTGGAGCCAGCCTTTTGTCGAAAGCTCTGTGCCGTGTGGGGCGCGGATCGTTCTCGCCATGGCTACTCCTCGGACGCAGGACTGACGATGGCGTCCAGGCCACCCGCTGTGATCATCTCGGCCGCCCGCTCGATGTCGGCGCCAAAGCTGCGGTCGCCGTCCAGGGCAGGGACCCGCTCACGCACCGCGGCCAGGACGGCCGCGGTGCCCGCCGCCGGCTGAAGAGGGGCACGCTGCTCGCAACCTTCTGCGGCGCACAGCAACTCGATGGCAACGACCAGCGCCGTGTTGGCCAGGACTTGTTGGAGTTTCCTCCCCGCTCCCCATCCCATCGAGACGTGGTCCTCCTGCGACCCCGACGTTGGGATCGAGTCGACCGACGCCGGGTGAGCGAGCACCCGATTCTCGGCAACGAGCGACGCGGCGGTGTACTGGGCGAGCATGTACCCGGACTCGAGGCCGGGGCGGCCGGCGAGGAACGGGGTGAGGCCGGCGGAGCGCTCAGGGTCGAGGATCCGGTCGGTCCGCCGCTCGGAGATAGAGCCGAGCTCGCTCACGGCAATGGCGAGAAAGTCGAGGGCGAAGGCGAGGGGCTGCCCGTGAAAGTTCCCTCCTGAGATGACCTCGCCGGTGTCGGGGAAGACGATCGGGTTGTCGACGACGGCGCCGAGCTCTCGCTCGAAGACGGTTGCAGCGTGGTCGATCGTGTCGCGAACCGCCCCGTGGACCTGTGGTGCACACCGGATGCTGTACGCATCCTGCACGGCATGGCTCATGTCTTTGCGGTGGCTCTCGACAATCTCCGACCCGGCGAGCAGCCAGGCTATCTTCGCCGCCGAGTGCACCTGCCCGGGATGGGGGCGCAATTCGTGGATGCGCCGATCGAGCGGAACGACCGACGCCAGTAACGCTTCGATGGAGAGAGCACACGCGGCGTCGGCGGCATCGGCGAGGCGTCGTGCCCGATCCACGGCAAGGCAGCCAAGGGCCAGCATGCCCTCGGTTCCGTTGAGCAGGCTGAGCCCTTCCTTTGGCTCGAGGATGAGCGGCACCAGCCCGACCTCGTCGAGCACGTCGGCAGTGGGCACAGTGGCGCCGTCGACGACGAGCTGACCCTCCCCGATGATGGGCAGGGCGAGGTGGGCGAACTGGGCGAGGTCGCCGGAAGCCCCAACCGAGCCCTGTTCCGGGACCGCAGGCACGAGCCCGCGTCGCAACATCTCGACGATGAACACCACGATCTCGGGGCGCACTCCGGAGTGACCCTGGGCCAGGGTCCTGGCACGGAGAAGCAGCATGGCGCGGACGGTGACGGGGTCCAAGAGGGCGCCGACGGCGCCGGCGTGGCTGCGCAGCAGGTCCATCTGGAAGTGGGTTGCATCCTCTCCGAAGATTCGGGTGTTGGCGAGAGCGCCGAACCCTGTAGTGACGCCGTAGACCACTTCGTCATTGGCGACCTCGCTGCGCACGACGTGCAGCGCAGGCATCATCCGGTCGACGAGGCCGTCCCCCACCTCGACATCCGCCCGCCCGTTGGCGACGGCGACAACGTCGTCGATCGTCAACGGTGAGCCATCGATGATCACAGACATGCCGTGGCGCTTTCCCTTCCGGTGGGCCGGCGCCAGCCTAGAAAGTTCAGAGTCGTCAGTCGTCAGCCATCAGCCAAAAGCCCGACCCGCCGGCAGTTTCGGGAGCTGAAGACTGAGGACTGAAGACTGAGGACTGATGACTTGGCTCTGAAGCCGCTCGGCTTCAGGGCCTCAGCGCATCTCCAAGCCGGTCTTGCTCACGCTGGCGCAATCCGACTCGCACCTTCATCAACTCGATCTGCTGCGGCCCATACATGTCGCCTCCCTGGATTTGATGATCGGTGAGCCATGCCTCGATGTCCACGGCCACATCGGGCTCGGAGCGAAACGGGATCCGATCGAGGATCCGCCGGCCCGTCGTCGGCGGAAGCGCCTCCATCATCTCGTCCCATCGCTCCTTCATCAGCTCCCAGACATACGGTCCGTTCTCGCGATCACCGAGCATCACTGCCAGCACCCAGAACGCGTCCTGGCTGCGCACGTCACCATCCAGGACTAAGTCGAAGAGTCGTTTTGCAGCATCGCTACCCGGCACGGTGGCCGCGGCGCGCAGGTTCTTGACGATCTCTTGCGGGTTCTGCGAAGTATTCGAGATGTCGATGAACCGATCGAAGTCGTCGATATCACCGTTGGCAGCGGTCACAAAGAGGGCAGCGTCGGCGATCTCAGAGTCAACGCCAGCCGGATTCTCCCTGACTTCGTTGAGCATGAGGCGTGCGGCCTCCTGGGTCGGTTGATCGTTGGCCAGGTTGCCTCGAGCGCGGATCAGCAGACCGCGCAGCCTCCTGGTGCGATCGTCCTCGCCGGCGGCAGGCGCCCACCCCATCTCGTCCGCCTTGCCGGAGACCAGATTGCTGCTGAACCGCTGCAGGTCGGGGCGGATGTTCGAGGAGACGACGCGGTCGAGCTCCCCGAGGCCGGCGAGTGCCGCCTCCCAGACGTCGACTTCTCGCTCGTCGCCGAGCCGGCCAACCAGGTCGAGGAAGTCCCCCGCCTCGCTGCCGCCTTTGAGCACGTCGGCCCACAGATCCGAAACCAGGTTGTAGCGCTCTGCGGCCTCCAGAGTGTCCAGCCTGTCGCGCACCGAGTCGCGAAGCTCCGGCGAGTACTGCACTCGGTAGAACCCGTTGCCCCCTGCGTTGACGACCAGCCCGTCGCCTGCATCGAACGTGACCGACTGGTCGCTCACCAGCACTCGCTGCTCACCGGTGTCAGAGCGCAGGATGACCGGCACCTGCCATCGGTGATCGCCCGGCTCGTCGAACCGGAATTGCTCCTGGGTGAGCGTGTAGGAACCCGGGGAGCCCGCCACGGCCAGCCTGGGAAAGCCCCCCTGGAAGATCCACGTATCCATCATTTCGCCTACCGGCACACCCGAGGCGGCGTCGAGCGCGGCCCACAGATCGGCGGTCTCGGTGTTGGCGTGAGCGTGGTGCTTCAGATAGTTGCTCACCCCCTTGCGGAAGGTGTCTTCGCCGAGATATTGCTCGAGCATCCGCAGCACCGACGATCCTTTGAGGTAGGTGAGGTTGTCGAACATCTCGCTGGCCTCTTCCGGAGACTCGACGGGAAACTCGATCGGCCGCGTCGACTCGGTGGCGTCGGTACCCATCGAATAGGTGCGATCGGCGGCGAAGGTGAGCCAGGTCTCCCAATCCGGCCGGAACGCGTCGACACACTTCATCGAGGCGAATGTGGCGAAGGCCTCGTTGAGCCAGATGCCGTTCCACCACTTCATCGTGACCAGATCACCGAACCACATGTGGGCGATCTCGTGGGCAATCACCTCAGCGATCCGCATCAACTCGGCTTGGGTGGCGCGTTCGCGGTCGAGCAGAAGGGCGGTCTCTCGGTAGGTGACCGCTCCGAGGTTCTCCATCGCTCCCCAGGCGAAGTCGGGGATGGCGATCATGTCCATCTTGTCGCCCGGGTAGGGGATGTCGTAGTAGTCGGCGTAGAAGCGCAGGGCGAAGGCGCCGGCCTCGAGGGCGTAGTCGGTGAGATGCCCCTTCCCGGGAACGTGGGCGATACGCAGCTGAATACCGTCGACGTCGACCGGGTCGGTGACTTCGAGCTCGCCGACGATGAAGGCGACGAGATAGGTCGACATCTTCATGGTGTCCTTGAACGTGATGGCGACCTTGCCGCTGCCGGCGCTTTCTCTTGCGATCTCCGGGCCGTTTGAGATCGCGGTCAGCGACTCGTCGACGACGAGCGTCACTCCATACGTCGCTTTGAAGTCCGGTTCGTCCCAACACGGGAAGGCGCGACGGGCGTCTGTGGCCTCGAACTGGGTGGTGGCGATCGTCTTCTCGTTGCCGTCCCCGTCTGTATACACCGAACGGTAGAAGCCGCGCAGATCGTCGTTGAGGACCCCTTCAAAAGAGATCTCCAGCCTCCATGCACCGGGCTCCGCCTGATCGGCGAGGGTGAGCGTCGCACGCTCGGAGGCTTCGTCTGTCGTTGCGTCCGCCGCGATACGAGCGCCGGAGTCGTTGCGAAGCGTCGCATCGGTGATGGTCAGCTGGACAGCGTTGAGGACAATCTCCTCCGTCGCTCCGGTGATCTCAACGTCGATGATCGCAAGGCCGCCAAACCTCGCTTCATCGAGCTCTGGCGAGAGGGTCAGTGCGTAATGGTTGGGGACGACCGTTCGCGGCAGACGGTGATCGGATGACAAGAAGGCTCCTGGGTTGGCGTGCGGGGCGCGATGCTACCGGCGAGCAGAGAACCAGTTTCCAAGTCGCAAGTCGCAAGTCGCAAGTCTCGGGTCAGCAACCCGATGACGGGGTCCGAGCCGCCAGGCGAGCGTTACGCTTCGCCCATGTGTCGATCAATCAAACGCCTGCGTGACGGGTCGGTCTCAGCTCCATCCGAGGAGATCGAAGCCGCAGCCCTCCAGTACATCCGCAAGGTGAGTGGGTTCCAACGGCCGGCTGTGCACAACCAAGAGGTCTTCAACCGTGCCGTAGCCGATGTGGCAGAGGCGACGGCGCTCCTCCTGGGCGATCTCCAAATCCGCGGAGCCGCCTAAGAAGTCGCAAGTCGCGATTGGACTGGCAACTGGCAACTGGCTACTCGCGACTCACCTCGTCTCCGTTTCTGCGGTCTTTACAGAATCGACGGCTTCCCCTACGAGAATGCTGTTCAGCGTCGCCGCCAGCAAGTCGTAGGTCACAGGCCCGATGATCTTCCCCACCACGACGCCGTCGCGGTCGATGAAAAATGTCTCAGGAAGGCCGTGAACGCCGTAGGCGAAGGTGGCTCGAGACCGCTGGTCCACCGCGTATTCGTAGTGTGCGCCCCGACCGAACTCGTCGAGGAATCCTTCGGCGGGACCTGGCTCGTCCAGGGTGTTGATCCCGAGGAAGGTGACCCCGAGGTCGGCATAGTCCTCGGCGGCGGCGAGCAATGCAGCGTGTTCTTGGCGGCACCCGGTGCACCAGGCCGCCCAGAAGTTGGCGACAACGATATCGGGTGCGAAGTCAGCGGTCCGAACCGTCCCGTCCCCCCCGAACTCGGCCATCTCGACGGCAGGCGCCACTTCGTCGACGAGGGCGCTGTCCACCACGGTCGGATCGACGTCCAGGCGTCCGGCGAATGCGACCGCGGCAACAAAGAACAACAGTGCGGCTCCGATGACCACCCAGACCATCCGGCCGCTCACGACGAGACCTCGGCAAGGAGTTGGTCGGCCGCTGCCTTCACCTCTGGTGACAGGTCATAGGCAAAGAGAAGCTCGATCGCCTCGATTGCACCCTGATCGTCACCACTGCTCGCCCTGACGTTGGCAAGGAACCACAGCGCCTGCGGGTAGTTGGGTTCGACCTCGAGCGCACTGGTGATGAACGATTCGGCAAGCGCTGGCTCCCCCGACAGGAATGACAGCCACCCGACCATGGCCAGCGCCTCTGGTCGATCAGCATCCTGGTCGAGCACGACCAGGTAGTGGGCCAGCGCGCTGGGGTGATCGCCTGCCTGCACATATCGCTCGGCGAGGGCGAGCCGCATCCCAATGATCCCAGGATTGGCAGCGACGACGGCTTCCATCTCCTCATTGGAGATGGAAGAGAGATCGGCACCAGCCTCCCCACCGAGCACCTCGCTCGGAATGCCCTCGGTGATCTCATCGGTCGGGCCCTCCTGGAGGGAGAACACGCCGATGATTGCGATGGTGACGATACCAACACCCAGGATGGCTGCCCCCAGCAGCAACCTCAACCGAGAACGTCCGGATGCCTCGGGGTCCTCGACTACGGCGGCGGTGGCCACGACCGCCACCCGTTCAGCCTCGTAGGCGGCTGCTAGCCGCTCGGCGGTGGCGTCGTCCAGTTCGCCGGCATCGCGCTGTGCCGCAACCTCAGCGAGATCGCGCTCCACTTGCTTGATCTGATCGGCGATTTGGTCGGCGCTCATCCCTCGACCTCGGTTGCCTCTACGGTCTGGGGCGGCCGCCGCCGCAAGCCGTAGATAGCTATCCCGCCAACGACCGCGATCGCCAGCGGTAACGCCCACAACGCAATCCCCCAACCGCCGGCAGGCGGATCGAGCAACACCTGCTCGCCGTAGCTAGCCACGAACAGTGCTCGGATCTGCTCGTCGGTGCTGCCGGCGGCTATCTCGTCGCCGATCAGCTGTCGCAGATCCCCTGCCAGGTCGGTCTGGGAAGCCGCGATCGACTCCCCGGCACAGATCGGGCATTTCAACGAGGTCGCCAGCGCATAGGCGCGGGCCTCGGGGTTGGCCGGGGCAGCAGACGGCCACAGGCCGACAACGATCACGGCGATGGCGACCGCAGGTACGACCAGCCACCCCAGTCGTCTAAGGCGCTCAACCACGGGCGGCGTCCTTGGCCTGTTCGGTCGGCTTCGTGCCCGGTCCAATGCGGACGCTTCGGCCCAAGGCGACAAGACCCCCAGCAACCACGATCAGGCCGCCGACCCAGAGGAGACGCTGTAGGGGGAAGATCAGCACCGACAGCACGATCGCCTGATCGTCAACGTCGGCGATCGTCAGATATACGTCGTCGATGGCGAACGACCGCACGGCCGGGGTGGCTATGACCTGCCCGAACTTCGGATATTCGTGAAGGCGCGGCTCGAGCAGTGCCTTCTCCACGGTGCATGATTCGTCATAGAGCACCACCCTGACTCCCTGCACGATGCGTTCCGGCTCGATGCGCCGGAACGCCTCTCGATACTCGAGGCAATAGCCGTCGACGACCGCGGTCTGCCCGACCACGAGCGGGACCTCGGTGCGCACTGCCATGGCGGATGTGGTCGCGATCGCCACCGCTACCAACGCGAAGCCCACATGCGCAACCTGCCCGCCCCAGTACCCCATGTCGTTTCTGACGGTGGCACCAATCGCCTGTGGCCACGACTTGCCCCCGGCGTGGGCGCGTCCCATCTGGTGGAAGAAGAAGTGGCCGATGGTGCCGATGACAAAACCCGCCAGGCCGATAACCACGACAACCGGCACCGACCTCACGCCCACCACAACGGCCAAGGCCGCGGCCACCAGACCCGCATTGATCCCGAACCGGCTGCGCTCCCACATGATGCGGGACGACGCCACCCTCCACGGAGCAACCGCGCCGAACCCGATCGACAGCAGCAACAGCAGGGCGAACGGGATGGTCACTCGATTGAAGAATGGCTGGCCGACCGAGACCTCTCTCCCGGTGAACGCCTCGACCATGAGCGGGAAGGTTGTTCCGAACAGGACGGTGAAGGCAAACAGGGTCATCAGAAAGCTGTTCAGCAGAATGAACCCCTCACGCGATGCGAGCGAATCGAGCCGCGGTGATGACGCGACCGCGCCTGCCCTCAGCGTGAACAAGGCGAGCGAGCCGAATACGACCACAGCAAGGAATCCGAGGAGGGCCGGTCCCACCGCCGATTGGCTGAAGGCGTGGACCGAGGCGATGACGCCGGAGCGGGTGATGAAGGTCCCGAAGATGGTCAGGGCAAAGGTGACAATGATGAGGATGAAATTCCACGCTTGCAGCATCGATCGACGTTGCTGCACCACCGCCGAATGGATGAAGGCGGTGGCCGCGAGATAGGGCAGCAGCGCAGCGTTCTCCACAGGATCCCACGCCCAGTACCCACCCCACCCGAGCACTTCATAGGACCACCAACCCCCGAGGAGGATGCCTGCGGTCAGGAACACCCAGGCGATGAGCGACCAGCGGTGCGTCCTGTCGAGCCAGACCTTTCCCGGCTCGGAGCGGGCGAGGGCAGAGATGGCAAATGCAAACGGGACGGTGAAGCCAACGTAGCCCAGGTAGAGCATCGGCGGATGGATGGCCATCAGGATGTGGTTGGCCAGCAGGGGGTTTGGCCCTGTCCCGTCTGAGGCAACCGCTGCGGAGCCGATCGGCAGCCACGAAGACGCCGAGCAGAACCCGTTGGCCACCTCGGTGCACAGTGCGAACGGGTTCGCCGCCGTGGCCATCAGGCCGAACCAGAAGACCGACACCGCTCCCATCACTGCAAGCGCCCCAAGGCCGAGACCGTCGCCGCGCCAGGTACGGCGCCACACCAGCAAAGAGAACACCGACAGCAGGACACCCCAGAGCACGACGCTCCCCTCGAGCGCGGCCCAGCCGGATGCGAACAGGAACACGAACGGGGTCTGCAACGCCGAGTTTTGGGCAACATAAGCGATAGAGAAATCGTGGGTGAGGATGGCGATCTCGAGTATGACGAACGCAGCTATGCCACCACCGAAGAGGGCAAACAAAGGCATCCGCACCGCCGCCGGATCCTGCTCGACGCTCCTCGAGGCCATGATGCCTGTGATTACCAGCCCGACCGAGCCGGCAAGGGCGACGAGGATGGCGGCGTAGCCGAGGACGGCGATCATGCCCCGTCCTGGTCGTCTCCATACGGCTGGTCCGGATCGTACGACCCGTCCTCAGACCGATAGGTCTCGTCGTGCTTGACCAGCATCGTGTCGGAATGGAAGGCCTGTCCGTCCCATGTCCCCTCGAGCACAACGCCGATGCCCTCCTGGAAGAGCTGCTGTGGCGCCCCGGAGTGTACGACCCGGACTGCCTGGCGGCCATCGGTGACTTCGAATGTCACCCCTTCGGTCGTACTGGTCAGGGTGCCGAGCACGACCTGCCCACCAAGCCGGAGCCTGCTGTCTCCTGGATCTTCGGCGATCAACTCGGTGGGGGTGTCGAAGTAGACGAGGCTCGAGGTCAGGTTGAAGCCGAGCAAGACGAGCACAATCACCGTGATCACAGCGGGGACGAGGAACCTCCAGTACGCCCTCACTGCAGTTCCTCGAGGCGCTCCCTCGCCGCTCTGATTCGCGCTGTGAGCATCGCTATGTACAGGGCAAGGGTTCCGTAGGCGACGGCGTAGGCGAGCGCCACCCATCCCCATTCACTCATCGCCGAGCCCTCCTCCCAGCTCGGGCGCGGTCACCGAGGCGCCGGCCACCGGCCGGTCTGCGGAACGCTCGACGTCCCGGATCCTGTCGGCGACGCGATGGAGCTCGATGCGCTTCACCATGAGTGCCACATAGATGACGGTGAAGGCGACGACGCCGGCGAGCAGTGCCCAGAGAATCAGGGGATCCTGGATCGCAGGGCCGTCCGGCCGAAGCAAAGAGGCTGGCTGGTGCAGGGTACGCCACCACACGACCGAGAAATGTACCAACGGGATCAGCGCGGCTCCGAGGATGCCAAGCACGGCTGACCGGCCTGCCCGAACACGGGAATCGTCTGCCGTGTTGCGCAGGGCAAGGTAGCCGACGTAGACAAAGAACATGACGGCGGTCAGGGTGAGGCGAGCGTCCCATGTCCACCACACGCCCCAGGTCGGTTTGGCCCAGATCATGCCGAGCCCGATCGCCAGACCGGTGAAGTAGACACCGATCTCGGCGCTCGATGCCGCTACCCGGTCCCAGCTGAGCTTCCTGGTGACGAGATAGCCAACGCTGCCCACCAGCGTGACGGTGAAAGCGAGGTAGGCAAGCCATGCGGCGGGGACGTGCACGTACATGATCCTGACAAGCTCGCCCTGAACCGTGTCCGCCGGGCTCACCATGGCAAGGAACAGTGCTACGGCGACCGACACCCCGATTGCTATCCACGGCCAGCTTCGGCTGCGAATTTCGGACGGCATCAAGTCTCCTGGAGCGGGCGGGCCGTGCCAACGCCGATGATGGCCGTGACCAGCATCACCACGACCATCAGCAACATCCAGGGAAGGATACTGCGGCCGAGCCGCAAGCCTTCGTAGACCTGGGTTGCCCCGAGGAGCAGTGGCACCGACAGCGGTGCCACCAGCAACGGGACAAGGGCCGACCCTGCCGAGGAGCTGCTTACCAATGAAGCGGCCAGCGACCCGAGCAGCCCGAGCCCGACCGCGGTGATGACCAGAGTCAGCGCCAGCCAGGGGATCCCGATCACTTCGATGTTGTACAGCACAACCGCCACCACCCCGACGACGATCTCGTACCCGAGCAGCAGCCCGGCCGCCGACATCGACCGCCCGACGTAGGCCGCGGCGGGGTCGAGCCCGAGAAGCGACACCGCGTCTCGCTGCGCGTCGGTTTCGATGGAAGCCCTGCCGACGGATACCAACACGCCGAACAGCATCACCACTACCCAGTACATCCCGGGACCGATGCGCTGTAGGAGCTGCGTGTCGACCCCGATCGCCAGCGGGAGCAGAAAGAGCGCCATTGCCCCGAACGGAATCGTCACCCACACCACATCGCCGCGGCGGCGTTCTCGTCGCAGATCGCGTTCTACGACTGCCGCCACCTGTGACCGGAACCCTGCGCTCATTCGAGGGTCCCCTCCGTCAGCTCCACCGTTCGATCGGCGATCCGCGCTACTCGTTCGCGGTCGTGGGACACCAGGATGACCGCTCCGCCCCCCGCGGCGATCTTCTCGACCAGCGCGTTGACGAGCTCGACCGCATCGTGGTCGAGTGCCGAGTGTGGTTCGTCGAGCAGTAAGAGATCACGATCGATCATCAGCTCCCTGGCGAATTCGGCGCGGCGCTGCATCCCATGCGACGAGACCCCTGCCTCGCGGTCGATGACACCGGCAAGGCCAACCGCGGCGAGGGCGCGCCCTACTTCGTCCCGGGGCACTCCGGCCACCCTGGCAGCGAACTCCAGGTTCTCACCGAGGGTCAGTTCCGGGTATAGGCCGGGAACGTGGCCGATCATCCCGATCTTGCGGCGGATGGCATAGCGTTGCTGGCTGGTGAGGTCGGTCCCGAGCACCGAGCCGGTGCCGGCGGATGGCCGAACCAGGGTGGCGACGAGCCGGAGCAGCGTCGTCTTCCCCGCACCGTTGGCGCCAAAAAGGCCGAGGATCTCACCTGGGCCGACTTGGAGGTCAACCCCCCGCAGGATCGACATAGATCCTGCGTCGACGCCGATGTCGTGCAACTCGATCACAAGGGACACGGGCCGGAAGTGTACGGAAGCCGCTGCACCTCCCAGAGCATCTCGTCCCCGATCGGCAGTCGGAATACGCCCTGGCGTGGAACGGTTGTGGGAGTGAACAAGAGGAGAGTTACCAATATGCCAACCGTTGAGCTGACCAAGGACACCTTTGAGGAGACCATCCTCGGCAACGACACCGTGCTCGTGGATTTCTGGGCAGAGTGGTGCGGCCCATGTCGCGCGTTTGCACCGGTGTTCGAGAAGCTGTCAGAGCAGCATCCCGACATCGTCTTTGCCAAGGTGGACACTGAAGCCGAGCAGGAGCTTGCCGGCTACTTCCAAATCCGTTCCATCCCGACCCTGATGGCATTCCGGGACAGTATCGGCGTCTTCTCCCAGCCCGGTGCCCTGCCGGAGAATGCCCTGGCCGATCTCATCGAGCAGATCAACGGCCTCGACATGGACGAGGTGCGCAAAGAGGTGGCGGACCACCAGCACCACGACCATGCGGAAAAGGACGATGCCGACGACGACCACGACCATGAGACCGAGTCGGTCCAGGCGTAACTTTCGTCAGCCAACAACTGAAAACGGCCCGAGCCTCCCGGGCCGTTTTCTTTTGTCCGGACTACGTGATCAGGTCGGCGATCAACGCTTGCGCCTGTTCCAGGTCCTCGCGATGCACCATTACGGTGAGGCGGTAGGCGCCCATGATTCCGGGCTCGGTGATCACGGACGCCGGGATCTCAGCCTCGGCCAAGCGGCCCCAGGCCTCGTCGGCAAGGTCCCTGTCGTCGAATAGAGCAGCTGCGACCAGCTGGTCCGGCTTGGGCATCAGCCGTCGGCTCCTCCGGTGAAATGCCATGAGGCGAGCCGCATCGACGGCGCGATCACGAAATCAGCCCCGAACTCGGAATCGGCGAACCGGTCGTCACTCCCGATACCGAGCAACTTTCCGGGAGCGAGCGCGTCGACAAAAGACTGGGTGAACCGCAAATTCGACACCGCCCCTGTGATCGCGCCGTTCTCGATCATGAACGTGCCGTTGCGGGTAAGACCGGTTACCACAAGCGGCTTGGGGTCGAGGACCCGGCAGTAGTTGAAGGTCGACACATAGATCCCATGCTCCACCCCTGCGATCAGTTCGTCAACGGTTTCGCCACCCGAACCAACGAACAGGTTCACGGGAAACGCCCCGAACACGTCGGATCCTGGAAACGCATGCCCGGTGGACTCGACACCCGCTTTCCGAGCCGTTCGGCGATTGTGGGCGAGTCCCGTGGCGACCCCGTCTGTGACGAAATCCACTCTTCGTTTCGGCGTTCCCTCGCTGTCGAACTGGATCCCTCGTGCTCGCGGATCGCCCGCGTCGTCCCAGAGCTGAAACGACTCGTCGAATGGCATCGTCCCCAGGTCAACGAACGAACGGCCTTCCTCATGAGCCTTTGCGTTCATGCCGTAGACGGCTAGGAAGATGGCGATAGTCGCCGTTGCCTCCTGGGCAAGCACCACCTCGTATTCGTCGGGCTTGGCATCGAAGGTCGACTCGGAATCCCTGGCGCGCTGCGCAGCAAGCTCCCCAACTGCGGCGGCATCGAGATCACCGATCGCGCTGGACCCGGCGTGACCGAAACCCGCAGAGGAGCTGGTGCGGTGGATGCCGTCGAGGACCGCAGACGTCTCCCGCCCGGTGGCGTTGTGGCCCGCCGAGTTCACAAACCTGTATGTCGCCCCCTCGGTTTCGCAATACCCTGCGGCGAGCATCCCGTCTCCTGAATCGACAAAGGTCCGCACCAGCTCGGCCCGCGCCGCCGCCGAGGCGTCTGCGGTCTCGTCGTCATAATGCTCGATCGAGGGAATTTCGACCGGTGGGGTGAGCCCGGGCCAATCCTCATCGGCCGGCTGGCGCCGTGCGGTTTCGAGAGTCTCGTCGACAAACCCTGCCAGGGATGCATCGTCGATTCGTGTCGTCGCACCGGACGCGACCCGCCCGTCCACGGCAACGCGAAGCCTCACCGATTCGAGCTGCTCTCCAACATTCTGATGGATAAAGGAGTTGGCGAACCGGGTCAGCGACGAAATGCCAGACATGGTGACCACCTCGACTTCGGCACGGTCGCCGACAAGCTCAAGGACGTGGCCGGCAAGGTGCTCGCTCATCCTCTCACCCCCACCCGCACGTTCGTGAACCGGGCCGGAGCCGCCGAGTGCCCGGTATGCGCCACCTGCATCGGCTGGCCCTTCCCGCAATTCGGTGTACCCCAATGGATCCACTCGTCGCCGCCGGCAAGGCGGTCGAGCGAGCCCCAGAACACGGGACCGATGCCGGTGTAGGTCGGGTTCTTCAGCATGCGACCCAGCTTGCCCCCCTTGACCTCCCAGGCAATCTCGGTGCCGAACTGGAAATTCAACCGCCGGTCGTCGATCGACCAGGAACGGTTGGTTGCCATATACACGCCGCGGTCGGTGTCGGCGATGATCTCGTCGAGCGAGGAGTCACCGGGAAGCAGCCCAACGTTGGTCATCCTCACCATCGGGAGCCGGTTGTAGCCATCAGCGCGGACCATCCCGCCGGGCGGCAGGCCGGCGATTGCCGCCGAGTCTCTTCCGGAGAGCACCCCAACCCAGATGCCATCCTTCACGATGTCGACCGCTTGCGCCGCGGTTCCCTCGTCGTCGAAGCCGAAGGTTCCGAGCGCTCCCGGCAATGTGGCATCGGCGGTGATATTCATCAGCGGCGATCCGAACTGGAACGAGCCGAGCTTTTTCAGATCGAGATGCGAGGTGCCGGCAAACGCCGCCTCCCAGCCGAGGATGCGGTCGAGCTCGATGGCGTGGCCGACCGACTCGTGAATCTGGAGTGCCAGCTGCGACCCCTCGAGGATGAGGTCGGTCTCGTGGTCTTCCAGCTCGTCTGCGCTGAGCAGCGCCACCGCCTCTTCGCCTACCCGCTGGGCATTGTTCGGAAAATCCCACAGGCGGATCACCTCGTAGCCGCCGGTCTCGTATTGACCAAACGACTGCGGGTACGAGCGGCGCTGGGATTCGGCGTCGTCTAGCGCGGTGGCATCGAACCCGCCCCCAGACTCGACGAGATGTTGGTGGATGCGGTGTCCCTGCGACGAGACGAACCACTTGTCGGTGTCGTAGAAGGTCAGGTTTGCGGTGGCGATGGCCACGCCTGGCACTTCCTGAATCGTCTTGGTGACACCGATCAGCAGGTCGACCTTCTCCGATTGGGGAACGGCAAACGGGTCCTCCTGATGCGGTGTCTCATAGCTGTCGCTGACCACGGCGACGTCGGCAAACTCCATCGGCGCACCCGGCACAACGGCGCTTGCCCTTGCGATCTCGGCGGCTCGCTCTCCGGCCGATTGCGCGGCGTCGACGTCTGCGGTGGCGAAGAATCCCCAGGACGAACCGACAAGCGCCCGTACCCCAACCCCGACCTGCTCGGAGCGGTCGATGGCTTCAACGGCCTGGTTCTGGACGTTGATGGTCTCCTGCTTGGCAACAACCACCCTGGCGTCGGCGTAGGCGGCGCCGGCGTCGAGTGCTCCTTGAACGGCGACTTCAGCTTGCTCAAACATCGCGGGGACAGTAGTTGAGTAACCAGTCACCAGTGGACCGAGGACAGGGCTCAGCGTCTCGCTGAAGACTGAAGACTGATCCCAAACCACAAATAGCTACGCTCAGCGCCGCCATGACCGACACCCGACGGCCCGATCCCCTAACTGCAGAGGGCGACCCCACCTGGCTGAACCCAGCGACGATCAAGGGTGCCGTCGCCGTCGCGGTCGGACTGCTCTTCGGTGGCCTTGACGTGAGCGACTCGGGATCTAACCCGTCAGAGGAGGCCCACCCATGACCGCGCCCGGACAGGAAAACCAGGTGACCTGGTACGAAATTTGGCTGCCGCGAATAACGGTGGCGACGCTGCTGCTGCTCGTCGTCGGGTTCGGTGGTTCCTGGGTGTTCACTTCGATCTCTGACTTCCTGATCACGCTCCTCCTCGCCTTCTTCCTGGCCTTTGCCATGCTTCCCGCCGTCGATTGGCTGTCGCGTCGCGGCTGGAGGAGGGGTGCAGCCACCGGCATCGTGATGATCGGAGGAGCTGCGATCGCCGGCGTTTTCGTGTTTGCCATCGCAAACGTTTTCGTCGGGCAACTGGTCAACCTGATCTCGGCGGTTCCCGATATGGTGGAGACCTTGGCCAACTGGGCCAACGAGACCTTCGGCGCCGAGTTCAATCTCGAGGAACTTGGGATCGAGACCTCCGATATCGCAGGGAACCTCGCCTCCATCGGTGGCAGCGTCATCGGCGGCGCGCTCGGGTTCACGAGCTCCATCATCGGCTTCGTTTTCCGTATGCTCACCGTCTCTCTGTTCTTGTTCTACATCCTGGCCGACTTCCCCAAGTTTCGATCCACGATGCTGAGGCTCTTGCCTCCAGACAAGCAGGCTCACGCGGAGACCATCGTTTCCGTCACCATCGACAAGGTCGGGGGATGGGTGTACTCGCGCGGGGTGCTTGCCGGTTTCTCGGCGGCATTTCATTTCGTCGTGTTCCTGCTCATCGGCCTGCCGTACCCGCTGGCGCTGTCGTTGTGGGTGGGCGTGGTGTCACAGTTCATCCCGACGGTCGGCACCTACATCGCCGGCGTGGTCCCCGTGGTAATCGCACTGGTCAGCGGCGACCCATTGGACGCATTGTGGGTGTTGATCGCGATCACTGCGTACCAGCAGGTGGAGAACTATCTGATCTCGCCGAAGGTCACAGCAAACACGATGGAGCTGCACCCTGCGGTTGCCTTCGGATCCGCCATCGTCGGGGCAAGCCTGCTCGGAGGACTCGGTGCCGTGCTTGCATTGCCGGTGGCAGCGACCGTCACCTCGCTCGCCCAGACCTATGGGATTCACCACGACCTCATCGAGTCGGAGACGTTCGAGAGCCCACAGCAGTACGAGGAGCGTATGCGGGAGAAAGAGGCCCAGAAAGCCGCAGAACGGGGCAAGACTCGCCGCCGCCTGAATCGGCTGTTTGGTCGCCAGGCTGGTGACCAGGCTTGACCGGTCCGGAACCACCCCCGACGGCTGCCGACCTTGTCGGCTCGTGGAGACTCGTCGACTGGACCATGACGATGGGTGACCGCACCCGCCGGCCGTGGGGTGGCAAAGCAACCGGCCTCCTCACCTATACCGAGGACGGCAGGATGTGGGCGGCCCTGATGGCGACCGACCGCCCCGATGTCCCGACCCGAACCTTGAGCGCCGCCCCACCAAGCATGCGGGCGGCGGCAGCAGCCGGCTTTGTTATCTACGCCGGGTCGTACTCGATCGATGGCGACGATGTCATCCACCATGTCGAGGTCAGCCTGCTCCCAAATTGGGTCGGCACAAGCGAGCGGCGGCACATCGATTGGATCCAAACCGACAACGGCCTCGATCTCGAGTTGACGACGCCACCGACCGACACCGACGGAGGCAGAGTCTTTGTGCAGTGGCTGCAGTGGACCCGAATTTCCAACAGCGAGGCGACGTGAAGACCCTCGAGGAGTGGCAAACCGCGGCGGAAGCAATCGAGCCTCCGGTGCGCGCCTTCATCAACGGGGAGCCGGTTGACGTCGCCGCCACCTATTCCGACATCAACCCGGCAACCGGGAAGCTCATCGCCGAAGTCGCCTCAGGCGACGACGAGGACATTGACCGAGCGGTGCAATCCGCCCGTGCCGCCTTTGAGGACGGGCGGTGGGCGGATTTGTCACCAAAGGAGAGGGGCAGGGCACTGATCCGGCTCGCCGACCTCATCGAGGCCAACGCCGAGGAGCTGCAGCTGCTGGAGACGCTCGACATCGGTAAGCCGGTCCGGTACAGCCAGGCCGTCGACGTCGGCCAAGCCGAGGTGACCTATCGCTGGTACGGGGAGGCGGCCGACAAGCTGTACGACGAGATCGCACCAACCGGCAAGGACGCCCTCGGCTTGATCACTCGTGAACCGGTAGGGGTGGTCGGTGCGGTCACCCCGTGGAACTTCCCATTGATGATCAACGCGTGGAAGCTCGCCCCGGCCCTCATGGCGGGCAACTCGGTCGTGCTGAAGCCTGCGGAACAGTCACCACTATCGGCGCTGCGAATCGCTGAGCTTGCGATCGACGCCGGCATTCCCGACGGGGTCCTCAACGTTGTACCGGGCTTCGGGGAGACCGCAGGTCGGGCGCTCGGCCTCCACCGAGACGTTGACGCAATCACATTCACCGGCTCCGGGGAGGTGGCGAGGCAGTTCCTGCGGTACTCGGCGGATTCAAACATGAAGCGGGTGTCGGCGGAGACCGGAGGCAAGACACCAAACCTCGTCTTCTCCGACGCACCCGACGCAGGCTACGCGATGAACGCGGTCGGCATTTCGATCTTCTGGAACACCGGCGAGACGTGCGTTGCTGGATCACGAATGCTGGTGGAGCAGTCGATCTATGACGAGGTGGTGGACAAGGTCGCCAAGGTCGCCGATTCCTGGGCGCCGGGCGATCCACTCGACCCAGGGACCAGGGCCGGCCCCATCATCGACTCAACCCAGCTGGAGCGGGTCGAGCGCTACATCGAGCTCGGAGCTTCCGAAGGGGCGCGGCTGGTCACCGGCGGCGAACGGACACTCACCTCTACCGGTGGGTATTTCCTGGAACCGACGGTCTTCGCCGATGTCGACAACGACATGACGATCGCCCGCGAGGAGATCTTTGGCCCTGTGTTGAGCATCATCCCGTTTGCCGACGAGGAGGACGCGGTCAGGATCGCCAACGACACCTCCTATGGGCTGTCGGCAGCTGTTTGGACATCCGACCTGGCCAGAGCCCACCGCCTCGCTCGGGCCATTCGCGCCGGCACGGTATGGGTCAACTGCTTCGACCAATCCGATATCACCGCACCGTTCGGCGGAGTGAAGGGCTCGGGCTTCGGCGGCAAGGACAAGTCGTTGTACGCACTGGACAAGTACACGAACGTCAAGACCACCTGGATCAATTTGGGTAGGGGCGGAGTCGCGCCCGTCCCGTAGCCCGTATTACGTATCAGGCCCGTATTACGTAACACCAAGACCGTCGAATAGTGATCTGGCCCGGCGTCTCTACGTCTACAGCCACTCACGAGGAGTACGGATGAGACGCGACAGAGCCAGAAGCGTGATCTTCGTGACGGCAACCCTGGCGTTTGCCCTCGCCGGGTCGACCGTCGCATCTGCCCAACTGGGGGCGGCCAGTGACCAGCCCGACACCATCAACGACCAGGTTTCCGATGAGGTTCCCGATGGACCCTTCGACCGTCCGGCAGATCGACGCACGGATCGGCCGACAGACCGGCCGGCGGACCGGCCGACGGACCGGCCGACAGACCGGCCGACAGACCGGCCGACGGATCGGCCGGCGGACCGGCCGAGGCCAACGGATGATGCCAAGGACCGCATCTCCGATCGGCCAAACCACAAGCCAGAAGATCGTCCGAACGACCGGGTCACGGATCGACCGACCGACCTGCGACGGCCGCATCGCTGTGATGAACCAATCGATCGGACCTTCGACTGCAGGCCACACGACCACTGGCACCGCGCCCTCTGGGAGCGATGCTGGCAATGGGTCCAAGAGCACGACGGCGTCCGGATCGACGACCACCGTCGCGTGTGGTGGCGCCTGTGCCACCGGCTGCTGTGGAACCACACCCATCCGGAGTGACCCAACCGGTAGATCGCCGATAGGGTCCGCTCCGTGACCCGAGCCAGAGATGCCTTGGACGAGCATGTGGACGGTGTCCGCACCCGCTCCGAAGAGGCATTCTCGGCCGTCTATGCCCTGATGGCCAAAGGCCTGGCCTCTTACGCAAACGGGATGCTGCGAGACCGCCTGGCGGCGGAAGACTCGGTGCAGCAGGCTTTCTTGGAACTGGCCAGAGCAGCCCCGAACCTGCGCGGTGACGGCCGATCGCTGCGTGCCTGGCTCTATCGCAGTGTTCGCTACTCGTGCCTCGACGAGATCCGCCGACGGGAACGGCGGCCGGAAGTCGTCACCGATCAGGTCCTTGACGCCGGATACCGCGATGAGATCGACCTCCCAGACCCCGCACTGCAAGCAGCGCTTTTGGCCCTGTCCGAGCGACAGCGCAGCCTGCTCGTCCTCCGCCACGTCGTCGGTCTGTCAGGTGCACAGGTAGCCAAGGCCATGGAAACCAACCGGACGGCGGTGTACGCGGCCACGGCGCGCGCCGAGCGCAGGCTTCGACAGCTGCTCGAGGGCGTCGAATCTGAGCATGTTGCGGCGTCGGTATCAGTAGAACGCGAGGTGCTTGATGAGCGTTGACATCAGAGATCGCCTGGCCGATCTGGAAATAGAGATCGCCCCGGATACGGCGCAAAGGCATCGCGCCGCCATCGAGGCCGAACTGAAGTCTCCATCCCCGATCCCAGTGCGCCGTATGCGAAGACGGCGCCGGCCGACCGTGATCCTCGCCATTGTCGCTCTCGTCGTGCTCACCGCGGCGGGAGCCCTCGCCGCCGAGACAGCGGTCCAGGGCGAGCCGCTGTACCCGGTCAAACAGGTCACAGAGTGGGCGCGGACGTGGATCGACGCCACCGTTCCAGCGGACCACCGGATCGAGGAATTGGATCGTATGATCGACCGGCGGGCCAACCAAGAGGAGATCACGGACCAGCTGCAGCGGGCAGAAGATGCCGTCGCCGACGTGGCAGACAAAGATGAGGTTCTGGATGATCGACTCGACCGGGCCAGGGACCGCATCGTGGACGCGGAGGCGGACGCACCGACCTCGGACCAACCGGTGGGCGACGACCCGCCGCAGTCCGACGGCGCAGATCGTCCGCCCGACTCCACGCTGCCCCCACCCGAACGACCGGGTGACGGCGATGAGGGCGAGCAGGATGGACGCGGCGACGAGCTCGAAGGAGGGGAGGAGGACCTGAGCCTTCCGGCTGCGATCCCTCGATTGTGCCGTGGGGCTGCGGCTTCGATCGAACGCGGCGAAACGATTCCGAGGTGGGTCTTGCGCGCCTGCCGTGACTACCTTCCTCAGCCCGGCGACCGCGCTTCGGACTCTCCATGAGCCCTCCGCCGCTTGGGGAAAGTGTCGGTCGCTAGCCTTGTCGGTATGACCGAACCATTCGTGGAGCGCCGAATCAGGGAGGCGATCGAGCGCGGAGAGCTCGAGCCCCGAGAGGGGGCCGGCGAGCCGATCCCGAACCTGGACCAGGACCCCGACTGGTGGGTCAAGAGCTGGGTGGAGCGGGAGAACCTGAAGGACGATCTGCGACGCTGAAGGGCCCCGCGGCGGGAAGGACCGCGGGACCCGAAATCAGTACTGAGTAGCGAGTACCAAGTACCAAGTAATCGCTAGATACCGAACCCCGTAGGCGCGGCTGCACCGGACTCCGTCCCACCTTTTTTGGCGTGCAATTCCTCGCGGAGCTGGGACAGCTCATCTGCGGTCAACTGACCATCATCGAGATACTCCGCCGCAGGACCATTGGGGTCCTTCAATGGATGGTCGTCAGGAAGCGCAGCGATCTCGGCAGCGTCGATGACACCGTCCTCGAGCAGGCCACCCAAACGGAACCCACGCTTGAATCCGCGCTCGAATCGACCCGGGTTCTCCTCGCGCCACTGCTCTCTTTGCTCACGGAGCTCCTCGCCCTTGGCTCGCAGAGCCGCAGCAACCGCATCGGCCTGTCCTTGATCGATGACCCCGTCGGCTACGAGGCCTGACAACACCTCGTCGAGGACCTCTCCGCGGCCTGGGTGGTCGGGTCGCTCCACAGCTGAGTCCTCGGACGGAGCCTCCTGTGCCGACACCTGGTTGCCGGCAATAGCCGTGGCGACAAACGCCCCGGCTACGAGTACGCCCGCTGCGATCACAGCGGTCAGCGTTTTTCTCATTTCGCACTCCTCTCAATGTGCTCGTGCCAGTATCGGTGACCAGCATGACGCCAGCCTGAGCGGGGCATGAGAAGAGGCTGAGAAGCGCGGGTGCGCCCTCTCAGCCGCCGGCGACGGGGATCGTGAAGCCGACCACGGCCCCACCGTCGGGCGCAGCCTCGACGAAGACCTCCCCGCCGTGATCCTCGGCGACCTGCTTCACGATGGAAAGACCTAACCCGGAACCCGGGTACGACCGGGCGATTGTCGACCTGTAGAACCGATCGAAGACTGCATCGCGCTCCGCAACCGGGATACCAGGGCCTCGATCGCGCACAGCAAGCCGACCGTCGGCAACGGTCACATCGATCGCCTTGCCGGTCCTGTTCCACCTGAGCGCATTTTTGAGGAGGTTGTCGATGGCCCGCTCCAGCGCCGGAGCACGGCCCATCACTGGAGAGGCGTCGGCGTCCAGGCGAATCTCGCCCTCTCCGTGGCGACGGGCACGCACAACTGACACCTCCGCAACTTCACCGAGCTCTATTCGCTCGATGGGGAGCTCTGCGTAGCGATCGGATGCGAGGTCGATGATCTCGGTTACCAGCGCGGAGAGGTCGATCACCTCCGCCTGCGCTGCAGAAACCAGCTCTTCGCGTAGCTCGTCGGTCAGTTGGTCCGTCTTGGCCAGGACCTCGATGTTGGTGCGCAATGCGGTGAGCGGAGTCTTGAGCTCGTGGCCGGCATCGCGCACCAGACGCCGCTGCTGCGCCCGCGACTCGTCGAGCGCAGCCAGCATGGCGTTGAAGCTTCGCGCCAGCCTTCCCACCTCGTCGTTAGATTCGATGTCAATCCGCTCGCCGAGATCCCTGGTCTGGGCGACATGCTCTGCGGCACTGGTGAGATCGTCGATCGGTTTCAGGGCACTCTTGGCAACCAGGAGCCCGATCACCCCGGCAAGCAGAGCGCCGACGACACCGACGGTCCCCAGAATG
>PVMK01148523.1_pt1 | contig 66000 bp, 64 predicted proteins | sample 1853481 | NCBI WGS metagenome assembly PVMK01 (sample SAMN08533507, study PRJNA380276) | Marine sediment metagenome, whole genome shotgun sequencing project.
TGGGTGTTTTTATTCCAAACGTTACATGGGTAATTATCTCTTACATCTCTTTTATTACAATAATGCAACTTGTGCAACTCCGCGGGCGGGACTTGCATTTGAACAAACATTGAATCTGCTGATAAGAACTCTATTTTCAAGAAATGAGTGTAGGTAAAACAGTCTCTTGAGTCAATAAGAAAAGGACTACAATATCTGTGGTATTGGGCGGCATGCAGCATAGCATAAGTGCTGCATGCAGCAAAAAAGCTGCACGCATTCTTCATGAAAAAGTTTGCAATTTCAATGATATAGAAACATGTGATGCTATTTCAATGGGTTATCTTAAGATGTAAAGTTTCGGTTAACACGTAGTTCGTAGAGGGTCAAGGAGTGCAGAGTATTTTTTTGAATGCAGGAGTGAGTGAGAACAGGAAGATATCTTTTTTTGGAAGGGAAGCCGAATTATGTACATCGAGTTTTCCTCGTCCTTTAGTTTGTCCTACATAGAGCCAGTTTGCTGCTTTGTAGCATGTACCATGGAAGCGATGAGATTCTACAAAGGTTTCCAAAAGAACCGGTTTATAGCCGTAGATCCTACTCCAATCCTGTGGGATGCGTTTAGCAACCATAGCAAGGAGTTTGGAAGCGAGATTTTTTGATTTTACCCATGGAAGGATAAGGAACCGAGCATTATTAACGATAAGGTGGAGGTGTTTTTGTCGTTGAACATGGTTCCAGCCGATGAAGTTGTCTCTTGGAAGGGTTTTCCATGCTGCTGCACCAAAGCCAAATAGAGCCAGGATCTGACCATTGGCTAAGGCGAAATATCGCAATTGTGCCCCCGGCAATGGTGTGTAGCCAAGGTAGTGATATCGATGAATGTATTCTCTAAATAGGGCAGATTTTTCTTGGCCAGACACCACCTCCAGATTAAGCTGGGCGAGCTCTCCCGCAGGAGTCGTAATTGGTGTTTTCGGATTGGTGAGTGCGGATATTTGAATTCGTGGGCGGCACAACTCCTGGCGATGTGTTGGCGGCGGTAAAGTTAGCAGTCCATCTTTTTGCATTCGCAGCAATGCCACGCGGCAGCTCATATCCTTTAGGCCGCCATTGGGTTTATACCAACCAAGTGCCTTGCAAACAAGACGGGATATATGAGCCCGAGTCCGCTGAGGATCTTCAGCAATGATTGTTCGGATAGCTTGAAGCTCTTGTGGCGCAAAATTCCTGCCACAATATCGGGGTTCGGATGTGTGGTTCATGAGGAATCCCTTATTTCAGGTTCAAATGAGAGTGCCGTTTTTTGTTCCTGTGACATATTCCATGGCAGGAAAGATTGGATATTATCCGGAGCATTGCCGTTATTAGCGGCACATGCTTCGAAGAAGGCAGTGAGCCACAACCTGGGGTTTATGTTCCAAAGAATAAGGGTCTGGAAGATAGTGAACAAGGTGGCGGTGAGCTGTCCGCTCCAGATGGAACCTGAGCCATAAAAGTTTTTGCGACCTATGACCGGGATGCGCATTTTTTGTTCTGCCTTATTATTGTCCATGGGGAACCTCAGGATGATCAACAAAGACAGTGAGTCCTTTCCAATGGTTTTTGAGGCTTTTAAGTACCTTTTTGCAAGGATGAGCTATCTCTTTTTCTTCGAGTTGGGAGTCCCGTTTGTCGGTCATCTGGTCCACAGCATCTCTGAGATTATGGTCCCTTTCAGCAAAGGCTTCAGGTTGATCTACGACTTGCAGTCTGAGAGTGTTTAAGTGATAGAGACTGCCGATGTCATCGACCCATTGCATGGCCCAGGTTTCATGTTGAGGCCAGTCTTTTGCGACACCTAAAAAATCACGCCTGACATGGGCCCAACAAAAGGCCAGGATGATATTGATGCCTTTAACCAAAGCCTTGTATGCGGAATAGCGATCCACAACGAGAATGCCCTCAGTGACCGTATCAAAATGGGCTTCTGGGACTTTTGCAGAGCGACTTGGATCGAGGGTATAGACCACAGTGGAAGGGGATATGAAGACCCACATATACCATCTATAGCCGACTTTCCCCGTTCACGGTGGTAAAAACAAGCCAACGGGTTTCATCGGCATGCCACCTGTTTTCTTCAGTATTTTTGGTGATGATGGCCTCATACATGGGAACGAAAAGAGGGGCGATGGTCTTTAAGCCATCTGTTATGGTACCTTGAGCCAAATCAAGGCCATGGGTCTTCAGATCAGCTAAAAGGCGGTATGTGGGGCGCAGGGAATAAAACTTGTCCAATAGCACGGTCACCCATACCGATATGCCATAGATGCCCTTGGGTATAAGCTTAGGCGGGGGTGGTGCAGTTACGATGCCAGGGGAAGCGCCGCAGGTGCAGGTGGGTTTATAACGTTTGCGTTTGATTACCCGACGGTGAGCCTTTACCTCGATCTCGATCTGTTCCGAGTCTTCGGTTTCAGGAAAAGGTTCAAATGGAAGTCCACAGTTTGGACAACTGCATTCGCTCTCCGGTATGTCATGGTTTTCCTCGTTGGTAGGCAAATGAGAGTAATCTCTGCGCCCGTGACCTTTACTTCCCGGTTGTTGTCCGCGTCCCTTTTTGGTACCGTTGTCATTGGAGTTGGTTGAGTCTCTTTTGTTATGCCCTTTTTCAGATTTTCGGCCAAAAAGTTGTCGTTCACGAAGTCGAAGCTTTGCCTTAAGCTCAGAGATTTCTTCTTTTAACTTGGTTTCTCGTTCAACCACTCTCTGATGCATTTTGCGCCAGTAGGCGTTTTCGCAGCGTAGCTTTGATAGCTCCACGTGGATAGGACAATTGGAGCAGGTATGAGTTTGACAAGAAGATAGGTCACACCAAAGGAAATTGTCGAAACCGGGACATTTCTTGAGACCCGGAACCGGTTGGAGGTCCTTTGCAGAGGCTCCTTCTACGGGGATAGCAGGCAGGACAATATTTAGAGATTGGTCAATATCAATGGACATACCCTCCTTTTAGCATATCATAGAGTTAGTGTCCAGAGGGTAAATCGACTTTTTTTAACTTTTTTTAACCTTTTTTGCTGTTTTTATCAATCTCAATTCCACATTGATCTAAAAACCCGACGGGTTAACCGAAACTTTACTATTTCTGGAGGGATAACCTATAAATATCAACAGTATAGCCTGGTCCGACCCCAAGCGTCGGTATCGCGCTCCTATGTATTCCGTGAAAGTGGGATCAGAAAGTGGAGCCAGTCCTTGACTTGTGACAGATCCCTCATGATCTCCTGAAGACCCCTCCTGATTTTCCTGTCCTTCTCCAACTTCCATAAAAATCTTGTGTTGACCTTAAAGACAGCAAAATAACTCAGCCCTGCAAATAGATCACCTATCCCTTTCTTTATTTCCTGTCACCTTAGAATCTGAAGGGCGTCCCGCCTGCCTCAATCCCTCATCCCATTCGGCCTGGGACAAGATTAGCAGTGTCTGGACAGTACCGTCTTTAACCATGTTCTGGATTTTTTCTCTGAAAATATGGTGATATTTAGCATAGCATGGCGAATTTTTAGAAAAGGCTACGTACATTTTGAAAGCGTTCAACTGCCTGGGAAAGATCTCTATCTTGTCCCATACTTTCAATTTCTTTGCCTCAGCGATGCCCGGATACAAACCCACTATCATGTAGTCCGCCTTATCTTGTAAAAGGATTTGGAAGCATCTCTCCATCCCTTCGCCGCGTACCACATCCAACTTATCGGCCATATATGCATCAAACTCGGGACCATAGCTTTCACCTTTATTGGTAACACCCTTTTTGCCAATGAGATCAGACCATTTATTAAATCTGAAGGCTTTTCCTTTTGGAACCATAAGAACAACCGGGTCAAGCATGTACGCTGGTTCAATATAGTTCATGTACTGGGCACGAACATCGTTATAATAAATGCCAAAAATAACATCGGAGGTTCCTTTCTTAATAGCATCTTGGGCATCTGCCCACGAGCCCATGGATTTCGATTCAACAGTTACACCTAATTCCTGGGCTATCAATTCGATCATTTTGACAGACGCGCCTAAAATGGCTCCGCCTTTCTCCCAGGCCACAGGCGCATAGGACGGATGTCCAGTGATAAGCAGCTTTTCACAACTCCCGGCGACTGCTATATGAGACATCGACAGCAAAAAGAATATAAGAAAAAGTTTCAGTGCATGTTTTTTCATAAGTATCTCCTGGAGTTACCTGTTTACTGAATAAAGAGTTGATGTTGAGTTGATGTTGAGTTGATAAGGCGTTGCTTTTCTGGGGGATAACTATAGGGAAATTCCTCTTGCGAGTCAATGACAAAGTGACCACAATATATGTGGATTTAGACCGGTTTGCCTTTAAATGGTAAACCCTTCGGCTTTCTGTTTTGAACGTAATGCTTTTTGGGCTTCTTTCCTGTCCTTTCTCAACTGCTTTATCATAAAGGGGTCATCTACTCTTGTCTCTTCCTAATTTTAGTTGTATAAACATGCTATGTCCAGACCATTAAAAATACAATATCCAGATGCTACATAATCCATACACTTATTGATATTTATTTACGAAGGATTTATGCTGTCAAGAATAACATTGGAACGAGTTTGATGAGCACATTTAACTCCAATTATTGGGCACTTATTTTAGGTGGATCAAGCGGGTTCGGATTAGCGACTGCAAAAAAACTGAGCCGGCACGGTATGAATATTTGCATCGTACACCGTGACCGGAAAGGCGTTATGAAACGAATAGAGCCGGAATTTCAGAAACTTCGGGAAACAGATGTGCAAATTTTAACTTACAATGTCAACGCCTTGTCAAAGGAAGGAATTGAACAGGTTCTTGATGGTTTACAGTCAGCAATGGGTACAACCGGCCGGATCCGGATGATTTTGCATTCGATCGCTTATGGAAATCTGAAACTGATTTCCCAGGAACATCCGGAAACGCACAAGGCTCACGATAGCCTTGTAACAAAGCTGAGTCAATCACTGAACATTTCGAAAGAGACTTTGCAATCGACTTTTGATACTCTTTTTGAGGAAGGTGAAGAAAATCTCGTTGGTGTGACATCGCCGGCAAAATATAGCTATGATGATGTATTGCACGATGAAGACTTTGCTTTAACTATTTACAGCATGGGCAGCAGCCTGGCCACCTGGGTACAAGAGGTTTTTAAACGAAAAATGTTTGCCGATGATGCACGTGTTTTAGGGTTAACAAGTGAAGGAAATGAAATTGCCTGGAAAGGTTACGCAGCAGTTTCTGCGGCAAAAGTCGTCCTGGAATCCATTGCCCGGTCAATTGCAGTTGAATATGCACCTTACGGTATTCGTGCAAATATCATTCAGGCAGGAGTTACAGATACACCTGCGCTGCGTTTAATCCCCGGTAACTCTCACCTGAAAGCAACTGCAAAACGGCGCAATCCGTTCCATCGAATCACAACACCTGAAGACGTTGCGAATTTCATTTATCTCATGTGCCTTGATGAAGCTGCGTGGGCAAACGGCAATATTATTCGTGTTGATGGTGGAGAACATATTAGCGGATAAGTACATTCGCTTACTAATTAAACTGGCCACAGAGAACATTGAGATTGTAATGAGGACAACAAAGTCAGCATCAAAAGTGCGAACATTCACGTGCATAAAGTATTTGGACAAGCCTCTTGCAATGAAGCTTGTACTTTTTCATGGATGATAAATGGTTTCATAAAAAAAGCTTTTACCGCTGTAACGGCACTGGCTTATCTTTACATCTTTCAAAGGATATTAGTAATGACTTATATACATGGTTTGGGTCATTTTCATCCGAACAATGTAATCGACAATAAATTCTTGGAAGAGCTTGACATCGGTACTAACAATGACTGGATCATGGATCGGGTCGGTATTCGCACACGCAGGACGGTTCTTTCCCTGGATTATATTAAGGAAACAAAAAACCAGGACCCCCGTGCGGCGAGTGAAGCATCGGATTTCAGCAACGCAATGACCGGCAAACTGGCTGCTGAAACAGCCATTAAAAACGCCGGTATCGAAAAGGAGCAAATTGGACTGATCATCAACGGCGGCTGTTCTCCGGAAACACTTACCCCGGCAGAAGCCTGCACAATTGCATTTGAACTTGAACTTGAGGTGAATGCATTTGATCTTAATTCTGCTTGTTCAAGTTTCGGAACACAAATGCATTTTCTTTCGATGATGAATCCGGAAGCCCTGCCGGAATATATTTTACTGATTTCCCCCGAAAACAACACTCGTTCCATCGACTACACAGACCGTGCAACAGCTGTTCTATGGGGAGACGGAACAAGTGCCGCTGTGGTTTCTACGAAAGTACCTGCAAAAGCTAAATCTGTTTTCAACACATTGACATCCAGTCCCGGAGCCTGGGACAAAGTGACCATCCCGAGAATGGGTTTTTTCGGGCAGGAAGGTGCAACTGTACAGACATTTGCGATAAAACGAACAGTCAAATGCTATCGGGAAATAACGAAACAGCATAGGCAGCAAACTCCTTACTTTGTCGGACATCAGGCAAATTTAAACATGTTGCAATCTGTTTGCACCCGATGTAATATAACAGAAGAAAAACATCTGTTTAATGTTGATAATTTTGGTAATACCGGAGCTGCTGGCGCTCCAACTGTTTTAAGCCAAAACTGGCACTGGTTCACAGAAGGCGACATCGTTGCCCTAATCGTCGTAGGGGCAGGATTAACCTGGTCAAGCATGGCTATTGAATTTTCGTGATCCTTGTTATCAAATAACGGTGAATTAATAATTGTTAGGTTCAAAGATGAAATACCGGGAATTCCTCGAAAGAACCCAATTCACAAAAGAAGAACTGATTGCTTTTGCCTACGGCAGACTGGTTGAAGATCCGCCGGCAGAATTTTCCAGGTTACCGGCTCCTCCTTTTCTTATGGTTGATCGAATCCTCGACATAGGAAAGCGCGGGAATAAAGGCAATATGGTTGCCGAAAAGGATGTTCATCTCGATGAATGGTTTTTCCAATGTCATTTCAATGGAGACCCGGTGCAACCCGGCTGCTTGGGAGTAGACGCAGTCTGGCAATTACTGGGATTTTATTGTGTTTGCTGTGGCAGCGAGGGCAACGGACGCGCTCTCGGCTGCAAGGAAGTGAGTTTTGACGGCCAAATACGACCACATAATGCATTGGTACGATTCGAAATTAGCGTGAGAAGATACTCGGTTTTACAGGGAGGAGACACATCACTTGTAGTTGGCCATGGTGACGTTTTTGTAGATAATGAACACATCTATAGCATTAAAGATGCAAAAGTCGGTATTTTTAAAGGAATTGCGTATAAAGAATATCCTTTCAAATCACAGAATTCAGTTGGTGGTATTATGGCTAAAGATTCATAAGAAAATGGTTGTATTTTTGACTGTAATGCTTATATTTCTGGGTCCTCTGGAGAACTGGAGAATCTGTGGGTCCAAAGTCCCATTTTTCCATTTAACCATGTAATATCGCACAATAAAACATCAAAATATTGCTGTTTTTTTTAGTAACAAGATTTGTTGTTTTTGTAAAATTTAAAATCCTTCAATTTTCGGCATAATTGTCAATATTACATTGGAATACTGTTATTTGACAGCCAAAAAAACGAGCTGTATCATTAAGAAAATGCCTGTTTAATTTATCAGTAGAAAATTACCCTTATATTGTGGGGCCTTACAACACGGAGGTAAAAGACATTCTTTTGATCCTAATGATAATAATGTCTGGAATTAGCCGGTTAAAGTGTATTGATCAGTGATTTTCTTCAAAAGTCACGCGTTTTTACCCACAGATTCTTCGGAAGAGCCATATTTCTTGTGCCAAGAATTTTAACGTATTTTGAATGGAACAATTAACAAAAAAAGACATTCTGCAGCTGGTGCCTCAACAGCCACCATTTCGCTTCATCGATAAAATCATAGAATTAAACGATGATGGCATTGTTTCATCTTATACATTTAAGCAGAACGAAACATTTTATGCCGGACATTTCCCGGGCAACCCCATCACTCCCGGTGTCATTCTTCTGGAAACCATGGCTCAAACCGGTGTCGTTGCATATGGAATTTACCTGGCTTCCAAACAAATGGGCATTGAAGAAATTCAAAAAATACTCACCCTGTTCACGGAAGCAGAAGTCGAATTCTCCGGTATGGTAAGGCCTGGAGACCGGGTTATTATTCGCGCCAAGAAAAAATATTTTCGTCGTTTAAAATTAAAGGTTGAAGCTGAAATCATGTTAGAGAAAGGTGATGTCGTTTGCAGCGGTACTATTGCAGGAATGGGAGTTAAACAAGAATGAAAAACAGAGTTGTCATTACGGGTTTGGGAGTTGTCTCTCCCAACGGGCATGGAATAGAAGCCTTTGAAACTGCGTTAAGAAAAGGTGAGTCCGGGATCAGATTTATTCCGAAACTTGAAGAATTAAAATTTGGCTGCCAGGTGGCAGGAGTGCCACAAAACATTGATGAGCTCTGTAAAAATTATTTCACAGAAGAGCAACTACTTGCCATGAATTCCGGTATAAAACATGCATCCATTGCAGCAATTGACGCCTGGAAGGACGCAGGTTTTGACGTTCCAGCAGATGACGCTGAATACGTGGACTGGGATACCGGTGCCATTGTTGGTACTGGAATCGGAGGCATGGATACAATCGCGGAAAGAGTTGTACCTTTTACAGCTGCCGGAAAAAGTCGTCTGCTTGGCAGTACAGCTGTTGAGCAGGTTATGGCAAGCGGTATTTCTGCAAAAATAAGCGGACTTCTGGCACTTGGCAATCAGGTTACAACAAATAGCAGCGCATGCAGTACTGGTACCGAAGCCATTCTTGACGCAACCTACAGGATTCGGTACGGCCACGCAAAGCGCATGTTAGCAGGAGGCTCGGAGGGAGCTTCACCCTTTATCTGGTCAGGGTTTGATGCCATGCGGGTTTTAAACCGGAGACGTAACGAAGAACCGGCAAAAGCATCAAGACCAATGAGTGCAAGCGCTGCAGGATTTATTCCCGGCTCAGGTGCGGGAATATTAATGCTGGAAAATTTAGATAGCGCGCTGGAACGCGGCGCAAAAATTTATGCTGAAATTATCGGAGGTGCGGTAAATTGCGGCGGCCACAGGATGGGTGGTAGTATGACTGCTCCAAGTCCAACCGGAGTGCAACGCTGTATTCAAGATGCTTTAAAAGATGCGGGAATTGATGGCAGTGAGGTCGATGCTATTAACGGTCACCTGACAGCGACATTTGCAGATCCATATGAAATCCAAAACTGGGCGGCAGCACTTGGCAGATCGCAAGACAATTTTCCGCTAATCAATGCCACCAAATCTCTGATTGGGCATTCTCTTGGTGCTGCCGGAGGCCTTGAATCTATAGCCAGTATTCTTCAGGTTAACAAAGGGTTCGTGCACGGTTCGGTTAACTGCGAAGATCTACATGAAAAATTGCTGCCATATTCAGACAGTATAGTGCAGCAAACCAAAGAAATTCCGAATCTCAAAATTCAGGCAAAAGCCAGTTTTGGATTTGGTGATGTAAATACTTGTATTTTATATAAAAAATGGGGTGAATAAACCTTACAAAAGCCGCAATCCATAAACTTCTTTGCATGTTTTTTTATAGATTTGTTAAAATAAAATTCAACTTGATTGATTAAACAAGTTTATTGTTAACCTGGAAAACCCGGTCCTCAGGGCGGGGGCAGAGTAAATTGGCTCTGCCTGAAGAATCCCTGCAAGAGTTTGAAGTGAGCTAAAGTTAAGGAATTCTGCCAATTTTATAAAATCAGCGGAGCGAAGCGACTCCATAACTTTAGGCACTTCTAACTTGTACGGATTTAAGTAAAACAGCCCCTTCCAGGGGTTATATCAAAGCCAGGTCCTCTGGGCCTGGATTCTTTACTGAACAATTAAAAAGTTTTAAAGGAGATTCAAATCATGAGAAAAGATGAAGTATTTAATAAAGTCGTCGAAATATTAAACAAGTATAGTAAAACAGATATAACAGCCGGCGACATTTCCATGGAGACATCCATTCTGGAAGATTTGAAAATTAATTCTGCCAGATTAGTAGATATTGTCCTTGATTTTGAAGACGCATTCGATATTGAAGTTGATGATGATGATGCCGACAGCGTAACAACTGTTGGTGATGGAGTAAATTTAATTTTAAGGAAAATATAGCGTTGAATTTATGATAAATCTGACATTCAAAGAAAAATTTGCTTTGAAAGTTCAATACTTACTTGGCTGGATAACCTACCCATTTTGGGGAACGTTATTAATAGGCGTTATGCGCTTTATTGGCAAATACAAGATTCAAAAAATCCGCGAGATACGAAAACATTACAAACATCTCAAACAAAATGTGGAAGGCCCGATACTGGTTTGCTCAAATCATCTCACAAAAATTGATTCTGTCATTTTAAACTGGAGCCTCGCTTCAACATGGTCTTACATGAAATCCTTTAAAATATTTTCATGGAATTTACCGGAGCGGGCAAATTTTTATCAAAATTATATTTTGCGAATGTTTTGCTACCTCGGAAGTTGTGTGCCAATTGACAGGGGCGGAAGCCGGGAAGCAGTTAAAAAATCCCTCGATAAAGTAACTTACCTGCTCAACAAAGGCCATACTGTTACTATCTTCCCTGAGGGTGGCAGAAGCAGGACCGGCCGTATTGATACGGATAAAATTACCTACGGTGTTGGCAGATTGGTGAATAAAGTTAAAGATTGCAATATTTTATGTGTTTATTTGCGCGGCCACAATCAGAATGAATACAGTAACATCCCGCATCGTGGAGCGAATTTCTATTTAAAGATGGAGCTTATTAAACCTGAAACAAGATATTCAGGATTACGCGCAACAAGAGATGTTGCCAATCAAATCATAGACAAGCTTGTACATATGGAACAGGCTTACTTTGCTACTATTGGGCAATGACATTGTTGATTTGAACAATGCGGGCATGGAAAACAAACACCTGGACGCCCGCTTTGTACAAAGAGTTTTCACTGAAAAAGAAAGATCCGCTATTTTTGCGTCACTAAAACCTGATTTAACCCTCTGGATGTTCTGGGCAGCAAAAGAAACTGCTTACAAAATTACTTCAAAAATTTTCGGCCCGCCTATCTTTTCACACAAAAAATTTGAAAACACCGGCTTTAAGCAACTATCAAAAAGCAAATATATAACCAAAACAACCTACCAGAAATGGATTTTCCCAATTGAAATAACCGCTAAAAAGGAATGCATCCACGCTGTGGGTCACTATGCGGCTGATGAAGATAGCGCTGACTTTAACACAAAAATCCACGTTCACCAAATCACCCCGGCAGAAATCAACTCATGGAAGGACAAAAACCTTTGGTCAAAGCATTTCACGAGAAAAGAACTCGATTCAATTCATAACGAGGAATCAGCTCTAATACGACTTCTATGTAAAAATTCAATTTCAAGTACATTAAACATCAATTCAGCACAATTACAAATTGTACGCCCCTTTAAAGTCCATAAGGCGCAACCACCCTACATCTTATTAGACAATCATTCATGTGAAATCGACATTAGTTTATCACACCATGGATCCTGGTTAGGCTGGTGTTTCAGTAAAAAGAAAGAAGCTATTCATCAGTATCCTTAGCGGAATTACCCGGGTTGATTTTTATGGGTGAATTATTCGCCCGGGTATTGCGAGAGTGGCGGAACTGGTAGACGCGCTGGATTTATGAAGGGGTCAAATGGCCCGTTTCTGAATTGTCAACACCAAAATAGAGAAAGGTCGAAGCAAGTTTTCATGCTGCTTTTTTCCACTCAGTTTCAACAACAGCGGGAATGCCCAACGGACGGGTGCCGCCCGTAGATTTGGGAATCTCCACTCGTTTGACCGGTAATAGCTGGTACCTGTCGCTGAAAAGCGAATCGCGGATACTTTCCCAGTGGGTGCGGGCAAACTCTGGAAAATCATCGATCGACATCTTGTCGATACCGGGTGCGCCTTTATTGGCTTTCACCCGTTTCCAGGCCTGTCGCACATTATCTCTGGATAGTATCTGCTCCAGCAGGTTGACATTTGGATCGGACGATTCCATGACGTGCCGCATATGCGCTCCACCGGTCGGCTTCGTTGTGTTATTCGAACTCATGGAATATCCTTTCCGTTCTCTGTGTTCTGCCCTTCACCGTGTCCCGGGCATTACCCCGGGCGTTGGGCTACTATGGCGTCTGCTGACTTCTGTCTCATCACCCGGCAGGTTGCCCTGCAAGGCGCTATAAGAAGACGCTGCTTGCGTTGCTATCGATGGTTCGCTCACATCCGGCGATAGCGACCGGATGTGCCTGGACCTTTGTTACCCGGTGGTCCGGTCCGGGATCTTTCGCAGAGCGAATCTCATCGCATGTGAGACAGATCTCCCCGGATAAGAACGTGAACTGTCACTATACAGCCGCGGCATTTACCCTATCTCCTGAATCCGGGGCTTTGTTATGTTGTGCTAACTTACCCGGAGACTGGGCCTTGTATGCCATTTCTGTTCGTCGGCTCATAGCTTCGGAGTCTCGTTGCACTCGCTTACCTGCACTCAGGCTTCCTCTGGACGGTCCCTCACGGTTCCGCCCTTGCCTTCGGCTAGTATTTTGGATAATGTTTTAAACACATTAACCGGATTCACATACAAGGGACTTTCACCCCATAAGTTCACGCCCATGCCGGGCGTACACAAGGCTAATTCAGCCGACGCAAAAAGCCGCGCGGCTGATTAGCGGTGTTGGACTTGGAAGATGGATAAAAATTGGAAGGCACAGTTTTATAACCTTACAGAAGATGAGTTAGATTCAGTAGTCTGGAGATATCTGACCTTTCCGAAATTCATCCATTTAATATCCTATGGGGCGTTGTGGTTTTGTCGTCTTGAATATTTGATTGATAAATTCGAAGGTCGAATTCCCGAGAAGGCAGTTGCGCAAATGCGCCAAGAGAATGAAAAAACAAAAGAATGGTTTCCACACCCTGAATACCAGAAACAAATTGATCAGTGGCCTGAAAAAAATGTAGCAGATGGTCGCTCACTGACCGCGGTAAACTGCTGGTTCATCGGAGATGAAGAATCGCCAAAAATGTGGCATGAATATGCGAGAGGGCCTGAAGGTGTGGCAATTAAATCATCTATAAGGAAAGTATGGGAGAGTATATACATTCCTGCTGAATTTAGTTTCATTGGAAAGGTTAAATATGTTGATTTTGACACCTATGAGATGTCCTCCTACGAAGCTCATCAGGCGCACCACAGGGCATTCTTAAAGGACAAAAAGAAGTTAGGCCAGGAGTGTGAACTTCGAATATGCACAATGAATATTAACACACCAGCTTGTCTCGATTCATTAGGAAGAGTTTTTAATAAAGATGATATTACAGGAGCAAAGATGAATAATTTTGACGAGGCTGGTCTTCAGATAAGAGTCGATTTAAAAAATCTATTCGATACACTAGTATTGTCACCCGTAAGCCAAGAATGGTTCAAGAATCTTGTAACTCACCTCTCTTTAAAGGGTGAGTTTAACTGGAATATACAGAACTCGAGGATCAAACAAATTTAGTCCAACAATGGCATGAAGATGGACGGGCTATATCCTGCGGTTTTCAAAAGCTTTGGCTGATTTCAGCTGGGGTGCTTTTCATAATTGAGGGAGGTTTTATCGCCCTCCACTTATGCCAAGCGTTCGGCGAAAGAAAGGAGGACAGAATGGCTAAACTCGGGACCGTAACGTTCACCGGCAAATCAGGAACAGAATACGAATTCAACGTCTACCCTTGGGGCACCAGTTTCAAGAAGGACTACGGTGCCGTCTATTTCATCACCAAACGTACAGAGAAATCTGATGGTGGGCACTCCCACACACGAATCTATGTCGGTCAGACAGAGGACCTATCGACGCGATTCTGAATAGACAAGGGGTCAAATCTACTCTTGTCTCTTGCTAATTTTAGTTGTATAAACATGCTATGTCCAGACCATTAAGAATACAATACCCCGATGCGTGGTATCATGTGATGAACCGTGGCAGGCGGGGTGAGAAGGTTTTTGAGGGGAAGAATGACTATAATGCATTTATTGACCTATTCTAGGAACTGGGTGAACACTATAATGTAAAGATTGCTGCCTATTGTTTAATGTCAAATCACTATCATTTATTGATTCAAACTCCAGACGCCAATATATCCAGATCCATGAGACATCTCAATGGAGTTTATACACAGCGTTTCAATAGAATGCATCTGTGTGATGGCCAACTATTTAGAGGACGGTACAAATCCATCATAGTGGATGGAGACAGTTATCTTCTAGAGTTGTTAAGATATATTCATCGGAATCCATTGGAAGCTGGAATAGTGGAGAAGTTGAACAAGTACACTTGGAGCAGTCATAAGGGATATTTGTCTGCTGCCAAGAAATGGGATTGGCTGCATAAAGATTTTATCCTATCATTATTCTCGAAAACAAAGGCAGAAAGTATCAGGAGATATCAACGATTTGTTTCTAAGGAGACACCTGAAGAGATTAATCGAATATTAGCGAGAAAGAAGTGGCCAACTGCGATAGGCAGTAAGCGTTTTGTTGATAAAATTAAAGAGATGTTTTTTTCTAATAAGACCCATGAAGAGGTTCCTGAATCCAGATTTCTTGCCCCAGATGTGGATAAAATTGTTGAAGAGGTATGTAAATATTATAAAGTGACCGTGGATGACATCCTTGTCTCAAAAAGGGGTCATTTTAATGAGCCAAGGAATGTTGCTATTTATCTAATAAGGTCCATTCGGAATGATACGCTAAAAGCTGTAGGCAAAGCATTTGGGATCGATAAAAATAGTACTGTTGGCAGCGTTGTAGGAAGAGTAAAACGCGAGATGGAAAAGGACAAAAATATTAGTAAACGAGTCAAAAACCTGAAGGATATATTAGGAAAGAGCTAAGAGTAGACTTGACCCCCACACATAGTTAATGAATGTCTGGATTCCCAGATCTTACTTTAAAAGACAGATTTGAAATATGTGAATACTAAAAGGAATAATCCATGCCGATTTTTGAATTTGAGTGCAAAGATTGTAGTAATAAATTTGAAGTACTAACAAAGGGTCAAGAAAAAATCTGCTGCCCTCAGTGCAATTCATGTAATCTAAAGAAACTGATCTCAACCAGCGGTAAAATATCAGATGATTCCAAATGCAACTGGGATGATCCTAGCCTCCCAAATAAGCAAGAGTTTCAACGACAAAGATATTAGCATACAGGGTAAATGGTAAAAAATTAGAGAAAATATTTTATAACAAGCACATGCAGCCGACGGCCCCTCGCGTTTTGGGTTTATAATTTTCCCAATGGTTGTGCAAGTCTTACTACTCTGGGTAAAATTCGGCGTGGGCCGCGGCTGATGCTCGCGTTATGCGCTTCATATCTTGAAATTATGGAATACAACATTTCCAAAAACTCTAATGGGACATATATCGTTGAAATAAACCTGAAAAGCTGTATGACTTCAGATGATAACCGGGTCAAGTCTTTGATTGACTTACCTGTTTAGATTTACAAATCATGTCCAGACCACTTAGGATAGAATTCCCAGATGCCCCGCCTGCCTCGCCTGAGCGGCTCGCGATGGCGGGCAGGGTGGTATCATGTTATCAAATGGGGTCTGCTGTTGACTATTTTGCTCTGAAAGGACATATTAGCAGATCATTGAAATGATGAAAAGAGAATGTCTGATAAGCCTAAACTTAAGAGCGGCGTTATCTGAGATAAAAATTAAAAAATGCAAATTAATCCATACACGAGTCTTAGAAAACTTTTTGGAGTAAACTGGGCAGAAGATCTTACCCGGGGGATAATCTCATTTAAATCTAAATATGGAGGAGTTAAAAATGGCAGAAGCAAAAGGATTGAGTAAACCGGTAAAGCTGAAAAATGATCTGGCAGAGTTTTTGGGAGCAACAGAACTTCCCAGGACAGAGATCACCAAAAAAATGTGGGACTATATTAAAGCGAATGGACTTCAGACAAAGACTGAAAATGGGAAGCCTGAGAACGCAGGGAAATTCATTGTGGCTGATGCTAAACTGCTCCCGATATTCAAAAACACAAAATCCAAAAGCAAATCAGGCAAGGTCACGGACCTTACAAAGATGAAAGAAGGCCAGACGATCAACATGATGCAGATGGCCGCTGTTGTCGGTGCAAACATACAATAAGCTTAACGTGTCGGGCCTACATATGAATAATGCAGGCCCGACACACCTGAGAAAACAATACGAAGCTAACAAATTTATCAACCGGACACATGTCAGCCCGGGCGTTAACGGCACAAAACCAAAGGTGAAATATGGCGAGACAAAAGAAGGAATCCGAAGGCTGAAATTTACGTAAGACAAGAAACGGGGTCAGCCCTTTGACATAGGACATTTTAGCTAACATTTCACTGGAGCAGATCGGCTACGCCGCCTGCTCAGTTGTCCGTTCGGCAATAGGGTAATAGGAACACGAGAACGTATGGCCGGCGAAGGTTCAGGTGAATTTAATGCTAATTGGCGCTTATCCATGGCCGAAGAGAATTTAAGACACCTTTGAAATTCAGGGCATTGAAGGTAGCCATGTGTGCTTTCGCTGGACGGTTGCTGGCGCTGAAGACGTTGAGATTGTGAACTACCATTAAGGGAGAAAAATTATGCGTAACCTCAAGCCTGTGACACCCGGCGAGTTGTTGCGTGAGGAGTTCTTGGTACCGATTGGTATCTCCCAAAACCGCCTTGCAAAGGAGATCGGTGTGCCCGCTCAGCGGATCAGTGAGATCGTAACTGGTGAACGCGCCATCACAGCCGATACCGACTTACGCCTGTGTCGGTTTTTGGCCTATCCAATGGCTATTGGCTGAGAGCGCAAGTGGTTTATGACACCGAGATCGCAGAGGATGCCCTCGCCAAGACACTATCCAAAATCACACCGTGGAAAGGCCTGCAAGCCCATACCAGTCACCAGCAGGCCTAAAGCATGTGTACCTCTGGACAAACCGATGATCAAATCCAGATGATTGCCGAACGAAAAATTCGAGCTGACCAGAAAAAGCCGTGCCGATTTTATGTAAAATCAAATATATAGTGGCTTTTTCTGTCTGGTCAATTGAGGTGTTGTAACCCTATAAAAATTCCTTCATTTGAAGCTTAACGCTTGACGTTATTAGCGCAATGGGTTATTATAATTTACATGATAAAATCTTTCCGGAACAAAGAAACAGAAAAAATATTCAACCGGCAGTTTTCAGGCAAATTACCTCAAAATATTCAGCGTGTTGCACGTAAGAAGCTGGTAATTCTTGATGCTGCACCAAGATTAAATGATCTGCAAATTCCGCCGGGGAATCAATTTGAGGCTTTGAAAGGTGACCGGAAAAGCCAACACAGCATACGAATCAACGACCAATGGCGGATATGTTTCAAATGGAGCGATGGCGATGCGTATGATGTTGAAATCACAGATTATCATTAGGAGAATCATATGAAAAAGAAAAAACTTCCTCCTATCCATCCAGGCGAAATTCTCATGGAGGAATTCTTGGAGCCCATGGGAATCAGCCAATACCGGATAGCCAAGGATATAAGTGTACCCCCAAGGCGTATAAACGAAATTGTGCATGGGAAAAGATCCATTACTGCAGATACCGCACTTCGTTTGGGACGGTTTTTCGGCATGTCACCTCAGTTTTGGTTAAATCTCCAGACGCGTCATGATCTTGAAGTGACCGAGGATTTGCTTGAGGACCGGCTTGATGGTGAAGTACACGCTCTTCAAGCCCAAACAGGATAATATGTACTGAGGTTATAACCTTACTGATAAGTGGCTGCAATTCAAAAGAGAAAGATGGATCACACATGAAATTGAATTGGTTTGAGAAGTTGGGTGTTAATAGTCTTACCATTTGATCGATTGAGTTTATTACTATTCTACCGGCGTTATGTATTAAAACATCGAAGGGTTACACCCCTGAGGGTACAGGAAATTGGCGTCACTTTGACGCCAATACGCCGGTCCGCATCCGACCAAAAACAGGAGAGAGCTCTCCGGTCACCCACGGAACCGTGGACCTGACGGACCTTTCGTCTTTTCGCCGATGCTCCAGGGCCAGGGCCGCCGCATTTTTTTCATAGAATGCGTGGGGCTCATAGTTCCATCCATTTTGAAGCCGAGTTTCTTCCTTCTTCAGGTTGTGGTAAAGATAGCTCCCGGCCAGTGGGGCAAACAGCCTTGTCTTCCAGCCAAACTCCCGGTAAAGTCTTTTGAGGAGCATATCCATTTTTGCCCCAACAGGTTCGTTACCCCGGGACCATTTTTTCATTGCCCACACCGCACCCGCGTAGGTGGTTCGAAGCGTTTTTGCCTTCAATGCAAAACGGCTTCGAATCCGCTTATCCGGGTGATTTTTATATTTCTGCCAGCCATTGAGCGTGGTCCGAATCAAGCGGGCAAGACTGGGGCCGTTGACCTCGAAATCCCGGTGAAAGGCATTGAGAAGGTATTCTCCTTCCCGGCCGTTGCGGATGTGTCGATGCCTGTAATTGAAGAGGTGTTGTCCGTGGGTATCCGCGGCCGGAAACTCTGATTCAGACAGCAGGGTTCCGTCCGCCTTGTGCTGCGCGTGCAGTGGCGTACCGGGGATCGGGGTGTAAAGCATGAATTGGTGGAAATCCGCATCATGGCTGACCGCATGGTCTATGATTCGATCGATATTTTCGGGGGTGTGGTGTTCCATTCCGATAATGGACGATCCCAGGACACAGATACCGTGGGATTGTAAATGGCGGACAAAGGACAGGGTGTCCACCTTTCGAAGCTTCTGATACCGGCTGTCTTCGCCTTCCAGCCCGGTCCAAACCCAGGAAACTCCCAATCCCACCAGTTGCTCGATGGTATAGCTTTTTAACACCCGGGCGGAACTGAAGACATATAAGGACCAGCTTTTTTGGTTCTTTTCCATCAGTTCGAGCAATCGAAGCGCCCTTTTGCGATGCATGAGAAAATTCTCATCCAGGACAAAAAAGGATTGGGTTTTGAGTTTTGTTTCAATCCTCTGCATCACACTGAACAGCTCGTCGCCTGTTTCGTAAAAATTGAGAAACTTGCCCTTCCCCCCGAACATGGCGGAAGTGGAACAAAAATTACAGCCCATGGGACAGCCCACGGAAGGGATCAAGATGGCTGCAGTATCTTCGGCTTTTTCGCTCAGCGGGACACCCATAATCCGGGTGCCGTTCCCCGAAGGCGTCACTGGATGCCTGACCGGCGCCGCCTCGTCCTGCCCGAGAAACTTTCTAAACCATTGGACGCCGTCTCCTTTAACGATATGATCTGCATCAATTATTTCATGGATATCCTCCTTGTTGGCCACATGTCCGCCCACAACAACCGTTGCATTTGGCTGGTACTTTCTGACAAGCTCGCACATTCTTTTGAGTTTTCCAATATTGGGCATAATGGCACTGATGCCCACAATGTCATAGGAACAACCTTGAAGTTCTTTGATAAAACGGTCTTGAGAGGGAAAGTCCAGGAGGGTGCAGGGGGCGTCAATATTCGCCTGAAGCAGCATCAATCCAAAGGACCGGTGAAACATGCGAAGGGAAAAGGCCCCTTGTGTTCGAGTGACCTGATTTTGATAAAGCTCCATGGGATTGATCTTGCGGCTTCCATAGGCGTCGTCTTGGGCATAGGGCCCAAAAACGCTTGACAACAGTACCTTGGCCCGAGTTCCAAGCCTGTGAACAGGCTGTGTTTGCATCATCATCTCTCTCCATCAATCTTTGATTATAGGTTTTTGTCAGTTGAAGTAATGTCATTATGGTAGTACAATAAAAAGGAAGGTTAAAGGCCTCCAGAGATGTTTTACAAAAGTTTTACAAACCTAACGGATTCGCCAATGAAACAATCAAAGTGGTTTCTTCACCCCATCCTGATATTCATCTTCTCCATTGCCGCGGTGGCATTGTCCCTCTTCTTGTATATCTACTGGTATGTGGAAGTTAGTACGGGGCTGAAAAAGGTCATACAAAAGGCCAACCTGGATCCCGATCAGGTTCTGGCCTCCCAGACCTGGGTCGTGATTCTGGTGCTTTCCATCCTTGTGGGGATCATTCTGCTGGGGATATTCATCATCTTCGTTTACAACCAGAAGACATTGCAGCTCTATCGGCTCCAGCGTAACTTTATCAACAATTTCACCCACGAACTAAAGACCCCGGTCACCTCTTTAAAGCTGTACTTAGAGACATTTCGCAAATATGAATTTTCCCGGGAAGATCAGCTCAAGTATATAGCGTATATGGTTCAGGATGCAGACCGACTGTCCAATAATATCAATCGGATACTCAATCTGGCCAAGGTTGAGAGTAAAACCTATGGCGGAAAATTCATTACCGAGGATCTAGTGAGAGTGGTTGAGCGGTTTTATAAAAAAAACAGGCGCCTTTTCGGGGATTGCAAAATCAATATACATCATCCTTCTGAAAGCTCCTTTTCATGTCGCATCAATCTCTCCCTATTTGAGATGCTTTTGATGAATTTGTTTACCAATGCCGTCAAATATAACGAATCAGAGGTCCCGAGATTGGACGTTTACTTTGAACGTACAAGCAGGGACCTGTGCATTCGTTTTGAAGACAACGGCATCGGTATTCCAAGGCCTGAAATCAAGAAGATTTTCAAAAAATTTTACCAGATCGGCCGGTCCGACGACATGTCGGCCAAAGGGACCGGGCTCGGTCTGCATCTGGTTGAAAGCATTACCCGAATTCATAAGGGAAAAGTGACGGCCGAATCAAAAGAAGGCGGAAAGGGATCTGTTTTCACAGTGATTCTGCCTTCAAAACCGCCTCGGGCGGGCTTGAAATGATGGGTGAGCGGGGGAATATGGGCAAAAAAAGGATACTGGTGGTGGAAGACGAGGCCCACCTGGCTGAAGGATTGAAACTGAATCTGTCTCTTAAGGGATATGATGTGAGGGTGGCGGCGGACGGCGTTGCAGGCCTTCAAGAATGGAAGGAATGGCAGCCGGATCTGATCGTGCTGGACATCATGCTGCCCAAGCTTGACGGACTTTCTGTGCTGCGGAATATCCGTCAGGAAGACGAACGGCTTCCGGTTTTGATCCTGTCTGCGAGAGGGGATTCCGATGACAAGATAAAGGGTTTTTCCTGCGGTGTGGACGATTATCTTGCCAAGCCCTTTAACCTGGAGGAGTTTTTGCTTCGGGTGGAGCGACTTTTGACCCGGGGGGCCTGGTCCCAGGGGGAAACGAATTTGAATGGGAATGGACTTTCACCGTTGTCGCAGATTTACAAATTCGGTCCTAACAGAATCGATTTTGAGACCTTGACTGCCCATGGCCCATCCGGTCGGATCAACCTGACCGATCAGGAAGCCAAACTTCTAAAGATTTTCATTGCCAATCGCGGCAAACCACTTTCAAGAAGCAGACTTCTGGAAACCGGCTGGGGATACGCAAAGGGAACCTCGACCCGCACCGTGGATAATTTCATTGTCCGGTTTCGAAAGTATTTTGAGGATAACCCCAAAAAGCCCTTCTATTTCAAAAGCCTTCGATCCGTGGGATATATCTTTAACCATGATCCCGACTCGGGTGGCCGTTCACGGGTTCAAAAGTTTAGAGGTTAAGGGAGGAGATAACGATTATGATTAAGGGTACGATTAAGACTCACTTCAATTGGCCTTTTCCATACCCATATCAAAGGCCTTTAAATTTGATTCCAAAAAGGCCTTTTTTGTGGAAGTTGAGAGCACCTTTTTCATCTCTTCGGCACCGATGGGAATGGTCCCTGACCCGATCAGTGCGCCCAGCATCACCATATTGAGGGCTAAAGGGTTTCCCACCTCTTCTGCGATCGCATTTCCATCAAAGGCAATAACCTTCTTGACCTTGCCTCGAATTAAACTAAGACTTTCATCCGGAGGAGGATAAGTCCCCTGGCCAATTGCAACAGTAAAGGGTGGGAGGGGATGTGTATTAGTAATAACAACAGTGTCTTTATTACATTTTCCAAGGGCTCGCAGGGTCTCTAAGGGCTCAAACCCTATCAGCACGTCGGCCTCTGCGCTTGAGACAATGGGACTGGTAACATCTCCCAATAAAACCGCCGACTCCACAATCCCACCCCTTTGAGCCATACCATGAATTTCACTTACCACAGTGGGTATATTCATGGAGAGAGCAGCCTCTCCCAACAAACGTGAGGCCAAAAGGTTTCCCTGGCCTCCCACGGCGATGAATACTAATCGTTTTGTTTCCATAGAATCCTCCCTATTACTCTTTCAATGGTAGAATTGCATTTTCAGGGCAAACCTGAGCGCAGATAGAACAGCCGACACAGAGATTCTTGTCTATTTCGACCTGCTCACCTTCAATGTACATGGCCGGACAGGCCAACAGGTTGATACAGTCACGATGGTTTTTGCACTTGTTGTAATTTACGTAGAACGGTTTGGTCTTCTTGAACTGTCCTGTGGCCTTTGCAAAGAGCGGGCAGAACTCCTCTGAAATGATGACTGATATACCGTCATATTCCATTGAAGCTTTAACCGCTTCGATGGTTTTTTTCAGCTTGAAAGGCTTCACAATATGAACATCTTCCACGCCAAGTCCCCTCACCACATTTTCGATCGATATACGCGTTCTTTCAACACCCATGGGGGCAGTATCAACACCGGGATGGATCTGGTGGCCTGTCATTGCGGTGGTTCCATTATCTAATATTACCAAGGTAAACTTATGGTTGTTATGGACCGCATTAACAAGCCCGGTAATACCCGAGTGAAAAAAGGTGGAATCGCCGATAAATGACACCACCTTTTGATCTGTTGCCCTGGAAAAGCCACAGCCGGAGCTGACAGAAGAGCCCATACAGATAACAAAATCAGCCATGGAAATGGGTGGCAGAAGCCCTAAGGTATAACAGCCGATATCGGTCGGGTAGACAGTATCCGTGCCGTAGACCTGCTTAACCGCATAGTAGGTTGCACGGTGGGGGCATCCTGCACAGAGATTGGGCGGCCTGCCCGGAAGTGCCGGGACATCTGAACTGTCGACCATTTCATGAGGCTTATAATCAATGCCAAAGTACTGGGCGATCGCCTTGCGGACCATCCCGGGATCATACTCATAGAGCCGGGAAAACGCCCCCTCCCCTTTCCCCTTGATCGGCACGGAAATACCGTTTTCCTGGGCCATGGCCTTAAGTTCAGTTTCGTTAATAGGCTCCAATTCTTCAACTACCAGGACCTTGTCCACAGCTTTCAGGAACCTTGTGCAGAGCTCTTGGGGCATGGGCCATGAAAACCCTAATTTGAGGATGCTGACCTTATCCTCTATCCCCAGGTCAGAAACAGCGTCTTTCACATAATTAAAACTTGCCCCGTTTGCTACAATCCCCCATTTACCCTCACCGATGATCTCATTATATGAGCCGCTCTCAGATTTCTCGCTTGCTTGATCATATTTTTCCAGCAGCACCTTATGAAGATTCCGGGCAACCGCCGGCACAGCCACAAAATGGAAGGGTTTTTTTTCAAAATGGGCCGATGTCTTGACCGGCTTTAACTCTCCAAGGCGTACGGCCCCTCTGATGTGAGCTAATCTTGTTGTAGTCCTTATGATCACCGGGAGCCCTAATTCCTCTGACAGATCAAAGGCCTCCATGGTCATATCTTTCATCTCCTGCGTGTTAGTCGGCTCTAACATCGGGAGCCCTGACAGCCGCGCATAGTAGCGGTTGTCCTGTTCGTTCTGGCTTGAAAAGAGTGAAGGGTCATCTGCATTTATGATAACCATGCCCCCCTTGACACCCACATAAGCTAAGGTCATCATCGGGTCGGAGGCCACGTTCATGCCAACATGTTTCATGGTTACCATGGTCCTCAGGCCTGCAACAGCCGCGCCTGCTCCAACCTCCAGGGCCACCTTCTCATTTGTTGAATATTCAAAGTAGAGGTCAGTTTCCTGGCTGATTTTAAAGAAGTTTTCCGGAATCTCGGAGGAAGGCGTTCCCGGATAGCATGTGGTAAAGGATACCCCTGCTTCCAAAGCCCCCCTGGCAATCGCCTCGTTGCCTAAGAGAAGAACTTCTTCTCCTGGAGTGTCTATCAATAGTTTGTGCATCTTTTTCCCTCCCGATGGTTTTTGGTTTAAAGAATGTTGAGAACCTCGTAGTCTTGTATACGATCGGAATGTTGAGATTTCTGAGGAATACCATTAGGGCACTGACCACTGATAATAATTCTCAATTCCTCAATCCCTAAATTTCCCAATTCCTCGATCCTATATCTTAAAACTTTCAGCCATACCCGCGTATTTTTTTCTCAGTTTCGGCTTTTCTATCTTTCCCGTAGGATTCCTGGGCACATCGTCAAAGATGATCTTGCGGGGCCTCTTATATCGAGGCAACCCCTCACAGTGATCGAGGACATCTTCTTCAGTCATCGAGGATCCCGGCTTGATCTTTATAACAGCAGTTACGATCTCGCCTAAACGTTCGTCAGGGATTCCTATGACGGCCACATCCTGCACCTTTTGATTCTCCATGATAAAATCTTCAATTTCCACAGGAAAGATGTTTTCGCCGCCGGTAATTATTATATCTTTTTTCCTGTCCACAAGCCATATGAATCCGTCTTCATCCTCCCGGGCCATATCACCGGTCAGGAGCCAGCCGTCAGTAAGAGCACTTTCTGTTGCTTCAGGGTTCTTATAATACTCCTTCATAACGCCAGGGCCTTTGACCACAAGTTCTCCAGGTTCGCCCTTAGGCACCTCCCTGGAATCAAGATCCACGATCTTAAACTCCCAGTCAAATCCAGGAAGTCCGATGGCTCCCACCTTATGGAGGTTCTCCATCCCCAAGTGAACACACCCTGGACCGGTGGTTTCACTTAACCCGTAAGTTGTGTCGTAATCGTGATTGGGAAAGACCTTTTTCCAATTTCTGATCAGGCTTGGCGGCACAGGCTGGGCCCCGATGTGCATCAACCGCCATTGATCCAGCTTGTAGTCATCTAAATTGACCTCACCATTCTCAATGGCGATAAGGATGTCCTGTGCCCATGGCACCAGCAGCCAGACTATGGTAGCCTGCTCTTCGGATACTGCCTCTAAGATCCACTCCGGCTTGATCCCCTTCAAAATCACTCCCCTTGCCCCCACAATAAAATTGCCAAACCAGTGCATCTTGGCGCCTGTATGATACAGGGGGGGAATACATAGGAAATTATCATCGTGGGTTTGATTATGATGCCGGTTTTCGACGACACAGGCAAATTCGAGGTTCTTGTGGGTCAGGAGGATCGGCTTTGGGGCGCCAGTAGTACCGGATGTAAAATAGAGGGCGGCTTCATCTAAGAGACCGATAGGGGTGTTTGGATCATCAGCCGAGCCTGTTTCGAGAAAGGCATCAAATGACTCGGCATAGTCCGGCCTCAGATGGTCAGGCCCCACAAATACGAAGTTTTTTATGCTGCCAAGATCTTCCTTGATTGTGTCAACACGTTCCACAAACTCCTCTCCGAATATCATTGCCTTAGCCTCTGCAATATCTGCACAATACCGGATGTCGTCAGATGTGAAGCGGAAATTAAGGGGAACGGCCCAGGCGCCTGTCTTCAATATCCCGAAATATGCCGGAAGCCATTCGAGGCAGTTCATCATCAGATGGATTACCTTGTCTCCCTTTTTTATGCCCTTTTTGATCAAAGCAGTGGCGACCCGGTTGGCTATTTCATCGAATTCCCTCCAGGTGATTTCTACCCGCCTCTCCTTTGCAGGTTCCCTTTCAATAAGGGCAATCTCATCCCTATACATCCTGGCATTTCTGGCCAGAATCTCAGTTATAATCATGATTTCCCACCCTTAAAAGCTATATTTTAGCTATGTGGCGAATATAAAGAAGGAGCTGATGAGTGTCAAGAAAAAAGACCGGATCCGGCCCTGACAGGCAGTACCATTCCAAAATTGCCTGAACGAATACCGCAAGACCGAAATGCCTGAGCGTGACTGATCATTCAACCTACAAAAGAGGGTACGATGGGGGCAAAGTCAAATATCCATTTTTCACAGCCGGGCCAAGGCCATGGGAAGGAAGGGAGAGGTTTTATATTCCTGAACAAACTTTTTCAAGATTTCAGTTGCCTTTTCAGGCTGGTTATCAATTCTGTAAACACGTTCTAAACTGAGCATAGCAGTTTCTCTAAACAGATTATCAGGGGCATCTACGATTGAACTCAAGAGAAGAATGGCCTTTTTCATGTCGCCCTTGGCCTCATAGCATCCGGCCAGGGCAAGAGACGTCAAGGTTTCATACTCCTTATCTCCAGATACCTCAGCAGCGAATTTATCGTAATAGAGGATGGCGTCATCGTAGTTTTTTTCGGCGAACTTTACATGACCAATCTGTGGCAAAGCCAATCGAGCCGCCTTTGACATTCCGTACTCATTTATCACTCTCTCAAACAACTCTTCCGCCTTTTTCAGCTTCTCAGGCGTTACATCGGGCTCAAGGTTATCAGTTAGGGTATCATAGGCCATATTGTAGACTTCTTGCCCACTCTTATTAATGTGACGCATATAGCCGTACACCGCCAAATAACCTGCAACGATAACGGCAATAGCGATTCCACAGTATTTCAGACCACGGAGATGCGCGTTGAAAAACATGACCGCCCTGTTGGAAAGGGTCAGGAATTCATCCGTCTCTTTCAGAAGCTCTTTTCTGGTTAGTTTCTTTGCCATTCTACAACAACCTCCTGATAATGATATTCAGATATCAGATAACATAAGTTCCGTCAAGGCAAAAAGAATACTTGATACTGGATGCTGGATACTGGATACTGGTCGAAGATCCCGTCTTCAGTGGGACAACCTGGAACTCGTAACCCGCAACCCGTAACTAATACCCAGTACCCAATACCCAGTACCCATTAAACCCGGAGAAAAACCCGTTGTCCTATTTAGACAGCTTCTTGAATCTGCTTAATTCACTCCCCAACACCCTCCTCTACTTTTTATTAGGGCTGAGCGCCTTTGTAGAGAATGTTTTCCCCCCTATCCCAGGAGATACCATTACCGCCTTTGGGGCCTTCTTGGTCGCCACCCAGAGGCTATCTTTTTTCGGGGTGTATCTCTCTACCACCTTAGGGAGTCTGTCCGGTTTCATGTTTCTTTTCTGGATCGGGAGCCTCTTGGGCAGACGGTTTTTTATCGAGAGAGACTACCGGTTCTTTAGGGCAAAAGAAATTATTCGGGCCGAGGAATGGTTTCGAAAATATGGCTATCTTCTTATATTGTTAAACAGATTCTTCCCCGGAATCCGCTCTGTTATATCCATAGCCGGAGGAATATCACAGCTGAAGGTTCCAAAGGTTACCCTACTCGCCCTTATCAGTGCCTGCGTATGGAATCTTATCTGGATTATATTTGGTTATTCAGTCGGCACAAACTGGGATATTGTCAAGGAAAAAATGGAACGAATGATGTTCGGCTATAATCTCGCAATCCTGGTATTGATAGGTCTTGCGATCCTGATCTTTGTAGTAATAAGGATCAAAAAGAAGCGGAACGGGGGGGGGTATCCCTGACCCCCAGAATCTCATACTCATGGCGAGGCCTTACTTCGGTTCCTTTTTGATCCAGTCCAAAAAGGCCGGGTTTCCATCAATAATCGGCACGCTTATTATGCATGGGCACTCATAGCTGTGGATGGATTTCACCTTGTCAATCAACTCGGAAACAAGAGATTCTTTGGTCTTGGCCAAGATGATCACCTCTTTTTCATCCTGAACCTCCCCCTCCCACCAGTATATGGAGTTCATGTTATCAATAATATTGGCACAGGCAGCCAATCTGCTCGAAACCAGCCCTTTCCCGATCGCCTTAGCTTCATCCATACTACCGGCAGTGATGTAAATAAGATTTGTTTCCATGGTTTTCCTCCCATATATCGCTGTACGGCTTCGTCAGAAGCGTAGAAAAAGCCTTCCGCACAACGTGTTAACGGCCGGGGCAGACTTCCTCAGACCAGAATCGCCACCCCTGTGGCCGGTTACGAATTTTTTGACAAAACATTTGATATAAACCAGAGAATATGGTATGCAGATTCGCAAATTCTGTAATCTTTTTCTCAAGTTTACTAAGTTTATTTGATGAGCACAAACTTTTTAGCAAAGGAGATTCAAAATGACAGCAAAACTAATCAAAGGAACCGAAATCAGGGAGGTAATTCTCGAGGAAATCGAAAAGGAAGTCAAACAGATCAAAGAAAAGCACGGCGTCGTTCCAGGCCTGGTAACCATTCTGGTCGGTGAGAGTCCTGCGTCCATATCTTACGTGACGCTGAAGATCAAAACCGCCAATCGGCTGGGATTCAAAGAGATTCAGGACAACCTGCCTGAAGACATCTCTGAAGAGGCGCTTCTTGCCCTGATTGACAAATACAATAATGACGATGCAATTAACGGCATTTTAGTGCAGCTGCCGCTTCCCAAGCAGATCGATGAAAAAAAGATCCTTAATGCTATCGATCCAGACAAAGACGTGGACGGTTTCCATCCGGTTAATGTCGGACGATTGATGATCGGGGGCGATGAGGTCAAATTTCCGCCCTGTACGCCGGCAGGTATCCAGGAGATGATTATCAGGGCCGGTGTGGAAACCAGCGGCGCAGAAACCGTTGTAGTCGGTCGTTCCAACATCGTTGGGAAGCCTATCGCCAACATGATGTTTCAAAAGGCGGAAGGGGCTAATTCCACCGTTACAGTGGTTCACACACGCACCAAGGATATGGAATCTCACTGCAAACGTGCAGATATTCTGATTGTTGCAGCAGGCGTTCCAGGGCTCGTTAAACCCGAATGGATCAAACCTGGCGCCTGTGTTATTGATGTGGGTGTCAACCGAGTGGGGGAGAAGATCAGCGAAAAAACCGGCAAGAAGATTGCTATACTGAAAGGGGATGTGGACTTTGATGCAGCCAAGGAGATTGCAGGCTGGATAACGCCGGTACCCGGTGGCGTAGGTCCCATGACCATCACCATGCTCATGAAAAATACGTTGAAATCCCTAAAGTTCAAACTCGGAATTGCATAATAGAAATGGATAGGGGGTCGGACTAAAATCCCGATCCCCTATAACCGTTTTATTGGGTAGAGAGTTTCCCCGAGATTATAGAGCCGGAAAATATCGCTACCAGTAGCACCACACCAAGCACAGCCAGCCAGGACCCAAACCATTCCCATACAAGGCCCCCCAGCACAAATGCGGGGATCATTGAGACAATTCCGATACCAATCTTTCTGAAAAGGTCCATACAAGGCCTCCTGAAGTTTTTCTGATAATTTGACCGAAGACAATCACAGCATTCAAAAACGATTTGGACGTGACCCCCCCGATTGGATTGATATTATAAGGTAAAGCTGTTTACGGGTCAAGAAATTAAAGAATAAATATTAACTTGATTTTGCCGCGGCAAATGACTACATTGCAGATTGCCTGACAAAACAACGGGGCGTGGCGCAGCCTGGTAGCGCACCTGCTTTGGGAGCAGGATGTCGGAGGTTCAAATCCTCTCGCCCCGACCAATAAAATCAACAACTTACACCGTCCTTCGGGGCGGTTTTTTTATGGATTTTGGGCTTTGTGACCCCTATGTGACCCCCACTCGGGTTTAGATGGTTCCGTTTTGGTAGTGATCAGCAAGCCTGGATTGCCTTTGGAGCATGTGAGAAAGGGTAAGGTGGGCATATCGATCTGTCATGGAGATGTCAGAATGGCCCACAGGGCCACGTCATTCAAGGAAGTGGGACGAGGCTAAGAAAGTAATCAACTCAATGTGTTAACTTAACATCTCTTTCCTTCGCTATACGTTATCCTCTTCCACTGCGTACACTACCCCAGGTTGGCTTATTCCAAGCCGCCTCGCTATCTCCAGCATACTATAGCCGAGCTCTCTCACGGACCAGTAACAAAATAGACTCCGGGCCTGCGCTTTAGCCTTTTCACGGCTTTTGGAATAGATGTCTCCTACAGATAGATCAAATATCTTACACACTCTTTTCTCAACACTCTGAAGATTATATCCGAGTTGTTTCAATTCATAATGACGATCAAATTTCTCATCCGCTTCTTTCAGCACCTGGAGAACAAATTCGCTATCACCAAGTATCCTATCATCCCCTTTTACTCTACCTATACTTTTCAAGCTGGATTTCTTAATTGCATCCCAGCCTCCAAGGCTCCTGATTAAACCCCCTCCCACCAATTCAGGCCTCCGACCGAGCCTAATGCCTTCTTTTACATATTCACAATACAGTTTGCGGGCATTCGATACGCGTTTACCAAAATAGCTGAGGACATAGCCGGTTTCCTGCCATTCAAATCCCTTTTTCCCCATAAGAGCGCTATGACCACAATATCGATAATTATTCAGATCCTCTGTATTAGATACAATATTTGCCCGCAATGGATTCAGATGGATATAGCGCACCAATTCCTTCAGGTATTCATCTTCTTGACACAAGATCGATTTGAAGCGGTTTTGGAATAAGGGGCCATTTCGCTTATGACGACGATTAAACCGGCCCGCGTATCCGGTCAAAAGCCTCCGCATGAAAGTGGTTAATGGAGTATCTCCCGTTCGGAGTAGAAAATGGGCATGATTGGATAAAAGTGCCCAAGCATAACACGACATGTTGGTTTTGGGAATTAGATCCTCAAGACGGGATAAAAAGTCATCCTGGTCGGTGCTGTCCCTGAATATTTTCTTCCGTTCAATGCCCCGTATCATAACGTGATGCAGGACACCGGGAGCGTCTAATCGGGCTGATCTTGGCATAACCCGCTACTGTCTTATCAGTTTCGGCATTGTCAACTTATTTAATTAGCCCCGTCCCGCATCACGAAGATCCGAAACCAATTTGCGGTAAATAATGCCTGCAAGCTCAGAAAAAAGGCTACTTTGGCTCCAAGAAATCCTGGAGGTTTATGACCTTTCCGTTTTGTTTGGCTGAATTCTTCATTTTTTCCCATGACCCGCGCACTTTGGCTTTCCGCAGTTCTTTTACCAGGGCTTGGACCTGCGGGTGCGTTTCGATAACCTTGTGAATTTCCTCCTCAAGCTCTTTCCACTTCTCCTCAAGCTCTTCAGTTTCAAGTTCAAACTCCCCAAAGTAGGAGAGCAACGACCCCAGATGAGACATCATACCAAAATGGGTAGCGCCCTGGAGATAGTAAGGACAATGACACCACAAACTGATGCACGGGAAACCTCTCTTTTTTCCCTCTGAGTGTAAGGTAGAGTGAATCGCGCTTGGCCCGTGATAGGAGATGAGCGACACGTTTTTCTGTCGCAGCTTCTCAAGTAAGGCTTCGCTTGATCCAAAGCCCGATACAATCCTGTCCGAGTGTAAAACATTGTCAATCATGCCTCCCACAGTGATTACATATTCAACGCCTAACCTTTCACAGAGGGAAAACACCTCTTCCGCAAAATACTGCCATCTCAGGTTCGGCTCCTCTGCCTTCAAGATAAGGAGATCGCGCCCTTCTGAACCAGGCTTGGCCGCGTAGAAAACGCCACCGGGAATCGAAAGATCTTTCAACCTCCCATTCTCTATGTTCACTATGGGACGTGTTTGATCATACCGATAAAAGAGATCCGGATTAAGCCTGGCAAAAGAACCCGCCTTAAATTTGCGGATCAGGTAAGCTACCATTCCTGTTGAAATGTTCAGTGCATTACCCCACCCATCAAAACCTACAATGAGGATAGGTTTCTGCAACTCGGGCAGTGTTTCAATGTGGATTCCCTCTTCTTTCATATGTGGCCGCCATCCTCTCTGTGTTGATTCAGCTATGTGTCAAGTCCCTGCCCGCCATCGCGAGCCGCTCAGGCAAGGCGGGCGGGCATCTGGAAATTGAATTCTTAACGGTCTGGACAAGCGAGCCTAACAAGAAATAAAGCAAGAGTCAACGGCAGACGTGACCCCCGCTCATTTCCTGGCTTCTTTAGGTCAAATGTCCTGAGCATCCTCTATTAGATTCTTAACGGTCGGGATATTTACCCAGTTTAACAAATAACAGAGCAAGGGTCAAAGGCAGGTTTAATACCTTTCCTTCACATGACCGTCAACTTCAGCCATTAAGCAATCCCTTAACTCTTCAGCTAAACTGAAGTTCCAAGTCAACAGTGATATGCCAGGCTTTGCGCTCTGATCGACCCGAAAGCGGCACCGCTCCGACCATAGTCAAGATTCGCCCGTTGACTGGTAAATACCTGGCAAATTGTGAAAACAGGATTCTTCTTGTCTGCACAGGGAATTTATAGTAAAAGATGGGCCGACGTGTGGCAAATACCTCGGGAATAAAACCGAATCCGGAAGCAAGAACATATTTTACAGGGAGACTAAGATGACAGAAAGTGTTTTCTACGAGTTGCGGGAACAGTTGGATCAATACTCTGTGGGTTTTCCATCAACAACCTCGGGTGTAGAGATGAAGATACTTGAGAAGCTCTTCAATGAAGAAGAGGCACAGATGTTTCTGAATCTGAGTATGATGCTTAAAACACCCAAGGCGGTTGCGGAGCGTTTAAATCAGGATCATGAGCGTGTAGACGCTCTGTTGGAACAGATGGCGGAGAAGGGCCTAATCTTCCGCGTACGCAAAGAGGGGTCGGCCGCCTATGGTGCAGCTCCTTTTGTGGTGGGGATCTATGAATACCAGCTCAAAACCATGGACCACGAATTGGCCCGATTGATGGAAGAATATTTTGAGGAAGCCTTTACCCTTCAGAGTTCGCAGCATGCAGCACCCATGCGAACTATTCCGGTAAATAAGGCCATTGACGTGGCATGGAAAGTAATCCCGTACGAGGATGCCAGGGCCATTGTCCAGTCAAAAGACCGCCTCGCGGTTGCCGATTGCATCTGCAGGGTACAGCAGGATCTGTTGGGGCAGGCCTGCGACAAACCCCTGGAAGTCTGCCTGATGGCTGGATCACACGCCGATTATTATGTGGACAAGGGAATGGGCCGATGGATAAACCACGAAGAGGCCTTTGAGATCCTGGACCGGTGCGAGGAAGCAGGCCTGGTCCCGCAGCCGTTTAATGCGCAGAACCCGGGGGGGATGTGCAACTGCTGTGGAGATTGCTGCGGTGTGCTCCGGGGGTTAAGAAAGCACCCTAAACCTGTTGAAATGGTCGTTGCCAACTATTATGCCGAGGTAGACTCTGACATGTGTTCCGCCTGCGAAGTCTGTCTGGATCGGTGCCAGATGGATGCAATCACCATAGGGGATGATGACGTGGCAGTGGTTGATCTGGATCGCTGTATCGGCTGCGGCCTTTGCGTTACGACCTGTACAACAGAGGCGATGAGTCTTCAGCCCAAGCCGGATGCGGAACGTCGTGAACCCCCTGAAAATGCCCAGACCACCATGATGGAATTAGCGCAAAAACGAGGAAAATCCTTGGTACCCCTGTCCGCCATGAAGGCCTCAGGGAACGTCTAAGTTATTTAATACTTAATCATAAATCATAAATCATAAATCAACAATCCCAGAATCCCAGGAGGTTATAAATGTTTGAAACTAAAATCACGGAAATCTTAGGCATAGAATATCCCATTGTCGGCGGGACCATGATGTCCATTACAGATGCGGCCTTCACTGCAGCCATTTCCAATGCCGGGGGATTAGGCGTGCTCGCTTCTGCAATCTATCAGAACCGTGAATCTTTCGGAGAGGCCTTAGATCAGCTCATTGAACTGACTGACAGGCCATTTGCAGTCAATCTCAACCTCTTTCCGATGATGCGGCCCATTGACAATAATGATTACTTAGATGTTTTACTCGACAAAGGGGTCAATATCATTGAAACTTCGGGACATTCTGCGCCTGAAGAGCTGTGTTCCCGGTTCAAAGAGGCGGGTCTGACCTGGATTCATAAATGCGTGGGCGTTCGTTATGCGCTAAAGGTCCAGGAGATGGGCGCCGACATCATAACCGTGGTAGGCTACGAAAACGGGGGCGCTACGGGCAAGTTGGATGTGGGCACTCTGGTATTGGTACCTCAGGTTGTGGAAAGTGTGAATCTCCCTGTAATTGGAGGCGGGGGCGTATCTGCCGGCAGGGGACTTGTCGCAATACTGGCCTTAGGGGCCCAGGGCGTCATTATTGGCACACGCCTGTTAGCCACCAAAGAGGCCCCGATCCATGATAAATTAAAAGAAGCTCTCATCAATGCCAGTGAGCTTGACACCATGCTGGTCATGCGCTCCATAGGCGCCACCCACAGGGTCTGGAACAACGCGGCAGCCAATAAAGTTGCGGAATTAGAGGCAAACCAGGCAGGTTTACCAGAGATCCTCAATATAGCCGCTGGAGAAAAAGCCAGGAAAATGTATAATGAGGGGGACTTGGATGCAGGGATTATTTCATGCGGCCAGGGTATCGGCATGGTTCATGATATTCCCACATTAAAAGATTTGTTTGAGCGGATAATGGGAGAGGCCGGGGAGATAGCAAAGGGGTTAGCGAATTAGCGGACGAACCTCATTATACCTTCCAACACTCCACCGCTTATGGCCAGGGCCTTTTCGGAAATGGTATAGCAATACTCCTTCACTCCCCTGGGATCGATATCTCCGATCTTGAGCCCCTTTGTTACCGGGATTCCCGGACGGATCAGCCCCCTCAAAACCCCATCTATGAGGGTTTTTACGGGTTGACCGTCCACCGATCCCACCGTATCTCCCTTCTTAACCATATCGCCGATCTCTGCCTCGCTTTGCCAGACACCTCTTCCGGGCGCCCGTAGAACACGATCCGAAGATATTCCAGCGACCGGTCCCGGCACACCGGTGTTGGGCTCTGCCGAACCTTCAGCCAAGAGCCGGCCAAGATTATGACCCCGGTTGGTCTCAACCACAAAATGTGCATCCTTCCCTGCTTCAAATCCAGGGCCAAGAGCGATAACAAGGGGCGCATCATCTATGCGGGTCCCGATGTTTCTCTTGGCCAGGATTGCATCAACAATCACCTCAGGTTGAATCATCTTTGCCGTCTCAAGCTCCGGATCAACAAGGAGCGGTATTTTCCCCTGATCCCATACCCGGCGGCTATCATTCACCTCAGATATGAGCAGGGCCTCTACCCCTTCCACCTCTGCATGACCATCATAGACGGCTTCGCAGAATGCCACCTTACGCCGCACGGCCATGGGTTTCGGGATTTCTGTTATCAAGACCCTGAACCCACACTGGTGGAGTCTCCATGCAACACCCGAGGCAATGTCCCCGCCACCCTTTACACATATTGTAATCTCATCCTTCATCCTGCCTCCTGCATCCTGTTTCATGCACCCTTTTTCCTTTTACCCGGCTTTTTAGATTTTTTCTGCGTCTTCTCGATCTTGGCCCACGTATCACGCAGGGACACCGTTCGATTGAATACAAGTCTGTCGGCTGAGGAATCAACGGAGTCAACACAAAAATAGCCCAGCCTGAGAAACTGAAGACCCATGCCCGGTGCCGCATCTGCAAGACCTGGTTCAACCCGGCATGAGGTGAGCGTTTCTAATGAGTTCGGATTTAAATGATCCTTGAAATCAGAGCCATCTTTTTCGTCGCCTGGATTCGGTTTCAAAAAGAGATGGTCGTAGAGTCGCACTTCGGCCTCGATTGAGTGGGCGGCTGAAACCCAGTGCAAAGTACCCCTTACCTTGCGCCCGTCATCGGACCATCCACCCCGTGTCTCTGGATCATAAGTGCAGTGGAGCTCAATCAGCTCACCGGTTTTTTCATCCTTAACCACTCTCTCACATTTGATGTAATATGCGTGTTTCAGCCGTACCTCACGACCGGGCGCCAGACGGAAAAACTTTTTCGGTGGATCTTCACGAAAATCATCCCTTTCGATAAACAGCACGCGTGAAAAGGGAAGCTTACGGGACCCCATCCCAGGATCTTCCGGATTATTCTCGGCATCTAAGTACTCGGTCTCATCTTCGGGATAGTTGTCAATCACTATGCGAATGGGACGTAATACGGCCATCACGCGCCGGGCCCGCTTATTCATATCTTCGCGGATGCTATACTCCAAAAGCGCCATATCAACCATGCTCCCCCTCTTGGCAACCCCTATCCGCTCACAAAAATTGCGGATTGATTCCGCCGTGTACCCCCGTCTGCGCATACCGGATATGGTGGGCATCCTGGGATCATCCCAGCCGGTCACATGGTCCCCTTCAGCCAGTTCCTTGAGCTTGCGCTTGCTCATGACAGTGTAAGAGAGATTGAGCCTGGCAAATTCGATCTGTTGTGGAGCAAATATTTTCAGTTCATTTACAAACCAGTCGTACAGGGGTCTGTGATCTTCAAATTCGAGGGTGCAAAGGGAGTGGGTAATCCCTTCGATGGAATCAGACTGGCCATGGGTAAAATCATACATGGGATAGATACACCAGTTTTTACCCGTCCTGTGGTGGGCAGCATGTAAAACACGATACAGCACAGGATCCCGCATATTTAAATTAGGGGATGCCATATGGATCTTTGCACGGAGCACACGGGAGCCATCTTCAAATTCCCCTGCCCGCATACGTTCGAACAGATCCAGGTTTTCTTTGATGGGCCGTGTGCGATAGGGGCTCTCTCTGCCGGGCTCGGTTAAGGTTCCGCGGTATTCACGGATCTCATCCGGGGTCAAATCGTCAACATAAGCCTTACCGTTCTCGATCAACTGTAAGGCATATTTATAAAGCTGATCAAAATAATCAGATGCGTAGTAGAGACGGTCCTCCCAATCAAACCCGAGCCATCGGACGTCCTTTTTGACCGACTCAACAAACTCCGCCTCTTCCTTGATTGGATTTGTGTCATCAAACCTAAGGTTGCAAAGACCTCCAAATTCCGTTGCAATACCGAAATTAAGGCAGATGGATTTGGCATGTCCGATGTGCAGATAGCCATTTGGTTCCGGCGGGAAACGTGTATGGACCTGTCCCTCATTTTTACTTGCTTTCAAGTCTTCTGTAATAATGGACCGGATAAAATCCAGGGAGGGGGTAGAATCTGGGGCATTCATTTTGTCGGGTCTCTTTCGTCAAATTTTAAGTGCCTAAAGTTTGAAGTGACTAAAGTGACTAAAGTTAAGGAACTTCGTGTCATTTTTAAAAATACTGGCTTCATCGAAGCCTTCAAGATAAATCAAGCCGAAAAGCACTCACAACAGAAAATCGAGAATTCTGACCGGTTTGTTCGCCTCGATTTATGCAAGCAGGTTATTAGACAAATACCTTGTTTTGGAACCGTTTACTGTTTTAAATTGTCAAACAACACCTTTCACTTTAGGCACTTTAGCTCATTTTAGTCACTTTAGCTCACTTTAGTCTCTTCATCTCACGTCCCTATTTCCCATGAGGAAAGATATCGTTCCTGCTCTTCTGTCAATGTATCTATTTCGATCCCCATGGACTCCAGTTTTAATCGGGCGATCTCCTGGTCTATCTCGAGGGGTACCGGGTAAACCTGTTTCTTGAGTGTCGCATGTTCTTTTGCCATATATTCGGCAGAGAGGGCCTGATTTGCAAAGCTCATGTCCATGACACTTGAGGGATGACCCTCTGCAGCGGCCAGATTGATGAGTCTCCCTTCACCCAAAAGATAAACCCTCCGCCCGTTGTTGAGAGTAAATTCTTCCACAAACTCCCTTATGGGGCGTCTGGTCTCTGAAGATTCTGCAAGCCCTTTAAGGTCTAATTCAACGTCAAAGTGGCCCGAATTTGCGATCATGGCCCCTTCCTTCATTACCAGGAAGTGCTCGGTCCTGATAACATTGATATCCCCTGTAAGGGTACAGAAAAAATCTCCCAACGGGGCTGCCTTAGCAATCGGCATTACCAAAAACCCGTCCATGGCCGCTTCAAGGGCCCGCAGAGGGTCTACCTCACACACGATCACATGAGCTCCATGGCCTTTTGCCCTGGTTGCCACACCCCTTCCGCACCAGCCGTATCCGCTGACTACGAAGGTTGCGCCTGCAACGAGACGATTGGTGGCCCTTATAATGCCATCCACTGTGCTCTGGCCTGTTCCGTATCGGTTATCAAAGAGGTGCTTGGTATTGGCATCGTTTACAGAAACGATAGGGAATTGGAGGACTCCGTCATTCTCCATGCTCCTTAAACGGATGACACCGGTGGTCGTCTCTTCTGTCCCGCCGATAATATTTGAAAGAAAGCTATCTCTTTCCTCATCAGACAGGGCCTGCCCCCATTCACTTACAGAGGGCTCTAAATCATTCCATTTCTTGAGAGCAAGGAAATGAAGCGAACTTACCAGGTCAGCGCCGTCATCCATGGTAATTTGAGGCCCATGTTTGAGAGCGGAAAGAATATGACTGTAGTAGGTCGCGTGGTCCTCCCCCCTTAATGGCAAAAACCGGGACCTCGTCATCTGCCACCAGGGAGGCAGCTACATCGTCCTGGGTTGATAGAGGATTAGACGCGCATACCACTACCTCAGCCCCCCCTGCCTTCAGGGTCTTGACAAGTGCGGCTGTTTCCGTTGTGACATGCAGACAGGCAGAAAGCCTGATCCCTTTAAGAGGTTTTTCCTTTGCGAAACGTTCTTTAATGGTCCTGAGGACCGCCATACTCATCTCGGCCCATTCTATCCTCAACCGGCCCTTTGCCGCCAAATTAATATCTTTGATATCATAATTCATTATTTTATCCTCACTTTTTATTTTGTTTTACTCTCCAATTTCCACTATCCGGCATCAAGTTTCAAACCCGCAACTCGCAACTCGCAACCCGCAACCAGTACCCAGTACCCAATATTCCATTTCAGCCTGAATCGTTTTGAAGCAAGTAATTATCTATCAATCTGGTCTTCCCCACCTTAACGGCTAAGGCAAGAAGGTTCTTATCACCAAGCACTTCAGCATCGTCTAATGTTACAGGATCACAGATGGCGATATAATCAATGGCTGTAAACGGATGGCTTAGAATCAGGGATCGAACAGCATCTCTTATGACTTTCCCCTTTTTCTCTCCTCCCTGAAACAACTCTCCTGCGAGATCCATTGATTTTCTGAGGGATAGCGCGGATCTTCTCTCTTCAGGACCCAGATAGTTATTCCGGGAGCTCATGGCCAGCCCGTCGGGTTCTCTGACAGTAGGAACGCCTAAGATCTTGATGTCCATGCTGAGGTCCATAACCATTCGGCTTATAACCGTTAACTGCTGGTAGTCTTTCTGACCAAAAACCGCCATATGCGGCTTTGTAATATTAAACAACTTGGCAACCACTGTGGTAACCCCATCAAAATGACCGGGTCTCGAGAGACCGCAGAGGTGTTGAGGAAGGTTCTCTACCTGTATCTTAGTCTGATATCCTTCCTGATACATCTCCCCGACGGATGGCATAAAAACGATATTTACCCCGACATCACGGGCTTTTTCCAGGTCTCCTTCTTTGTCACTTGGATACTGGTCAAGGTCCTCACCCGGGCCAAACTGGGCAGGATTGACAAAAATGCTGATGATCAGTTTATCTGAGTGCCTTTTCCCCACACGCATCAATTCAAGATGGCCTTCATGCAGAAAACCCATTGTCGGAACCAGAGAAATAGTCTGCCCAGCCGATCGAAACGCCTCGGATCTCTGCTGCATCTCCTGAACTGTTTCTATAATTTCCAAGCAAAATCCTTCAAGAATTTCAACCTATCTTTCGCGGCAAAGATCGATTTAATATCACTCTGTTATCCGCTTGTCAATCGCAAGGGCAGAGGTCAGGCACAGGAACTCATCCATATTGAGGGTTTCGGCCCGTCTTTTGGGATCGATGCCGCAGGCTTTCATACCATCCATGAGCATATCAGATGCCCAGGAAGGGGAACAGCCCTTCATAGAATTCACAATCGTCTTTCTCCTGTAAGCAAATGCCCCTCTAACAACTTTCCTGAAGTGATCATTATGCACTCCCTGATTGGGATACGGCCGCTCCAGGTCAATCTCTACGACCATTGAATCGACTTTTGGTACAGGATAAAAAGCCCTCTTGGACACCGCCAGCAGGCAGGTCGATCTCGCATGGTATTGAACCTGAAGGGTCATGGCCCCGTAGGCCTTTGTACAGGGAGCCGAGGTCAACCTTCTGGCAACCTCTAATTGAAACATAAGAATCGCCCTTGCCACAACTTCTCGGTTTCTTATCACTTTTTCCAATAGAGGGGAAGAGATGTTGTAAGGGATATTCCCAATGACCTGGATCTTGCCCGAAGGTCGAGGCTTGATCCCGCTAAAATCGAAGGTCAGGATATCCTGGTTTATAAGAGTTACATTGGAAATTCCCAAATTTGAGAGCTTCCTCTTAAGTAAATTCGTAAGACGGATGTCCTTTTCGACGGCTACAACGTGTGAAACGGTCTTAGAAAGAGGGAGGGTCAGGGCACCCTGTCCGGGCCCGATTTCCAGAACTATATCGGACGGCTGGAATCGTGATGAAGCAATGATTTGTTCAATGATCCCTGCATCAGTGAGAAAATGCTGCCCCAGCTTTTTTTTGGGTCTCAATGCCGCTCTTGGCCTTAATGCTCCGTGACGCGCCAATTTCCCCTCCCCTTTCTTGATTCGCGCCACACCCTTATCCGTTTGAAGACATACAAGAAAATAAAGTAGGAGGGAATTGAAACAGCGACTCCCATAATCAGACCACCTACGAGAAAAGCGGAAACCATGAGACCGCCCGCCGCGAGAATCCTTTCCACTATGATCATTGAGTCTTCCCCCAATCGAATACCCGTCATAATGGATGAAAATATGGCGTTATGCCCATGTATCCCTAATACAAATGCCCCTAATTTATAGCTGAAATAGTATAGAAAATACCAGTTCAGGGGGTTGCTGACCCAGGTGCCCAGGGCCGCTGTTATCTTGCTCCCTTTGAACAACAGGGCTAAACCGACAGAAAGCGCCATCTGGAAGGGCATGATGGGCATCATTCCGGTAAAGATCCCGAAGGCCATCCCCAGCGCCAGCTCATGAGGGTCGCCCCTTAAACGGATAAACCTGATATAATAATATTTGATCTGCCTGCTGAATTTCAAGACTCTAATGCCTCTCCGCTACAACAAGTTTCAAACCCGTAACCTGCAACCCGTAACCAGTATTGAAGGCGTAAGGCGTTAGGCGCAAGGCGCAAGGAGCTTAACGTACATCCAGTATCCAGCATCGAGTTTCAACCCGCAACCTGCAACCCGCAACCCGTAACCAGTACCCAATACCCAGCATCCCCGCCAAAGTCGGGATCTTCGACAATCATCAATCATCAATCCTGATCTCCTGAATGGGAAATTTGGATCTTACATCTAATGACATATCTGCTGTTTCACCTCGCAACAGACAGTGATAGCCCGCCGCCGCAATCATGGCCCCGTTGTCTGTACAATACTCAGGCCGCGGGTAATAGACCTCTGCGCCCTCACCCCCGGCGACCTCTGACAACCTCTCCCGCAGTCTTTTGTTACATGCCACGCCCCCGGCCATTACAACCGCTTTAACACCCATTTTTTTTCTTGCAATCATGACCTTGTGAACCAGCACATCCACAACCGACTCCTGAAACGAGGCTGCAATATCTGCAAGGGTGATTTCATCCTCTTCCGCTTTACCATCACGCCATTTCTTCATGTATAAGGCGACCGCGGTCTTAAGACCACTGAAACTAAAGTCGAGGGATTCATTTGTCAAATAGGCCCTTGGAAACTTAATCTTGTCATTTCTGCCATCCAGGGCCATTTTTTCTATGGCAACTCCTCCCGGATAGCCGAGGCCTGACATTTTGGCTACTTTGTCGAATGCCTCCCCTGCAGCATCATCAAGGGTTTGACCCATCAGGCTATATCGACCATAATCCTCCACATAATATATATTTGTGTGGCCGCCTGAAACAGTCAGGGCCACAAACGGGAATGGAGGGGTTCTTTCCTCCAGGAATATGGACAGAAGGTGACCTTCGAGATGATTAACTGCTGCCAGGGGGATCTCGCAGGCATAGGATAGCCCTTTCACATAATAAAGCCCGACGAGAAGTGCGCCCACAAGTCCCGGCCCAACAGTGACCGCAATACCATCTAAATCCCTGACCCCCGTCTCCGCCTTCAACAGGGCCTCCTCGACAACCGGCATGATATTCCTGATGTGCTCCCTTGAAGCAAGTTCAGGGACCACACCTCCGTGGGCATGGTGGATCTCGACCTGAGAATGGACCACGTTGGAGAGAACTGACTTTCCATCAACAACCACTGCTGCTGAGGTATCATCACATGAGGTATCTATGCCTAATATTATCACCTCAACACCAGATAGGGTCTTATCTTACGGTACAGCCCGGGGCCGATCCCCCTGATAGACTGAATATCACTCAGTTTCTCGAAGCCACCCCTTCTTGTTCGCTCCTCTACGATTGCCTCTGCAGTCCTGGAACCGATTCCTGGAAGAGAGACAAGCCCATCAGCACTTTCATTGTTTATAGAAATCGGTATCCCAAGGGTCATCCGGTAAAAAGCCGACATTTCTCCAATTTGCAAGCTGATTTCCTTTGGTTTGTTCCTGATTTCAACATAAGAACCCGATTCGAAGGGGGGCTCCACAGAAAACGGAACGATTTTTTCTTCCGCGATTAACCCCTCAGAGCGAGCCATCAACTCTCTTAAAGAGGGTGGACCATCAAACCCATAAACGCCCGGGAGCCTTATATCCCCTGAGACCTCGACAAACACCTTCCCACCCGAAAGACTTATTCCCGGGTCGGGCAGGCTGTTTGAACCTTTCAGGAAATTCGTGGCAATCAGGAAAAACAAAAGAAGAAGGGCGCCAGTCCCGGCCGAGGCGGGATTATCATGAAGTTTCCTCTTTTTCATCGTCTAAACCAAAGGCCTTGTGCAGGACACGCACAGCCAGTTCAGTGTATTTCTCCTCGATGAGGCAGGATATTTTTATTTCGGAGGTGCTGATCATCATAATATTTATATTTTCTTTGGCCAAGGTCGCAAACATCTTTTTGGCCACTCCGGCATGAGTCCTCATCCCCACACCGATGATGGAAACCTTGGCAATATCCTCATCGCCTAAGACCCGTTCGCCCCCGATTTCTGCCGCTATATCGCTTACTAACTTCATGGTTTTATAGAAGTCTGTTTTAAGCACGGTGAACGTCAGATCCGTAAGTCCATCCTGACTCGTGTTCTGCACAATCATATCAACCACGATGCCGGCCCTGAACACAGGATCAAATATCCTGGAGGCAATCCCTGGCTGATCCGGCACTTTTCGAATAGTCACCCTGGCTTCGTTCTTGTTATAGGCGACCCCTGACACTGCGACTTTTTCCATATCTTTTGTTTCAGCAACCACCATGGTACCCCTCTCGTTGGTAAAAGTTGATCTTACATGGATCGGAACTTCAAATTTTTTGGCAAATTCAACCGAACGGACCTCCAGCACCTTTGCGCCTAAGCTGGCCATCTCCAACATCTCATCGTAGGAGATAAAATCCATCTTTTTGGCCCTTGGACAGATGTTAGGATCAGTCGTATAAACGCCGTCTACATCGGTAAAAATTTCGCACACATCTGCCTTCAAGGCCGCGGCCAGGGCAACTGCCGTTGTGTCAGACCCCCCCCTCCCCAATGTGGTAATGTCCCCATGATCATCGAGACCCTGAAAACCTGCTACGGTCACAATCCTGCCTTGATCCAGATTTCTGACAATACGATCAGTTTCAATATCATGAATTCTTGCCTTGCCAAATAAAGCATCTGTGTGGATGGCCACCTGAAAACCGAGGAGGGATCGGGCATCGCAACCCATATCTTTTACAGCCATTGCAAAAAGCGCTACGCTTATTTGTTCACCCGTGGATACAAGCACGTCAAGTTCTCTTGAATCAGGATCTTCGGTCATATCTTTTGCTAATTTAATAAGCCCGTCGGTTTGACCTGCCATGGCCGAGAGGACAATCACCATTTTGTTGCCCTGAATAGACGTCTCAATGACTCTCTTGGCAACCGCCCTTATTTTTTCGATGCTTCCAACCGAAGTGCCACCATATTTTTGAACAATTAATGCCATACTTTTCTCACTCCACCTCCTCACTTATCTGTTTCAGAATTCTCAGGGCCTTCGGGTGGTAACCGGACAGGGTAATTTCCCGGGAGTACTCATCTAAAATCAGAAACTGGACCTTTATACTCCTCCCAGGCAAAATCTCTGGCCATCGATCAGCCCATTCCATAACCGTAATCCCGTTTCCATAAAAATATTCATCAAGACCGGCATCAAGAAAATCAGAGACATTTTCCAACCGGTAAACATCTATATGAAAAAGCGCATATCTGCCCTGGTATTCATTCATGAGGGAAAAGGAAGGACTCGTAATTACAGTGTCAGCAGAGATCTCTAATCCCAGCGCTACACCCTTGGTAAACCATGTCTTTCCGCTCCCTAAATCCCCTGCCAGGGCAACAATATCTCCCTCATTAAGGAGCGTTCCTAATCTCAAACCCAGATTTATAGTTTCTTCGCCAGAGGATGTCCGGCATGTGAAAGATTCCTCTTTCAAACTAAATACCTTATCCACCCACAATGGTCCTTAAAAGGTCGGCCTTACCGATAACCCCCACTATTAGATCACCATCCATGACAGGGATAGTGTAAATCTTCTTTTTGGTCATAATTGTGGCGATTTCATCAATGGGAGTTCTTTCGTCCACAGTAATAGTCTTCTTAGTGTATAGATCTTCCACCGTAGTAGCACTGATTCTCTTAAACTCTTTTTCGATGCTTTTCGGGCTTTCGAGATAGACTACCGCATCAAAAATGGCCACCACTGTTGGTATGTGTAGTTTCTTGTCTTTGCGGATAAGGTCACTTTCACATATAACCCCAAGGAGGGAGCCATCATCGTCAACCACAGGAACCCCATTTATGTGGTTCTTGTAAAGGATCTTAGCCAGATCCTTCAAAGAGGTGTCTTTCTTGACTGTAATAACATCGGTAGTCATAATATCGCTTGCATTCAGCATGTTTTGCCCCCATCTCTTAGAATCTCTAACACCACCATAGCGATGCCGTATTCACCATCATCTGAGAGGCTCAGATGGATGCCGTTTATCCCCTTCTCTTTACATATTTCAGATGCTGCACCATAAAGCCTAAGACCCGGTTTGCCGACTGGATTGTTAAAGACTTCTATATCCCGCCATCTTATCCCCTTCCTCATGCCCAGACCCAGGGCCTTGGAAAAGGCCTCTTTGGCACCAAACCGCAGGGCAAAGGCCGAGTAGGACGAAGGCCGGTTATAACAGATACGGCTCTCTTCTGCCGTAAATACCCTTGTGACAAACCTGCTGCCCCATTTGCGGATTGTTTTTTCAATCCTTCCAATGCTGACAAGGTCTACACCGGTTCCATATATCATTTCAAAAGCTTTTGACCAGATCGAGCATCTTTCGAACAGCTTCTTCAAGGCCTATCAATACCGCCATTGCTACAATACTGTGACCAATGCTGTACTCTTCGATCTGGGAGAGGTCCTTAAATCTTTTGACATTCACGTAATTGAGTCCATGACCAGCGCTGATACCAAGATTCAGCTCAGCGGCAGATTCCACCGCCCTGACAATACGCCCAAAACGTTCAATGGCCTCTGGTTCTGATTTTGCCTCAGAGTAATGCCCGGTATGGATCTCCACAATGTCTGCACCACACTCGTGTGCCTCCCTGATCTGTCCGGGATCCGGATCAACAAAAAAACTGACCTGAATTCTCTCTCTTTTCAGGCGTTCTACAGTCCCTCTGTAATGGTCCGGTTGGGCCCTGACATCAAGGCCACCTTCTGTAGTAAGTTCCTCTCTCTTCTCGGGGACAAGAGTGACCAGATCAGGCTTGGTGTCAATGGCGATATCCACCATCTCATCCACCGCAGCCATTTCCATGTTTAATTTTGTCTTTACGGTCTGGCGTAACAGCCTGAGGTCCCTGTCATTGATATGCCGTCTGTCCTCTCTGAGATGACAGATTATACCCTCCGCGCCTGCCAATTCGGCGAGGCCGGCTGCAAAGACAGGGTCGGGTTCATCAATCCCCCTTGCCTGTCGTACAGTAGCCACATGGTCCACATTGACCGCTAAACGCGCCATATTTCTATGCCTCCCTTATTAATCCCATCAACCTTTTTTCCTCTTTTTCCATCCGCAAAGCTTCGATCTCAGACTCCTCGTGATCATGCCCCATAAGATGGAGGACCCCATGGATGAGCAGCCGGTATATAGTATGTTCAATTGTTTCCTCAAATTCACCTGCCTCACTTAGCGCAGTATCAATGGAGACAACCACATCTCCTAACATGGTAGATTCAACTGCAGGTGTTTGCTTAGCCGGCCCATCCGGATCGGCCATGGGGAATGCCAGGACATTTGTGGGACCTTTCCTCCCCAAATAGCGAAAGTTGAGCTGCGCCATGTGATCATCATTGGTAAAGAGAATGCTCAGTTCTCTGTCATGACAGCCCAAGTCTTTTAAGACTCTCGCTAACTTCCCCCGTATCTTCCCTTTTTCCAACCCTGGAATTTCCCGCTGGGAGTTGATCTGTATCTCCATTTTTTCCCTCTTTAGCAGGCACCCCCTTCCGCCCTCCAACGGTTTCTCGATTATTGGCAGGGGCAATCTTCGCTACCGGTTCTGGATAGTCAACACGGTGATGAAAAATACCGCTTAGAGTCTTGTTAAAACTCTTTGCAATTTCATGAAGATCCTTCAGGGTCAATTCGCATTCATCCAACTGACCGTCGGAAAAAATCTTATTTACTATTTTTTGGACCATTCCCTGAATCCGTGCCGGAGTAGGATCCACAAGGGTTTTGGACGCAGCCTCAACGACGTCTGCAAGCATTACAAGCCCGGCTTCCTTTGTTTGGGGTTTGGGTCCAGGATAACGAAAATCTTCTTCCCCACCCTGAAAGTATTTATCTCCTTTCTTCTCGCCCTGTTTCCTGGCCTTTTCGTAAAAAAACGTAATCAGCGATGTCCCGTGATGCTGCCGGATAATGTCAATGATTTCTTTTCCCAATTTATATTTTTTTGCCAACTCAACGCCATCTTTGACATGAGAAATGAGGATCAGGCTGCTCATGGAAGGGGCTAACTTCTCATGCTTGTTTTCTCGGTCTCGCTGATTCTCGATAAAATAAAGGGGCTTCTTAATTTTCCCTATATCATGATAATAGGCGGCCACTTTTGCAAGAACCGGATTGGCATGGACCGCCCGGGCCGACGCCTCTACCATGTTGCTCACAATAACGCTGTGATGATAGGAACCCGGGGCCTGGACCATTAGTTCTCTCAAGAGAGGTTTATCCAGGTTGGCCAATTCAAGGAGTTTAATATCCGTGGTGTAGCTAAAAGACATTTCGAGCAGGGGCAGGATGCCCGTAGCCACAACTCCAACAAGAACTCCTCCGATAAGGGCTGAACAAAATGCTATAAGTGCCTCCAAGGTAAAAAATGAACCGTACAAGGCCTCTATGGAAAGGGCCAGAATTATGTTACATACACTCACCTTTAGTCCGGCTTTTATAAGAGCGGCCCCTTCCCTATATCGTCTTACACCGTATGCCGCCACGAGAGAGCTGATAAAGAAATAGACAAAGAACTCCACCCCACCGTCGATAACAAGGCAGGCTAACACCGAAATAATGAGAGAAAAAACTCGCTGCCACGCCTATTCCATGAAAGATGGCTATAAGCATAGCGCCGCTGGCAACCGGTACGGCAAATAATAAAGCCTTGGGAGAGAAAAAATGGAAGCCTCGCGCCACTTCAAAGGCTACGAAATTAAAAGCGATTATTACTAAAAAAATAAGCACGAGAGTGACTGCATTAAAAAGCAGGTCTTTTACCTCTGGACCGGATGATTTATTACTGAACAGACCAACAAAGTACATGGACGAGAGAAGAAAGGCGATAAGAATTGCCATTGCAGGGACCCGGCCTAACATCTCTTTCTGTTTCAGAAACTTATACTGCTCAGAAAGCTTGAGAAGATGTTCGGGCGTAATCCTTCCACCCTCCCTGATAAGCATTTCACCCTTTTTAACCTTGAAATAAAAGGGCTTAACCGATTTACGGGCCTCCTCTTTTCTTAAGGCAGTTGCTCTTTTATTAAAGGTCAGATTTGGTTTAATAAGAGCTGCAGCTAATTCCAGTGACATTTTGGCAAGTTCTTTGGGCTTTATTCCCCTGGTCAGAACCTTGCCCCGTTCATTAATGAACTCCCCGGCGGTCTTGAGATCGTAGAATCGTTCAAGATCAAGAACTTTATCCTCTTTTCCATCGTGGATATTATGCAGGATAATCCCCTTGCCACTCTGGCTCATTAACATAACCTTGTTGCCGACAACCCCGCTGTTAAAAAGATCAGTGACCAATCCGATCACTGCTTTTTCCGCTTCAGGGGAAAAATCATTTCTGATAAAAATGTTAATTAACTTCTTATTATAAGGGATATTAAGGATTCCAAAAAAATGGTTATTGAAGGCATTTTCATCCTCCAAATGATCGCTGATAGCCTTTTCAGATGTTACAGCGCCGCTGTCGAAGGAGTAAGAAAGTTCAAGAGATCTGGCTATATACTCTCTCCCTGCTTGAAAGGCCTCATTTATTTTAGAAACAACATCAGTTGCTGTCGGGTCAAAATCGTATACAGATAAAACAGCCCTGACAGCTTCCTGCCTGTCTTGCTCGGTCAGCGCACTGTTTTCAACAAGAAATTCCCGAGAGGCTTTGATATCACGATCAGCCACATCCCCAAGTTTATATGCCTTGGGAGGTGTCAAGATCCTTGGAAAGAGGAGTATTGAAATGATCATGCTCAGGCTCAGCAGGATATACCATCTCTTCGCCTCAGGCCGGAACCAGACAAGAGGGTCGTCTCGCCTTTTCCTTCCTGAAGACGAGGCTTTTTTTCTATTAAGGGATTTCGATTTATCCAATTTATTCAATGGCATAACGGAGTTACACAACCTCAGGCAACTTTCAGTCTATCAATTTTTTCATAGGCATCAATGATTTTTTGGACCAACCGGTGCCTTATAACATCTTCTCTTGAAAAATAGACAAACCCTATACCTTTTATTCCTTCTAAAATTTCCTTAGCTTCTATAAGACCGGAGATTTTTCCTTTTGGAAGATCTGTCTGGGTGACATCTCCGGTAATAACGGCCTTGGAGCTGAAACCAAGACGGGTCAAAAACATCTTCATCTGCTCGGGGGTTGCATTCTGGGCCTCGTCCAGGATTACAAATGAGTCGTTAAGAGTCCTCCCCCTCATAAAGGCCAGCGGCGCTACTTCGATCACCCCCTGCTCAAGCAGGCCAGATGCGTTTTCAAAGGGCATCATATCATGAAGGGCATCGTACAAAGGCCGGAGGTAGGGATTCACCTTTTCATAAAGATCGCCAGGCAAGAAACCCAGGTGTTCGCCGGCCTCCACAGCAGGTCTTGCCAGAACGACCCTGTTTACCTCTTTTTTCATCAAGGATGACACAGCCATAGCCATGGCGAGATAGGTCTTTCCGGTCCCGGCCGGACCAATTCCAAATACAATATCAAATTTCTTTATACTATCAATATATTTTTTCTGATTGATTGTCTTAGGTGTTATTGTCTTTTTCCTCGATGAGACATAGACCTCGTCTTTGAATATCTCTTTCAGGTTGGCCGACCGGTCCCCGCTCAGAATCCTGATTGCGTATTCCACGTCATTAGGATAGAGCGGGTAATCGGCCTCCAATAGTCCATAGAGCTGGTTCAGGACTTTTTCCGCCAGTTCTACCTCCCAATCCCCACCTTTGAGCAGCACCACATTTCCCCGGAGATTCAGAGAAACCCCGATCTTTTTTTCTAACAGTCCAATATGCGTGTTCTGCTCTCCGCAGAGGCTTCGCATCAATTCGTTGTCCGGAAAGCTGATTTTCTTGCTGATAGTGGAGCCATCTGTAACGGTAGGTTTATCCAAATAAAGATTCCTCCAATAAATATTTCTTGAAACTCGAAATTGGAAACTTGAAACTTGAAACTTGACAAACTCGTAAAAAGTCAAAAATTTTGCGTTTTCGCCATTCCCGCGAATGCAGGAATCCAGTAAAATTATGTGTTTATGGACTCCCGCTTTCGCGGGAGTGACGGCCTTGGGGACTTTCTACGGAACCATCAATATTCAATAGTCAATTCCGGCGTCGCCGGTTCAGGTTTCTCCTGATATTTGAACCACAATACGTCTTTTACGGGGGCTGTTATCAAAATCAAGCAGCACAATTTGCTGCCAGGTGCCCAAGGTCATTTTGCCCTCAACAATCGGTATATATAACGATGCCCCAAAAATAGCCGCACGGACATGGGAGTAGCCGTTTCCGTCGCCCCACCTCTCATTATGCTCGTAATATATATCCTCCGGAGCCATTTTTTCTATGGCCTTTTTCAGATCGTTTATGACTCCGCTTTCAAACTCAATGGTGGTGAGGGCAGCAGTAGACCCGGGGATAAAGAGGCTGACCGCCCCTTCTTGCACATTCGACTTTCCGACCTCACCCATAACCTGATGCGTCACATCAATAACGTCAGTTTTTCCAGTGGTCTGCATCACAATTTGCGAAATTTGCATAGACATCTTTTTGTCTCCGGCCCTCCAAAAGGGTTCGGCATCAGGGATTAAATTTGATAGTACACCGTTTTTGGGAAAAAGTGTAAACTGAGTATATGAATGATGCCTAAAATTCTTTTCTAATTCCTAAATTCCGCAATCCGCAATCCAAAATCCAAAGTCCTATACCATACCCCACTGTTTTCATGCAACAAAAAGCGCCCTAACATCAGGGAAACGTCAAAATCGCTGATAAATCGTTAGTATTAGGAGTTTCTGGGGACCTCAAAATCCGAAATTCGAATATCGAAACTCGAAACAATATCTAATTTCGAATATCAAATGATCAAAACATTCCAAATATTTACCAGCATCTGCGGGGCTCATCACGTTTAGAATTTTGGATTTTGGTTATTCGTATTTGTTTCGGATTTCGTGCTTCGAATTTATAGCAAATCGAATAAGCAAACAATTTTCGTTAAGTCAGCAGGTTATCAGCTTAAATGACCTGACCTTGGCCCTAACATCTACTGAAACATAAACCGTCTCATACTGATATTCATAAGGATCCCCATGGCCGCCATGGTTGAAATCAAAGATGAACCGCCGTAGCTGAAAAGAAGAAGGGGGATTCCAACCACCGGCAGGAGACCGGTAACCATCCCGACGTTTATTACGACCTGCCAGAAAACAATGGTTACGATGCCAACAGCCACAATGGAACCGAACCTGTCCTTTGAACTTTTTGCTATATTGAGGCCCCATAAGATAATAAAGAGGTAGATGAAAAGAAGCACAGTCGATCCTATCAGGCCCCATTCCTCGGCTAGCACTGAAAAGGCAAAATCCGTGTGTTGCTCAGGCAAAAAATGAAGCCGGGTCTGCGTCCCTTTTAAAAAACCTTTCCCCCAGAACTGCCCCGAGCCTATAGCGATTTTAGACTGATTGACGTGGTACCCTGCCCCTAATGGATCCATGTCAGGGCTGAGAAATGAGAGTACGCGTCTTTGCTGATATTTCTTGAGCCCGAACCAAATCAAAGGAGTCGCCAAAAAGAAGGAACCCACAAAAATAACTAACGATTTCCAATATACCTTGGCAATTAGGACCACTGAGATAGATATCACCCCCAGAAAAAGGGCAGTACCGAGATCAGGCTCTTTCAAAATAAGAAAGCAGGGAATCGCAGTGAGCATAAATGGCTGCCAGAGATCCCTCAATCGGTATTCCTTGTTATCGCCTCTCTCGCTGAAAAACTTCGCCAGGACCAGCACGATGGCAATTTTTGCCAATTCCGACGGTTGAAAAGAAATCGGCCCCAAACTCAGCCATCTTTGAGACCCCGACATCACCTTTCCCACAATCAGAACCAAAATGAGAAGGGCTACTGTAAAAAAATAGACCGGATAGGCTAATCGTTCTAATACATAATAATTAAAGGTGGTCATCAGGAAAAAAACAGTAAATCCAATCAGAAACCAATAGATCTGTCTGGTAAAGATCTCAAATCCTCCCAGATCCCGGATCGGATAGGTTGCACTATAAAGATTGAAAATACTGATCCCCGCCATAAACAACAACAGAAGGAGCAAAACCCAGTCAAAATTCTGAATCAATCTTCGATCAAGCATGTTTTTTCAAATGAGAGGTTAAGCAGCTAAGTATTCCCGCTAAAGACGGGATTTTCGACAAGTTTCAAACCCGCAACCCGTAACTCGTAACCCGTAACTCGTAACCCGCATCAATTCTACATCATAACGGTACACCCAGATAGGCCTCAATCAGCTCCTTAGCGATTGGGGCAGCAGCGCTTCCTCCATGCCCGCCATGCTCAATTAGGACCGCCACTGCAATCTTAGGCATATCTGCCGGCGCAACAGCCACAAACCAGGCGTGGTCCCGGAATTTCCAGGGAATTTCAGACTCAGGTTTTGAGTCTTTTTCCTTCTTAAGAGCCACTACCTGTGCTGTTCCCGTCTTTCCTGCCACTATTAGCCCCTCTATCCTGGCCTTCGAACCGGTGCCATGGGGCTGGTTAACAACACCTATAAGCGCATTTCTTACAAGATCCAGATATTCCTGTCTAATTCCCGCCTTTCCGGCCAATTGCGGCGAAAATTCAAATAGACTCTCCCCATCGGCTTTTCTGACCCACTTAGTCACCTGGGGCGTAAACATGTGGCCTTCGTTAAAAACAGCTGAAATAAGGGCAGCAATCTGTATGGGGGTCGTCAGTACAAAGCTCTGCCCGATAGAAGTGGAGATGGTTTCACCGCCCTGCCATGGGACACCCCATCTTCTTAATTTCCATTCGCTTGTGGGGATCAGACCACTCTTTTCGTGGTCAAGATTTATACCGGTCCTCCTTCCCAAGCCTAAGCGCCTCGCATATTGGGCGATCTTGTCGACACCCAGCTTCCTCCCCACATTATAAAAATACACATCACATGACTCTTTCAGGGCCCTGTGAAAGTTTACCTTTCCGTGCCCGTATTTTTTCCAACAACGGTATCTCCCTTTTCCTAAAGAAAAAGTACCATTACAAAAGATCTCTTCTTCCGGGCTAATAACCCCTTCCTCGAGGCCTGCTAAAGCAACCACGATCTTAAAAACCGATCCAGGGGGATATTGGCCGGTCATTGCCCTGTTTTGAAGAGGAAAATCTTTTGATGAAACTATATTTTGCCAGGCTTTTTTATCAAACCCCTGGATAAACAGATTGGAATTATAGGAGGGGCTGCTTGCCAACGCCAAAACCTCCCCATTTGATGGGTCCATAGCCACAATCGCTCCGTGCTTCCCGAGGAGTGCTTTTTCAGCTAAAATCTGCAAATCTTTGTCAATTGTTAAACATATATTTGCTCCCGAAACAGGAGGCCTGCGTGAAAGAACCTCTATTCTTCGGCCAACAGCATCTACCTCTACCTGCTCGCCACCGCGAACACCGTTCAATAAAGTCTGCCACTTTCGCTCCACACCCGTTTTTCCAATCAAATCACCTGATTTGGCACCCCTGAACTTCCCTCCCCTCAATTGATCTTCGTTGATTTCGCCCAGATAACCGAGAACGTGGGATGCGAGACCTTCATAGAAATATTGTCGCTCTGGTCTGACCTTGATCATAACTCCAGGCAAGTCAAAACGATGAGTTTCTATCTTTGCAAGCTCATCTCGGGATATGCCCCTTTTGAGACATACCGGCTTAAAAGGATATCCGCGGGCTGCTTTATCCAGCTTTCGCCTTGCATCTTCCGAATCGAGACCTCCAAATCTGCTCAGCCTCTTTAACAATTGAGGCCGGTCTTGAACCTCCTCTGGAATTATATAAAGATCGTACGATGGGCGGTTATCCACGAGCACTCTACCCTTTCTATCTGAAATCATACCCCTGAAAGCTGCAATATCGTGGAGACGGATACGATTATGCTCAGATTTGGCCCGGTAGGCTGATCCGTTTACAATCTGCAGAAACCACAGCCTCATTATTAAAATGCCAAATACCAACACGACAAGTATCATCGCGATTTTCAGCTGCCTGCCGAAAACCTCTGAAGAGACAGGATCGAAATTTGATGTTCTCAACATCTTGATTTTACCCTACAACTCTTCGGAAGCGGGGGTGCCAGCCTCTCTTCCATGAATATCCCCCACCCGGTTGAACAGGCTGATAAGGACAGGGGTGATCAGACCAGTGCCAATTATCGAAACTGCTGAAGCAATGAGGAATGACTTTAAAAAAACAATACTGTTGGAAATAAAAACAAGAACGGTTAAAAGCACAATATTTTTAAGAAAAACTGCTAAGATAACTATCATTATCTGCCCTCTGGCGGTCTGAAGGTTAAAAAATAGCGAACCTAAATATATGGCGCAAAAAACGATCAGATAAAGGAAGGCAAAAAGACCGTGCACACCGCCGGAGAAGATATCAATCAAGAACCCCTGTCCCAACGCGAAGGCGCCTGCCTGAATTCGGCTGAAGGATAAAAAGAGATAGGCGATTAAGATGGTTAAAAGATCCAGATCAAAAAAACTCACACTCCAGGGATCGGCCCAGGTCCCCTTCAATAGAGTAAATAAAGCCCCGAACAGCCATGCGGCTACACAAAAGCTTATTTTTCTGGTTTCTTGTGGTGTGACGACTTTTTCTCCTTATCAAACCTGATAACTCTTCAAGTGTCTAATTGTAAAACTACAGTTAACAAATCTCATCTCGCAGCGGAACTCACTTTAGGCACTTTAGATCATTTTAGTCACTTTAGTCACTTTGTTCCCCATTGCTATTTGCGGTTTGTATGACAAGGACCTCTTCTAACTTGGAAAAATCAACAGATGGCGTGACCTCAATCTCCTTGAAAAACTCCCCGGATGCATCTTTCACTCTCGATATCTTTCCTACCGGGAGCCCTTTTGGGAAAATACCTCCCAACCCTGAGGTAATGACCATCTCTCCAACTACAGCATCGCTTGATTTCGCCATATAATCCATTTCACAAACATCCGTGGACAAACCTTTTACCATCCCTCGATCACGGGACTGCTGCGTCAGACAGTCAACAGCGCTATTTTGATCAATAATTAACAAAACCTTGGCGTAATCTATTGAAACAGAAACGATTCTCCCCACCACACCCGACGCATTCACTACCGGCATATCCCACTTCAGACCGGCCTTTTTACCCTTATCGATAATTATTGATTTGAACCATCCGGTGGGGTCCAGCCCTATAACTTGAGCCGCAATAACCGGACGCTGAATGACCTCTTTAAATTGGAGAAGTTTCCTGAGTCTTTCATGGGTAGCCAATAATTCCTTGAATCGGCTATTTTCTCTCTTGAAAGAATTGATCTCCTGCTTCAACCGGCTGTTTTCATGACGGACATCGATCAAGGAGAAATAGTTTAACCAGAAATCCTTTGTAAGATTTATGGTTCGATTGATGAGTTTTTGGAAGGGAGCGGCAATTTCTACAATTAATTGCTCTGCGGGATTCCACGGTTGTTTGAGGCCGGAAGTTGAAGAGAGCAAGAGCAGCACAAAACAGATAAAGAAACCCGATATCCATATTTTACGGAAATATTTTTCACCTTTCAATGATAGAACCTTGATACGCGTTATCTTACAGGGATCGTGAAATAGTTAATGTCTGAGTCAAGTTCATAAAAGAAAAAGCCCGGCTTCCTGGGTTGCTACCTGATTGTAACCTCTTTGAGGATCGAAATGTTATCAAGAGCCATCCCGGAACCGAGAACGACAGTGGAAAGAGGGTCTTCGGTGATAGTTATAGGAAGCTTCGTTTCTTCTCTCAACAGAACATCCAGATTTTTCAATAATGCCCCTCCCCCTGCCAAGACAATTCCGGTATCCACAATGTCAGCAGCTAACTCAGGAGGGGTCTGTTCCAGGGCAATCCGGACAGTTTCTACTATTGTCTCGATTTGCTCTGAGATGGCTTTCCTCACTTCGTCTGAGTCTATCGTAAGGATCTTTGGAATCCCGGTCACCAGATCCCGACCCTTAACATCGATGGTCTCAGCCTCGTCGCTCGGATAAGCACTGCCAATACTGGTCTTTATAATCTCCGAAGTGGTAATCCCTATCAAAAGGTTATATTTTCTCTTGATATATTGCAGTATCGCCTCGTCCATCTTGTCTCCGCCAATTCTGACGGATTTACTGTAGACAATACCGGCCAGGGATATGACTGCCACTTCAGTAGTTCCTCCTCCAATATCAACAACCATATTGCTTGTGGGTTCAGTAATGGGCAAGCCTGCACCAATAGCCGCGGCCATCGGTTCTTCGATTAGAAAAACTTCTCTGGCTCCGGCGGATTCTGCAGATTCCCTAACAGCTCTTTTCTCAACCTGGGTAATACCACTCGGGACGCAGATGATAATTCGAGGTCTTATAAGCGTCTTTCGGTTGTGTGCCTTTCTTATAAAATGACGGAGCATTGCCTCTGTAATTTCAAAATCTGCAATCACACCGTCCTTCATTGGCCGTATGGCCACGATGTTGCCTGGGGTCCGGCCTAACATCATTTTCGCTTCTCTGCCCACTGCCAACACCTTGCTGCCGCCACGCCCGTCCTTCCTCACTGCTACTACGGAGGGCTCGCTTATAATAATCCCCTTCCCTTTCATGTACACGAGGGTGTTGGCAGTACCGAGATCTATCGCTAAATCATTTGAGAATAAGCCCAAGATGGGATCAAGAAGCATCGATTTCTCCTTTCAGCTTGATTTTTGGATTTGCAAATCTTGTAACCGTTCACGGCTACTAATAAATATATGAGTTGCAGCAAATTATCAATTAGAAAATACCAAGAACATAAGAACCCGGCATTCGTTCCTATGACGCTTTGAAATGATTTTGATAAGGCAGCGTTCTATAATTTAGCTTGACAACATGTTCTGCCTGTAGTTATACTATACAATTCATAAAAATTATACAAAGGGATTACATCATGAAGAGGACATATCAACCCAGCAAGATCAAGAGAGCAAGGACCCATGGTTTTAGGGCAAGGATGCAGACTAAGGGCGGAATAAACATCCTAAAGAGAAGGAGGGCTAAGGGGCGAAAACGATTAGCCGTATAAGATACCTTCAAGCCTGGCCGAGTTTCCTCAAATTACATGACACCTTTTTCTTTTCCAAAAAAAAAGATTATTGAATCGAACTGATTTTGTCAATCTAAATCGATTGGGTAAGCGTCATCATACGCAACATTTTACTGTAATTATCAAGCAGAACGGGCTGGGCATAACGAGATTGGGGGTTACTGTCAGTAAAAAGACGGGCAACGCGGTGAAAAGGAACAGGGTTAAACGACTAATCAGGGAATTCTTCAGACTCAACAACTCGAAAATCCCCCACGGCTACGATATTGTCGTCACAGCAAAGAAGGATGCCAGCTATTTGGATCTCTGGAAAACCAAAGATGAACTTGCAGCAATCTTTTTCAGGAAAAAGTTCAGTTTATAGCTTTAGATATATACCTGTCGTATTGATATCTATATATCAGCATTTTATTTCGCCTTTTTGGCCTCCTTCCTGTCGTTTTTATCCCACATGCTCTACGTATGCCCGCCATGCTTTCAACAAGTACGGGATTTTAAAGGGGGGATGGTTGACCCTCGTCAGAATCTCCAAATGCAATCCTTTTCATCCTGGAGGATATGACCCGCTCCAATGATGCAGAGCGTTTGTTAAGCCTGCAAAATGCATCTATGGCTCCAGACCTCGCTAAGAGACCTTTGAAAAATGCTCAATTTTGTTCAAGGTCAAGGAAGACGATAATTTTAACCACAGGAATACATTGAGTATTTCGAGGATTAAAATTTGAGTCTGACACAGAAATTGGGCAGATAAGCGTAGCCTTCGAAAGGGGGCGTTTTTCAAAGGTCTCGCTAAATCGTCGAGTGACTATCATTATTTATTCTCGTGTCTTTTACCTAAATAGGGCTTCCGTAAAATTGAGGCCAAAACCGAATCATCAGGACTAAACACCAAAGATGGATAAAAGAACAATATTAGCCTTCGTTTTATCATTTATAGTACTCGTAGGATGGTCGCTCTTTTTCGGGCCCAAACAGGAACAAGCACCAAAAGAGAGGCCCGTCTCGCCTGGTGAAGCTCGCACAGAATCCTCAAGGGTCCAAAAGGCTCCTGCCTTGAGTCATCCTGCGCAACTTCCCGGGACAAAGGAAATACCAGTAGGGGCAACCCCTGGAGCAGATGAGAAAGAGATAGAAATCAATACTCCTTTATACAAGGCTGTCTTCAGCAATGTGGGTCCCACCATAAGGAGCTTTAAACTAAAAAAATATCGTCAAACCACTGACCCTGATTCTCCCTTGGTCGAGCTTGTAAACTTTAAGAAAGATCTGGGCGATTCTTTGCTCTTTACCTTTGACAATCATTCAGCCGGTAAAAAGGGAGAAACGGTTTTCCAGGTTGATCAAGACTTTATACAGGTTGGCCCAGAATCCTCCCCGCAGGATATTGTTTTCCGGGCCGAAACCAAAGACGGTCTTTCTACGACCCAAACCTTCCGTTTCTATCCGGACCGATATCGGATAGATCTAAATGTAGATGTGACTAACCGATCCCCAGAACCTGTGGAGGGAGCTTTTAGAGCAAACCTGAAGGCCATGCCTCCTCAAGACAAGGGTGGCTACTATGCCTACGTAGGCTTTGCCTTGCTCCTGAATAAAAAACTGGAAGAGGTCGAGGTTGAAGACCCATCGGATGAAAAGACCATTAGGGGCCAAATGGGTTGGGTTGCCTATGAGGACAATTTCTTCATGTCGGCCATTGTCCCGGAAGTTCCCTCCAAGGCGGTCTTTACCGGACGTCATTTATCGTCAGGGATCCTGGAAGGCACCTATCTCCTGCCACCTGTTTCCATAAATCCTTCTGAGCTGAAGTCTTTACGATATGAACTCTATTTGGGGCCCCGCGACTTGGGAATCCTGAAAGCGTTTGGCAAGGACCTCGATCAGGCCATCAATTTTGGGTGGACAGATATTATCGCAAAACCCCTTCTCTATCTTTTGCGTTTTTTCGATGAATACGTCCATAACTATGGCGTGTCCATCATTCTCCTGACGATCTTAGTCAAGGCCCTATTCTGGCCCCTGACCCACAAGAGTTATAAATCGATGAAGGAGATGCAAAAGCTTCAACCCAGGATGGCCAAACTCAGGGAAAAGCATAAGAACGACAAACAAAAGTTAAATCAGGAGATGATGGCCTTGTACAAGACCTATAAGGTTAACCCCATGGGCGGATGCCTTCCCATGGTTATTCAGATCCCGGTCTTTTTCGCACTCTTCAGGGTCCTTGGGGGCTGCATTGAGTTGAGGCATGCCCCGTTTATGCTGTGGATAAATAACCTCTCGGCGCCTGATCGTTTATTCAATTTCCCGTTTCAAATTCCGTTTATGTCTCCGCCCTACGGAATTCCCGTTTTGACCCTCTTGATGGGCGCTTCCATGTTCTTGCAGCAAAAAATGACACCTACTCCGGGCGATCCCATGCAGGCCAAGATTATGATGTTTTTACCGATTATTTTTACTTTTATGTTTATCAACTTCCCTTCCGGTCTTGTTCTTTACTGGCTGGTTAACAATATCCTTTCTATAGGCCAACAATACCGAATTCACAGGAAATAGACATAATATCTGGAGGACAATCATGGAAACTTATGAATTTGAAGGAAAAAACGATGAGGACGCCATTGAAAATGCGTGCCGCCAACTCAAACTTTCGCGAGAGGAATTCGATATCGAGATAATTGAACCCGGATCAGCAGGAATTTTTGGCTTAGTAGGCGGCAGAAAGGCCAAGATCAGAGTATCGGTGACAAAAGAGGAGCCCAAACTACCTCAGGAAGAAAATATAATTACTGTTGTGAAAGAGACATTATCATCAGGGGAAGAAAACGGTGTTGCCGTTGCAAAAGAGGCATTGGAAAATATCCTGGCCCTCATCCCTATGGAAGGAACCTCAGTCCTGGCCCAACAGGTTGATGGCACAATAAATCTGAACATTGAGGGAGATAAATCGGGTCTTCTAATAGGAAGAAAAGGGAGGACTCTCGATGCCCTTCAGTTTATAGTGAACAAGATCGTAAACAAATCGCTCGAAAAGAGGACCCGCGTCCTTGTCGATTCAGAGAACTATCGTCAGAGGAGGGAGGATTTCCTGGTTCAAATGGCCTTAAGAATGGGCGATAAAGCAAAAAAAACCAGGAAACCGGTTGCCACCAACCTTCTTAATCCTCACGACCGGAGGATTGTGCATCTTGCCCTCAGAGATGATAATGAATTAGGCACTAAGGGGAGGGGTGAAGGTATCTTGAAAAAGGTGATCATTATCCCTAAGCGATATAACTCTTCAAAATCACCGAAGAAGGAATCTTGATCCCGCGATGTGCGGGATTGAAACTTGTTGTAGCGAAGCGGAAATCCCGTTTTTAAGCGGGTAAACTGGGAATTGGGAAGAACGGAAGAATGTAAATACGTTAACTAATCTCTAATTTCTAATTTCAAGTTTCGGCTTTTACATGTCTCCTGACCAGGATACCATCGCCGCCATAGCCACCCCGATTGGCCAGGCAGGAATCGGCATCATACGTGTAAGCGGCCCTCTTTCCCTTGAAATCGCCGGAAAGATCTTCAGGCCGAAGTACCCAAAGCCTGTCCTCAGAAGCCATCATCTCTACCTCGGGCATTTATTCGAACCATCCTCCGGGAATGTCATTGATGAAGTTCTACTCTCTTTTATGAGAGGCCCCCATACCTATACTCAAGAAGACGTCCTTGAAATTAACTCCCACAGCGGGTACGCACTCCTTTCAAAAATTCTCGAGATCCTTTTGGCTCATGGCGCAAGATTAGCCACCCCAGGAGAATTTACACTTAGGGCATTTCTTAACGGCAGGATCGACCTGACTCAGGCTGAAGCAGTCATCGATATTATCAATTCCCAGTCAGAAAGGGGGCTGTATTTGGCCTCACAGCAGGTCCAGGGCTCGTTTAAGGATGAGATCGAAGACTTGAGACAAAAGGCCATCCATATCCTTGCACAGGTAGAGGTAGCAATCGATTTTCCGGAAGAGGAACCTAATATGGTTTTCGGAGAGAAGGAAACAAGGGGAATAACCGCAGACCTGATAAAACCTATTGAAGCCCTGATAAAGGCCCATGAAAGCAGGATCTGGGTGGATGGCATCAATGCCGTCATTGCAGGCCGGGTCAATGCGGGCAAGTCAAGCCTTTTGAATCGCCTTCTGAACGAACAACGAGCCATTGTGACCCCAATACCCGGAACTACGAGGGATATCATCGAATCCACCATAACTATTGAAGGAATACCTCTCAGGCTTATGGATACTGCGGGCTTCCAGAGGGTGAATGATGAAGTGGAAAGGCTTGGAATCGACTTAACCAAACGGAAATTGAAGGAGTCAGACTTTGTGTTAATTGTCATTGACCAGAGCCGTCCCCTGGGTCAGGAAGATCTGGACATTATCCTTCAATCCAACGGAAAAAAAGCCTTGATAGTTATAAATAAGATCGATCTGCCCTCCAAACTCGGTCAGGGGGCAGACATCGAGGCGCTTTCTCTTTTCCCTTTGGTCAAGATTTCAGCCCTCACCGGCCAGGGGCTCGATCAACTGAAGAAGACGATGAAGGATTGCATCCTTGAAGGTCGGCTGGATACGACATCCTCTCACGCGGTTCCCAACATAAGGCATCGGCACGCCTTGAACCATGCGCTTCAGTTTTTCAAGGATGCGGAGCACAGAAAAGGGGAAGAGGCACCAATGGAAATTATAGCCGTAGAACTTAGAAGCGGGCTCGACGCCTTGGGAGAAATCACGGGAGAGACCACAGGTGAAGACATCTTAGACAATATTTTCAGTCAATTTTGTTTGGGAAAGTGATTGGGATTGAAGCAGGTAGGCATAATGGTTTGTTGGACCTTGCCCGGAGCCGAAATCCAGACCCGTGGCAATGGCCCGGGTAATGAATTTTTTGGCCTCCCCTACCGCCTCTGGCACGGTGAAACCCTGGGCCAAAAGGGTGACCAGGGCCGCCGAAAAGGTACACCCTGTTCCGTGGGTATTCCGGTTATTCAGACGAGGCGCATCAAAGGTATGAAAAGATTCCCCGTCAAAGAGCACGTCCAATGCATCTCCTTTCAGGTGTCCCCCTTTGACCACCACAAACCTCGGGCCCAGTTGACGGATCCTCCTGGCCGCCTTTTTCATAGTATCAAGCCCCTCCACGGGAAATCCGCAGAGCTCAGATGCCTCGGGAAGATTGGGGGTTACCACGTGGGCCATTGGCAAGAGAACTTCCCTCATTGTGACCCGTGCATCTTTGGACAGAAGTGCGTCTCCGCTCTTTGCCACCATGACCGGGTCAACAACTAAGAGTTCAACCTTGTAACGTCTTAACTGCTCGACCACCGTTAGAACGATTTCCGGGGTAGCGAGCATCCCTGTCTTCACCGCATCTGCCCCATAGTCGGAAAGAACCGACGTCATCTGCAGTTTGATGAAATCGATGGGTACGGGATGAACCCCTTGCACACCTAATGTATTCTGGGCCGTTAGGGCGGTTATGGCGCTCATACCATAACTGCCCATCACGGTGATAGTCTTTAAGTCCGCCTGAATTCCCGCACCACCCCCGGAATCAGAACCGGCTATGGTCAAAATCCGCTTCATAAAACACCTCCGATATTTCTAAGGCTTCCGACCGAACGTTGCACCTTGTTCTTTATTGATGGCCCCCGTTTTCATCCTTTTCAACCCCGGAAGAAAAACCGAATAGCTGCATAAGGATCAGATAAATTACTCCTGCAGCGACAAGGCTGGGGACTGACGAGCCCCAGGCGGTTTCGCTCTGCAGGAGGTGATAGAGTCCAAATCCTATCCCCCACGCCACAAACGCCCATGGGTTGAATCCGCCCAGGTACCAATAAATGTCTTGTCGATCAAATCCAGCCTCGAAGTACCTTTGTCGTCTGAGGAAAAAATAGTCTGAAAGAACGACCCCAAACAGCGGACAGAACACCGAACCGACAAAGAGCAGAAAGCCCTCGTAAGCAGTGGCGGGAAACATCAATGCCAGCGCCGTTCCCAAAATACCGCATGCAACACTCCCACGTTTCCGGCCCATTTCAGGCCATATATTGAGGGCAGATATGGCCGTCGAATATATGTCAAGGAAAGTAGTCGTGAAGGTAGAAAAGAGGACTATAATAATGGCGGGTACGGCAAGCCCCAGACCCACCATCAATTCCAGGACCATGCTGTCCGGTGTTGCCGATTGTGTGGCAAGTGCCGCAGCGAGGCCTATGGTATACATCCAGGAACTAACGATGAAATAGCCTATCCATGTTCCCCAAAAGGCGGATCCCGTGCCTTTCCCGTATCGTGAATAATCACACACAAGGGGGAGCCAGGACATGGGCATGGCAATGACGAGATCGAGGCCGATCATAAAGGGCATTCCACTTTTTACGGGAGCCTCCAGGAGACGGCTCAGACCGTACTCATGAAACACTCCATAGCTCATGAGACAGCAGAGCGCTATGAGGGCGGTTATGGCGATCCTGTGAAGCCATTTCCAATAGCGATGCCCAAGGAGCGCCCAAAGGGTGGTCGCGAATCCGGCGATGATGACCCAGCCCCGAAATCCAAATATGGGCAAAGGCCACACCCCCTGTGCAGCCTTACCCCCAATCCAAAGCATTACCCCGGTCCATCCGACAAGCTGAACGAGGTTGAGTACCGTGGCAAAATATGACCCTCGAATCCCAAAGGATGGTCTAATTGCCACCATTGAGGGGATGCCGGTTCTACTTCCTATGATTCCGCCAAAGGCCAAGGGCGTATTCCCTATGAGGTGCCCGATAAGGATCACCACGAGGCCTGTCACAAACCCTAACGGGATCAGGAGGCCCCCTGCCCAGATCTCGGCGAGGGAAACAGCTGCCCCGGACCAGAGGAGAAAAAAATCCACCCCGGTCAAGTTTCGGCCCTCCTGTCCAACAGGTTTTATCCCGTTTCTCTCCTTCATACGTACTCCCCCTTTCTAACGGCTTTGAAAGCCGTTGCGGGTTAGGTTCAGATCCCTATGGCATACGCCATAAAAAAGCCGCTTCCCTCAAAGGAGAAAGCGGCTCTAAAAACTCAATAAACACGAATAACGCGTAAACCCGGTAATCGCGCCGCTTTCCTCCGCTGGTATTAGCCAGTTCAGGTTCTAAGGGTTGCAGGATATCGCTCCAGCTCTCAGAGAAACCACCCCTAGCGACAATTTATAAACTACCTTATTCCACTAAAAAATGTCAAGGTATATTCCTGCCACACTGATTCCGCTTGCAAAATGGCATGATCAGCATATAAAAAGGGAAAACATTGGAGAATGGAAACCGGTTTGGACAAAATGGCAGGGCATGACAAAATGGAATCTCAAGGGGCATCAAAGCCTCGAATATGGTTAAGGGTAGCTAGAATAGCGGTTGTCATCATCATTCCCTGCTGGTAGGGGCGATTCTTGTCAAAACCCGTCCAAAGCCTCAGCAGAAGACAGTGAATAAACTGGGTCCACTGGTTGATGTGATCCAGATCCAGAAGACTTCTCCCAACATGATCATTGAGGTTTACGGCACTGTACGATCCGGGGAGAGGTTAATCCTCACTGCTGAAATCAGCGGGAGTATCGTTGAGATGTCTCCTGATTTTGAAGAAGGGGTCTATTTTCCAAAAGGGTCTTTTTTGATACGCATTGATCCACGTAATTATTCCCTCCGCGTGGAAAAACGCCAAACAGAGATCCATAGCTTGCAGGCAGAATTGGCCCGTGTAGCCCAGGAGAAAAAAAATCTCCAGGCCACGTTGAAAATTGTTGAAGAAGAATTGGATCTGTCCAAGACCGAGTTCGACCGGCAGTTGGCTTTGGCCAAGAGAAAAGTGGTTTCCCAGAACGAGCTGGATCGGGCCCGGAAAATCTGGCTGACAACCCGCCTGAAGACCCAGGACATACAAAACTCCCTCCAACTCCAGAAATTCCGCGTAGATCTCTTAAAGGCTCAGCAACAGTCTGTTCGAGTGCAACTCAAAGAAGCTAAACTGGCCTTGGAGCGGACAGAGATCAGGGCGCCATTCAACTGCCGGATCGCTAAGAAAATAACCGAAACAGGCCAGTATGTGATGGCAGGGACACCTTTGGCGGAAATATACAATGTGGGGATCATGGAAGTGGAGGTGCGTATCAGCGAGGCCATATGGCTCAATTTTGGTACAGGAGGGGTCATGGACCCAAAGGGAGGGGACCCTGTCAAGGCCAAAATCATCTTTAAAACACCCTTTCAGGAGCTTTCATGGGATGGATTTGTATCGAGAGTCAAAGGCCAGATGGAGGAACAAACCCGCACATTACCCCTTGTGGTTGAGGTGAAAAACGGTCATCCCTCCCAGGACCGCCCAATTCTTCCGGGAATGTTTGTCATGGTGGAGATTGTGGGCAAAAAGATAGATGATCTCTTTCTTTTACCGAGGGAAGCGGTTCGGGAAAACAGCAGCATCTATGTGGTAGACAGTGGCAAGATAGAGGTGAGGCCAGTGGAAATCCTCCGTCGTTCGGGGGATCAGGTC
>PVMK01146488.1_pt1 | contig 65997 bp, 71 predicted proteins | sample 1853481 | NCBI WGS metagenome assembly PVMK01 (sample SAMN08533507, study PRJNA380276) | Marine sediment metagenome, whole genome shotgun sequencing project.
TGAAGTCATTGTTTGTACCAGGTCGCCACCTATAGCGGACCCTCCCATCCCTAGGATTATCACCTTATCTACATTGCAATAATCGGAGGGAAGCGGTATATCGAGTGCAGACTGCCACGCCTTTTTACACTGTTGCGGCAATTCACCAATGCGGCCTATCATATTGGAGGGATCAAACTTATTGTAGACTTCTGCGGTATCCAGACTCGACATAATCTAAACACCCGCCATTTCTCTTCCCGCTTCGAGAAATCCATCAACCCGGGCAACGCTGTCGCTCTCGGCATAGACGCGAAGGATGGGTTCAGTTCCAGAAAAGCGTATTAACAGCCAGTTTCGATCCGCTAGCAAGAAGCGGAAGCCATCGCTTGTCTCTATCCCGGTGACCGCAGTGTTATCGATATAGCCAGGCCTGCTCATGTTAAGGCGATGGGTGATTACCTCTCTTTCACTGGCGGGGAAATCGATGTCAATGCGCTTGTAATAGTGGGGGCCCACCTTACTATATAGGTATTCCAGCAGTTGAGACGGGCTTTTTTGTTTCCTGACCATCAGGTCAAGAAAGAGGAGGCCGGAGAGAATGCCATCACGTTCCGGTATGTGGCCGCGGTAGGCAAAGCCGCCGCTCTCTTCACCTCCGATCAGGGCATCCTCGGCAAGCATCTTTGGGGCCACGTATTTGAAACCCACGGGAGTTTCATAGACCGGTACCCCGTAAAGCTCTCCCAATCGATAGAGCATGCCTGTCTGTGTTATCGTCTTGACGATCGCGCCGCGTTTTTCGCAAACCTCCAAAAGATAGAGGGCAAGTAAAGCAAAGACCTGAAGGGTAGTAAGAAATTCACCCCGCTCATCCATTATACCGATGCGGTCGGCGTCACCATCTGTAGCTAGACCTACGCTGGCACCATCTTCTTTCACCATCACGGAAAGCTCACCTAAGTTTGAGGCTATAGGCTCGGGTTGTAGTCCGGGGAATAACGGATTTCGCTTGCCATGTATCTCCGTAACCTGTATCGTACCCCCGCTTAGGATGCTACGTAAATATCCTATCCCTGCCCCATACATCGAGTCCACTATTACCTTGAGGCCACTGTGGCGCAGCCTTTCCAGGTCAACCAACTCTCCTATATGCTGCATGTATGTAGGGGGAAGGGTCGAACTTCGTAACTATTCCCTCCTTTAAAGCCTGATCCAGTGGCATCTGCTTAACAGTGCCGCCAGCCTGAATACGAGAGATATGCCTCTCCAGCTCGGCGACAACCTCTGGAGAAGCGCTGCTGGCATTCTCCAGCTTGTACTTGAAGCCATTCCAGGATGCCGCATTGTGGCTTGCAGTAATGACAATCGCGCCCCCGGCCTGCTGCATCAGGATGGCATAGCCAATTATCGGTATAGGGGTAGCCTGTTGGCAAAGGTAAACCCTGATCCCGTTAGCGGCGACTACCTCGGCAGCAGCTGCAGCGAAGTCCTCGGAGGCAAACCTGGTATCATAGCCCACGACCAGGCCCCTGTGAGCAAGCCCAGCACCGTTAAGGTAATCGGCTACGCTCTGGGCACATACCCTCACGTTTTCAAAGGTGAAATCATCGGCGATGATTCCCCGCCAGCCATCGGTACCAAATTTAATAGGAGCGGTCAATTTAAGTCCTTTCTCCATACTATTCTAGCAGAACATTTGGAGTATTTTCCCGTTCTCGCTACACTACTGCTAATATTATGAAACTGCTGAAATACTCTCAATCAACCCCCTATATCCCCCAATCTTGGGGAACTTTAAAAGCTGGGGGACACCCCCAGACCCCCGGCAGGAAGTATCCTGCATTTCTTTTTCAGCAGTCTCTTATAAATGTCTTCCCCCAGACCTTTCATGGTTGGACCAAAGGGTGTCAAGGATTTTCATCCGGCCAAACCTTTCTGCCCCGTTCCAGTATTTGGTCGCTTCCCACGACCACGTTGCTACCCAATACGCAGCCTTCCATACACTGACTTCGTTCCCCAATGACAACGTTTTCACCGACTACACATTTCCTAATCGATACTTTCCGGCCAAGTTGGGCATTTTGCCAAACTACTGACCCATCAACAAGGCTGTCGGCATCAATTTTACAATTGTGCCCAATGATTGAGGGACCCTTGATATGTGCCATGGAACCAATAACGCAGTTTCTGCCGATTACTACTGTTCCTTCAAGCTGGGCCTGTGTATGGATGTTACAGCCCTCTTCGAGCCATATCCCCTCGCCAGTGGGTTTGCCAGGGAATCTCCGGGCTATCCGTCCTTCGAGCAGATCATGGTGAAGCATAAGGTATTTCTCAGGGGTACCAATGTCGATCCAATAGGCATCGGATTGGTATCCGTAAACCGGGTCGCCCCTCTCCAGCAGAAGAGGAAAGAGACCATGCTCGAAGCTGAAGTTCAATCCATTGGGGATGTGGCTCAGCACCTCGGGCGCAAGAATATACGCGCCCGCATTGATCATATTGGTAGTCACGGCATCACGATGCGGTTTCTCAATAAATCGCTGCACCCTGCCCTCTGCACTTGTTTCAACTACACCATAGATAGTAGGATCCTCTACCGGGGTTAGGGCAATTGTAACCTTTGCCCCGCTCTGCTGGTGAAAGTCCATCATCGCCGTGAGGTCTATGTCAGTGTATGTATCACCGTTAAAGACAAAGAAGGTCTCATCAAGACATTCCGCAACATTTTTTACTGCTCCTGCGGTTCCCAGGGGGGTATCTTCCAGCGCGTAGGTTAGCTTTACTCCGAAGTTGCTGCCATCGCCAAAATGGAGACGGGTGCGATCCGGGAGGTAACAGAGGGTCAGGATGATATCATCGATGCCATGCCCCTTCAGGTATTCGATCATATGTTCAAGGAATGGCCTGTTGGCAATAGGCACCATGGACTTGGGCGTATTCAGAGTAAGGGGGCGTAGCCTCGTTCCTTCACCACCGACCAGAAGAACCGCCTTCATTTTTTTAAACCCTTCCGCCTGTGCTACTATGGTCTGGCTTTATTCATACCGTACACAATTGTGGGGCCCGTATTAAATTTGGGTTTGCCTTATAGACCAGCCTCAGACCTGAGTACAGTCGCTTTATCGGTCTTCTCCCATGGAACATCGATATCGGTGCGACCGAAATGACCGTAGCTAGCGGTTTGTTTGTAAATGGGGCGTCGTAACATTAGATGATCGATGATCGCGCCAGGGCGAAGGTCGAAATGCTTATTGATCAGGCCAACAATAACATCATCGGCAACACGACCGGTACCAAAGGTCTCTATAGCGATAGAAATGGGATGAGCCACTCCAATTGCATAAGAGACCTGGATTTCAAGCCGATCGGCGAGCCCCGCTGCCACCAGATTCTTGGCCACATACCTCGCTGCATAGGCTGCAGAACGGTCCACTTTTGTGGGATCCTTGCCCGAGAAACTGCCTCCACCATGCCTGGCGATGCCGCCATATGTATCTACCAGTATCTTACGCCCCGTGAGACCACAATCACCCATGGGACCACCAACAACGAAGCGTCCCGTGGCATTTACATAATACTTCGTATTTTTGTCGAGCAAGGACAATGGAATTACCGGTTTGATAACCTGTTCAAGAATATCATTCTTTATTGTTTCTTGGCTGGTATTGGGATGGTGCTGGGCAGCAATAATGACAGTATCGACGCGTTGAGGAACGCCCTTGGAATACTCTACGGTTACTTGTGATTTACCATCGGGGCGCAGGTAGTGAAGGGTACCGTCCTTCCTAACTTCTGCGAGACGCTTGCATAGCTTGTGTGCCAGGGAGATAGTGATGGGCATAAACTCAGGTGTTTCGTTGCAGGCAAATCCCACCATCATCCCTTGATCGCCAGCACCAACGGTCTCATAATCGTTATCACCTTTACCGCTCCTAATCTCAAGCGACTTGTCTACTCCTAAAGCGATGTCCTTCGACTGCTCCTTGATTGAGACCATTACCCCACAGGTATCACAGTCAAATCCGTATTTAGCACGGGTATAGCCTATTTCTCGCAACACCTGGCGCACCACATCCTGTATCTCCACATAGCAGTTGGTAGTTATCTCTCCCATAACAATTACTATCCCGGTGGTTGCTACGGTTTCACAGGCCACCCTGGCCATAGGATCCTGGGCCAGAATTGTGTCGAGTATAGTATCTGAGATAATATCGCACAGTTTATCGGGGTGGCCTTCGGTCACCGATTCAGAGGTGATAAATTGGGATGGTGCGCTCATAAAAGTTGTCATTTCTGTCTCCTTTTTGTTTATGTGCCTTCCTCCCAGCTCTCCAGGTATTTACTCTGTTCCTCAGTAAGTGTGTCAATAGACATGCCCATGGAGGCCAGCTTTAATCTGCCAACCTCACGATCGATATCTTTGGGCACAGGGTAGATCCCGGGCTCGCTCTTTCTTCCCTTAACCATATACTCAACACAGAGCGCCTGATTGGCGAAGCTCATATCCATGACGCTTGCCGGATGTCCTTCGGCAGCAGCAAGGTTAATCAGCCGTCCCTCGCCGAGGAGAATGATTCGCCTGCCATCGGGAAGTGTGTACTCATCGACGTAAGGACGAAGGGGTCGCTTTGACTTTGACATCTTCTCTAAAGCAGGGATGTTGATCTCCACATTGAAATGCCCGCTGTTGGCCACGATTGCCCCATCCTTCATCGAGGAGAAGTGTGCGCTGTCGAGGACGTGGATGTCTCCAGTTAGCGTGATGAATATATCACCTGCCTTTGCCGCCTCTGAGATGGGCATCACAGTATAGCCATCCATTACCGCCTCCAGGGCGCGAATAGGCTCGACCTCGGTTACTATGATATGGCTCCCCATGCCACGCGCCCTCATCGCCACCCCCCTGCCGCACCAGCCATAGCCGCAGATCACCACCTTCTTTCCCGCCCAAAGGATATTAGTGGCCCTGGTGATACCGTCGATGGTGCTCTGGCCGGTGCCATATCTGTTATCGAAGAAGTGCTTTGTATCTGCGTCATTCACTGTAATGATGGGGTACAGGAGCTTCCCCTCTTGCGCCATGCTCCTCAATCGGATACACCCGGTAGTAGTTTCTTCAGTGCCTCCGATAATATTGCCAGCGAGTTCTTGGCGATCTTTATGAATTTTGCTTACCAAATCAGCACCATCGTCCAATGTAATACGAGGGCTATAGTCGAGAGCGGCATTGATGTGCTTATAGTATGTCTCGTTATCCTCCCCCTTAATTGCATAGACAGGGATTTCATACTCTTCCACCATAGCAGCGGCGGCATCATCCTGTGTAGAGAGGGGATTAGATGCACAGAATACCAGATCAGCACCGCCCTCTTTAAGCGTGTACGCAAGGTTTGCCGTCTCGGTGGTGATATGGAGACAGGCAGCGAGGCATACCCCCTTGAGGGGTTTTTCACGGGCGAAACGTTCACGGATTAGCCTGAGTACAGGCATCTCCCGGGAAGCCCACTCAATTCGTAGCATCCCCTCTTTGGCCAGGGAAGGATCCTTGATATCAGATTTCATATAATACACTCCTTATTTTCAAAATGTGTGCATTTCTGAAGTTCGTAGTATCTTTTCTCGATATCAGCTTTGGTCAGGGATCGGAGACCATCGATACTGAACTCAGAGATGGTGAAGCTGGCTACAGCGGTGCCGTGGATAACGGCCTGCCTCAATATCTGGGGGGTGAACTCTTTTACCTGGTCCAGATAACCAAGGAAGCCTCCGGCAAAGCTATCCCCGGCCCCAGTGGGGTCCTTGAATTCGTATACGGGATAGGCCGGAGCTACAAAGTGATCATCGCCGCTGAGCATGATCGCTCCATATTGACCTCTCTTTATGATCACCGTTTTTGGACCCATCTTGAGAATACTTCTGGCGGCGGAAAATATGTTATGGCTTTGGGAAAGCAAGCGTGCCTCAGACTCGTCCATGATGGCGATATCCACCGAACTTATGGCACGGGTCAGGGAATCACTTTTGCCCCGGATCCAGAAGTTCATGGTATCCACGACCTTGAGCCTGTCTGCGCTGACCTGATTCAGTACCTCACACTGAAGATCGGGATCTATATTGGCTAAAAAGACGAGATCGCTGTCACGGTAACCAGGGGGAAGGGTAGGGTGAAAATCGGCGAATACGTTGAGCCTGGTATCCAAGGGTTTCGGTAATATTACGCTCGAAATCATAGCGGCCAGCCCAGCGAAAGGTATCGCCTTTGGCAACCTCCAGTCCCGCTGTGTCAACCCCGCGATCAGCAAGGAACTGGATATATTTTTTGGGGAAGTCGGTTCCAGCAACTGCGACCAGGTTTACCTTGGTATAAAGACTAGCGGCAGTTGCGAAGTAGACAGCGGAGCCGCCAAGCACTTCTGTAACGCTACCCATAGGCGTCTCCACCGAGTCCAGCGCCACTGAGCCTACAACAAGCACACTCAACCAGTTACCCCGTTCACTCTGCTTTATCCTCCGCTATTACCCCATATGCATTCAAATCAAATACCATTTGTTAACGAACTGAGCCAATCAAGTACTTGCCCCAGAACCTCCCTATGATTAGCCCTCGTCACTGTGCTGATAACCACATTGGGGTGCCGCTTAATCTCGTCTGCCCATGGGTGCGGGGACCGCATGATCGTACCCAGAACCCTCTTTTCGCCATTTATTGCATCTGAGACCGCTAGTTGAAAACTGGGGGAAAATAGCTCCATTTTTCCGATCTCATCGATGACGATAAGATCACGCTCCCGAGTCGCTTCTCGGATTGCCGCAACCCCTACTCTATCCAGACCCTCGATATCAACACCGTATTTACTAACACGATAGGGACTTTTACTATCGATGTGAGCTAGAATCGTACTATCGCCTTTCAGTGTTACAATCCTGAAGCCCTGCCTAACCCCACCCACTCTAATTTCTTCGGTGAAAAATCCACCCGCCACTACCTGAGCCTTTTCCAAAGCTCGTTTTATAATGGTAGTTTTACCGACTCCGGGACCACCGGTGAGAAGATAGGCCTTCCTCATGCACTTTTTTCGGCCCTCCTCTTCTCCTTCATCTTTTTCATTTTCTTGCGGTGTTTCATCGTTGCAACCCTTTTAGTCTTATTCATACCCCCCCTTGTGCTTAAAAATCAACATTTTAACTTCGCTATAGGTGATCTTGGACTCTCCCTGCCAACAGCATTTGCTCATATCTTCATACCCTTATTGCTGAAAACCTCCACAAATCGAGAGATGGAGCGGTCGTATGTTTTTTCGACCTCAGGTGGGAAAAGACACCCCGGTAGCTCACCGAGCCCATTGTGGTATAATATGCACTCGCAGCATTTCCCCTTTCTCTCACAGGGCTCATATGTGCACGTACATCTACTCTTATTAGCATTAATGTTACATTCCAATTTCTCAGACCTATTTAACATGCCGCTTTCTGAATTCTATGGAAACCCCGGCAAGGAGTTCCAAAGCCCATTCTGACGCCTCCTCCGAGAGTGAATCCAGGCCGCACGATGGGGTAAGCAAACACCGCTCTTTTATAAGGCTGAGACTGACCCCTTTACGATTGAGTGCCCCGATTCCGTCTTCCAGGCGGTCAAGAAGGCTGTTTACCGTTTCAACTTTGAGAGTTTGTGCGTCATGAGCTACAATTCCCCAGGCGATTACGCCGCCACGATCAAGGAATGCCTTCACCTCATCAGGGTAAAGGGCAATAGTGTACCCATAATTATAGGCATCGAAGTTCAGAATGTCGAGGGATGTGGAAAGTAATATCGACCAATCGGTGTTGCCGCAGCAGTGAACCCCCTTGAGGCCGCTGATACCGGCAAAAACCTCTTCTAAAAGGCTTTTTACCTTATCCGATGAGATAGAGACAAAAGCGGAGCCAATAGAGGCCATATATGGTTCATCAACGAAGATGATTGTGTTAGGGGAAATAGCCTTAAGCTCTCGCTCCTGCCAGGCTGCTTTTAAATGAAGGTGTTTGGCCATAGCATCAGCAAGGGTATCGTTATAGAGGAGTGGGCGACGGTTCTCATCGGTCACTGCCAATCCCCAGGTAACCGGACCTGTAACTTGACCCTTAGCAGCAAATGGTGAACCGTGCTTCGTTTCGAGAAATGCGTGAAGACCCGCGGCGTGGTCAGGGTTTATCGCGTATTTCTCGATCTTATCTTCGAGATAGGAGGAATATAGCTGTTCAAGGGGCTTCTCCAGATCTTTAGAGCTATCAACATAAATGCGTTCGCTTTCTATGACAACGCCAGGGAATCCATCGCTGAACTGGACATACATGTTCTCCAGAAAAGAGCGCCTTGGAAGTTGTGGCCAGGCGGGGATCTCAGGTAAGAACTTAGCCACCAGTGAGCATGCCTCTTTGGGATCGGTATGAGGCATACTTCCTACTAATGTAGCCAGTCCGCTGAGCTCAAATCGGGGCAGTTTGTCGCACCTCTCTAAGAAGTAACCTTACACAGCTTTGCTCTTTACCTGGTTAACATTACGGGAGCCATTTATAGGGGTTACTTCTACGTTATATACTTTCCAATCAAAAGTTCCAGGTCTTCTTTTATCCGCACAGGGATCTTCTCTGGAGCTGTGATAATGGCATTCTCAAGCGCTTCAGCACAGCCACATTCCCGCTTCTCCGGTATACGTGCTGCCACAAGCCCAATGATTTTCTTTGCCGTATCGGCATTAAGCATCAGGTTGGCAAGCGCCATGTTGATGGTTACCGATTCTTCGGTTTCGTGCCAGGTATCGTAGTCTGTTATACAGGCAAGCGTAGCATAGCATATCTCTGCTTCCCTTGCCAGTTTAGCTTCTGGTAGTGCTGTCATTCCGATAATGCTTGCACCCCAGGAGCGATACAGGTTCGATTCCGCTTTGGTAGAGAAAAGCGGCCCCTCCATCGCGATATATGTCCCTTCCTGGTGAACATTAGCTCCAACATCGAGTGCTGCATGATAAAGTATATTACTGAGTGTCGGGCAGAATGGCTCGGCGAAGCTGACATGGGCAACCAGCCCCCCATCGAAGAAGCTGTTTACCCGGCTTTTAGTACGGTCGATGATCTGATCTGGCACAACGAGATCCAGAGGGTTGATACCCTCTTTCAGGCTTCCTACCGCACTTACAGAGATTATCCACTCCACGCCAATCGACTTCAAAGCATAGATATTGGCCCGGGATGGAATCTCGGTGGGGCTGATGTTGTGACCCCTGCCATGTCGTGGTAAAAAAGCAATGCTTCCACCATCCAACTCGCCAACAATAATCGTATCGCTTGGCTCGCCGAAGGGAGTGTTTGGCCTCACTTCCTCGATATTGGTCATCCCCGCTATCTCGTAGAGGCCGCTTCCCCCTATAACCCCTATTTTTACGGCAGTATTCAAGCTCTTCCGCCTTTCCCTTTAGTATACTTAGTAAATATACAGCAACTATCCTGTGTCTTAGAACTATATAACCTCTATAACCTATCTTTGTAGGGCTCCCTGATCACGCCTCGCTCAGTAATTATAGCAGATATATAGCGATGAGGGGTGATATCGAAGGCGGGATTAGCTACATTCACTCCTACCGGGGCGATAGGAACCCCCCTTATGTGGGTAACCTCTTCTGGACTTCGCTCTTCTATGGGGATCTCATTCCCTGATCCCAATGAGTAGTCTATAGTACTTATCGGGGCAGCGACATAGAAAGGGACGCCATTTTCCATTGCGAGAACTGCCAAATTATAGGTACCAATTTTGTTGGCAACATCGCCATTTGAGGCAATCCTGTCAGCACCTAAGATAACGCAATCTATCACTCCTCTAGATAGAAAATGACCCGTCATCGTATCCGTAATTAGAGTGAAGGGAATGTTATATTTCACCAGCTCCCACGCGGTGAGGCGCGCTCCCTGGAGCAGAGGGCGTGTTTCGCTGGGGAATACGTGAATTTTTTTACCGCTATCCCATGCTGTCCGGATGACTCCCAGCGCGGAGCCGTATCCTGCTGCCAGTGCCCCGGTGTTACAATGTGTCATTATATTGAAACCATCTTTTATCAACTCTGCACCGTAAGAGCTGAGTTTTCGCTCCGCTGCATCGTCTTCGGCATCCAACTTTTGAGCCTCGGCAAGTAGCCTTGCCTTTATTTCATCCACGCTCTCGCCAGCTTCGGCTACTTTATTCATCCTTTCCAGCGCCCAGAATAGGTTGACTGCGGTCGGTCTGGTAGCAGCCAGCATCTCGGAAATAGGACTAAGTTTAGTTAAAAATTCCTCTTTCGAAGTAGCCTCGATCTCCCGCGCCCCTAATGCCATTCCATATGCAGCAGCGATTCCTATCGCGGGAGCACCTCGAATCCTCATATCCTTAATCGCTGACGCTACCTCGCGATAGTCTGAAAGTTTCAGATAAACCTCCTCCCATGGAAGCTTGGTCTGATCGATCATCAGAACCTTGCCCGCGACCCATTCGATAGCTTTAAATTCACTCATTTTAAACCTCTCATCTACTCCTCTATTAGAAACTGTTGAAAAAGAGGTGCAGGATACTTCCTGCCGGGGGGCTGGGGGTGTCCCCCAGCTTTAAAAGTCCCCCAAGAATGGGGGATATAGGGGGTTGATCAAGACTATTTCAGCATTCTCTATTAATTGATTCTCCTTTTTCACCATTGCTGTTGTAGTATATGCCTCACACATTAAGTCGCTCCTGTATCGCGGCCAGGATCTGCTGGGTCTATTTATCGTCCTCGCAATCGACTAGTTTGATAACTGCTACCATCCACAATAGCACAGCAGTTACAGCGACGCCTCTTTTCGGGGAGGCCCATACAAGGTCCAGTAGGGACAAAGAAGAAACGTAAGAGTCACTGGTCATTACAAAAAGGAAAGCTTAGAAGAGTAACTGCAGCCGCAGGTGCCCTTTACCCAGGTATCTTCCATATATGCTCTACAGCCTAATAACATAGTCAGCATCTATGTTTCATCTCACTACAGGAACTCTGAATCAATGCCATCCAACCCCTTATCCGACCTAATATTGGATCAGGGACATGACCGGATAATCTTTCAACCTGTGCCTTCCGTTAAGGAATGTCAGTTCAATGAGGAAAGCGATGCCAATAATATGCCCGCCAAGTTTCTCTACAAGTTCGATTGTAGCTGCTACTGTCCCACCTGTTGCCAGGAGATCGTCTATTACTAGTACCTTCTGGCCAGGCAAGATAGCGTCCTTATGCATATGGAGACTATCAACCCCATACTCAAGGGAATACTCGGCACTGATGCATTCGGTGGGAAGTTTCAGCGGCTTTCGCACTGGGATAAAGGCAGCACCCAGATTGTATGCCAGGGGAGCGCCAAGAATGAATCCTCTTGCTTCCGCAGCGACGACAACCTCAACTTCCTTATCATGATAGCTTTCAGTTAAGAGATCGATTAAGTGTCTGAAGGCTGCGGCATCTTGAAGCAAAGGGGTAATATCCTTGAAAACGATCCCTTTCTTGGGGAAGTCTGGTACATCACGGATCTTTTCTTCCAGCTTCATTGTTATACTCTCCAATCTAGTGTTTCGCTGTATTAACTGCAACCATCCACGATATAGAGATCGGGCAGATTGCGAAACCGCTCATTGTAGTCCAGGCCATAGCCTGCCACAAACCTGTTGGGGATGGTTAAACCTAGGTAGTCGATGGGGACGGGGATTATTCTGCGCGAGGGCTTATCGAAGAGAGCGCATAGTTTTAGTGAGGATACCCTCTTTTTTCTTAGATAATCCAGCAAATAGCCCACAGTGAGACCCGTATCCACGATGTCATCGATAACCAGGACATCCCTGCCTTTCACCGGGGTACGCAGCCCCTGTACCACTTTGATATTGGTCGAGCTTACCCTTGCCGAGCCATAGCTTGACAGGCGAACGAAGTCTATCTCAACGGGTATTTCCAGTAGGCGGATGATGTCGGCCATGAAAACGAAGGAGCCCTTCAGTATACCCAGGAGAAGGGGGTATTTCCCCTGATAGTCCCTGCTGATCTCTCGGGCCAGCCTGGCGACCTGTTTCTCTATTTCCTCTTTGGTAAGCAGGATTTCAGATATGAGAGGAGCGTTCATAGCTCTATTTCCATAATATCCTCAGCCACTATTAGCTTGGGCTCAGTTAGGGCCTGAACGTTCTTAACGGTCCAACCAGGGGCTACCTCTCTTAATAGCAGACCTTCTGGCGTAACATCGATCACAGCCAGGTCAGTTATTATCAAATTCACACACCTGTTATAGCTCCATCATCGTCATTGTTGGAATGTACACTTATGCGCCAATTATATTTATAGTATTGGTATTTGTCTAGCTGTTGTTATAGGGAGCCAGCGCTCGCCATAATTACAGCCTTGGAATTATAAATACATGAGGTGACTTGGTAATGGGGTGCTGTGTTACATGAACCGAGGCGGCGAAAACCTCCTCTATGGTTTCCGCAGTTAGCAATGTTTCGGGATCGCCGTCAGTGAAAATACGACCGTCCTTGAGGAGAATTAATCTATCGAAGTAAATGGCAGCCAGATTGAGGTCGTGTATCGCTGCGATGACAGTAACCCCCTGCTCGCGGTTGAGGCGTTTAACCAGCTCAAGGATCTCCATCTGATGATTGATATCCAGGTGCGCTGTAGGTTCGTCCAGGAGAAGTACTTTGGGTTCTTGAGCTAGAGCCATGGCGAGGATTGCCTTTTGACGCTCCCCGCCGCTGAGTTCATTGAAGAACCGATCCTTCAATGATGTCAGCCCGATGAGTTCGATGGCTTGCTGGACCACACGACGATCCTGTTCCCCCTCATCAGAGAAGAGGCTAAGGAAGGGGGTTCTTCCCAGGAGCACCACCTCCCTCAGGCTAAAGGCAAAGGGCATGCTGAACTGCTGGGGTACCACGGCGACACATTGTGCAACCTTCTTCCTTTTCATCCTGCCTAGTATTGAGCCGTTTAAATGGATATCGCCGGCTGTAGGTCGCAGCACGCCGCTCAAGAGCTTGATCAGAGTGGTCTTCCCCGAACCATTGGGCCCCAGGAGAGCTACCATCTCGCCTTCCTGTACCAATAGGTCGATATTGTGTAACACGGGGGTGTTACCGTATGAGAAGTAGACCTGATTAATTTTAATCACTAAAAGGCATACTCCCTTCTGTGTCGTCTCAACAGGTAGATGAAGAATGGGGCGCCGATGAGGGCGGTAATAACCCCTAGAGGGATCTCCCTTGGGGCAAGCAAAGTGCGGGCAAGCAGGTCAGCGAGGACGATGAAGGCAGCGCCAGAAAGTGCTGATGCAGGCAACAGGAGGCGGTGGTCAGCTCCCAGTACCAACCTTACCGCATGGGGAACCACCAGCCCGACGAAGCCAACCAGCCCACTAATAGATACAGCCGCTGCTGTTAGCAATGAGCCCAGACCAAGGACAAGAAGTTTTTCCCTCTCAACATTAATTCCCAGGTATGCCGCGCCTTCCTCGCCTAAGGAGAGGGCATTAAGGCGAGAGGCTAGGAAGCGAGAAGCGACAACCCCACTAATGATGAGCGGGGCGATGATGATTATCTGGTTCCATCCGCTTACCGAGATACTTCCCATAAGGAAAGAAAATACGTTCTGAAGAAGTTCCGGTCTACCGCTTAAAGTTACCATGAAGAACAGTATCGCCGTCAACATTGCGCTTATGGCAAACCCTGCGAGCAGCATGCTCACGATAGGGGTTTTACCCCCCACTCTGGCCAGGTTATACACCAGGAGAACAGCACCTAACGCCCCAAAGAAGGCGGCGATGGATACAAGTCCAAAGCTGAGGAAGGCAATGCTTATTGGGAGCATCATGGCAATGGTTGCGCCAAAGGCGGCACCCGCAGAGGTGCCAATAATGTACGGGTCCGCCATGGGGTTCCGCAGCATTCCTTGGAATAGCACTCCCGCTGATGCTAGCGCGGCTCCCACCAGTGCCGAGGCAATGACTCGGGGAAGCCTGATCTGGAACAGGATGGTCTCCGCGCTGGGTGGCCAGGTGGGTGAAAAATGGGAAATACCCGTCTTATTTAGTATCATCTCTATTATAGTTAGCGGAGAGATTGGCACTGCCCCGATAGAAACAGCGATGAGCATGCATAGGAGCAGTATCGCACCCAGTGCTACCAGGATCAGCAGCCGGCGATTTTGCTTCAGCCTAGTGGACAATAATAATCCCCTCATCGCATATATGGTAAACAGGCGTTATGGACTTTAAGCACCATCGACACCGGAGTATTATGGAACTCAAGCTAGTCTTCAAAGAGCTCGGGGTGGATCAGCCCTGCTAATAGCTCCAGCCCATCAGCGATGCGTGGTCCGGGGCGGACAAGCTGAGTGTCGTCAATAGCAAAGATCTTTCCGTTCTTCACAGCATCCAGGTCTTGCCAGACCAGACGGTTGGCTACCTCCTCGGCGGAGACGCCCCAGTTAGCACCTCCAAGAACGATGATATTAGGGTTGGAATTGACCAAGTCCTCCAGGTTGTAGGTAGTCCAGCCCTCTAATCCCCCTGTGATATTCTCACCTCCCGCTAGGGTAATAAGGGCATCGACGAAAGTGCCACTGCCCACAGTATAGAGCGTATTAGAATCGCTGACATCGGTGCCATAAAAGACTCTCGGTATAGGGGCATCGGCGACTTTGGCCACAATTTCGTCGATATTCTCCGCTAAGTCGGCAATGAGCGTCTCAGCCTCTGCCTCCTTGCCGGTAACTTTTCCCACCAGTTCAATATCGGAGAAAATGCCATCGATATCTTCGGGTTGTAGGATGATAGCTTGTATTTCTAATCCCTCAAGGTCAGTGATGTATTCGGGGACTGTCGCTCCGATAGCGAAAGCTACATCGGGTTCTAAATCTACAATGGTCTCCAGATTGAATCCGGGGAAGGGAGCACCGACTTGTTTTATTTCACCCATCTCTATATTATCCAAGAGTTCTTCTGGATAGTCGCAGAAGTCAGTTACCCCTACCACTTTATCCCCCAGACCGAGGGCAAAGAGGATCTCAGTGATGCTTGGTGCCAGGGAGATTATCCGCTCCGGTATCTCTGTTACAGTGATCGTCCTTCCCAGGTCATCAGTTATTGCCCCAGGACCAGGCGGCGTAACCGGGTTACAGGCTGTCATTAGAGTAAGCGCAACAACCAATGAAAATAAGATAAATGCTAGACTTCTCATTGAATCCTCCTCGTATTTTACTTGTAATTTAATTGTTCAATTGCACAATGCATAAAAAATCCCCTCGCTCTGCAGAACGAGGGGATACCCACGCTATCTCAGCATGCTTCCCACCCCCTTTTATCCGCGGAGGTAACAGGAAATCCAGAGGCTGGCGTTCTGACTTCCCTGAATCAGTTCAGGGTAACAGTAGGCGGTACTGCGCCGGACTCTCACCGGCTTGCCGCCCTTTTAAGCCCTTGCTCGCGCTTGGGCACCTCTGGGTCTGTTATTCAGTTTTACGAAAATAAATATATCATAAGCCCGGCTAAAGGTCAACAATAATCTGCCTGATCTCGTTCAGATAGATAGGTGATACTCTAGTGAGCTCGCTGAAAAAGAGGTGCAGGATACTTCATGCCGGGGGTCTGGGGGTGTCCCCCAGCTTTGAAAAAGTCCCCCAAGATTGGGGGATATAGGGGGTTGATTGAGAGTATTTCAGCAGTCTCCTAGTGTATTTATAAAGCGCTCTTCTGCCTCGCAATGACAGTGGAAGCTGAAATGACCTGGTGGTTCTGTGTCACTAATGTACTGGACGAATACAATATTGCCTTGACACCACTCGCGCCCATGGTTATCATCGATAGGAGACTTTATAACTGGACGGTTACCCGTGCATTATCAGACGATTATCTACGAAAAGAAGGGGCAGGTCTGCCATATTACCCTCAATCGCCCTCAGGTTGGGAACGCGATAAACACCCTGATGGTAGATGAATTGGCTGACGTCTGTCAGACGATTCAGCGGGATGAGAAGATTAGTGTTGTGATCCTCAAGGGCGCGGGAAATGTCTTTTCTACAGGTAGTGATTCAGAGGAACGGGACGCGAAATGCGATGCTTCTGGGTTTATCGCTGGATTAGAGCCTGTAACCATCGCTGCCATCGATGGCGTTGCTATGGGCGAGGGGTTGGAACTGGCACTCGCCTGCGATATAAGGATCGCCTCAGACAGGGCAAGCTTCTGTATTCCCCATACCGCTCATGGTCTGATCCCCAGCGGTGGCGGGACGCAACGGTTGCCGCGCCTGGTGGGCAAGGGAAAAGCCCTGGAGATGATCCTCACCGCTGAACCCATTGATGCCGAGGAGGCTTTAAACATTGGTTTGGTAAGTAAGGTTGTCTCTCCCGCTGAGCTTTCTCAATAGTGGAGGAATGGGCAGAAAGAACAACCAAACTGGCCCCTATCGCCTTAAGGTATGCAAAGGAGGCGGTCAATAAGGGGATGGACATCTCTCTGGAGCAGGGATTGCGTCTGGAGGCCGACCTCTATTTCCTGATCCAAACCACCGAGGACAGGATGGAAGGGATCAAGGCTTTTAAGGAAAAAAGGCCGCCACGGTTTAAGGGGGAATAGAAGATTAAGCTTAAGCTGGACCTGCATACACATTGTCGTGAGGCTACCCTCTTTAGAGATCCCAATGAAGACATAGTCGCAAGGATAATTGCCCAGGTAAAGGCCAGAGGACTGGATGGTATCGCTATCACCGACCATTGGGACAAGGAATATGGATTCAAGGTAAAGGATATTGTGGAGCGGTCATTTAATAGCGAGGTGCTCATCATCCCTGGCCAGGAAATCGATATTAGGTGGCAACAGGAAGTAGAGCTTTTTCTGCCTAACGGAGCCACCTTTCGCTTTCTCGCTCACCCTGGCTATCCAGCAATTTCCAATGTTATAGAGAATATTCAGGGCATTGAGATAGAGAATGCACTTCACTTCATCGATAAAGAGAGGGTAATGGCGCTGGCTGAGGAATACGACCTGCTTCTATTAAGCAATAGCGATGCCCATTCCATAGACACTATTGGTCGCTACTACACCGAGATCGACATTGAGGAACTCATAGCCCGTGCCAGGTAGCGGCCCTATTTATCAACCGATGACACTACCGTCCATTCGGACAACATTAATTGACATAATATTTATTGCGCTCACGTTCCCCCCTGACGTTTTCACGAAGATTGTGGTAAAATAACGGCGTGCGCAATTTTGATACCATTCTCTATGAGAAAGAGGACGGCATCGCATATATTACCCTGAATCGCCCTGAAGTGCTAAACCGCTATAATATTCAAATGCGCGACGAACTATATCAGGTGCTTACCGCTATCAGGGATGACGCCGATGTGATGGTCGCCATTTTCAAGGGGGCTGGGGAGCGGGCCTTTTGTGTAGGTGCTGACCTTACCGAGTTCGGAACAGCACCATCGCCGACAATCGCCCGCCAGGTTAGGTGGGAGCGCGATGTATGGGGCCTCTTTTCAAGAATAAAAGCAACCCCTCATTGCAGCCGTTCACGGCTATGTATTCGGCTCCGGTGTAGAGATAGCGCTATTCTGCGATATCAGGATAGCATCCGATGATGCTATGTTCAGCCTTCCCGAGGTATCATTGGGCATGATTCCGGCGGCAGGAGGCACCCAGACATTGCCTCGACTAATAGGTAAAGGCAAGGCTCTACAGTTGCTTCTTACCGGTGACCGTATCGATGCTCAGGACGCCTATCGCATTGGGCTGGTGAACATGGTAGTGAGCCGAGAGGAACTGTATTCTACTGCCGGTGTTACGGCACGGAAGATACTGTCTTGCAACCCCATTGCCATACGGTATGCCAAGGAGGCGATTACGAGAGGACTCGATCTCACGCTGGAGGATGGGCTGGCCCTTGGAGAGAAGGCTCGCTTGTATTCTGAAAGACCTGGTTAGAAAAGATGCCTCTCACTCCATAACGAGGTGCAACTGCTTTAATGTAGTGTAGGTTAGAAGGATTCGTGTGACAAAGGAAACTCAGGAACTTATCGAGGAAGCGATAAAGTTAGTCATCGATGCCCGGAAGATTGTGGTATTCACTGGGACAGGCGTGAGCACAGATTCAGGTGTGTCTGGCGCTACAAGCTCAGGTAGTTCCCTCAGCGACTTCAAAAGAATCTGCCTTTCCAACGTTTGTAGGTAATCCCACAACGCGGAAAAAAAGCTGGCAGACATGGAACATGTTTCGCATGATAGAGATGGCGCAGCCGAACCCCTGCTCATTACGCTATCGCCGAGCTCCATATAATGGGTAAGCTGGATTGCATAATCACCCAGAACGTGGATGGGCTGCATCAAAAGGCAGGCGTACCAGATGAGAAGGTCATTGAGCTTCACGGGTCGCTTCGGTGGGTGAAATGCGTTAATTGCGATAGGCGATACCCTATCATAGAGGTCGCCAAGAGGCTGGGGGATGGTGAGGAGCAATCTATATGTAGTGAGTGCGGAGGATTGTTGAAAGCCGCAACAGTCTCCTTCGGGGAACCGCCGCCGACTGCAGAGATAGAAGAGGCAGAGCAACACTCGCGGAATTGTGACTTGTTCATGTTATTAGGCTCTTCCTTAATGATATATCCCGCAGCCTATATGCCTATCTACGCTAAAGAGGCCGGGGCAAAGCTGATAATCATAAATGTGGGCACCGCCTCTATGGATGAGAGTGCTGATGTACTAATCGATGTGGACGTGGGGAAGGTACTGATAAGGATTATCGAGGGTGTTAAAAACAGGCTCGCTTAATAACAGTAACCGGGACGTGTATGGCGGGTAGCAGTTTTTATATCTTTCGAGATATTATTAAAGGAGGTTAGATTGAACACCACGGAATTCCTTGCTATCACTTCTGCTGTATGCCCTGATCGGACGGCAATCATATTTGAGGGGAAGAAATTCAGCTTCAATGAATTAAATGAACGGGCTAATAGGTTAGCTAATGCCCTGGCTGGTCTGGGAATAAAAAATGGCGATCGGGTAGCCATCCTACAGGTCAATTGTAATCAATATATAGAGTCCTACTATGGAGTAGCAAAAAGTGGCGTCATCTTCGTACCGCTGAACTTCAGGGCAAAGAAAGATGAGCTCATCCATATGCTCAATCACTCAGAGACAAATACCCTCCTGGTAGGTGAGCGCTATGTCGATATGGTAAACGATATGCGTCCTGATCTGCCTCTGGTGAAGCACTATATATCTACAGATGGAAAGCGGGAGGGCATGCTTGATTATGAGGAGTTGCTTGCTAATGCGTCGGCAGAGGAATTCATCGCCGAGATAGGTGATGAAGATATCACGATTCTGATGTATACCGCGGGGACTACTGGATTGCCTAAGGGAGTGCCCCTACCCCATAACAGCTTCAGTGTCTATATGCTGCAGAATGTGAACCCCGTGGACCCTGAGATCGAAGAGACTAACCTCTTGACCATGCCGCTCTACCATGTAGCGGGAATACAGGCGATGCTGGCAGCTACCTATGGTGGCCGCTCCCTGGCGTTGATGCGCCAATTTGAGGTTAATGAGTGGTTGGAAACAGCGCAGCGGGAGAAGGCTAACAGAGCGATGCTCGTACCCACTATGCTAAAGCGGGTCATTGACCACCCGGATTTCGCGAAGTACGACCTCTCCAGCCTGCGTGTGATTACGTATGGGGCAGCCCCTATGCCATTTGAGGTGATCAAGAAGGCCATCGAGCTTTTTCCCGGGATGAACTTTATAAATGCCTTTGGTCAGACGGAGACCGCCTCTACCATTACTACTCTGGGGCCTGAAGACCATGTCATCGAGGGAACCGAGCAAGAAAAGGATAAGAAACTGAAGAGGCTTACCTCATCCATTGGCCGACCCATGCCCGATGTGGAGATGAAAATTATAGACGAGGCGGGCAATGATCTACCTGTCGGGCAGGCTGGTGAGATTGTAGCCCGTGGGCCGAGGTTGATGGGTGGATACTGGAAAGATGCCGAGAAGACAGCGAAAACGATGACCAAAGATGGGTGGCTGCGCACTGGAGACATGGGCTATATAGATGAGGATGGATACTTCTTTCTCGCCGGTCGCGGCGATGATATGATTATCAGGGGTGGGGAGAACATATCGCCTGAAGAGGTGGAAAATGCACTCTATGCTCATCCAGCCGTTGAAGAGGTGGCGGTGATCGGAGTTCCCAACCCGGAATGGGGACAGGAGCCCAGAGCGGTCGTAGCGCTCAAGAAGGGAGAAACTGCCACCGCGGAAGAGCTTATCGAATTCTGCCGGGAGCGGCTATCCGGCTTCAAACGGCCCCGCTCCGTGGTATTCATCGATGCCCTCCCCCGCACCAGCACGGGAAAGATATTGAAACGCGAACTCCGCGAGCAATACGCGCAGCCTTAGCGATGTTCCTTTAATAAGAGACCGCTGAAAAAGAGGCGCAGGATACTTCCTGCCGGGGGTCTGGGGGTGTCCCCCAGCTTTAAAAGTCCCCCAAGATTGGGGGATATAGGGGGTTGATTGAGAGTATTTCAGCAGTCTCAATAACTGTGAGGTAAAAAGGAGGCGGAAATGTCTGGATCCGTCAAATGGTTGTCACACGCTTGTTTTATGATTACGTCGGCTAAGGGAAAGATAATTTATATCGATCCCTTCTTTGTAGATAATCCCCTACGTCCAATCAGCCTGGACGATATAAAAGTGGCGAACATCGTTCTGGTAACCCATGACCATCCGGATCACGTTGGAGATACAGTGGATATTGCAGAGAATACGGGAGCCATTGTGGTAGCTCAGCCGGAAACGGTGGGAAGGATGATCTCAGACCTGGGTCTCTCCACTGAGAGAGTAGTAAACTTTGGCACGGGAATGAATATTGGTGCAAATGTCTTAATTGACGGCATCACGATAATAATGACACAGGCCTGCCATTCCTCTCAAACGGGGAGTAACTCCGGGTTCATCGTTAAACTGGATGATGGTTACACTATTTATCATGCTGGCGATACCGGCATCTTTGCCACCATGAAGATACTCGGCGAGCTATACCCATTGGATCTGGCATTACTTCCTATAGGGGGTGCCTTCACTATGGACTCGGTTCAGGCAGCTAGGGCTCTCACCCTGCTCAATCCGAAAAAGGCGATCCCGATGCACTATAAAACCTGGCCTCTTCTGGAGCAAAGCGCCGACACCTTTGTTGAGTTAGCGAAGAAAGAGTCACCCGGTGTGGAAATAGTAGTGCTTGAGCCAGGGCAGGAGCTCGCTATATAGTTAACCACTGTCACAACATAGAGATCGCTGAAAAAGAGGAGCAGGATACTTTCTGCCGGGGGTCTGGGGGGGCCAGCTTTAATATATCCCCCAATCTTGGGGGATTAGGGGGGTTGATTGAGGCTATTTCAGCAGTCTCATATAAAAGCATAATTGTCACGTTAAGAAAAAGGCCTTGAGCCATCGCACCGGGGCCTTTTTTATGGTATAGGGATGGTCGGGTTACTCCTTGGGCTGCTCATCCTGTGGCGATTCCTTCCCCGGTACCTCCTCATGCTGAGGCTGCTCTGTATTAACTCTCTCACTTACAGGCAAATCACCCTCGATCGCTCCCGCTACCAGCTCGGCGATGTCCATGGCCTTTAATGAGTCAGATGCTTCTTTCGCCTTAATAGCATCCTCAAACATCTGGAGGCAGAAGGGGCAAGCGGTAGCAATGACACTGGCCTTAGTAGCAAGCGCCTGATCGGTGCGCATCTCGCTGATCCTGGTGCCTACATTTTCCTCCATCCACATATGCCCACCGCCGGCGCCGCAGCAGAAGCTCCTGCTGCGGTGGCGCTCCATTTCCTTGAACTGCGCTCCGGGAATAGCCGCTACCACCTGCCTCGGCTCATTATAGACATCGTTGTGACGACCCAGGTAGCATGCATCGTGATACGTGATCTTTTGGGCGATCCCGTTTTTCAGCCTAAGGCGATCCTGCTTGATTAGTTCGGCGATAAACTGCGAGTGGTGGACCACCTCAAACTCGCCACCGAATTGCGGGTATTCGTTCTTCAAAGTGTTATAGCCATGGGGGCAACTTACTACGATCTTCTTCACGCCGTAGCGTTTAAAGGTCTCGATATTTTTCATCGCCTGTGTTTGGAAAAGATATTCGTTGCCCATACGGCGCGCGGGCTCGCCGCAGCAGCTCTCCTCCTCACCCAGCACGCCAAACTTCACCCCCGCTGCTTGCAGGATCCTGCCGAAAGCGGCTGATACCTTCATATTCCGGTCTTCGAGAGCAGCAGAACATCCAACGAAGTAGAGTATCTCGACATCCTGATCCTCGGAGAGGAGCTTTGCGCCCTCTATATCGCTGCACCAGTCAATCCGGCATGCGGTGGTCCCCTTGCAGGTATGCCCCCTCTCCTCGATGCAACGCAGCGCTATCTCCGCTGTCTCCGGCATCTCGGCCTGCTCCAGCACCAGGTTGCGGCGCATATCTATGATCTTATCGATGTGCTCTATAAAGACAGGACAGACCTCCTGACAGGCGCGACAGGTAGTACAATCCCAGATCACTTCCGCGGTTATCACATCACCGATCATGGAGATGCTGTTTTCTTCCGGATTACCCCCATTGCCTCCAGCCTTGGCCTTTACCAAACCGGGGCCCACATCCAGCCAGTGCTGTTTGAGGTCCTGGAGCATCTTTTTCGGTGAGAGGGCCTTACCGCTGAGATAGGCAGGGCAAATGTCCTGGCAGCGGCCGCATCTGGTGCAGGCATCCAGGTCGAATAGTTGTTTCCATGTGAACCCGCTGATCTTATCGACACCAAATGTCTCGGCCTCTTCCAGATTGACGGGTGCCAGTGCTCCCTTGGGACGGGTGGATCTGAAGAGAACATTGAAGGGGGCAACAACGATATGGGCCAGTGTGGTCCATGTGACCGCTACATATGCTATGGCTCCCAGTGCCAGGATGGTATGAAACCACCAGAGGCTTCTATGAGCCAGAAGCATCGCCTCTGAGGAGACGCCGCTAAACATCTTAGCGAAGACCCATCCCCCCGGCGACCATACTGCCCAGGAGGGGTCGTATGGGCCGATGGCCGGGTAAATTTCCTCGAATATCTCGGGATTGGCGGTAAAATATGCAATGCGTAGCCCCTCGATTATGAAGCCGGTGAATACGATGACAAAAATGAGTGCGAGGGCAATAGCGTTCTCAGGTTTATTATCCAGCCTATCTGGTTTTTGGATATATCTGCGATAGGCGGCAAAGGCCACCCCTATCAGTACCCCAATGCCGAGGACATCCACAGAAAAGGAGATACCCAGGTATGTAGCCCCCTGCATGAACTCGAATATATAGTGGGAGAAGAAATCTAGAAATGCTGCCAGTAAAAAGAAGAGCGCTCCCCAGAAGATGATGAAGTGAATCAAGCCGGGATATGGTTCTCTAAGGAAGCGTCGATGAATGAGGCCATCCACGACGCCTGTTACGGCAAAGGACCATATCTGCTGCGGAAGGTTATCGAGCCTGTTATCCGGCTGTCCCACCCGCCACAGCTTGTAGCGTTGATATATCCCGTAGGCGAGAGCTATAACTACAGGGATAATTAAAAAGTAAATGATGAATCCGTAGTCAATATTCCAGAATATCTCCCTTGTTGCCATGGTTGCTCTCCCCAAATAACCCGGGATAGTGTAATATACCACAAACCGTTTGCCAGGGCAAAGGTGCAAATGAATGCGGTAGCGTTCGGCGGTGGTTGATAATACGTTAAAGGGCGAATACAATATGGCTATCACTCGTAGGAGGATAGCTATGGCTCAATATATTTCATTAGAGTGGGAAGGATACTCTATATCAACGAGACCAGTTGGTTGGAAAAGGCTTTTTCACTATCCCAAGAATATATGGGAATTTCCATGTTTTGCGGACACCCGTGTAAATCTAATGATTGATATTAAAGCAACGTGTGCGGAAACATCCCCTTTCAGCATACAAATCGTTAGGAGGGAAAACACCAGCTGAAGTGGCAGGTATCAGGTTTCCTTACAGCAATTGGGTTGAGGTTATAAGGGGAGGTAAGAAGCGGTGGTAGCAAATCAAGAGGCTGAATTAAGGAGAATGTAATGGAAGAAAAAGACACTAAAATGGAGGAACAATATCCATCTGTAGAATTGGCATACGAATTTGTAAAACCATCTTATGACTGGATGCTTAATCGAATTGAAGCAATCAATAGTAAGATACAAAACTTAATAACATTTGCTACTACCCTGACAGCTGCTACGCCCATACTTATCAAAGCAGTGTTTGATAATGTGGTATTCGATTCTGTATTGTTTTATCTAGCAATGGTTTGTTATGTATTGATTGCAGTTATTGGTATTATTGCCCTACGAGGTAGTGTTCGGCTCATTAATCCCACAATTTTGTATAATAAATGGTTGGATAAATCACCTTGGAAGTTTAAGAAGGATAATGTTTATTGGGCTGGTGTGGACTTCAATGAAAATAAAAAACGAGTTGAGCATAAGACTCATAGGAGAGACATCATGGCTTTCCTACTGTTAGTAGAGGTAATATGTATTCTTGTATGGATTGTTGTGGTACTTTAGATTACTTAGGCTTACTGCCTTCTTTAACCTCTTCCGACGGCCGGTCATCCTCTGGTGGTGGCGGTGGAGGTTGTCTGTCTTTGTTAGTGTCCATATTACCCCCCTATCAAAGGTAGGGTGAGTCCCCAGTACGTATACTGGGAGGAGGCGTCCCTAGTCCCTCCTCAAATAGTATAAAACAATCTTATGGGCACATCAACCACAATAGAACGGAACCATGAATGCGGGAAGCTAGGGATTAGATGAGACGGAGGTCGAAAAGTGCCGTACAATGGGGCGTCATGGGCTTTATGAAAAAAAGTTAAACTGTTTATGGGGAAATAAAAAGGGCAATAAGGCTATTCGAGGACGATAGTTCCGCTCTTGCCGCCACTCTTTTTAATTAAGCGGATGTTTTCGATGGTTATCCCGCGCTCAACCATCTTGCACATATCGTAGATAGTTAAAGCGCTCGCTGTTACGGCGGTGAGTGCTTCCATTTCCACCCCCGTCTTGCCGGTACATTTAACTGTAGCGGTTATCTCCACACTTTGTTGGGAAAGGGAAAATTCCACCCTGACTTCATCCAGCATTAAGGGGTGGCACATGGGGATAATCAGGGAGGTCTGCTTAGCCGCCATAATTCCGGCTATCTGAGCAGTGGCCAGAACGTCCCCCTTGGGCATCTTCCCATCTTTTATCATAGAGAGGGTTTCGGTCTTCATCACCACCAATCCCTTGGCAACCGCCTCCCGCTCAGTAAGAGCCTTTTGGCTCACATCAACCATCCTTATTGGTCCCATCTAACCACCCACCTGGCACATAGAGCGAACTGTCGGAAGTACACCCTCCACTAAATAGTGTCGCTCCGGTTTAGCTGCTACCGCTTGCTGAATCAATACCTTGAGTTCCTCTAATGATGCACCACGTCGAAGGGGAGTTTTCAGGTCCACTTCCTTATCACTCAGGAGGCAGGGGCGAAGCTTTCCGTCCACAGTGAGTCGCAAGCGATTGCAGTTGAAGCAGAAGTGCTCACTGAGCGGACTGATGAATCCCACCGTACCTTGAGCTCCAGGAAATCGGTAATATTTGGCTGGTCCATCGCCCTGGCTGGATGGGATAGGCTCCAGTATCCCCAGGGAACTTAGACGCTCCTCGACCTCTTTCGTAGGGACAAATTGTAGGCTTACTCCGCTGTTAAAAGGCATCAGCTCTATAAAGCGGACATGCCATCCCTCCTCAATAGTACGTCGGGCGAAATCCAGTACTTCGTCGTCGTTAATACCCCGTATAACTACCATATTTACCTTGACCGGCTTAAGCCCTGCTTCTTCTGCCGCTGCTATGCCATCGATGACGTCACCTAGCCTATCGCGACGGGCGCTCCGCTTGAACCGCTCCCGCTTAAGCGTATCAAGGCTAACATTGACCCGCTTCAGCCCAGCCTCCATGAGGGGGAGGGCATACTCCCTGAGAAGCACGCCATTAGTGGTTAGAGCGATATCATCGATACCTTCTATACGGGAGAGCATTTGCACTAGGCGGATCAATTCCGCCCTTGCCAGTGGCTCACCACCTGTAAGCCGCAATTTGCTTATCCCCAATGAGGCGGCTGCCTGTGCCACCGCTAGTATCTCCTCGTAGTGCAGGATCTCATTGTGGGGCAAGTGGCTAATGCCCTCAGCGGGCATACAATAGATACAGCGTAAATTGCAACGGTCGGTGACAGATATTCTAAGGTAGTTTATAGGTCGCTGGAAGGAGTCAGAAAGTCCGGTCATCTTTTTCAACTCTTTATAGCGTTGTTTTCTCTTGTTCCGCTTTTTGTGCTCTTAAAAGTTTCCTCATCATTTGATGTGGCCGATCAAGTAATCACGACTTAAACTCAGCGACTCGGTGTTCAAGAATACGACGAGCTTTAATGACCGCCTGACCACGATGGCTTATCTCATTCTTCTCATCCATGGATAGCTCAGCCATGGTCTTGCCTAGCTGTGGAAGATAGAAGATGGGATCATATCCGAAGCCTTTTTCGCCAGTGGGTTTAAAAGCGATGATCCCTTTGCACTCGCCTGTGAAGAGCTCTACCTCTCCCTCTGATGAGGCGATGGCTATTATGCATCTGAAGCGAGCGGTTCTTTTCTCCCAGGGTGTGTCCCCAAGTTTTACCAGCAGAAAATCGATACGCTCCTTGTCCGTGGCCTCTTCACCGGCATAACGGGCAGAGAGAACACCAGGCTGCCCGCCCAGTGTATCTACCTCCAGCCCTGAGTCATCAGCCATAGTGAGCAGCTTACTCAAGGTTGCATAGGTCTTAGCCTTAAGGGCTGCATTCTCCTCAAGCGTAGCTCCGGTCTCATCAACTATCATTTTAATACCAACATCCGCGAGGTTAACGATTGCGTACGGTATACCCAGAAGGAGCCGCGTGTATTCCTCCACTTTAGCACGGTTGTTGGTTGCCAGGAGAAGCTTTGGCATGCTCAAAGATCAACGAATCTCCCCTCCAGCTTACGTATCACCTGAGGCATAGTAGTATATTCCATCTCCTCCAGGGGCAGCCGGTGGGGCTCGAAAGGTCCGTGGCTACGCATGTAATCCGCGACATCGTTTGCAGTCCGCCTTGCTTTATCGAAGCTGGGGTCGTCGAACATATCACGCGGTCCCACGAGATTGCCACCGGAGAGCTGAAAGCCGGCAGCGATTACCCTGGGTGGACCGTCGAAGCGGGATGGGTTAGATTGCTCACGGACGTCGGCATCAGGGGGCCGTGATGGGAGCCTCGCATCCATCCCTCCACCAGTATGGGGTTGGTGAAGGGCTCCAGTACCTCACCTACGGCGGGGAAATTCCCCTGGCAGCGTACAATGCATACCGGGTCATCCTTACCAACATATCTTCCTGCCATCATGCTCAAACGCTGCGTAGAGGATACAGAGGCGATCTCGTTAGAGTCCCGGTGATAAACTGCCTTCACAGCATAGCGGGATGGTGCTCCCATAAAGAGCAGCATGTCGTAAATCTCCTCTGGGGCATCAAGGTTTATCTTCTTATGCTCTTTAACATCGTGAATCTCGAAACGAAATCCGCCGTGCATATTCTCGGCAATGACCAAGCCAACGGTGTTGAAGGGGTCAGCGAATATCTTGTAAAGAGGTAGATTCCATGCACCGGCAGATGTCTTATCTGCCATAAAGATGACAATCGGCTCCGACCCCCTTTCCTCAAACTCCATTTCAGCAACCCCGGGACCCATCCCTTTAACATTACCTGAGAAGGCCTCGGATAATAGGTCCTGCCCCGCCCCATGAAGCTTCAACTCCTTGGCTACATTGGTACAATCCAGGAAGGTATCCCACGCGAACTTGTGGATCGTCTCGTCCTCCTCACCACGCTCATGTGTCATTATCAATTGCAGGTCATCGCCGCACCTGGTGACATGAAAATCCACCAGTAGTTTATCGCACTTTGCTTTATCCAGCCGTTCATTTGCCTTCTCTAAAACAAGCGGATGCGAGCTAGAATGTCCTACGTAACCACCAATATCAGCCTTAATTACGCTAAGTGTGATCATCTAGTAATACTCCTTTCGCTACCGGCTTCAATACTCGATACCTTTTCTCGCCATTATCCCCTTCTGATAGGGGTGTTTGACCTCTACCATTTCTGTAACCAGATCCGCTATTTCTATAAGCCTCTGGTCCGCATAGCGGCCGGTGAGTATAATCTCCACATTTGGCGGCTTTTCCTCGATCAGCTTCAACACTTCTTCAATATCGATGAGCTTCCAGGCTACGGCAACATTTACCTCATCGAGTACCACGATGTCAAATTTACCACTGGTGATCGCCTCTTGAGCAGCATGGAGAGCCTCGCTTGCCTGTTCCATTTCCTCCGGCTTAACATTTTGAGGATCGACGAAGTCCTCGTGCCCAAAACTCTGGAAGCTGACATTGGATAATTGAGATATTGTATTTCGTTCTCCATAGAGATAATTGCCCTTCATAAAGAAAATGATATGAACTGTAAGTCCGTGCCCCAGGGCGCGCATAACCAGCCCCAATGCGGCTGAGGTCTTGCCTTTACCGCTACCGGTGAAGATTTCTACCAGCCCCTTGGTGAGTGATTTATCAGTCATTGGAGCATTGAGAGCCAGGTTACAATTTCCATACTATTGGCGGCCTTTTTCAAACTTCCCGGGTAATCCCACTATTCACTTTAATCGCATAAACAACTAGAGCTAGAAAAGAGCTACTACGACGCAACTTTATACAGTTGCTTTCCTTCAAGTTTTTACAGGCTTTGATGTTTTTTTTAAATTGTTTGGAGAGGTTACAAATAATGCGGTCATCCTGTTTTCAACCGCAATGCAAGTCTAGCAATGTAGCTCTTCCTTGTCAAGGAAACTTCGCCCTGATAAATGCCATTCCAGACATAATAAAGGATTTATAGAGAAGTATACTCATAATAGTGTAGAATAACTTGGATTATTGAGACAATTATTTATAGTATGGTGCAAGTCTACTGATAGATGTTGCTACAGATTACTTGATAATGATAGCAATAATGGCCAGGTAGCTATAAACTCGCGATATTTTTTGGAGACTTCTGAAAAAGAGGTGCAGGATACTTCCTGCCGGGGGTCTGGGGGTGTCCCCCAGATATAAAAGTCCCCCAAGATTGGGGGATTAGGGGGTTGATCAAGACTATTTCAGCAACCTCTTATAAGTAAGACAGTGTATTAAATACTTATTCGCATTTATCGCCTTAATCCCATTTAAGGGTTAGTAAATGCAAAACGACACTGCTGTTTTTATTGTCTTTGTGGTAATACTAGTGCTCGTCATGAGCATTGGTGGCTATATTATTGGTGCACGCAGGAGGCAACCCCTTAGCGGCTTCTTGGTCCGTTATATCGCCGTTTTTGGAACACTTTTTCTCATAGAATACGCTTTCCTCGAGTTTCTCCCTTCACTCCATGCTACGCTATCCAACTTCACTGCTACGATTGTTGGTGGAATACTTGGGCTTGCGGGAATCGACACTTTAATATCAGGCTCGATGATCATGCTGCAAGACCCGCCCCTGGCATTCGAAGTAAGCGCGGCGTGTCTGGGTGGGGTGCTCTTCTGGGTATACATTGGTCTGGTTTTCGCCGAATCTGGAGTAACCATGAGGCAGCGACTGGTTGGTATCATTGCAGGGATCAGCGTGCTGGTAACATTCAACATCTTCAGGATAACGTTGAGCATCTACCTGGAAAGCCAAACCGGTGTGTATGTTCACGACTACTTCTACCTGTTCAACATGGTCTTTGTTATCTTAGTCTGGGTCGTATGGCTGAAGCTTCTGAAGCTTAAAAGACCAGGAATGTCACATGTAGGGCAAAAAGGGAGCTTTGCATCATTGGCTTGAATTAAAGAAAAACAGCGTAAGCATATTTCTCCGTATCTGGTAGGTCAAGGCAACTGCCTGAATAGTGACTGCCCTTTCTGTGGGTATTTCATAGAAATCTGGTCGTACTCGTGATATAATGCCACAGGGTATAATGTAATACGGATACTCATTAGAAGCTATATACTCACTGGGACCGCTGCAAAAGAGATGCAGGATACTTCCTGCCGGGGGTCTGGGGGTGTCCCCCAGCTTCAGAGGTCCCCCAAGATTGGGGGATATAGGGGGTTGATTGAGAGTATTTCAGCAGCCTTCCACTATATACCGATAGCGTTATGACAATACTTACTCGGATAGAGCGAAAAGGGAAGTGCGGGGGCTAAAAACAGGAGGACTGGATATTGGAAGAATACAAGGCCAAGCGAGAGAAAATACTGCAAATGGGAGGCCCCAAAGCTGTGGCACAGCAGCACGAAAAGGGCAGTTTGACTGCAAGGGAGAGAATAGATTATTTTTTTGACCCCGGTACCTTCACTGAGATAGGCTTATATGTTAAGCATCGCACGACAGCTTTCGGTATGGATAAAAGGGAAATACCTGCCGAAGGTTTAATTACTGGCTTTGGAAAGGTAAACGGCAGGCTGGTCATGGTCGCCGCTGAGGACTATACCACTATGGTAGGCACTTTCGGTGAATATCACGGTAAAAAGTTTTCGGAGGCTATAGACCTCGCCAAGGATATGGGGATACCATTTGTCGGCATGAACGATTCTGGGGGAGCACGGCTTCAAGAGGGGATGGACACCCTGCAAAGCTATGCTTGGCTATTCAGGTCTCAGATTCAGGCATCAGGCATTATCCCTCAGATAGCCTTGCTAATGGGACCTTGTTTAGGAGGCCAAGCCTATCACCCTGTGATGCAGGATTTCGTGTTTCAATGCAGGGAGACAGGCCGAATGGGCATTGCTGGTCCAGCCTTCGTAAAGACGCAGACGGGCGAAGATATCGATATGGACACCCTATGCGGTGTGGAGGCCCACGCCGTTAAATCGGGGGAGACCCATGTGGTAGCCGAGGATGACAAGGACTGTCTGGACAAGACCAAGGAACTCCTGAGCTTCTTGCCATCCAATAATAAAAGGGAAGAGCGGAAACTTACATACCAGGATAATGGTGATGACCCGGAACGTATAGACCCGGAACTGGACGCACTGGTTCCTGAGGAGCCTTATATCCCGTATGACATGCACGATGTAATCACGCGAATCATAGATAATGGTCACTTCTTCGAGATACTGAAGGATTTTGCCCAGAACGTGATTGTCGGGTTTGCCAGGTTCAACGGTCGTCCGGCTGGCATCGTGGCAAGCCAATCGATGTGTGCTGCAGGCGCACTCGATTGTGACGCTGCTGATAAGGTCGCCCGATTCGTCAGGTTCTGTGACCTGTTCAATATTCCCCTTATAAACCTGCACGATGTCCCGGGATACTGGATAGGTTCAGCTGAGGAGTGGAAGGGTATTCTACGCCACGGTGCCAAGATGCTTTACTCTTACATAGATGCCACAGTGCCAAAGATTACTGTAGTGGTGCGCAAATCCTTTGCCGGAGCCTATACGGGGATGTGCTGCAAGGATACCGGTGCCGACTTTATGTTTGCCTGGCCTAAGGCCAGGATTTGCATCGTAGGTGCAGAGACCGCTGCCAGCATAATATTCGCCCGGGAAATAAAGGGTGCGGATGACCCCAAGGCGATGAAAGCCCAGAGGATAGCTGAGTTTCGCGAACTGTTTCGAGAACCCCTATTGCGCAGCGGAACGGGGTTATGTCGATGATGTAATAATGCCCAGTGAGTCCAGGAAATATATAAACAGGGCACTGGACATCCTGGAAAATAAAACCGTTGTCAGGCCGTTGAGGAAATACTCAAATATCAATTTATAAGGGGTAGAAATATGGCTGCTATAATATCATCCATGCCGGGAAGAGTAATTGATATCAAGGTAAAGATAGGGGATGAGGTAACAAAGGGCCAGGAGCTCTGTGTAATTGAGGCTATGAAGATGCAGATGCCGGTCAACTCCACACAAAACGGTAAGGTTATCGATATCAGGATGGAGATAGGGCAGGGTATTAAAAAAGGAGATGTCTTGCTGGAACTTGAGTAGCATAGTATTGCATTAGTAGAGGATATTGTAGATGAACTTTAGATTTACTGAAGAGCAGGAGAAGCTTAGACAGGATGTCCGCCAGTTCCTTGAGGGGGAGCTTAAGAAGGGTACATTCGAGGTGCGCTGCGATGCATGGATGGGTGGATATTCCCCTGAGTTCTCCCATAAGATAGGGGAGAGGGGTTGGATTGGACTATGCTGGCCTAAAGAATGCTACGGCAAGGGAAAGAGTTATATCGACCGTATGGTGCTCACCGAGGAGATCGTTCGCTACGGAGCACCGGCGGCTGTCCACTGGTTTGCCGATCGCCAGATGGGACCCTCAATAATACGCCACGGCAGTGATGAACAGAAGCAGTACTTCTTGCCACGCATCGCAAGGGGTGAGCTTGTCTTTGGTATTGGTATGAGCGAACCGGAGGCTGGTTGCGATCTTGCGTCACTACGCACCAAAGCCACGGAAGATGGCGATTCATACATAATTAACGGACAGAAGGTATGGACCAGCGGGGCCCATCATATCGACTATCTTTACCTGGTGGCCCGTACTGATCCCCGACGTGCCCAAGCATAAGGGAATTAGCGAGTTTATCGTAGACATGCACCTGCCGGGAATCGAGGTGCGCCCCTTAATCGATATGACCGGTGGACACCACTATAACGAGGTCTTTATCGATAATGTGCGGGTACCCAAGTCAAGTCTTGTGGGAGAGATTAACCGTGGCTGGTATCAGATCGCACAGCAGCTTGATTTTGAACGAAGCGGCGTAGAGCGATTGATGACAAATTTTCCTCTATACCAGGATCTTATCGAATATGCCAAACATACGGGGCACGGAAGCAAACCGCTTGCCAAGCAACCAATAGTGCGCAGTAAGCTGGCAGACCTTACTATAAAGTACGAGGTGGGACGCTTGCTGACTTATAGGGTAGCCTGGGTGCTTGACCAGGGACGCCTTCCCACCACGGAAGCAGCGATGGCTAAGGCTTTCTGCACAGAGTTTGAGCAGCACCTTGCCCATATAGCAACACAGCTCCCCGGACTCTATGGACAGTTGCGACAGGGATCGAAGAGGATACCCCCCGTGTTTCGGGAAAGTGCTGCCGAGTCATACCTATTCTCTCCGGGCTATACCATTCAGGGTGGCACCTCTGAGATTTTAAAGAATATTATTGCCATCAGGGGTTTGCAACTACCCTCATCCTAGCCACGAAAAAGAAGGCTCAGCTCCGCAGCATGTTCGGGTTTTTTATCTGCATTCCGATAATCTAGAGGCAAGTGCTATTATTAGGTTGCCTGGTTCAAATATCTAGACTATTGTATTCACTGCCGAATAGACAGATGAAAAAGGGGTGCAGGATGCTTCCTGACGGGGGTCTGGGGATGCCCCCCCCAGCTTCAAAAGTCCTCCAAGATTGGGAGATTAGGCGATTGATTGAGACCATTTCAGCAGTCTCAGTTAATAAGAGGGTATAAAACGAACGTCCCGACTTAACATAATGTTACCGCTGAAAAAGAGGTGCAGGGTACTTCCTGCTGGGGGTCTGGGGGTGTCCCCCAGCTTTAAAAATCCCCCAAGACTGGGGGATATAGGGGGTTGATCAATACTATTTCAGCATTCTCAAAATATTGTTTATTTACAGATATAGATGATTATTAGGAAGCTGTTAGAAGGGTGAAAAAATGGAGGTTATTCCTGCTATCGATCTTAAAGGCGGAAAGTGCGTCCGCCTCTATCAAGGTGACTATAGCCAGGAAACGGTATTCTCGGAAGAGCCCACAGAGATGGCTCTGCACTGGCAATCACTGGGTGCGAGGCGCCTCCATATTGTTGATCTAGATGGGGCAGCTAAGGGAAAGATATGGCATGCCCCTCTTATAGCGGAGATCGCGCGTATAGTCCGTATTCCCATTCAGATGGGCGGTGGACTTCGACGAATCGAAGCGATAGAGCAAGCTCTGGAGCTCGGTGTAGCACGCACGATTCTGGGAACAGCGGCAATTGATGACCAGGCCCTGATCAAAGAGGCCTGTCGCCGGTTCGGGAACCGTATTATCGTAAGCATAGATGCCCGGGATGGATATGTGGCAACCCATGGCTGGCAGGAGAGTACTACGGTTACTGCAATCGAACTGGTGGAGATGATGGCATCCTTTGGGGTGGAGCGCTTTATATATACCGACATATCTCGCGACGGTACACTTACTGAACCGAATTATGACAGCGTACATGAATTGTCAGGAAAAACCAGCCTTCCAATCATCATTGCGGGTGGTATATCATCACTTGAGCATTTAAAGAGGTTAGCCAAACTTGGTGTTGAGGGAGCTATCGTAGGCCGCGCCCTTTACACTGGTGACATCGACCTGAAAGATGCGCTGGCTGATATTACCGTGTAGGAGCTTCTTGTGCATCCCGCATTAATCGTCATACTCACTACACTCGGCGTGTTCCTCTTTATATGGCTTGTGTTATCCCGCATTATTAGCAAGATTCACCCGACTCCTATATCGCATCGCCTGGCTATGATCCTGGATAATCCGCTGCGCAGGAGCCTTTTCAAGCCGGCAAAATTGCTGGATAAAGTGGGAATAGCAGCAGGGATGAGTGTACTGGAACTGGGGCCTGGCCCCGGATTTTTCACAGTCGAGTCGGCGCAGCGAGTGTATGGTTCGGAAGGTGTGGGAAAGCTCTATTGCTTGGATATCGAGCCAGCGATGATAGCCAGAGTTAAGAAGAAAATCTTGAAAAAGGCACCTGAAAACGTCGAACTAATGGTGGGAAATGGGGAATGCCTACCATATATTAATGGTAGCTTCGACCTGGCATATATGGTCACCGTACTCGGTGAGATGCCTGATAAAAATCGTGCGTTGCAGGAGTTATATCGTGTGATTCGGCCCGGTGGGGTGCTATCAATTTCAGAGTACCTCCCCGATCCCGATTATCCCTTGAGAAGAACAACCATCGCCCTGGCTCGTAGAGCAGGGTTTGAGCCCTTCGAGGAATTCGGCAATTTTTTTGCTTACGTGATTAACTTTAGGAGGAGTCATGTTGAAGTTCGATGAAAAGGGTTTAATAGCAGCGATTATTCAGGATGCAGAAACAGGGGAGGTGCTGATGGTGGGTTATATGAACGAGGAGTCGTTAAGGAGGACGCTTGACTCCGGTCAGGTCTGGTTCTATAGTCGCAGTCGAAAGGAACTCTGGCATAAGGGGGCGACATCGGGGAGTTACCTTAACATTAGCGATATCTTTAAGGATTGTGATGAGGATGCACTCTTGGTTAAGGTGAAAGCCACTGGACCCGTATGCCACACTGGTAATAGGAGTTGCTTCTTTCGCGTACTGGATGAAATTGCAGGGTAGAACATGTTGCGCTACATCATATTGTAGCGTCTCTTGAAACGCTCCACTCTCCTCGCCGTATCCACTATACGCATCTCCCCGGTAAAGAAGGGATGGCACTTACTGCAAAGCTCCACTTTGAGCACGGGCTTTGTCGAGCCAATGGTAAAGGTGTTACCGCAAGAGCAGATAACCTGCGCTTCCACATATTTGGGATGTATATCCTTTTTCATTGGCTGTAAACGCTTACCTTCTTTTTATCTTTGGATGCTGGCCCGAACTTGACGAAGCCATCTATAAGCGCAAATATTGTATGATCCCGACCGAGGCCTACGTTATCCCCTGGGAGAATACGCGTTCCCCTCTGGCGAACGATTATAGTGCCCGCGCGCACCTGCTCACCGCCATATCGCTTAACCCCAAGCCTTTTCGAGTGGCTGTCACGCCCCAGCCTTGTGCTTCCGCCACCTTTTTTATGTGCCACTTTCTCGCTATCCTCCGTTTTTCATAGATATTTCGCGTTATCCCAAAGCGTATATACCCCAACCTTGCTTACTTCTATCAGCTTAGGCAGAGCCTTCGACCCCACGCTAGCATACAATATCTTTAATAGCAAGCGTGGTGTAGAGCTGCCGGTGACCCTTCATCCTGCGGTAACGCACCTTGGGCTTATATTTGAAGACAATAACTTTCTTTCCCTTGCCCTCGCCTAGGACTTCAGTGATAACCTTCGCCCCATCAACAGTTGGTGTGCCTACTCTCACGCTATCCCCATCGGCGACCAGCAATACCTGATCCAGTTCAATAGAGGTACCTTCCGCTGCGCGAATGCGCGCTACGTCGATGTTGTCTCCGGATGACACCTTATATTGCCTTCCCCCTGTTTGGACGATAGCGTAAGCTTTATTACCCTCTTTAACAGACGTTTGCTTCTTTGCTTTTGAAGCTACCAATGGTTACCTCCTAAAGCACGCTCCTCCCATGCCCCTATAAACTCAGTAATCTAGCTATGGTTTACCATCGGGGAGATTGGGGTGCCTCAACCACTTCTAAATCCTATCATTTTCGGTCACAGATGTCAAAGGGGCATAGCTTTGCTATAATAGGGAACACCATGACCAATCTGGATCACATTCTTCCTCGGGTAACCAGGCCTGCCCGCTATACTGGGGGTGAGTGGAACAGCATCACGAAGGATTGGGATGCAATTGATATAAAGATGGCTCTGGCCTACCCAGACCTCTATGAGATCGGCATGTCTAACCTGGGGCTGGTCATCCTCTATGATCTCGTTAATAGAGAACCCGATGCGCTAGCCGAGCGTGTATATGCCCCCTGGGTCGATATGGAGGCGGAAATGCGGAATGCCTCTATCCCCCTCTTTAGCCTGGAATCGCGGCATCCGTTAAAAGACTTCGACATTATCGGCTTCTCCCTGGGCTATGAGCTCACATATACTAATGTACTTAATATGCTTGACCTGGCGGGGATACCGGTACACGCCTCGCAGCGCAATGGATCTTACCCCCTGATAATAGCTGGGTGGTAGTTGCGCACTTAATCCTGAGCCCATGGCAGAATTTATCGACCTTTTTGTCCTTGGTGAGGGAGAGGAAGTTCTTCTTGAGCTACTGGAAACCTTCCGCCGGTGGAAGATGCAGGGTCCACATGAAAAGCAGGAATTACTACGGGAACTGACCCACATTCCCGGAATCTACGTGCCCAGTCTATACCAGGTTGACTATCATATCGATGGCACCATTGCTAAGATATGGCCTGCATCCGCGGGACTAAGCCCAAGCATTAAGCGGCGCATACTAGTCGACCTACCTCCTGTGGTAACCAGGCCGGTCATCCCATATGTGGCGACAATTCATGACCGTGCAGCTATCGAGATCCAGCGTGGGTGCACAAGGGGTTGTCGTTTCTGTCAGGCAGGGATAATCTATCGCCCGCTCCGGGAACGACCGAAGGAGGAGATTATATCGGCGGCAGACGAACTGTTGAGGAATTGCGGTTATAATGAGCTTTCCCTGTTGTCCCTGAGCACAGGCGACTATTCAGAAATAGAGAGCCTGATAAGCACATTGTCGTCACGCTATCGAGAGCACAATCTCAAGATATCACTGCCCAGCCTTCGCATCGATAGCTTCTCACTGGGATTAATAGATACCACTGCAACTGTGAAAAAGACTGGATTGACCTTTGCTCCTGAGGCGGGAAGTGAGAGGCTGCGCCGCGTTATCAATAAGGGCATCTCTGATGAAGAAATTCTCCAAACCCTGGAGAACGCTGCTGAGCTTGGCTGGAGCAGTGTCAAGCTATACTTCATGCTCGGCCTGCCCACTGAGACACCAGATGATATAGAGAGCATCGTTCATCTGGTGCGTCACGGTAGCCCTGCACAGAGGAAACCCGGTAGCAGAGCTCTTCATATAAAGGTAAGCACCTCCGTTTTTGTGCCCAAAGCGCACACTGCATTTCAATGGGCGGCGCAGCACAGTGAAGAGGGGCTAAATGCCAGCATCGAGGCTCTTAGACGCGGCCTGAAAAAATCTGGTATGCACCTGTCATGGCATGACCCCAAGATGAGCTTACTTGAAGGGGTACTGGCGCGGGGCGATAGGCGCCTGTCTCAGGTTATATATCGTGCCTGGCAATCGGGCTCTAAATTCGATGCCTGGAGCGAGCACTTTAACTATGAAAAATGGAGCCGAGCCTTCGATGAATTTGGGCTCGACCCCGCTTTCTATGCTAACCGCCAACGCCCTTTTGATGAAATCCTACCCTGGGCTCATATCGACGTTGGGATAAACGCTACCTTTCTGCAAAGGGAGTGCCAACATATTTTTCAGGACCAGCCAACCGACGACTGCCGCGCCGGTCGCTGCAACGCTTGCGGGCTGGAGAGCTGGCACCCCGCTTGCAAGCAAAGTAATTAAAACTCTTCATCGTCGTCTATATAAAGATCGTCGTCATCAAAATCCCCCGCTGATCCTCTCCCACGAATAACCACGAATAACACAACGATTGCGATGACAATGAGAACCCCCATTACAATTAACAGTGTGTACCACCATTGCCAGGCAGAGCCCGCTTCTTTCGCTAGAACCGCCCAGTCGCTTAAGTGATCCGTCTGAGCACTCACTGTGCCTGAAGATGTGCTCACCGTGGTAACGAGCAAATTCCATTCACCACCGCTGTAATACGCCAGCTTCAAACGATCCGGATCCTTGCCAGCAGCATTCCAGTCGGCAGTTGAGTACTTGACTTGGATTGTTGCGCTCGCTGACAGATTGGCTACCGATGGTGAGGTAGTGATGGAGAAGCAGGTGTTCTGAACGGTGTACCCCTCAGGAGCTGTGCGGCAGCTAGCACTCTTAATAGTAACAGTGGTATTACTGGTGAATGCCCCTGCAGGGAAATCCAGGCTGACCTTGCTATCGTTTGTGGTTACGGTCCCACCTGATACACCAACTGTACCGTTACCCTCGAATGGTGGTGGTGTTGGGGTGGGTGTAGGCGTGGGGGTTGGGGTGAGCGAAGGTGTAGATGTAGGTGTAGGTGTAGGTGTAGGTGTAGTAGGTGTGGGAATCGACGGGCCGGTGCTTGGTGTTGCATCGGCATTGCCTTCCTTATCCGTCACAAGTGACGTTGGGTTTACTGTTTCGCCGCCGACGATTGTCTCATCCTCTGCAAGGACCACCGTTAACCTTGTATCGGAGTTACTCCAACCAATGTTATCGCTTATTATTGTGCCATAAAAGTGTTCGGGATTGGTTGGCAGCCGTGTATTGACGTTATGTGCAGTGATTGTGCCAGTGTCCATAGCCTTGCTGAAATTGAAGCGAAGTAAGTCTCCCTTATTGATAGTGCCCGATTGATCGACATCGCTCCAGGTTATGCTAGTAAGTTTGGACGGCACTATGGTAGGAGTTGGTGAAGGAGTAGGTGAAGGAGTTGGCGTAGGCGATACGTTGAATGTGGTAAAGGTTATTGTGCTACCTTCAGCAGTAACCATATCACACTCCGCTTTGGCTTTGAAACTGTATGGGGTTTCAGGGATTAGACTATCGATGGGAATACTAAATGTTCCATTGACAGACAACGATAGTACGTTAGATTTGATGCTGTTATATTCAAACCAGACCTCGACTTCTGTGCAATTTCCCATATCCACTAAATTACCCTTCAAGGTAGCTGTGCTGTCGGTAACCGCTTCAGGAACTTCGGTGGTTACCCTTAGCCGCGGACCGCTTACGGCTGCCAGGTTAACTACCTGATTTTGCAGTCCGAAGGTTCCATTACCGGGTCCTAGTTTAGTCGCCTCGAAACCGTTCACCGAATATTTCAATAGCTCACCATACCGGCTATCCAGCCCCCATACTGGAATCGAGCCGTACTGACCGGTGGTGTTCACTGTACCGGATCCGCTGGGCGTGGTATCAGCTCCTATGAAAATATCGACTATCGTGCCTATTGGTGCAGCAGCGCCATCAAGGGTAACGTTGCCCCAGCAAAGTACGGGGGACATAGTTTGCCCCTGCACCGGTGTCGGTACCAAAGCGAACATCGGTACCAAAGCGAACAGTAGTAGGAATGTAGCTATGATAACTAGTGATGTCGGAAGACTAAATCTCTTTAACATTATTAATTCCCCTTTCTCTAACAACAAATAAAAAACATAGAGGCTGGAAGTTAAAACATTCTTTCATGACTTAATTACTATTCAACCTTCAAACCTTAGCAGCGAGCAATACACCAATTAAAATTACGGGATTGTAGCATAATATAACACGAATGTCAACAACACCTACGCATACGCATCTTGGGAAAATATAAATACAATAGTAATAAGTATATCGCCCGTAGTTAACATAATATGGATGCAGTTCTAATCAATATCATTAGCTTAGCACTGCGATGGAGATGACTTCATCACCTTCATCAGGCTTCATAAGGCTGGCCCCTCTCCTGATTCTGCCCTGTGTTGGAATATTAGCCCCCTGCATGCGAAGTATAACACCCTGAGCGGTGAGTATCATCACCTCATCATCGGTGTTGATAACACGCGCGGCGACCACCCTCCCCACCTTTGAACTGAGGGTCTTTACCCCGGTACCTCCACGAGACTGGACACGGTATCGGGAAAGAAGGGTGCACTTGCCATAGCCAGTCTTGGTGATTACCATTAGTAAGCATCCGGAGAGACAATGTCCATTGCCACTAAACGGTCGTCGGGAGCAAGATGGATTGCGCGCACGCCACCGCTGGTGCGAGAGGCAAGCCTGAGTCCACCGAGGGCAAACCTAATCGACTGGGCGCCTTCTGTTACTATGATGACCTCGCTGTCCTTGCCAGCCACCTTTGCTGCAACCATCTCATCGCCCTTTCCCAGCCTCATGGCTATGAGACCATTGGAACGTACCGCTGCGAAACTCTGTGCAGCACTCCTCTTTATTACGCCGCGGCTTGTCGCCATAATCATAGAGTCCCCAGGAACAAACTCGGTTACTGCCAGAATCTCGGTTACCCGCTCTTTCTCCTCTATAGAGATTAATTTTACCAGTGGTATCCCCTTGGATGTTCGAGATGTCTCCTGAGGTACTCGGTAGCATTTAAGGGAATACACCCTCCCTCGATCAGTGAAGAAGAGGAGGGTATCAAGGGTATCGGCTGCCAGTAGGAGGCGTACGCTCTCTGCCTCGCGGGTAGCAATACCCATTACCCCTCTCCCACCCCGATGCTGTACCCGGTAGCTTTCTATAGGCATTCGCTTTATATATCCGCGGTTAGTAAGGACGATTATCACCTTCTGATGATGGATCAAGTCCTCTTCGCTAAACTCGTCTGGCTCATCCTCAACGATCTCTGTCCTTCGTGGATCACCATATTTTTCCTTTAGCTCCTCTGTATCCTCCTTGACCAGAAAAAGGATCTTCCTCGGGTTAGCCAGTAAGTCTTCCAGGTAGGCGATGGTCTTCAACACCTCCGTATATTCTCCGATGAGCTTTTCTCGCTCCAGGGCAGCAAGCCGGCGAAGCTGCATATCCAGGATGGCCTGGGCTTGCACCTGGGTTAGACTAAATGACGTCATCAGGTTTTTCCGTGCCGCATCAGCGCTCGGGGAGCGCCGAATAACATCAATAACCTCATCTATATGGTCGAGGGCGACCTTTAATCCCTTCAAGGATATGGGCCCGCTCTTTTGCATGGCGCAGATCAAAACGGGATCGGCGTACGATCACGTCCTGACGAAAAGCGATATATTGCTGAAGCGCTGTTTTCAGGCTGATTACTCTGGGCTGCCCATCGATCAGGGCCAGCATGTTGACGTGGAAGGCTGACTGCATTGCTGTATGCTTGAAGAGATTATTTAATACCTGCTCCGGTTGAGTATCCCTCCTCAGCTCGATAACGACGCGTATCCCCTGCCGGTCAGATTCATCGCGTAGCTCCGTGATCCCCTCGATCCTCTTCGCCTTAACCAGATCGGCTATCCTCGCCACCAGCCCTGCCTTGTTTACCTGGTAGGGCAGCTCGGTAACCACTATCTGATGGCGTCCCTTAGGGAGTTCCTCAATGCCATATCTGGCGCGGATCAATACCTTTCCCTTACCTGTGGCATAAGCATTGTCGATCCCCTCGCGCCCGTAAATAATGCCCGCAGTTGGGAAATCTGGGCCACGAACGAAATCGGTAAGTTCGTCTACCGTGGCCTCAGGGTTTTCGATTAGATAGCAGATAGCGTCTGCTATCTCACCCAAATTGTGTGGCGGGATATTGGTGGCCATGCCTACCGCGATCCCCGAGGCACCGTTTATTAATAGGTTAGGAAGCCTTGAGGGAAGGACAGTGGGCTCGTTGAGGGTTCCATCAAAATTGGGTACCAGGTCAACCGTCTCTTTATCGATATCCAGAAGCATCTCCTGAGCCATTAAAGAGAGGCGAGCCTCTGTATAGCGCATAGCAGCTGGCGGATCGTTATCCACACTGCCAAAATTCCCCTGCCCATCGATGAGCATATATCTCAGAGAGAAATCCTGTGCCATGCGCACCATAGCTTCATAAATCGGGGAGTCGCCATGAGGGTGGTACTTACCCATTACCTCACCAACGATGCGAGCACTCTTTTTATAGGCACTGGAATGCGTGAGCCCCAATTCTCCAGTGGCATAAAGAATCCGTCGTTGCACCGGTTTCAATCCATCGCGTACATCGGGAAGAGCACGGGAGACTATCACGCTCATGGCATAGTCCAGATAGGAGCTCTTCATCTCTTCTTCGATGTCTATTGGCTTGACTGCTCCGATATCCATCAATCACACCATACCTTAATATTTAAAAATCCTCCCAAAAGCATAGCATGCTTCGCTGAGCCCGTCAAAGGGAGAAAAAGAGAGATCTGTCGCTTTACCATAAGAGACCGCTGAGAAAGAGGTGCAGGATACTTCCTGCCGGGGGTCTGGGGGTGTCCCCCAGATATAAAAGCCCCCCAAGATTGGGGGATTAGGGGGTTGATCGAGAGTATTTTAGCAGTGTCTATAAAAAAGCAATACAGTAGCAGGAGGTTGTTTTACCCGAGAGATAAAGGTGTAATTTTTATAGAGAGTAAAGAAGGGAGTATAAAATTATAAGGCGCGATGATGCCTTATTGTTCTTCTTCTGGTATACTTACGCCATTATTCTCGACTATCAGTGACATACCATCAGGTAGGATCTCTGTATCATCTTCCGATTCATTTGGATCACCGTTATCGTCCAGAGACACCTCTTCTCCAAGATCGTATTTCAGGATGCTCCCTTTGACATAAGAGCGGAAACCGTCATATCCTTTAGCAGGAAAGGATGGGCGTCCCGCCTGGCTGGGGTGCTGGAATGCCTCTGTGATGATTACTTTTACTTCGCTATCTACCGAACTTGCGATCGCTGCGGTGTAACGATTACCCCCATCCATTAGTTTAGCAAGACGTACCCCAATCCTTGGCTGAACCCGTCCCAGATACTCACCGTGCTTGCTCTCAATAATGAGCCCTTGCCCCTTTAGTCTTAAGTATACCGGGTCACCAGCAGCCATCTCAGCGAGCACTTCCCGCGGCGCCGGTTGCTCAAGACTGACAACTCCCGCTTTACCAGTCTCCTCGATAAAAAGCTGTGGGATAACCCTCTGACGTCCCTGTGCCGGCACTGCCGGCGCCCCATTCAGCAGCGAGAGACGCTGAAGATTTCTACTGGCGATGCTATTCTTGGGATCGATTTCCATGGCCCTGCTATACGTCTCCCCCGCCTGACTATACTGACCAAGCTCCGTCAACGCCTTACCAAGTCGATTAAGGGCATTAATATCATTGGGGAAGACCTCAATTATGCTCCTATTAGTGATGACTGCCTCCTCCCAACGACCTTGCATTGCTAAAGTAATAGCCTCTTTAGCAGACCGCCGCCTAAGTCTCGCTTCTCCTGCTTGATAATGCATTGATTACTACCACTTACTTCATTAGCATAATGTAATATGAGTTTCACCAGTTGTCAAGACTGAGGAATTGGCATGATTTAGTAACAGCCTTTCATGTCTAATTAACCTGCCATACCGGAAATGAAGCCCTAAGCGAAATACGGAAACGGTGAAACAATAATGGTCATTATATTACGTCTTCTTCTTTTTCCAGTTGAAAGGCCTTATGAAGGGCAATGAGGGCATCCTCTACCTTGCTCTCGTCAATGATACAGGTGATCCGGATCTCGGATGTTGTGATTAGCTCGATATTTATCTCTTTTTCGTAAAGGGCTCGGAACATCTTGGCTGCATATCCCGGTGTGTTCTGCATGCCAGTGCCTACGATGCTCACCTTGCCGAGCTTGGCATCGGCAATGCATCCTGTAGCACCAATGGATTTTGCTGCCGGCTCGGCCACGCGCATCGCTTTCTCAAGGTCACTTTTAGTAACGGTAAAGGTTAAATCAGTTACTCGCTCAAAGCTGGCATTCTGGACAATGGTATCCACACTGACGTTCTCCTTAGCCAGTGATTCGAAGATGGTGGTTGCGATCCCCGGTCGGTCGGGGACACCAAGTACGGTGACCTTAGCTACATTAAAGTCGTGAACAATACCCCTCACCTTATTGCGTACTTCCATAGCAATGCCTCCATGAATTAAGGTTCCCGGATTTTCATTGAAACTTGAAGCCACGAGGATCGGTACATTACACAGCTCCCCCAGCTCTACAGCGCGGTAATGCAGTACCTTCGCCCCGTAACTGGCCAGCTCAAGCATCTCTTCATAGCCAAGATCCCTGAGTTTACGTGCATCGGGGACAAGGCGGGGATCTGCAGTATATACCCCCTCCACATCAGTATATATCTCGCACATTTGTGCTCCGAGGCTTGCTGCCATAGCTACTGCCGTAGTATCGGAGCCACCTCGGCCCAGAGTGGTAATATCCATCTCGTCAGTAATGCCCTGAAATCCAGCAACGATAACGATCTTGCCCTTACCAAGTTCCTTAACTATTCGATGAGCGTCAACGTTGAGGATGCGCGCACGACTATAGGCCGCGTCGGTCCAGATTCCCGCCTGGGCACCGCTTAGGCTGATCGCCTCATGTCCCAAAGATTTCAGCGCTATAGCAAGCATGGTGCTGGAAACGGTCTCACCAGTAGATAGCAGAACATCAAGCTCCCTCACATCCGGCCTATCGGTGATTTGATTAGCTAAGCTAATGAGTTGATCGGTAGTCTTTCCCATAGCGGAAACCACCACCACTACATCATTACCCTTATCTCTCGTCGCGGCCACCCGCCTGGCAACATGCTTGATCTTGTCCGCGTCTACTACAGAGCTGCCGCCATACTTTTGCACAATTAGCGCCATTTCGCCCCCTGAATTAGATGGTTGTTCCCTATCAACCTTCCCATAATTGCATGCCCATTATCAATAAAAACTCCAGTGTTATTTGCCTCTGCCTCCGTAAACCGCTCCGCCCCATTAGCCTCGAACCCCGATCCCCATAGTAAAAAGGGAACCGGCTCCGGGGTGTGGGTTTGAACCGCAATTGGTGTAGCGTGATCGGGCAAGATTAGCATGCGCAGGTTATCACCCTTTTTCCCCTTACCCCGTTCTCTCCATGACAGGAAGCGACTCAGCACCTCTCGATCCACCCGTTGGATGGCCTCAATTTTATCATCAATGGAGCCAGCGTGGGCAGCCTCATCCGGTGCCTCGATATGGATTACCACCATGTCGTTTTCCTCCAATGCCTGTATGGCTCCGGCCCCCTGTCGTGCATAGTCATTGTCCAAGCCATCAGTCACCCCTGGGATGTCCAGGATATCAATCCCCGCCATGTTGGCTAAGCCTCGGAGCAGGTCGACACCCGATGTCATTGCAGCATCCAGTCCATAGCGCTCTTTAAAGGCTGGCAGTTCAGGTATCTGCCCGCTGCCCCAGAATAGCCAGATCATGGTTGCGGGGATTTCACCGCGAGATTTACGCTCCAAGTTCACGCGGTGATTCCGTAGTACGTCTTGGGAGCACAGCATCAGCTCCTGCAAAAGTTCGCTTCCCGGCCCCTGCGGCATGAAATCCGCGAAGGGCTTGTTGGGGATATCGTGCGGTGGCGTGCAGGTGGCCAGTAGCGTATCCTCTTCTCCCTTAATCTTACATATATGCCGATAGCCGACGCCTGGGTAAAAGTGTATCTTATTACCACCTAGGCTCTCCTCCAGTGCAGCGATAAGTGTATGACCTTCCTCGCTAGAGATATGCCCAGAGCAATAGCTCCACATATTTCCATCACGGACAGCGACCAGATTGCAGCGAAAGACGACCTCCCCCTCGTTGACAGGTATGCCCATACTTCTGGCCTCGATAGCGCTCCTCCCACGGTAGTAAACCGTCGGATCGTAGCCAAGCAGCGACATGCAGGCGCAGGCACTTGATGGCTCCATCCCTGGTGGCACTGTACGTACCATTCCCAGGACGCCCTCCATGGTCATCCGATCGAGATTTGGGGTATGCGCCAACTCCAGACAGGTCTTTCGACCTCTCTCCGGGAGCGGCCAGCCTGCGGCACCATCGACAACCAGTACGCAATATTTCATAATTTTTACTAATATAGCAACAACTGTCAATACATACAAGACAGCAACCTGGCTGGCTTGCTAACGTATGTATCCAGCGTTATAATGATTGCCACGGGGCGTAGCGCAGTCCGGTTAGCGCGCAGCGTTCGGGACGCTGAGGTCGGAGGTTCAAATCCTCTCGCCCCGATTTTTTAACTCATCCTGCTCTGCCTCTTTTTCTGACTCCCTCCTCTTCGCTTCCTCCCATAACACGTTCTGCTCCTCCAGGGTCAGGCTTGAAAGTGAGGTTTCTTTCTTCTGGCAGGTCTCTTCCATGCAGGAAAACCGATTGTAGAAGCGCTCATTAGCTCCACGCAATGCCGCCTCCAGATCAATGTCTAGACGGCGGGCGATGCTGGCCAGGGTGAATAGTAAATCGCCAAATTCCCGAACCCTCTGACGATGATCGATGGCCTCATTGAATTCCGCTACCTCCTCGGAAAGCTTATCGATGATGCCCTCTACATCCTTCCAATCGAAACCTACACGGGCAACGCGCCGGCCCATTGCCTGAGAGTATGCTAAGGCTGGCATCTCTTTAGGCAGGCCAGAAAGAAGCGAACCCTTTCCCTCCGACTGTTTTAGTATCTCCCAGTTTGCAACGACTTGCTTGGTATCTTTAGCATCGGCATTGCCAAAGACATGTGGGTGACGGTGGATTAATTTGGTACAAATACCGCGGATAATATCGCCAAGCTCAAAATCCCCTTCGTCGCTTGCCATCCTGGCATGGAGTACAATTTGCATCAGCAGGTCACCCAGCTCCTCGCAGAGCTTATTCGCGTCCTCCTCATCGATTGCCTCAATAACTTCATAGGTTTCCTCGAGGAGGTTGCCCTTGATAGAGTGATGGGTCTGCTCCCGGTCCCAGGGGCATCCATCGGGGCTTCGTAGCCTGGCAATAATAGCAATAAGGGTGTCAAAGCTATCAAGGTCACCGAATATTTCACTCATATCGCTCGCATTATATATGTCAAACATCTTAATTGACAAGCCGAGCCGTGCTTCTTTAGTATATGACTATGCCCAGGAAGACACTCATTCAATATCTCGGTTATATGCTGGCAGGTCTCTTCATACTCTGCATCCCCATTTTTCTAATCACCAGTAATTTGCGCTGGGCGGTCAATGATATACGCCTATATGAGTATGGTTTCAATAAGTACGCGGTGAGCGAGGAAACGGGCTTCAGCGATGAGGAACTTCTGGAAGTGGCACAGGGATTAATCCATTATATTAATACAGGGCAGCAGGGAAGTGAGTTCGAAATATTCAATGACAGGGAGATTGTCCATCTCGAGGATGTCAGGGGCCTCGTCCTCGTAAATTATCGCCTCCAGGAAGCTGCACTCGGCTTCCTTCTTATCTTTACTATCGTTGGCGTCATCTGGCAGCGAAAGCGTTTTGCAGCCTTTCTGGCCAAGATGCTCGTCCGTGGTAGCATCTTTACGATAGCCCTGCTCGCTGTTCTAGGTGTAGTGGCGCTGGTAAATTTTCGGTGGCTTTTTAACGCCTTTCATCAACTCTTCTTTAGCGGCGATTCCTGGATCCTTGCGGGTTACCTCCCACGGATATTTACCGAGGGATTCTTTTCTGATGCCGCGCTTTTTGTAATCGGAGCAATCGTTATAGAAACGCTAATAATCGGCGGCCTGGGAGGATATTTTGTGATAAGAAGTAGAAGGGCAGGGAGTTATCCACCTGTCCCACAGGTGGCACAGCTTGGTGCTGAGCAGCTACCACAGGTATCACCGGCAATCGAGGTAGACTCACCACCGGTACCCTTGGACAAGGCGGAAAAGGATGAGAACAGCTTCCTAGCTGAAGCGTGACATTTAGGGCACGATACAGCTTCACCGGCCTCGCTGAAGGAACGGCGCATCTCGAACATGACATTGCAGGCAGGGCATAAATATTCGTATTTTGGCATACCTTAAATATTCTAGCTTATGGAGAAATAGTGGTCAAGTTTGCCAGGCAATCCTCCCGTCAACTATGGTCATCTCCACTCCGATCCCCCTTATATCCTCCGGTGGTATCTGGGTGGGATCAGCACTTAATAGTGCGAAGTCAGCTATTTTGCCAACCGTTATTGAACCCTTAACCGCCTCATCGAATGAAGCGTAGGCTGCGGCCTGTGTATACATCTTCAGGGCAACCAATGGTGAGACCCGTTCCCGGGGAAGCAGTTCTTCGCCATGTTCCGTTCTCCTGGTAACCGCAGCATATATTCCAAGCAGGGGGTTAATAGGCACTACGGGGCTGTCTGACCCGGCGGCTGGCATCAGACCATTCTGAAAGAATGAGCCGATGCTATATAGCCACCTTTGCTGGTCTTCGGGGACTGTTTTGAGATAGCGCTCCCCGCTGTAATAAATAAACGAGGGCTGTGTGACCACCAATGCCCGCACATTCCGTAGTCTCTTGAGTAAATGCGGCGGGCATACCGAGCAATGCTCGATACGATGTCGATGATCCTTCCTCTGCATTCGATCCAGGACATGTTCCAATACTCCGGCCGCAGCCGCCACTGTACTCTCATCGACGGCGTGAATTGCTAGCTGATAGCCGTCAAGATGAGCCTTGAGCCCCTTCTCTTCAATCTCCTCCTGGGTGGGGATAAAGAGACCCCCTGGCCTCGCTCAGGACAATCTTTAACGCTCCCAGTCGCACCGCGTCATCGCCACAGTGAGGCGATAATCCATAATCTTGAAGCTCTCCCAATGATGCGATACCCATCATTACCGATAACCTGGGTACCAGAATGCCACGCTCCCTGAATCCTTGCAGGGCACTAAACTCGACCGGCCCATTATGGATGGTGGCATCTTGAAGGGAGGTGATGCCGTGCGATAGACATTTCTTATTGACAAGCCTGATCCCTTTCTCCAGTTCCTCTTGCGATAGGGAAGGTATCATCCTGTCAATATAGGAGTTCATCTCAAAGAGCAGCCCATTGGGATCACCAGAATCCAGGTCTCTTACAATCATCCCGCCCGGTGGCTCTTGCGTCTCATTAGAGATGCCGATAAGGGAAAGGGCAATGCTATTGAGCACACAGGCGTGACTGGAGCGGTGCATGAGCTTCACCGGGTGATGGGGTGCTGCTTCGTCCAGATCATCGCGGTTGGGGTGGCGTTTCTCTGCGAGATAGAACTCATTATATCCCGTTGCCCTGATCCAGGTACCCCTGGTGAGTTTTTGTGCCTGTTTATGAATTTGAGCCTTGATATCGGTGATGGAGGATACTACAGAAGGGGAGCAGTCGACGCTAAGTAAGCTTGAGGCGAAAGCGAGGATGTGGCAGTGGGCATCATTGAAGCCGGGAATTAAGGTTCTGCCGCGGCAGTCGATTTTCTGCGTTTTTTGTCCTTCAAGGTCGCCTGACTTGTCATTATCTCCTACATATATAATCCTCTCGCCTTTTACCGCAACGAGCTTCGCCTTCGGAATTTTGGGATCGATGGTGAGGACATTGGCATTATAGAGTATGAGGTCTGCTTTTTCCGGCCTTATCATTTCATCAGCAACTTGGCGCCTTTACAAGCAAGATTATGTCCTTTGATAAATGGCAGCTCATATCGAAGAGTCGTTACCGAATAGCACCCTTTCCGCCTCTCTTAACCGCTCTATCCCCTTTACCTCATATGGGAACATATAAAGAATGCGTTGATTGCCACCGCACTTGGCTGATATTTCTGAAATATAGCCCTTCTGCATAGCCGCCTTGGTGCGAAGGAAATCGGAATCGGGATCCTTTACCACATGGTTAATAATCATGTTATTGATATTAAGGCCGTAGCTCTGGAACTCACCAATGATATCATCAAGCTGACGCACGGCCAGCGCTTCCGGTATCGTAACCAGGTTGAACTCGACATCGCTCCTGAGGAACTCCATATCCTTATTGGACAACTCCTCCCATCCTTTTATTACGTCAAGGACAGAGCGCTTTGTTTTTCTCGAAGCCTTGAGCCTGGAATAGATACGGGGGGCTGGTTTTAAGTGTTCGTTAACAATGGATGGCATCCTGAGTAGTCCCAGCGTCTGACCTGCGGGGGCAGTATCCCACACTATCCTTTCATACTCTGCGGATTCGTTGAGCTCCCTTATATAGTCCACCATAAACTCATCTCTGATCCCGGGCACTATAGTAGCAACGAAGGCAACAAACTCTTCATAGCTAATATCCACAATAGTGGAGAATACACCGTAGACCTCCGGCCCAAACTTCTGATCCCACAGTCGTTCTATTTCCTCGTAGCCGATCTCATCGAGATAGAGCCCATCAGCAATCTTCGCCGGTTTCTCCACGCCTTCAATCTCATAAATATCTCTCAGCGATGGTGTGAAGTCGGTTGAAATGATGATAGTCTTCTTTCCCTCGTTGGCATAATGCAGTGCGGTAGCTGCAGCACAGGTTGTTTTACCCACGCCTCCCTTACCACAGAACATCACGATATCTTTCATTACCGTCTTCTCTCCAAATGTACCATTAGGATCGATACATCAGCCGGGGTAACGCCATCGATGCGGGAGGCTTGTCCCAGGGTCACAGGCTGAAGCTGTATTAGCTTATGCCTCGCCTCATGGCGCAGGCCAGCGATACCATCGTAGTCAAATCCCCGGGGAATATGCTTTATCTCCAGCCTTGCCATACGTGTCACTTCGCCCTCTTGTTTCTTAATATAGCCCTCGTATTTCGTCTCGATCTCCACCTGTTGGGCAGAATCGGTTTTCAATCTATCGGAACCAATACCAAGAGAAACCAGTTCTCGATAGCTCGTACCGGGGCGACGCAAAAACTCTAGAGCGCTCACACTGCGACCTGCCTGATTGATATAGAGCTTTTTCAGCCGTTTAATTTCCTCTGCAATGGCCCCTACGCTTCTTCTCCACCTCCATGTATCGTTCCTTTTCAACAAGCCCTACATCATAGCCGAGGGGTGTAAGCCTGAGGTCGGCATTATCCTGCCGAAGAAGCAGTCGATACTCCGCTCGTGAAGTAAATAGCCGATAGGGTTCGGTAATATCCCTGGTCACCAGATCATCGATCATCACTCCAATATAGCCCTGGTCCCGCCGTACTAAAATAGGACACTTCCCCTTTGCCTTGAGGGAGGCATTTATCCCAGCGATAAGCCCCTGCCCTGCCGCCTCCTCATAACCTGTGGTGCCATTGAGCTGACCGGCAAGAAATAGGCCAGGAACAAGCCTGGTCTCCAGGCTAGCCGAGATCTGGTTGGGGAACACATAATCGTATTCGATGGCATATCCCACCCTCATCATCTCAACGCGCTCTAGCGCCGGTATGGTGCGCAGCATTTCAAGCTGTACATCCTCAGGAAGACTGGTGTTTGCCCCCTGAACATATACCTCATTGGTCTCCCAACCCTCCGGCTCGAGAAAAAGGGGGTGGGAATCCTTATGGGCAAATCTAACGATTTTATCTTCAATAGACGGGCAATATCTGGGGCCTACACCCTGAATGAGGCCGGTAAAAAGGGGGGCACGATCTAAGTTTCGCCTTATTATCTCATGTGTTTTTTCATTGGTATAAACCAGATAGCATGGAAATTGAGGTCGCCAGGGTGAAGGGGCAAGCGGGTAAATCGGGTTTGGCTTGGGAAAGCTGCAGTTCTCCGCATTCTCACCCTGAAGGCTGAAATAAAGTGGAACTTCGCTGCCGGGCTGGATAATGGTCTGTTCAAAATCGATAGTTCTGGCATCAATGCGTGGGGGAGTCCCCGTTTTAAGCCGTCCCATATTAAATCCGAGGGAGCGCATGCTGGCAGACAATCTTTCTGCTGGAAACTCCCCGGCTCGCCCCGCTGAAAACCTTTTATCCCCTACAATTATTTGACCGGCAAGGGAAGTCCCTGTGGTAAGCACCACGCTCTTCCCCTCATATACCCGACCTATGTCTGTTTGCACCTGCAGGATATCGCCCTTGACCCTAATATAATCAACAAGCGATTGCTTAATATCCAGGTTATCCTGTCGCTCCAGGGTATGTTTCATAGCGAGGCTGTAGAGTTTTTTATCCGCCTGAGCCCGCAGTGCTTGAACCGCCGGCCCCTTCCCAGTATTTAGTAGCCTTATCTGGATGAAGGTGCGGTCAATATTGCGAGCCATCTCACCACCTAGGGCATCGATCTCCCGCACCAGGTGGCCCTTAGCCGGCCCGCCGATAGAGGGATTGCAGGGCATGAGGGCAACATTATCAAGATTTATCGTAAGCAGGAGCGTTTTCGATCCCATCCTCGCTGCTGCCAGGGCAGCCTCGCACCCGGCGTGCCCCGCTCCAATAACGATAACCTCATACACTTCTTTTCTCCCGGTCACTGCTACCATTCTACCATTGTCTATTACTACAGTCGACGTTACTTACGCTAGAGAGTATCGAGAAGATCCCTACAATCGTCGTGAGTGCTATAAAAGGCAATGCTAAGTGAGACTGCTGAAAAAGAAGCGCACGATATTTCCTGCCGGGGGTCTGGGGGTGTCCCCCAGCTTCAAAAGTCCCCCAAGACTGGGGGATATAGGGGGTTGATCAAGAATATTTCAACATTCCCTAAGTGTAAAAAGGATACAAATTATAATCGTAGATTTCATCTTAAGGTCTGGCTGTGGAAAAGAGCGAAAAAAGCGGATCAGCCCTCGCGGATATATCTGCGAACTTCCCTTAGGCTGGGTCGCTTGCCATACATCAGCAGGAATGTCCTGAAGACTCTCGATGCCAGCCACATGGCTCCGATAATCGAGGCGATAAGGATGGCGATGCTAAGCAGAAGCTCCCAGACGGGCATTGCGCCGATGCTGAGCTTCATTATAGCCGCTACCGGAGCAGTCAATGGGAAAAGGGTGAAAAAAGTGAATATTAGATGGTCGGGGTTCTCTATGAAAAGGGGAATGAGTATCAATGGGGCTACTGCCGGCATAACGAATATACCTGTCCATTGGCTGCTCTCCCTGGCAGTGGAGCCGATGGATCCCAGAGTCGCCATCAAAATACCAAAGAGAAGGTACCCGAGTATGAAATAAATTATGCCAAAGATGATGAGGCCTATAGGTATGCTGAGCCCCTCCGGAAGGGAGAGAAAGAGTGAGGCAATGGCGAGGAGGACCACGGAGGACATGAGCCAGGTCACGATTTGTATCAGCCCGGCAGCACCCAGCCCTATCACCTTTCCGGTCAACAGTTGCTTAGCCGAGACCGAGGACAATAGGATTTCAATGAGTCTATTCTCCTTCTCCTCACTGACCCCCTGAAGCAAGTATCCCGAGGTGAAAAACAGGGACATCATGAATAGTAAAGCAAAGACGTAAGGCATGGCAAAGGCAGTAAGCTCGCTCTCCGCAGGTATGATTTCTCCCGTTTCCGGATCCAGCCTATTGGACACTGATTGCATCGGGGTCTGCACGCGTAGCAGCACTTCATCGCTTACCTTCCCGTCAAGGAGATTAGCGATGAGAAAGTCTTCCGTTAGCGTCCTGGTCTCCCATGGCTGCTCCAGTTCCCGCTCTATGGTAAATCTCGCGATCAGTCCCGTTTCGAGGTAGTCCTCAGGGATGACAAAATATTCGTTGAGCTCCTCTGTAAACAGGGCTTCCATGGCCTCATCGTTCGTGTCATAAACTATGAAAACAGCGCCCTCCGGATTGGTATAATCATTGAACATGCCGGTATTATCAACATAGCCAATCTTAAACTCTTCTGGTGGAGCTCCCCCCCCACCCCAGTTTGCCACGCCCATAAAGACCAGCATTCCCAGGAGCCCCAAAACGGGAAAGCTTAATGTGAGCAGTATATAGGATATCCTCCTTATGGTGGTGGTGAATTCGTGCCTGGCGATAATCCCAGTCTTTTTCATCGCTTCACAACCTGAAGGAATATCTCATTTAACGATGGGGTGGAGACCTCGAAGCGGTCTACCTGTATGTTATTCTCTACTAGCTGACTGAGTATCTTCTGCGGGGGGGTCTCACCATCTATGAATAACTCCACATACTTGCCATACTCTTTCCTCCCGCTTACCCCTTCAAGCTCGCCTATAGCCCCATCGCACTCCACAAATACGGAGTTGTTGCGGTAGCGCCATTTAATCTCATCCAGGTTCCCATAGAGGACCATGTGCCCCGTGTCTATCATCAGGATGCGGTCGCACATCTCCTCTACCTCATTCATCATATGTGTACTGAGGATAATCGTCTTCCCTTGCTCTTGAAGCTCCAGGACGATGTCCTTCAAGAGTTGCCTGTTGACCGGATCGAGACCGGCAAATGGCTCGTCGAGGACAATAAGGTCCGGATTATGGGCAATAGTGACCAGGAACTGGATGATCTGCCCCATACCGCGGCTCAGCTCGTTTATCTTTTTATCTTTGTGGTGGTACATATCCACCTGCCTTAGAAGCTCCTCCGCCCGCTTCTTGGCAACCATTGCCTCCACATCCTTCAGGCTGGCCAGGTAGATCAGGGAATCGAAGACCCTCATCTTACGATATAGTCCCCCTCTCCTCGGGTAGATAGCCGATCCTGTTCTTGATGTCTTCCTCCAGGGATCGTCCGAAGAGCCTGATCTCCCCGGAGTCTGGCTTTATAATGTCCATGAGCATCCTTATGGTCGTGGTCTTTCCTGCACCATTAGGTCCTACAAGGCCGAAAACCTCTCCCTGCTCAAGGGTGAAGGAAACATCCTTTACCACCGCATTGCCACCAAATGATTTGCTGATATGGGAGATTTCGACCTGAACCTCTCGCGTAGCTACAATCTGCCCCTTTGATGGGAAGACTTCCGCTATTGGCGTTGTGCTCTCTAACCGGGGGTCTTTTTCAACCCCTTTGAGTAGGGTTTCCGTCTCCGATGATGTGCTCAGTGCCATGGGAGTAGTCATCTCCAATGGGTGTGCCTCCTCGCTTCTATCCCGGGATTCATCTCTCTCCCGCTCCTCCCGACGCTGTTTAAAGGAACGCACCGTAAGACGCAGGACTATGGCGAGAACAATAGCAATAATGACAATAATAATAAAGGCAGTATCCATCAGCATCCGTTCTTTGACTTGATAGCCATTAGCAGAGTATACTTCAAGCACTCTAGACCGTCAATTTCTGTAGCATGGAAGAGCTGGCAAGTAAACTAATAGACTGGATTAAAGAGCAGGTAGCAATAGCGAAGCGTCGAGGCGTGGTCTTTGGCTTGAGCGGGGGCCTCGACTCAGCGGTGGTTGCGGTACTATGCAAGCGTGCCTTTCCCCGATAACACCATGGCGCTGATAATGCCCTGCCATAGCAGCGAAACCGATATCGAACATGCCGAGGCGGTTGCCAGTAAATTCCATATTCCGACTAACACTATCGCTCTAGAAGGGGTGTTCTACTCATTGCTAAAGGCACTACCTATAGGTGACTGTGAGCTAGCTAATAATCAACTGGCTGGAGCTAATCTGAAACCCAGACTGAGAATGCTGGCACTGTACTACTTAGCAACTCAGCTTAACTATCTGGTAGTGGGAACCGGCAATAGGAGTGAAATATCCATCGGATACTTCACTAAATATGGCGATGGTGCGGCGGATATCCTGCCTCTTGGCAATCTGGTGAAAAACCAGGTTAGAGAATTGGCAGTCTATCTGGATATCCCCAAAGAAATAATCCAGAAGCCTCCCTCGGCGGGCCTGTGGGTGGGGCAAACCGATGAGGAGGAGATGGGAATAACATACGATGAACTTGACCGTTACCTCCTCACAGGTCACGCGGCGGAGGAGGTTAAGAAGAAAATCGATACCAGGATAACAGGAAGCTCCCATAAGAGAGCCTTGCCCGCTGTACCTCCATTCTAAATCAATTAATTCGTTGCGTACTATCCATCGGAGACCGCTGAAAACCCCGGTGCAGGATACTTCCCGCAGGGGGTCTGAGGGTGTCCCCCCAGCTATAAAAAGTCCCCCAAGATTGGGGGATATAGGGGATGATTGAGATTATTTCAGCAGTCTCAATCAGTAGACCCATCGCCAGTTGACATAAGAATGACCAATCGTTAATCTTACATTGACAAAACCTTGTTTTAATAATGTTGCTATGCTATGATGCATTTGAGGTATCTCTTTGACACTAAGAGCCGAGATAAATACGGAAAAGGAAAAGGCCCTGGAGTTGGCAGTGGGCCAGATCGAGAAGCGGTTTGGCAAAGGCTCGATTATGAGGCTAGGGGAGGACTCGATCAGAGCAACAATAGATTCCATCCCTACAGGAGCCATTTCTCTTGATCTCGCACTTGGTATTGGGGGTATCCCTAGGGGTCGGGTTACTGAGATATTTGGGCCGGAGATGAGCGGAAAATCAACCATGGCACTTCATATCATCGCTGAGGCTCAGAATCAAGGTGGTACAGCAGCCTATATCGATGTAGAGCATGCACTTGACCCTGGATATGCCGCCAATTGTGGTGTCAAAGTTGAGGACATACTTATATCCCAGCCAGATACGGGGGAGCAAGCGCTGGAGATTACGGAGGCACTGGTTAGAAGCGGGGCGGTGGATGTTGTAGTTATCGATAGCGTAGCTGCTCTTGTCCCCAGGGCAGAGCTTGAGGGGGATATGGGGGATGCCCATGTGGGGCTTCAAGCTCGCTTGATGTCCCAGGCGCTGAGAAAGCTTTCTGCTGCCATCCATAGATCAAATACCGCGGTAATATTCATCAACCAATTGCGGGAGAAGGTAGGGGTTTTTTTTGGAAACCCCGAGGTAACCCCAGGGGGTCGAGCATTGAAATTCTATAGCTCGGTAAGGATTGATCTGAGAAGAATTGAAACCATTAAAAAGGGAGATGAGGCGATAGGGAACAGGGTGAGGGCTAAGATTGTTAAGAATAAGGTCGCACCTCCTTTCAAGAAAGCCGAGTTTGATATTATGTTCGATACGGGGATAAGTAGCGAAGGCTGCCTTCTAGATCTAGGGGTTGGAATTGGGTTGGTGCAGAAATCGGGTGCCTTCTATTCCTATGGCGAAAGCCGCCTGGGTCAGGGACGCGAGAACGCCAAAGATTACCTGGTGGAGCATAAAGATGTTGCCCAGGAGATTGAACAGCAGATTCGATCGGTAGTCTTCACTTCTCAAAGCCCTGACAATAGCGATTTGGCCGCATCATAAAGCTTGCCCAAGGTCACAAGGTAAAAAAGGCTGGGAGTTTTTCTGTCCAGCCTTTTTGCGTTTATTTATGAAGACTATAACTGCAATAAAAACTCAGAACAGCAGGCGTGGTAGTGAGCGGGCAGGTATTTACCTGGATGGAAGCTTTGCCTTCAGCATGGAAAGAGATATGGTCATGAAGCATGGTCTTTGCTTGGAGCAGACACTCTCCGATTCCCAGGTAAAGGAACTGGCATTGGCTGAGGTCTCGGGGAAGTGCTATAACGCTGCCATTCGCCTTCTAAGCTATCGCCCGCGAAGCGAAGCTGAGATCAGGACCAGGCTCAGCCAAAGATTCGATAGGGAAATCATCGAAGGGGTCGTTCTACAGCTCAGGGAAAGGCAAATGATAGATGATACCGCCTTCGCATTTTACTGGATAGAGGAACGGGAATATTTTAGCCCCCGCGGGAAGAGGCTACTGAAGGTAGAGCTAACACGTAAGGGGATAGAAAGCGAGATAATCAATGGGGTATTGGATGGTATCGATGACAACGAGTATGCCTATCGAGCAGCTCAGAAGAAGGGTCATAGCCTAATAAAAGAGGACCACGAAACCTTTAAGCGAAAGCTGGGCAGCTTTCTGCTCAGACGAGGCTTCGGCTATGAGACAGCGAGAAGCACTACCGAGCGCCTCTGGCAGGAGCTGGGTTAGAAGTTCTATTAACATTGAGGTAATTAAAAGAGACTACTGAAAAAGAGGTGCAGGATACTTCCTTCCGGGAGTCTGGGGGTGTCCCCCAGCTTCAACAGTCCCCCAAGACTGGGGGATATAGGGGGTTGATCAAGGCTATTTCAACATTCTATTAGGAGTTCTACGTAGAATATTTAAGATAGCAAAGCAGTATCATGTAGTCTGGAAAGATCCAGACGAAAGGAGAGAGAGAAATGGGAGATTATTGGTGGCTTATTATTGTAGCTGCTGTAGTGGGAATCGCGCTTGGGGGCGCAGTTGCAATTCAGGTATGGCGGATGGTTGTTGGTCGCCGGATTCGCACTACCCAGGGTGAGGTTGAAGCCCTCCAAACCGAAGCTCAGACCAAGTATAAAGAAATGCTTTTTGAGGCCAAGGAGGAAGGGCTTAAGATCAAAACTCAAGCTGAGTCAGAAATCCGTGAGCGTCGTGCTGAGCTTCAGCGGCATGAAAAGCGTATTTCCCAGAAAGAAGAGAACCTCGATAAAAAGATGGATACGTTGGAAAAACGGGAGCAGGGGATTATCGCCAAGGAAAAGGAGGCGGAAGGCTTGAACACTCAGCTTCAAGAGTTAAAGCAGAAGCAGGTTCAGCGATTGGAGCTTATCTCCGGAATCTCCAGCGCTGAGGCAAAAGATCTCCTGATCAAAGCGGTGGAAGATGAGGTCCGCGAGGATGTTTCCCGTCGCCTTTACGAGCTAGAGGCTGAGTATAAACAGGTGGCTAATGAGAAAGCTCAGGAGATTCTATCCCAAGCAATGCAGCGCTGTGCAACCGATGTAGTCTCGGAGAGCACTGTCTCCGTAGTTCCGCTGCCCAGCGACGAGATGAAGGGACGCCTCATCGGGCGTGAGGGGCGGAACATCAGAGCTCTAGAGAATGCTACCGGTGTGGACCTTATCATTGACGATACACCCGAGGCAGTGACCATTTCCGGCTTCGATCCGGTACGTCGCGAGATCGCTCGGATTGCCCTGGAAAAGCTTATCCTCGACGGAAGAATTCACCCCGCCCGTATTGAAGAGATGGTGGCAACAGCAAAGAGCGAAGTGGACGCTAAAATGCATGCGGAAGGAGAGAATGCGGTCCGCGAGGTAGGTATACCCGGACTGCAGCCTGAGCTGGTCAAGCTCCTGGGTCGCCTGAAATATCGCTTCAGCTACGGACAGAATGTACTTCAACATAGCATCGAGGTAGCTCACCTTGCTGGCATGATCGCGTCGGAGCTGGGAGTCAAGGTTGCACTGGCAAAGAGAGCAGGACTGCTCCATGACATCGGCAAGGCGGTAGATTTTCAGGTGGAGGGACCTCATGCCAAGATTGGCTATGATATAGTTAGGCAATGGGATAAATCTGCTGAAGTAGCCAATGCTGTAGCAGAACATCATGGGGAAACTGATTCCACGAGCATCCTGGGTTTTATCATCTCCGCCGCCGACGCCCTTAGCGGGGGAAGACCAGGGGCCAGAAGGGAGTCGCTGGAGCGCTATTTACAGCGCCTGGAGGCATTGGAAAATGTGGCCAATAGTTTCTCTGGCGTGGAGAAATCATACGCGATCCAGGCTGGTCGCGAGATCCGCATTATGGTTAAACCTGTCGAGATAGACGATATCGGAGCACTAAGGCTTACCCGAGATATTGTGAAGAAGATCGAGGAAACCCTGGAGTATCCCGGCCAAATTAAGGTAACGGTCATTAGAGAAACCAGGTCGGTCGAATACGCGAAATAGGAAAGATATTGCGCATTCTTATGGTAGGCGATGTAATAGGTAGGCCTGGCAGGCGGGCAGTACGCGCTTTATTGCCCGGGTTGCGCCAAGAATATGCAATCGATCTGATCATCGCCAATGGCGAAAACGCTGCCGGTGGCATTGGTATAACCACGAAAACGGCAGACGAGCTTTTCGAATCCGATGTCGATGTCATCACCTCAGGAAACCATATCTGGGCTCAACGGGAGATCATACCCACCCTTGATAGCAGTCCAGCGATCCTGCGCCCGCTTAACTATCCACAGGGAGTCCCCGGTCACGGCTACTTTATCAAGGGAGAGGCCATGGTAGTCAACCTTATAGGTCGCACATTTATCGGTAACTTCGATTGCCCTTTCCTGGCGATCGATCAACTTCTCGAGGATCTTGCCGATAGAAAGCCTCCCGTCATTATCGTTGACTTTCATGCCGAGGCTACCTCCGAAAAAGTAGCCATGGGGTGGTATCTGGATGGCCGTGTAAGCGCGGTGCTGGGTACCCATACCCATGTGGGCACTATCGATGCCAGGTTGCTGCCTAAAGGAACAGCCCACATTACCGATGTCGGCATGACCGGCCCCCTCGATTCGGTGATCGGGGATGATATTAATGCGGTGCTCACAAGATTTCTTACACAGCTACCCTATCGCATATCTGTGGGCAAAGGAAATGTCATACTTAATTCCGTTCTAGTAGAGGTTGAGGAAACAACAGGCAGAGCGAGGCACATAAAGCGAATCGACCGGGAGTACGAGTAAAATTACAATTAAAGTTGACCTTCATATTCATACCACGGCCTCCGATGGGCTGCTGACTCCTGAGGAGGCAGTGCAGCATGCTGCAAAAAAGGGATTAAGTGTAATCGCCATTACTGACCATGACTCACTGATAGGGATTGAGCCTGCCTTACTCGCAGCCGAATCCTTCCCTGCATTAAAGGTGATCCCCGGTCTGGAGATTAATACCGATATACCTAACGCTGAAGTTCATATTCTAGGTTACTTTATAAACCATCGAGATGATGAGCTTAACCGATCTCTCGAGCGGCTACGGGATTCCCGTGAGGTCCGAGCGCAGAAAATAATAGGCAAGCTAGGCGAACTGGGAATCGATATTGCATGGTACCATGTCCTCGAATTAGCCCGTGGTGGTGCTGTTGGGAGACCGCACATCGCCAGGGCAATGCTTGAGCAAGGTTATGTTACCTCTATGCACGAGGCATTCAATATGTACATCGGTCGGCAGGGGCCGGCATATGTCGAGCGGGCAAGGCTCTCCCCACAAGAGGCAACAAAGCTTGTGGTAAAAGCAGGGGGACTACCTGTACTGGCTCACCCAGCAGATATCGATAACATCGAGAAGTTCGTGACAGAACTCAAGGAGGTCGGGCTGGTAGGCTTAGAGGCATACTATAATAGATATGACCAAAAGACTATACAAAGATTAGTCCGCTTGGCGAATAAGCACGGACTGATCACATCCGGGGGCAGCGATTTTCACGGTTTCGGGGATGATAAGGAGACACCAATGGGCGCAGCAGACGTCCCTTTTGATTGCGCCGAGCGTCTTATTGCTCTAGCAGAGCAACGCGCCCAGGAGGTGATTAAACAGTGAAGTGGCAGACGGAGACACTAGATTTTCCAACTGATGAAGGCACATTGCATGGCGAGATCCTTCTACCAAATGGAGAAGGGCCATTCCCTGGCGCAGTACTTTGCCATGGGATGGCATCGGGTCACCTAACTATGAAGCCCAGCGCCCAGAGGCTGGCACGCCAGGGTATAGCTACGCTGATATTCGATTTTCGCGGGCACGGCAAGAGCGAAGGGGTTCTTGATGGCGATCTCGCACAAGATGTCATAGCCGCGACGAAATTCTTACGTTGTCACGACAAAGTAAACCCTAAACGCATCGCTATCGTGGGGCACAGCATGGGAGCTTTGGCGGCTATACAAGCAGCCGCAACCTTCGAAAATATCCGGGCTCTGGTTTGCCTATCCAGTCCTGCTGAAATCAGCGGCCATTTTACGACGCTGTGGGCTCACTTCAATACAAAGTCAAAACAGGCAGGAAATCCCATAATTGAATTTCCACGTAACGGATCTCTGATTATACATGGGGGGCTTACTAGTATGGCATCCAGGATTTGGATGTGGCTGCGTGGTTATACATTAAGGGTTAATGTGGAGGAAGGCCCAGAGTCTTTGATGAAGCTTAACCCTTTGAATTATATTGATAAGATTGGGGATTTCCCAAAGCTTTTCGTCCATTGCAAGGGAGATAAGTGGCTCGCTTATAAGGAAGTCCACAGACTCTACGAGATAGCCCCACCGCCAAAGAATTATATATTATCCGAGGGCGGTTTTCATTCCGCCCCTCTTTTTCCTGGTAAACTCAGGGGGAGATGGATTTCGTGGCTCGTTTCTGTATTAACCTAAACCAGGAGTATCGGTCGTGATAGTTCAAATTACATTAATGACGATAGGCGCTTATTTTCTCGGCGCCATACCTACATCCTACATAGCTAGCAGGTTGCTCAAAGGGATCGACATAAGGAGTTACGGTAGCGGAGTATCTAGCGGGTCTAATGTTTGGCATTCGGTGTCCCGTAGGGCAGGAGTCACGGTAGTTACTTTCGATATCCTGAAAGGCCTCGTCCCGGTAGCCATTTCTTACTATGTATTGGAATTTCCCATATGGGCAGCGGGGATCGTAGGGTTGGCGGCTATGGCTGGACACAGTTGGTCCATCTTCCTTCGCTTCAGTGGGGGGAGAGGGATTGCTACCATGATGGGCGCGCTCCTTATTCTGGCCCCGTTGGCAGTCCTGGCATTTTTCGTCATTATGCTCAGCGGTGTTATTCTAACTAAGAACTCCCCCTTATCAATGCTATTAGGTGCTGCTGCTACGCCTCTTGTCAGTTTGGGCTTGGGAAAACCACCGGGGTTGACCTTGTGCCTGTTTGGCATGGTGTTTCTCCTGATTATCAGGCGGTTTTTAGCAGAGCGCACTATACCCCCCGGCGAATGGAAGCGAGTGATGATTAACCGTTTGTTCCTGGATCGGGATACCCGTGATCGGGAGGCCTGGATATACCGGGCTCCCTCTAGTACGGAGGAGCCATAGATAAAGAGATGAGATGCGCTTCCCACCCGGATATAGAAACAAATTTAAGCTGTGGACGGTGTGGGAAACCCGTCTGTCCAAAATGTGTGGTGCAGACGCTCGTGGGGCCGCGTTGCCCGGATTGCGCAAATTTGAAGCGCCTGCCTACCTATGAAATATCAACACGGCACTACCTTATTGCTATCGGGGTGGGCGTAGGTGTTGCCATTGTTGCAGGTATTGCCTGGGCCCTGATCTGGAGTGCGATCCCTTTCCTATCCCTTTTAACAGCAGCAGGGTGTAGGCTATGCAATTGGTGAACTCATCAGCCGCGCTACAAACCGCAAGCGCGGACCCCGCCTGCAGGTCATCGCTGGCGTTAGCGTATTGATAAGCTTTGCCACCAACTATCTCTTTGCTGCCTACGTTCTTTCATTACCCTGGTTCAGCTTATATACCATTATTGGTCTCGCCCTGGGAATCTTTATCGCTGTTACACGGCTGCGCTAAAGGGGCAGGGCAATAAGAGGAGAATTGGTGGCGTACGGGATTTGCCCCCACGTGTCCCAAGCCGTCATTTGAAAAAGAGGTGCAGGATACTTCCTGCCGGGGGTCTGGGGGTGTCCCCCAGCTTAACTTTCTCCCCCCTCTCCTTGCACCTCCATCTGTCATTCCCGCGCCCTTTCTGTCATTCCCGCGCAGGCGGGAATCCAGCGAATAAACTATCGTCATTGCGGTGAGCCGAAGCCCTGAGTTTAGCTCAGGGGTAGCGCGGCAATCTAAGGGAGTCCAGAGGGAGTACCCTCTGGTGGGGGTCTGGGGGTATCCCCCAGCTTAAAAAGTCCCCCAAGATTGGGGGATATAGGGGGTTGATTGAGACTGTTTCAGCAGTCTCTCCTGGTAAAAAACATAGCTTCCGTTTGAACGTGAGCAGATAGCTAAAGAAGTGGGGACGCCCATTCTCTGTAAGCCCCTGCAATCCGATTGTCTAAGCTTCTTTAATCCGTCGCCGCTTTACCATCCACATTGCTAAGCCCACCAGAAGCAGGATTCCCAAAAGGCTCACTATCCCTATTCCTATCCAGGCCCCTGGTCCTAAGCCTCCTTCAGTAGCGGGAATAGGCGTGGGTGTAGGCGAAGGAGCAGGAGTAGGTGTTGGGGTAAGCGATGAGGCAGGGGTAGGCGTTAGTGTTGGAGAAGGAGCAGGTGAAGGAGTAGAAGTAGGTGTTGGGGTAAGCGATGAGGCAGGGGTAGGCGTTAGTGTAGGCGAAGGAGCTGTGAAGGAGTAGAAGTAGGCGTTGGGGTAGTGGAGGGAGGGCCAGCTGCCACATCAGTACTGGAATCACCACCAATATCCTTGAAGACGCGGGTACTACTGGCGATCTTATAGCCAAGCTCTCCGTCGAATTGGTAGGTATCGAATTCGGCATCGATTGGGACAGTAACTTTGTAGAGGGCGGTGAACGACTCCCCGCTGCTGTAGGGACCATACCACACGTACTGCGACTGGTTGCCTGCCTGGTTGTCTAAAATATTAGCTTGGTCGGCATTAGGGGTGCACCAGGTCTTATCAACCTGGATATTCCAGCCAGCAGGAACTTGGTCGACGAGCCCGATAGCATTGAAGTCATCATAAGGTGCAATAAATGTTATCGTAACATCAAAGGTCTCACCCCTTTGTACTGGAGCATCCGGCAGGTCTCTAGTCGGATTTGCATTTTGTGCCGAAGCTGTGCCACTTTGGAGAACCGCTGATATGCATAGTAGTGCCAGCACAAGCGTGGCAACTAAGATAAGACGCCGACCTGATGCCATAATACTCAAACCTTTCTTCCTGACAACGCGCATTTTTTTCTATAATATTCTATCTCATAAGGATAACTTAGCCTGAAGATCAACGACCAGCTAGCTCACTCAACAACGGGATATTGCCAGGCATTTACTACCTCCAATGCTGTCCAGATATCGAGGGCACACTCTGGGTTTGGTGGATAGAGCCAGAGGTTGATGCACTCGAGCGCATACCATATATCAGGAGCACAGGGGGTAATGCCATATAGCCCCTGAAAGTTGCACGTGGCTGGGTCCGGACCCTCTATGTATTCTGTCCTAATCCTATCCCTGAATCCCTCTTTTGCGGCAGATATATTATAGGTACCGGATTCGGGGGCATATATCTCGTAAGTTCCATTACCATCGCTAAACACCGGGCCTGTGCCATCAATCCAGATTTCAACGTCGGGTAGAATGTCACAATTGACCTCCCTTGTTACCCCGAATACCTGAACGGGGGTTGGTGTAGGCGTAGGCGTAGGCGTTGGTGTAGGAGTAGGTGTAGCCGTTGGTTCAAGCTGAAGGATGGTGACCCCAAAGTGTTGAAGCCCTGCGTACGTTCCACCCCAGGGCATGGTATGGTCACTGTGATCCCATGTGTCATGTATATAAACAACGGAGCCCTCTGTATTGTAGCCGAAGCCAAGCATGGTGTGGCCTGCGACGTGAATAAGAACGGGGCGCCCGGCATCGATTTCGGCAGTAAATTGATCAAAAGTGAATCCCAGTGTATTGCCCTGA